>Ga0228711_1000854_pt1 | contig 41487 bp, 19 predicted proteins | sample MedpolnodulmetaG_2_FD_177996 | JGI IMG/M metagenome (GOLD analysis project Ga0228711, IMG submission 177996) | Root nodule microbial communities from Medicago polymorpha collected in Santa Monica, California, United States - brown nodules | ecosystem: Host-associated > Plants > Roots > Nodule...
TATCAAAAAAAACCTTGATAATTGTGGTTAGATTCTTTGATTTTTTTGTTAAATTAAAAAAATTTAAAATTTCAATAATTGCTTATGTAATGTCATATCCAAACACTTCAATTTATGTAAGTACTTTTTAGTGTACATATCCAAACATAAATAGCTTATCAAGTATAAGAGATTGTGATGTAAGCTCTAATGTTATAAGCCATAATGCTATAAGCATCTATATAAGCTGTTTATCCAAACGGGGCCTTTGTGTTACACTTCGGCGTTCATTTATTTGTGTCGTTATGCAATATATTTTATTTACTTTTACGAAAAATCCATATTTTTTTCCGTGGTATAATATTGCGAATTTTTTTTTGAACAAGTAATGTTGCGACTTGATTTAGAACATAAAACAAATAAAATATTGCGACATTCCTTCAAAAAGAAAATGAAAATAAAAATATTGCGACATGATTTTGGTTAGCACATTTTAGAACAAAAAAGAAATAAAATATTGTGATGTGCTTTTGGCATGCACACGACCTTAATTTATGGATTTAATCGTCATATTGACATACGATCAAAATCCACTATTTATCACGCTAGTGTGACACAAAAGTACGGTAATCTAACATTAAATGTTTGTGTAAAATGTTTAAACGGATGCTGCATGTCCATTAAACAACTCGTAATCTATTGAGATTATTGTGAGCATAAGTATTTCACAAATCCAAAACACGGAAGGTTTTAGACTAAAAAAGTGGAACCATTCCTGAACAAATCTTTTTGTTGTGGTTGAACTTTGGATTATCAGAGCTATTTCCCTGAAAATTAGATGGTTAACAACAAAATATCTATAAAAAAAAATAGAATGATACAGTACATTTTTTTTCAGGGAAAATGATGATACAGTACATGTTATGTTATATATTAAGAGGTTTATTTGTATTTTATTGAATTGAATTGAATTTTATAAGATATATAATGATGAGGGTATAAGTGGAATTACATCCTTGCCCTTAGTTTCTTGTCTTCTCCCTTTATTCTCTCCTCCTCTCCGCGTTCTGTTCTGTATCAGATTCAGTGCTTTCTGCTACCTGCCATTTTTATTTATTTATTTATTTCAAAATAATATTTTTTATAATATTTATTATTTTATTACTCAAATAAATGCCTACTCTTCTTCAAATATCTCACTCTTTCCTTCAATCATCTTTTTCTCTTTCTCTTCGTTTGACCTAATTCCCCAATTTTCCAATTCCATCGATTTCTCCCCAAAAATCATTCCTTCATTTTTTAGGTTCTCAATTCCATCGATCACAGAGTATTGAAGGAGCACTGTATGTGAAAAGGAGGGGATTGTGTCCTCTCCTTTGTGATAACTTCATTGTTGTGAGATTTGTGGTTGTTGAATTGAAAAAAATGTATACTTCGTTAACAGAGAGTGTTGGAGGTTCTTCTTCTTCTTCAGGACCCATTTTAATTCCGAAGCGTTTTGTTTGGCCTTATGGAGGAACAAGAGTTTATCTCATTGGTTCTTTTACCAGGTTGGTTCTACTTGCTTTCTTACTTAATTAATATCTTCTTCTCATGGCTTTGTTTTTGTTTATTGATTAATGAAAAATTTAAATTTGATTTACTAATGTTAATTTTTGTGTGTATGTATGTGGACAGATGGTCAGAGCATATACCCATGTCTCCAATGGAAGGATGTCCTTCTGTGTTTCAGGTTATTTGCAGCTTGATGCCGGGATATCATCAGGTTGTTTCTGTTGCCTTTTATGAATTTCGCAAACATTCGATGAAATAATCTTTCTGTTACTATGATTAGCTTTTTTTTCTATAGTCGTTTACTTGTGTTGTGTGTGGCTGATTAGTGCGCGATTAAGATTTAGTAATTTAGAATTTTCAGAAATAAATATTACATAGTTGATGGTTAGGGTTTTACCTAGATTGGCAATCAGACTATCCTCTACGAACATTTTTTCTTTTTTATATGAACTTGAACAATGCTATATTCCTCTTTGATATAGGTTCAACTATTGGCTTTAGGAAAACTTAATTTTGCCGACCCCACTTAGTGGGAAAAGGCTTGGTTGTTGTTGTTCTGAACAATGCCATATTGCTGGAGAAGCGGCCCTTATAATTTTCTTTCTTGCTTTTGTTCATCTCTCAAAACAATATACGACTCATATAATCCAGCCTTGTATGGATGAGCAATTTTCTTGTATTGATTTTTGTAAAACCTTGTATTGGTTGTCCATTCCCTTCATATCTTAATAATATAAGAAAATGTTAGTAATTTCTAGGTGATAGTTACTGTTGAGTTTAAGGCCATGTCAAAGGGATGGGGTAAGATAGATGGATAGAACCATTCCTTAGGTGGAAGAATGAGAAAAAAAAGATGAGGAAGAGTTATTCTAAAATGATTCAAACATATGACTGAATATGCTATGTGATACTTTTGGTAAGTTCTATTTTGTAGTGTTATATACTCATATCATTTGTTTGGTTCTGCCTTATAATTTCTTGGGAACTGATCTCCTTATTGCATAATATCGATTTTTATTTTTGTAGTATTTTAATTTCCCGTGCTTTTATTTATGTATAATATAATCCACCTGTTGGCATAATATCTGATATTCAGGGAAGCCATACTGACAACGACAATATTGTTTCCCAATTATGTGCAGTTCAAATTTAATGTGGATGGTCAATGGCGGTACGATGAGCAACAGCCATTTGTAAACGGGAACTATGGAGTAGTAAATACTATTTACTTAGTAAGAGAACCAGATATTTTACCTGCCATCTTAAGTGCTGAAACATCCAGTAGGTCCCACATGGAGGTTGATAATGATGTCTTTGGGCATGCAGTAAGTCTCTTCTTCCTTCTCTCTTCAGCCTCATCCTTTTGTTGTTCCATATACTTTAGTGCTCTCACCACTACATATCAGGTATGTTGTGGAACAAGTAATGATGCCTGGTTTGTTGTTCTCCCCCGTGGATGGACTATTCATTCCAACACAACATGATTGGCTTAGTATCACAAGTTCCACATTGGCTTTGTGGAACAAACTGAACTCCCCACTTAATGTGTTAGCTTTCCTCTCTAAACAGTCTGGCTTTTAGGGGGTTCTCCTTTTGCATTACTGATGCTATGTCATCATTGTCCTAAAACAGGGCTGCATTTATTCAAGAATCATGCATGCTTTCGTGGTCCTATTTATATGCATTGATGTCTTGAAGCCTGCTTTTAAAGTTTGCATTGAACTTTAGGGAAATTATAGTGTAGTTTTTTAGTCTGATGGAAGGGAGAGGACAATGTAACATTTTAAAGTTGTAAGCTGCTGAGGATCCACCTAACACCCCCCAAAAAATGAAGCCTTTTTCATCCTGAAAATTTGTAGGAATTACAAATGCATTCATCAAACAACATGTATGACTGCAAATCTAATATTAGTAAATACCAAAGTCAAATTTAGTTGTAATTTAGATTCACAATCTTTTTAGAAGAAATAATCACAATACATATACTTTGGGTCTAAGACCCTTAGTCTCTGAAAGTCATTTTGGGCTCGTCAAATTTGAGTCAAGGCACTACACCCGTTTTGGATGATAATATTCTCCCAATACCCTGTTTTCTCTGTTTACAAAACTTAAACTTGAGATGTTGTGTACAAATGAATTGATGCTGAGGCTCTGTTAGGATATAGAAAATAGGATAATTAGATTAGTGAAGAGTTAGTATGAGTTATTTAGTTAGTAAGTTGATAAGTTTGTTAAGCAATTGTTACGATTTGTTATTGGTCACTCGTAGAAAGTCTTTAAAATAGCCCTCAACGGGAAGGATATCTTTGAATAGTTGTGACCAGAGAATTATCTAGTGTGAAAGGATAGTGCTCTTTTGGGTAGCCTTGTGTGCAAGGTTGTGTGAATGTATGAGTTTTATCTCATGTGTCAGCTGCTTCAAAATGATAGAAGGTTTTATTATATTTTACTATTTACTGTTTTTTCTATCAGTTAGTTAGAGTGTTTTAATAAAAAAAGTTAGTTAGAGTGCTTTAATAAAAAAAGTTAGTTAGAATCCCACCTCAGCATCTCAGTGCTGTGAAAGGTGAGTCATGTCAGTTTGGTTGTTATAAGACAGTTATAACTTCAATCTTGAAGAGCAAGGTTGTTAGAGCTGGGTTTAGGATTAGTCCTCATCTCATTTCAAATGGTGTCAGATTTCATGTGATAATCCTTGATTCCTTGTAGTCTTAAACTATGTGGCACACAATAGAAGTTGGTTAACTTGAGAACTTTTCCAGGAAGCTAATCCAAGGATGTCACCATCTGATCTGGAGGTCTCTCGCCGCCGTATATCTAAATTCTTGTCTGAACATACTGCATATGAATTGCTTCCTGAATCTGGGAAGGTTTGAATGATTTTTTCAATATCAAGTTTGTCACTTCCTCATTCAATAATAATTTAAGACTTATTTCATGTTGGCTTATTTATCGTTTATTATATAATTATAATAATTGCAGGTCATTGCCTTGGATATAAATTTACCAGTTAAGCAAGCATTCCATGTTCTTTATGAGCAGGTATTTTCTCCCTTTTTAAAATATATTCTTCCTATTTCCATCAGGGCAGACAGCCATGCCTGTATATGTATTTAATATTGTTTTCTTTCAGGATGTATCTATGGCCCCGCTATGGGATTTTTGCAAGAGTCAGTTTGTTGGAGTGCTTAGTGCAATGGACTTCATTCTCATATTGAAAGAGGTTTGTTGGTAATAAAACTATTAAGCAACCCTTCTGTGCCAGTTTATAGTAAAAGTCACCCTACAAACTATATTTTTTATCGGGTTGACGTTTTAAGCTATTTAACAGCTGGTTACAAAATGGTAAAAGATAAAAACTTAATGAGTAAGAAATGACATTAAAATTTCAAAGAGAATCATGCTATCCATGACATTAAATTTTTAAAGAGAATCATGTTATCCCTATATTGGACTAATAATATAGATCATATGTGGAACTGGTATGAAGATTATTTCAGCTCATACAATAATATTGTAAATATCATTTTTGGGAGAAAGCCTTTAACATATATGCATTGTTTAATCTTTTGTATGCTCGTCTTTGGGTTAAATGTCTTCGAGTTCTTACATTGTAGATATGTGTGGTTGGTCTATATTCTCGTGAACATAACTGCCATCATGATTGTTCACTCATACCCTTTAGTATCTATGATTCAATGCCTACTCTTCTAGTTGAATGCATGATGCTTTTTTGTTTGTTTGTTTGTAAATTTAATTAATCATAACATGTGTGATTTCAGTTGGGGACTCATGGATCACATTTGACTGAAGAACAACTTGAGACTCATACTATAGCAGCCTGGAAAGAGGGAAAATCAAAGCAACACAGGGCACTTGATAATAATGAGGGATCAAATCCTCATTGTTTTGTTCATGTAAGTGCTCCTGATGACTGCGATAACTTTTTCATGTATCTAAGTTGTTCTCTCAGTTTCATAGTTTGTAAGTTCTCTACTTTTCATGTATTTAGACGATTCAGGTTTGTCAGCTACCATTGTCCTGTATTTGTCTATAGTTTTTTTACAAGCAGCTTTCCATGTGGTTTTGTCCCATCAGTTATGTCATATTTCTGCTTCATTCCTTCTCTCAATTATTCATCTTTCCTTTTCCCTCTACAGTATTTATCATTTTGTATCATATAAATTTTGATAGCCTCTTTTGCATCACATGAATGATGGTTTAACATTGAATGTTGAACCAAATGCGTTTTTACTGTGTACTTAATTCTGATGATGTTTGATTTCCCTTCTATCAAAAAGGACTGGAGGTAAACTCTTGAACCTTTTATGATACTTTTTGTTTGTCTTTGATCTTCAGGCTGGGCCCAAGGAATGCCTAAAAGACGTGGCTTTGAAGGTTTTGCAAAACAAGGTGTCAACTGTTCCTATCATTTCTTTAGAGGATGGTTCATTTCCCCAACTGCTGCATCTTGCTTCCCTATCAGGAATTTTAAAATGTAAGCTGTTAGGTCTGTTGTCTATAGATAAATTGTTTGGAAGTCTGAACTGATGTTTGGAATAAATTTTCAGGTATATGCAGGCATTTTGAGCACTCTGCTGGTTCTTTGCCCATTCTTCAACTTCCGATTGGTTCAATACCTTTGGGTACATGGGTGCCTAACGTTGGGGATCCAAATGGACAGCCACTGATAAGGCTAAGGCCAAATGCTTCTCTTGGTGATGCCCTGTCGATGTTTGTTCAAGGTGATCATTCTTATGTTTTAAAGTTTGTCTATTTTTTTCTTGGTTTGTTCCTGATTTATGTCCTTTTCCCCATGATATTTTTGTGAAGGTGTCCAAGGGGATTCTTTTGAAAACTTCTTGTAGATTTTAAAAAAAGTTATCCATTAATTAAGGGGAAGAAAATTGAAGGGGAGGTTACTGTGTATAAATAGTACACCGTGCATTTCTGTATGGAACCAATAGAAACATTCACTTTATTGGACAAACGATTCTGTTACGACTCAAGCCTAATAATGTCCATTTAACTGTAAGTTTAAACAGCAAAAGTGTACTCCATGTCGAAATTAGAATTTTTAAAATTAAAATGTCATTTCACAAATAGATATATTTGTGGTTGTTATTTTTGTTGGTGTCAGGAGGGACAATATTCGATGAATAGTTTCCTCTCTTGATTTAGTTTGTTGTAGTAACGACAGTTTTGTTAAAATCACGGTACCTTTAACCTGTTTTTTGGTCTAGCTTTTGATATCCTATGTGAATATGTCTTTCTATTTGCAGCTAAAGTTAGCTCAATACCAATTGTGGATGAAAATGATTCATTGCTTGACATATATTCAAGAAGGTAGTATTTTTTTTCCTCCCCTTTTGTCCTTTTTGTGTGTGATTATGATATTTATTTGAAAGATCTCCGAGCATATATGATGTGTGCGTATTATTTTCTTTGCAGTGATATTACTGCATTGGCTAAAGATAAAGCATATGCTCGGATATCCCCGGATGAAACTAATATTCATCAGGTACCTACTGTGATGACTTTTGAGTTATAATAATGGCAATACATTTGTTTGGTTTTGTTGTTTGTTAGCAAAAATTAAGTGAATCTAAATACTTGCACTCCATGGTTGTAGGCATTAATTTTGGGACAAGATGCAAATTCTCCTTATGGTCTTAACAATGGCCACAGATGTCATATGTGTTTGAGGTCTGATTCATTGCACAAAGTGATGGAGCGGTTGGCTAAACCTGGTATTACTTTGTTTACTAATAAATAAGCATAAGCTCCCTCCACTTTTTTAAAATGGAAAAGGTGTAGTTCCTTTATTCACCAGTTTTCTGCACCTTGCAGGGGTTAGGAGACTCGTGATTGTGGAAGCTGGTAGCAAGCGTGTGGAAGGGATTATTTCATTAAGTGATGTTTTCAGATTCTTATTGGGCTAATTGGGGTACATTGACCGTCTTATTTATATGAATTACGAAGGGAATAGCAGTGTTAGTAGCATCGGAATGGAACTTTTCTGTCCGCACATGTTTTCTATTTATTATCGTCTTTGTTCGGGTGGACATCTTTGGCTGGTTGCCCACATGCATTTTTAGGATAGAAATTGGAGAGAATATTCTGTAAATTGAGGATCAGTTTTCTCCATTGTGCCGGCACATCTGCAATATCTGTGTCCAGTGCTAACAGAATTCAAGGAGAAACTTCATTTTTTTTTTTAATAAAATAAGGACTGGGGAAAGATTAAATATCGTTGGCTGGCTGTAATTTAAGGTTTATTTTTTTTCAGATAATTATGATATTACATTTTTCTTAGCAGCTAAAGTTTTATGGCTTGAGTTCGTCGAGCTGTCCCTTGCATTACGAGGAAGAGTAATGATATATCTTTATGTCTCAATTACTTGAGTAGATTTATAAAAATAATTTATCACTTAAATATAAATAATTGTATTGAATGAAAAATTGCAAATGTTTAATACTACTATCTTTTTATTCAATACTGCAATAAAGAAACATGAACATAATTAAGAAGGAATATTCACAACTAATGACTACCATACTTAATGTGAAAATTTAGAGAGTCTTCTATGGTTTATACTTCAAATGCACGTCTTTTGGCTTGTTCTTCAACCTCGTCATGATACTCATAAGCCAATCCACCATGGCTAGTTAAATCCAAACCTTCCATCTCTTCCTCGGGTGAAGACCTAAGCAAATTCAATTTATGAAGGAGAAAAAACATTGTTCCCATCGTAATACTCACCCAAGCAACAATAGCCAAAATCTGAACAACATGTGCAGCCAATAATCTTCCACCACCTCCCAACAACAATCCATAAGGTCTATCAGGAGAACCAGCATAAACTTCATTAACATATTGTTTCTTAGCAAACAAAGCAGTGAAAATAATCCCCCAAGTACCACAACCACCATGAAGTTGTGCAGCTTCAAGAGGGTGAAATTTCTCACCTAACAAATTGCATCCAATTAAAACCCAAGCAGCAACAAATCCACAAATTATAGCAGCCCATGGATCCACAACAGAACACCCTGCAGTTATAGCAGCAAAACCACCAAGCAAACCATTACACACATCACTAACACTCCAATGACCTGTTTGCATACGTTTACCAAACAAAGTAGTGAGAGCTGCAGTACATCCAGCCAATGTAGTTGTGACAGCTGTCCTCCCAATAGCACTCCATTGACCATAGTAATTACCACTTAAGCTTTCACAATATTAAATATTAAGAAAAGAACCAGGGTTAAAACCATACCAACCAAACCAAAGTAAAAAAGTTCCCATAACAACTAAAGTACCACTATGTCCTCTAACTGAAACACTTTTACCCTCGTGATCAAATCTACCAATTCTTGGTCCTTCAATAAAAGCACCCTAAAAACCAGCAACAGCACCAACTAAATGAACAACACCACAACCAGCAAAATCAATAACACCAGAACCAAACAAAAGATGTTCAGACCGAACCGGACTACCCCAACCATCAGCAGACCAAAACCAATGAGCAACAATTGGATAGACTAAACCGGTTAAAAACGACGAATAAATCAAATAAGAAACAAATTGTGTTCTCTCAGCAATTGATCCACTTGTGATCCCTGCTGCAGCAATGGCAAAAGCCCATTGAAAGAGGAAAAAACTGTAATCAAAAGATTGTGAAGGGAAATCAGTGAGACCGAAAAAATGTTTTCCTATGAAACCGTTTGAAGGTGTTCCAAAAGCTAGGGCAAAACCAAAAACATAGAAAAAAATACCACCTATTGCGGCATCAAGAACATTAGTTAAGTGTTGTCGACAGCATAGGAAGTGTCGATGAATTTGTTTGCGACGGTATTGAAGCCGCCACAGATGTATTCGGCAGCAGCGGTGGAGTTGGCGCTGCTGCCGAGGAGAGCATGGAGGTCGGAGGCGGAACAGGTGAAAGTAGCCATGGTGGACAGTGATGGTAATCGCAGGAAGAAGGGTTATACTCTTTTCTCCAACTAGAGAAAGAGAGGGAGAGTGAAATTGGAATGATGATTATTGAGGTGGTGTGAGTTGGTATAAATAAGGGTGCTTTCAACAGAATCTAATGTTAATTATGGTGATGCGTAACAACCGGCATGCATAATATTTGCAAAATATAGTTTTTCAAATTTAGTTTATCTTTTTTATTTGTGAATATTTTACTCAATCTTTTTATTTTAAATTTTAAATGTTGCGATTTGAAGTATTTAGTTATTATGATTCATAAACGAAAGATCTAACCACTTCACTATAATTCAATAGGAAAAACAAACGACTAATCCCTATTTTTCCCAAGATAAAGAAAACAACTCCACTAAGTGCTCTTTGTGTTTCCCTCAAGAAATTACTACTCTCTTTGAATTCATACAACATTATATAATTTTTATCTATACTATACGTAAAGAAGAATATCCTTATCAGCACTTTTGGGTTGAATTTTTTCTTTTAAAAAATACCTTCAATTTTCAATACAAACAACACACGTAACAAATAACAAATACATAAGAATAAATTTAAATATTAAAACAAATGTAACAAACATGATATGAATATATTTTTTTTTTCCTTTATCATTTAAAAAGTATAACAAACTAGATGAATATATTTATGCTTACTTTTTCATCATTCCAATTATACCATTAAACAACTTTTTCTATTTTTTTTTGAAGGATCTTTTTTTTGTTATATTGTATTATTGTTGGTGTCGTTGAAATAGATTATCATGGTTAGTTTGATTTTTTATAACTTGAAAGCAACAAACATTTATATTTTTTTTAGTTTTAATCAAAATAAAAATTTCATAAAAAAAAACACCGTTCATAATTTTCAAACGATGACGCAATAAAAAGCGAGGAAAGATGGGCACGTGAGTGCTCGTCTTTTCACTAGTTAATAATAGCGAAAAGACGGGCACTCGCGTGTCCGTCATTCTGCCCTTTCTATTGCTTAACGTTTGAAAGTTACGAACGGTATTTTTTTTATAAATTTTTTATTTTGATTAAAAGTAAAAATATAAATATTTTTTGCTTATACGTCAATTACACAACAAATATATAAAAAAAATATAATTTAAATTCTTATTTTTTTAATGACAACAACAACGATCTTTATTATGAAAAAAGTTGTTTAAATGTATAATTGAGATAATAAAAAAGTAAGTGTGTGTGTGTATATATATATATATATTCATCTAGTTTGTTACTCTTTTTAATGAATAAAGGAAAAAAACTGAACATATATATCTATATTTATATACAATATACAAAGAAAACTACCTTTCAACATTTTTAGGCTGACTTTTTCTTTTCAAAAATACCCTCAATTTTCAATACAAATAACACATGTAACAAATAGATAAAAATAAATTTAAATATTAAAACAAATGTAACAAACACAATATGAATATATTTTTTTTTGTTTTTTTGCCTTTATCGTTTAAAAAGTGTAACAAACTAGATGAGTATATTTATACTTACTTTTTCATCATTCCAATTATACCCTTAAACAATTTTTTCTATAATAAAATTGTTGTTGGTGTCATTAAAAAAAGAATTTAGATTTTTTTTTGTTATATTGTATTATTGTCGGTGTCGTTGAAATAGATAATCATATTTAGTTTGATTTTTTATAACTTGAAAGCAACAAACAATTATATTTTTTTTAGTTTTAATCAAAATCAAAATTTCATAAAACAAACACCATTCATAATTTTCAAACGTTAGCGCAATAAAAAGAGCGGAAAGACGGACACGTGAGTGCCTGTCTTTTCGCTAGTACTCATATAATATTTGTTACACTTTTATTTTCATATTTTAATTTACTCTTATCTATTTGTTATATATGTTATTTGTATTGAAAGTTGAGGGTAAATTTAGAAAGAGAAAAAACAACCAAAAGAACCAAAACATGCTATTTTCTTTATATAGTATATAGATAGATAACCAGCAAAAAGACCGGCACTCACATGTCCATCTCTATGCTCTTTTTATTGCGCTAACGTTTGAAAATTATGAACTGTGTTTTTTATGAAATTTTGTTTTTGATTAAAACTAATAATATTCATTTTTGTTGCTTTCAAGTTAAAACAAACCAGAACAAAAATACCAATATACCTTCTTTGTATCATTAGAAGGGCATGGGCACATGTCCAGACTCAACCCATACTTTTTTTTGTATCAATACAAGAAACTTGATCTGTAGTGACAGCCGAAATCCGTCACTATAGGGCTAATTTATGTAGCTAAATGTGTTCATTTGTTATTTCCTAATGGCTACACTGCATGTTTTCCACCTTTACCTACAGACAAAACCGTAGGTAATTCTAAGGATACCATTTTAAAAACATTAAGGACCCCTACCTACGGTTGTGGCGGTCACTAAAACTTATCATTGTTTTTTTTTTATTTTATATTTTCTATTCTATTATAAATTCTAAAAATGAATAATTCATAAAATTACCACTAAAATTAGTTTAATCAATATAATAAAATATTATAATCAATATCATTGAATTTGAAATGGATTACTATAATCAATTTTTAGAATAAATTCTTGAAGTGACTTAACTAGAATAATTCTTCATAACTAACTATGAACCATTCATTCAAACCAATAACAAGAATGCTCAATACTCGCAGAAAGAAAAGTCTATATATACTCCATTGCTCATTTAATTTATGTCCAAAGGTCTGATTCGATTCCTTGTAGTGGCAATTTCGATGGGCTAAGTCCATACAGAGCTTGCTCTGGCTTTAAACGGGGCCCCCGCAAGTGGACGGTGGGATTGACCCCCTCAGATTAGTCGATTCTTGGATCGGATACCGAGTTTTCAAAAATAAAATAAAATATGGTAACAAAATTTGAATCACTATTCATAATCGGACAAAATGACATACTATCAAGTTATAAATTACAATCACTTCTACAATCATTTCATTCCTAATAAAAAACCTACAATCACTTCTACAACAGGGCATAATAAATCATATTTTAACTTCTAATTTATGGATCTTCAGCAAATCACACTTGGAGAAGCTACATTTGTCAACGATCCTGCATAACATGCACTTCACTTCATCAATATTTGTAATCAACACATAATGAACAATATATATAAAAGCAGAAATGCACTCAAATCACTCATCTCGTTGTTAACCAGCGTTATTCATTAATAAAGTTATCTTTAACAATAGCAGATGCACCAAAGCTATTACCAACATCAACAAAAGTTGGAAGTCTACTAGTTGTCAAGCCATGTCAATAAGCTAGTAAAATAATCTTATAAGACCGTGAGAAAGAATTGTTACCGACAAAATCAACGATGTGTGGTTCAGTGACTTTATGATATGTTACACCGAGCGGGAGATATTCAAGTCACTTGGTGATGTTGGTATTATTCGAACACTCGCCACAAAGAGGTCTCAGAAAGGGCATTTACCTCCTAATTTTATTTAGCACACTATTGGTAGGTTATGTTTCATCTCTCTTATTTTAAAATTGTATTTTTATTAGGTTATGTTTCATCTCTCTTATTTTAAAATTGTACTTTTATTGACAAAATGACGAACATCTTTTATTTCGATTTATAACTATTTATATATTGTCACATGTAAATTTGCAGTTAAAATTTTGCTCAGCCAGTGATAAGAAACAAAACATATTTTACAAAATTATGGTGTAAAGTGAGGGATTAGTTAAGTCCTCATGGACAAGACAAGAACACAAATACCATTCGATTTAATCAACGGCCAAGATAAAAGTGGGAAGATTTAAAAATTGCAAAATGTTGGTAGTAGTCGACAAGAGCAGCAACGGTCATGATTTGTCGGTGGGAAGGGATGGTGTTGCAAATATTGGAAATGGAAGTAACGAGTAGTATCCCTCTTAAATTAGTTAATTTCTTTTTCAATATGTTTTTATTGAAAGGTAACTGCCACTAATTATACCCAGAAACTATGCTCTTTGCAAAACCCATAAACTTTTGAAAACCACACTCAATGTTCTGCCCAGATTTTCTTTTTCAGCACTGATACCAAGTTGGAATGGAGGTGAAGATGATCATTAAGTTGGAATAGTGGTGTTAGGGCAAGATTGTGGATGGGAAATTGTAAATGTTCTCACTTTTATTTTCAATAAATTATGACCGTCGATTGAATCTAATGGTATTTTTGTTCTGCTCCACCGGTGACATGCTTAATTCATCTCTCACCCTAGAATCCACCATGTAATTTTAACAAAAATAAATAAATAAATAAAATTCAAAAGAAAAAATATACCCATGACAGATTACAACACTATTATTTGATTAAAAGAGAGAAATATGGTTATTCCAGTATTCCTGGCCAATATGTTGGAGGATGCACAACAGTTCATTGGCAGGTTAACTTTGCTGATGGATAACTCGGTCGCTTAACTGATCACTAGTTCTAGCCAACTCCCAACATATGTAGAAAACAAATTCAGTTGACTTGGTATGTAGGTAAACTGAACAGGGAATTTTTTACCAAGATCGAAGTCTTCCAGTCGATCCCACGATATTTTAACAATAAATCCCACAAAAAAGCAGACCTTTAGAGGCTTGTGCCACATTTGAATTTTGGCGACTGGGAGTTATTATGTGCAACGACAAACTGAGTGACAAAAATGTGTTCATGGAACTATGGGGCTATCTTTCAATCACACGCCTACTGTTTCTAAAATCACTGCCACCCTTCTCATCCATACTGTATTTATTAAACTGTCCTCTGCCGTGCTCCCTGTCATCAAATTTCTGCCTTCTCCGATCATTTCCTCGAGACGCTCTATCATTCCCATAAGATTTCCGAGACAATCCATCAAAATCATCAAACCTCTTCTGACCACGGTTACTTCCCTGAGACCCTCTGTCATTACCATAAGATTTCCTGGATGATGATCCATCAAAATCATCAAACCGCTTCCGATCACGGTTACTTCCCTGAGACCCTCTGTCATTACCATAAGATTTCCGGGATGATGATCCATCAAAACCATCAAACCGCTTACGATCACGGTTACTTCCCTGAGACCCTCTGTCATTACCATAAGATTTCCGGGATGAACCATCAAAATCATCAAATCTCTTCCGATCACGGTTACTTCCCTGAGACCCTCTGTCATTACCATAAGATTTCCGGGATGATCCATCAAAATCATCAAACCTCTTCTTATCACGGTTACTTCCCTGAGACCCTCTAGCATTTCTATAAGACTGCCGGGGTGATTCATCAAAATCATCACCGAACATGTTTGATTTGTAGCCACCACCAGACTTTCCGTCTTTAGTAAAGTTCCTTCTCCCAGAATCATGTCTGTTCCCTTTATTTTGCCTGGATGAATATGCCTCATTTAAGTCATCATCTTCATCAGAGTATAAGCCAGCACTGCCATCTTCGTCAGAGTCAGAACCAAAGCTTAATTTCTTGGTTGGACCTCTGCCTTTCCTTCTCTGGTCGGCAGCAGAAACATGGCTAGATTTGAACTTGGAAAGAATAGACCGCTGTTCATCAGAATCATAATCAAGTTCATCTTCCTTGGATCGAGAGAAAGATGTATTCTTGCGAACTGAACGGGTTCGTTCAGTTCTTCCAGAAGCTGTTTTACTTTTATTATGTGCATGCATTTTGTCATCAGTGTCTTCAGAATCTTCCCAGTCCAAAGTGTCTTCTGTTTCTGAAAAATTAGTTTTTGTAGCTTCCATTCTTGAACTACTGGTTCCTGTTTCAGTTTCTAGCTCATAACTATCTATATCATCCTCTTCCTCAAAATCATCAAACCCTGTTCTAGGTCTAGAAGGACTGGGACCAGCATTAACATATTCGTCATCATGGGACCCTGGGACGCTCCTATTCTTCGCAAAATCATCTTCCCACCCCACACGCCGAGCATCGTTATCTGAAGAAAAATCCTTGTCTATACCATGAGAATCTGCATATTCAAAATTGGCAACATCTGCACCATCTGATTCATTGTCATCAAAGTCGAAATTCCAGGCATTGGAAACCTCTTGCCGACTGCCCATCTTATTAAAGTTAGGTCCAGAACTGTACTTTTTATCTTGAGTTTTATTTTCCAGGAATTCATCAGGTGGGCGTTTACACTCACAATGAAAACATACCACATTCCTTCTGTAATTCAAGAAGTTGCACCTGCCAGATAAAAAATAAACAACTTACGCTCGGCAAGTTTTAGCAAAATCTAACAATATTTGGTTGACATGATTTGTTTTTATCTGTGAGGGGAGGGAGATGAACAGTAAAATGTAACCCCAGAACATTAAATGGACTTAAACTTACTCGGTACATTCCCATTCTCCTGGAAGCAACTGTCTCTTGGGACGCTTGGCATCACACTGTAAGCAAACATTATTCTTCGCAAAATTCATGAAATCACACCTGATAAGTAATTAGCATCTTCAGTTAACAGGAAAAATAAACTATATACCTCACACTGCTCAAAGCAGCTTATATTCATAACCAATTTGGTGTGCAGTCTAATAGTATATCATTAACTACCAAAATGAGAAACAGCAAAAATATCTGACAATGAATTAATGATGCCTATCAGTGGTTTTTCAACCAAAAAAAGTTCACCTGGTCCACATGGTGTAGCAAACATAATAAATTGGTAAAAAAAAGTTTACTGCAAGAAGATTCACTAGAACTTGACATGCACTTTGGTGGTAAAACAAACTTTTTAATTTAATATTGCAAGTAAATCACAGAGATTCCAAGGACGTACTTTGGACATAGCCAGTCCCCCCTTTTCATCTCAACATCATCCCGTCCAACACGTCTCTTTGGAGTAGGAGGAGGTTGTTTCACCTTTGGTGGAGGCTTTCTGATCACTGGAGGAGGGAGATTTGGATCAATAGGAACTGAACTTAATTTGACAACTTCATGAAGCAATTTACGAACCACTGCTTTAACAGACTTCTGCTTCAAAAGTGGCTTGTTGAGGACTGATGATCCATTAATAGGATCAAACCCAAGTGTCAGTAGCATTCGCATGATATCAATAGTCCGTGCCTCGTCCTCTTTGTTTGTAAGCAGATAAGCGCTGTCACAATTGTTTCTCAAGCTGCAGGAACTACAGACCTGATATCAATGAATTTTTGTATCATAAATATGATAAATAAATTCAAATAATGGGAAAAATATGCTTCGGGTTAAAGTCCAACACCAAATAAGAAAGAGATCACAAAAGAGGGGTCTGAAAAAAGAAAAAATGACAGATGCAAGTGAGATAATGGTAAAAAGGATGCCAGAACAATCGAATCAATCTCAGGTCCTTTGCCACCTACAATAAATATAGACACTTGTAATTTAAATATCTTCTCTGTACAATAACAGAGACAAGATTCAAACCCTCTGGCCTCCATCATCTCAAACAAAATTCCTATTCATTACTTGTAAATTGTAATGGATTTAAAAAATTCAAATAAATAGATTTTCACAAGTCACAACCAAAACAACAATGAATCAACTTAAGAAATTGCAACTTAATTGTGTTGAGCACCGAATGGCATGCGTGTTACACTTACATCTCCTTCATCCAGGTGGACAAGCTTCCTTAAAAGTTTTCCAGAGAAAACCACCTTTCTGTCCACATTGGGGCATCCAAAACCAACCAAAACTTGAATATCCTGCCTCGACAACGACCTGAAATCAATCAATCAATCATTCATTTCAGCAATTAAAATGCAAAGTATCAAACTTCTCATCACATCAACAGAAACCCCCATATGTAAAACAAAACAATAACAGCCACAATATCATTATGTTACTCTAAAAAGAACATAATATCACATAAAATTGTCACTTTTCTTATAATCTAAAAAAACCCAACAAATTCAACAATTAAAATGAATTCAACGTAGTTAGTTAAAATCCACATACCTCAACAAATCAAACCGGTCCTTCCCGAAATTAAGACAAGCAGCATGAACGCTCTTGAAATCCTTAGTAAAATCAAGCCCTTCATCGTGTATAATCTCAGATGAATCAAACCCTAAATCCTGCACCATTTTATCCTCATCCTTCCTTCTATGATCAAAATAATTCTGATGAACCAGTCTCTCCATCAATTGAATCCATTCCGGCCACGGATGCACAAATTCCACCTCTTTCTTCACCAACTCCACAGGTTTACTGTTAATGTTAGTATCAGACTCTTCATGAGACAAAGAAGTTGTTGTTGGTGGTGGTGGTGGTGATTCTGAAACGGGTTGTTCGGGAATTTGGTTATGAGTATGTTTGGAATCACGCCAAGCACGAATTCGTTGAAGAGTTTCGTGTTTTTGGGAACGTTCTTTTTCGATGGCGTCGATTTGATCAAAGACGAAGCTGAGACGAGCGGAAAGAGAAGAAGGTTTAGGGTTTGGGTTTTGGGAAGTTGAGAAATGGTGGGTTTTAGGGTTTAAGAGGCGGCGTTTGGTAAGAAGAAGAGATAAACGACCGTACGACATTGTCGTTTTAACCGGAAGAGTTATCGCATCGGAACACACTGCCGGAGATGCTTAAACCCTACTTATTATGTTATGCAATCCAAAACCTTCACTCTAAAGTGAAGTTCATCATTTTTAACAATTCATGCAAATGCAATTTTGTTTACAAAATTAACTGTGTTTTTTGTTTTTGGAAAATTATGTGTTAGATGAATATTTATAATTTAAATTCATTGTTAATTAATTATAGACGAGGAATGTCCGCGACACTCTTTTTTCAACACACTCTCTAACATTCGTCTCACTATCCATTTGCAAAGTGTAAGACCCACCTTGATTTAAACCGGCAAGGAAGTGAGTATTTAGGAGAAATGTTGGAAAAAGATTGTTGTTAGCACTACTAGTTAAAGATAATAAAGTTAGGTTACATTAAATGATTCTATTACATATAGTAAAAAATCTCTTTTGTTTAAACAAAGGTACCAGTTTGAATAGAATTGAGAAAAAGATATTGAGCTTAATAAAACAAAAAAAATCAAAAATGTTTTAAAACTAATTTTTTTAAATAAAGTAAATTCCATCACCCATATTGTCAACTCAAAATTTTTAAACAGTTAAGTAACGGAAGGGACTAACTTTTTCTAACATGGATAACGTTTTGAACCAACTTAAAAACTTTAAAATGTAAGGGACCAACATAAGAGATCAAACATGCAATTAAATCTTTTTTTTAAAAGAGATTAGTCTTTATGTATGTAAAGGATATCTAGTTCCCACCATAAAAAAATGTTATTCCTACCGAATTTGAGATTGACATCAATCAAAATTCTTCATCAAATAATTTTTCTTTTGACTTAAATGATAATACATTATTGGAGAATGATACAGAAATGGGAGAATTTTTTCCGGAGCCAAATTTAAATACTAGCATATGTTTTTATTTTATTTTTAATTTGATACAATAGGTATGGTATGTCACGTTATTCTCCTTTTTTAGGAAGCGGTGGACTATTTTTTATTTTTTATTCTTGGTTTATTTATTTATATTCATATATAGAAGGTGATGTCATTGTAAGTTCCTGTGCTTCATACCTCCAATTTCTTCATCAAGCTCCTTTCTTTTTTACTTAAATGATGAGTTGGTCATGGAAGATTATACTTCTTATCGGAAGAGTGATTTTTTATTCCATGCATGATGTGTCCTTTTACTCTCTATATGATGTAGTTATAGGGGAGAATATGGAAAGATACTTGAAAGACTCACTTTGTGCTTAGCATTAAATGACATAATTTCACACATGGCTCAAGATGGTTTTTTTCAAAAAGAAGCGTGCAGTTACTAATACATCAGGAGTAAAAGGCATCACGGGCAAAACTGGAAAAACTACTTAATTCCACAAATTACAAAGCAACAATAATTCTGCTAGCTTTTTTTTTTAAAACGTCAATTTTTAAGAGACGGAGGGAGGAGGGAGGAGGGAGTAGTATGTACCTACAATTTTTTATGAATAATTATTTTGAGAAATGATATATATAAACACAAAAGAAATTGGTCCCTGAAAAATTACTTTTGGCTTCGACATTGCTGGAGACAAAACTACGGAGTAGTAATGAGAGTAACACAATCATTGCTAGAGACAAAGCTGACGTGCTCATTGTCTGTTTTTTCAAATGAAGACATAGTTAACCTCAATCATAGCAAAAATTAACGTTCATATTGTAGATGAAATTTTATCATATAGAATTGTTTATTATTTTTTATTTTAATCACTATATTTTACTAATTGAAATTTAAATTAGAATTGTTAAGATTGACGTAAAGATTAAATATGAGTTGATTTTGGTAGGGGAAATGAGTTGATTTTTTTTTTTTGAGGAAGGGAAATGAGTTGATTTAAAACTTATATTATAATTAGTTTAAATTAACTAATTTGAAGTTAGAATTATGGAGCCGATTTTTTTTTTAACAAGGTAAAATGGAATAATAGATACCAATGGTGTTTCAAGACGCACATGCGTGCAAAAAAGAAACACCCAAACAGTTAGAATGTCAAGTCTTCGGTAATAAAAACAACAACGAGATGAAAAGAAAAAAGGAACAAAATAACATGAAGATTACAGAATAACACCCATACAAGCTAAAGGATACCGCAACCAGTCATGGTAACTGATAGCGAAAGTGGGCATATTAGATTTCAGCCAAAAGAAAGAAATCCTTTTGACTTTGTCTGCTATGCTCTGAGGATCCATAGTCTTCTGTTCAAAAATTTAAAATTTTCAATGGAGCCGTTTGTTTTAAATTTTAAATTTTTATTTTTTCCCATGTTATCACCTTTCAAATCTTCCACATCATAGCATCTAATATCAAATTTCAACCCAAAAATGTCAATCCAGTTATGATAACTGGACACAAAAGTTGAAACACAATACAGACACCATATTTTATACAATATTATTATAATTTTTTTTCTTTCTCTCTTTTCTCTCTCCCTCACTACTGCTTCTTTCTCTCTCATCTCTAACCCACCAAACAACCACTGCTCCTCCCTCTCTCCGACCATCGACCGCCGATGACCACTACCATCAGCCTTCTTCTCAGTTCGCGCCACCACCATCCATCTCCTTCTCCGATCAACTCTGATCTCTCACACCACCACTGTCATCCCTTTTCTTTCTCTGTCGCTGCCATTACCGTCGTTAAACTACCCTGTCTCGTAGCTCTCTTACTGACCAGATCTCACACCACCTTTCTCTGTTGCCGTCGTTAAAATCACCGTCGTTAAACTAAACGCAAATCATAGAAAGATAAACAAAATCAAATAAAGACAAATGACTATGAAAACTAGAATGAAAGAAAGATGACAGGAGGCACATATAGATAAATCGGCGGCGAAGGGGGAGGTTCCAGCGGTGACCCCGAAGAAAGAAGATTGGAAGAGACGAGGGTGAGCTGTGTAGGGGAAACAGAGAAGATAGAAGAGCGAGTTTACAGAATTGCCCTTCATGTTCAGTTGAAAATTCATTTTTGTCGTTATACTTAAAATGGAAATTACAAAGTTGCCCATGGTGTTGTATTTGTGTCAAAATTTGTGTGTTTGTTTATCATTTCTGATATTAATATACCCACACAGTGTAATTTTTGAACAATAACTAAATAATATCACAACTGCAATTGCAAGTGTTACAAAAACTCAGAATCACCCTTATGAAAGTATCACATTACACCTAAAACAATTAATTTTGGATTACAGCTATACAAGATTTTTGTAATGGTGACAATGAGTTTGGAAATGGAACCTCATGCATCCATAACTAATTCGACCAGCCCAATCCCAGAAGCTATGAATGTTACAGAAAACTAAGATATTTTTACCACTTTGTGTACAAACTACAAATAATGGGAATTGTTAAATGTCTCCCAGCAATTAGGAGTGTATCTCTACATGTACAAACTACAAATACTGGGAATCATTAAATGTCTCCCAGCAATTAGGAGTGTCTCCTTTATTAACAATGTGTATCACAAATATGAAGTCAACAATATACAAATGTATAGCATAAACTTCAAATTTGAGACATACACATTTTTATTTGAAGATTTGTATACAGTAAACTTTAAGTGTACAATATGAAAAACTGAGAGGTTAGAGCGAGGGAAAAGAAAAGGGAAGGGAATTTTTGTCTAGACTCCAAACAGAAAAACAAGAGGGTGAAAAGACCATTTGTAGCTATCTGTACATTTAACTTACTAAAATATTTTACTAAGCAAGCAAGGAAATGCTTTCAAAACCATTCTACCGTGCATCTTGGATAGTAGCCTTTATCTGCAGCAACATGGGTGGCGGCTAGTAGCTCTTTTTGAACTTTTCGCCTCTCATAAAACACCAGGCACGAAATCGACATGCACTTCACACCACTTTCGAGAAGCCTATCACCGCCTCCACAATGTTGACATATCTGCGAGAGGGAAAAACCTATTAACTATTACCAGAACAAAAAGGAAACATCACAAAGCAATAAACCTAAGAGGTTTTTTAGGGAAACAAACAAGGCAGATAATTGAAAAAACAGAAACTATCATTAAAATCTGAGACAGAGGATATCTGCATAACAGAAACTATCATTTAACATAAAAAAATAAGGAAGAATTTTTGGAAATTTTTATATATAATTTACTACATAAATCAGATTAGAATTACAAAAAACAATTTTAGTACGTCCTCATACTTACCCATGAATACAGATACAGCAACAGCATGAATTTTGGAATTCCCATGTTTTAGAGTTACATACTAATAACAGTGATGCAACAACCTATCATTTTCTTATAAACATTGATCACAATTGATGAAAAACATTGAAATATACTTACAGATACAAGGTGTTGCATCTCTTGCTCCAACTTTGCAGTTTTACCAATCACTGCCGTCGCAGCAGCCACCTCATTTTCAGAACATTGACTGCATAAACGGGCTGATGCCTGGACCAACCCACCACAGAGTACACAATGTTTTGAGAGATAGTAATAATCAATTCTGGTCCGTTGGAAGTTTGGAGTGAATGCATGCTTTACAGAAGCTTCTCTTACAGGACGAGGCATCTCTGCAAACCACTGGTTCAGGTCAGCACCAGCAAGCCCAAATACTCGCTGTAAAGCCGGTATTATTTGTTTATTAATGTAATATAAATCATTTATTCTGAATGGTGAATCAATTGCCAAAACTTCCAATGGATCCACAACCATATCAACTAGGTGGGCTCCAGGCTCTCCATGGATTACAACGTAAGGTATTCTCTCTGCATAACGTGGTTCAGCCCTACGATCAACCCTCATAGCCTTCGTTGCAACAATTGCAGCAGGAGGAAGTGACGAGATCCTTGCACTGTAGGTACCCAAGCGAACCTCCTTTGCAAAGATAAAATCCTTAAGGGAAAGTCTGCCTGAAAGAATCCTCTTCCATTGACGCTGCAAATAAGTCTTTACCTGCATGCAGCAAATAAGAGATAATAGTGAATTCAAGTTAAACTAATATTGTTGTTTATCAGATAAAGTATCCAGAATAAGCAGATGAAATTCTGGTGTTTCTTCGTATTTTTTTCCTTGCAAAAAAAAAATTGTTTCAACAAGGAGAGAAACTAAAAGGGGAAAAATTGGTGTGGAGGATTCATTAGATGGGCTTTTTACTTGATAAGGATGCATGAATACAACATCCAAGTGATCAAATATGCAGAAAAAAGTATCAACAAGATAAAGGAAAGTAAATCAGAGATATACCTCGACAGTAACAAAATATGCATTAGCTTATATATCATCAAAGATATCATAAATCATTTTTAAAATATTACATTATACAGGAAAGACGCAACATGCAAGCAAGTGTACCTCCAATAAACTCTGGTGCTCAAAAAAAAGTCTCATAGACTGCTCCATTATCTTTGCAACTGCTTCACATGTGTCCCTGCGTACTGTTTCAATACCTTTGGCATCAAAAACAGGTTCAATTTGATCGGGGTTCTCATAACTGTAGCCAACATATCGCTTTTTAGTAATTAGGAAACACGGGTGATAAACTTTCTCCATCTTCAAGGTGACGGGACTAGGATTCATAGCAGTGATAGCAGAAGCAATCTCACTCCCAATTTGGAAGGCCTCTTTGACAGTGCGTCCTTTAAGAAGGACAAACATACTGCAGCAAATACACCCACTTTACTAATTTATCCTTTTAATACCAGTCACTTTAGTAAACATTACCTGTGGTGTAATAATAACAATTTCAAAGAAGATGATACAACAATGGCCATCATTCAATTGTTACAACATCCAAGTCAGCTGTAAGCATAAACACTTCAATGAGGATTTTACTAATTATTTTAAGGTGATCGAATGTCTTTGGGGGATTTTATCAATTATTTTAGATTATTTTAGGATAACTATCTTGTATTTTATTCTTTTAGATTGAAGAATAATTAATTTAGTAGTGAAAACGAAAAAGTTCACAATCGCAAACAAAACAACAGTTAAGAGAAAGAAAGAAGAAAAAAAATCGGGTCAAAAGAGCAAAACAATTACTTAGCAAGTCTGACCTAAAACCATCGTACCCATGAGCATAAAAATGCCAAGAATGTCCCGTGTTAGAATTAGAACACCAATATATAAATTAAGAATGCTAGGGAAGAGTTCCTGACAGAAAGTTTTGACCATAACTTCTATCATGTTTCTTAATTCCTTGTATGCATGCATACTTCTGTTCAGGAGAAAAATTACTTTCTATAAAAGAGAGGTTAGTGTTACCTATCAGTATCTCCATAAATAACTTTAGCATTCCACTTTTCATGTAGATTTACAAATGATATAGCCTTTTCCAGTGTACAGCGTCCACATTGAACAATGCTGTCTGCAAGTTCTGCACAGGGCATGCGACCACTAAATCCAGCAGCAGTATAACCATATGTTACATTTGATATGAGCTTCAAAGCAAGCTGTCTTGCATTAAATATCTGAAAACAAAATTGCACTATTTGGTAAAATTATTTACATGCATTCGAAAAATCGTATCATACACTGAACATGGCAGATACAATTGAGTCCATGAAAAGCAGCAACACCTGAAGGTAAAAACCTTCAGCATGTATTCAATTCAGAAAATCCTCCAGACAGAAAAGAATCATAAAATTATTTTTATGTAAGCATTGGCAAAAAATATTATAAAAGAAAAATGAGACTTTAACAATGAAGATTCCATAAATTTATTACTCCCACCGTCCTTCAATATAAACACTTATTGGACTAAAAATTTGTCCCTATACATAAGCCACTTTTCAAATTACTAGATACATTTATTGCTTCTTTTCCAAATAAACCTCCAATTAATACCACTAAGTGCCTTGGAATATGAAAAGTCCAAATTTACTACACATATACAAAGGGTATTTTAGGTACCTTCATACATAAAATAGGCACATTAACTACACTACTAACTTTTCTTAATAAGAGTGAAAAGGACAATAATTATTTACTATTATACTAGTAGTATTTAATAAACATACTAGGTGTGACTTAAAGATATTTAATTCCAAATCACATGCATACCCGCTGAAGGACTTGCTCTGAAGGAGATAACTTTTTCATTGCTTGTTTTACCATTATTCTAGTTGATAAAATTTCTTCCAATAGGCGGGGAAGTACACCTCTTTGAACCTGTATGATAGCATTGTACAGTTCTACAGATTAAAGTTAATTCATCCTATCCACAAATCATGACAGCTCAAAGGAAAAAAGAATTGACTGAATCACCTTGGAAGGTACAAACATAACACCATTTGGAGTGAGCAAGATTTGATCTTTTAAATCCTGAAGAATATGTTGCTCCGGTACAAATGGACTAACCCCAAGTGTATTAGTCTTTGATGGCACAACTTTGCCAAGACATGTACAAAAGCAAAGGTTGTATGCAATTATCATTGACGGATATAAAGATTGGAAGTCAAGTACAACAACAGGATCTGAATAAAATCCTGACTCTGGTTCCATTACTAGGGGAAGGCATTCCATGGCAGGTTGAGAAGCAACCTACAACGATGATGATTTGCTCAGCCATTTGGGTATAGGTGAATAAAACAACATTAAATAGACTTATAAGAAGAACCAGAATGACAAAAAAACAACAATCATCAATAAGGGAGAGGAAAAGTCAGTTTCGATGCCCAAACAACAATATCAATAACTTGACTAAGGAAAAACTTGGTGATTTAAATAATTTGATACTGTGAGAACTACAAAAATGCATATCATAAATGAATTCTTCCTAGAAAGACGGGTGTACAACAGGATACATGTATTTAGTGGTAGTAAAACTCATTGTTGTCTATGCATCCAGAATAACATTATGGTATGCAATTTTATTATGCTTGGTATGATGGATCACAAACATTGTAGTTTTCCACTGATAAAAGGAGAGAAGAGAATGTGAGAATTTTGAGAGGACCTGTTGATTTCCAGGCGAGATAGCAACGTAGTTTTGTGTGTGGGCCAACCTCAAAAACATGGATTCAACACGGTATTGTGAGCCTCGAGAAAGAACAGAAAAGAAGTCTATTCCAAAGACGCGAGCAAGTTCTGATGTTCGATTCACCTGCAAAATAAAAATAAATAAGAAATAACAATAGCCTAATAATTCAGAGAATAAGAAAAAGGTGTAAATGTAACTTACTTTTGAACCAAAAACATTACAATAAAGCTAATTAAGGAATCCACAAAATACAGTAGCATATCACTACTAAGACCTACTCCCTCCGTTTTTTTTATCTTTTGATGTTTTAGTATATTTAATATATTATTTTTTTCCAAGTTTACCCTTTTGAAAAACACACCATAAAACTATTAAAGAAGTTGTGACCTTTGGCTTATCACGTGTGAATATAATAAGGACATTTAGTCCAAAACATACAAATATTTATATACTATAATTACTCCTTAAGACTTGTGCCAAGAGCTAAAACATCAAAAGATAAACAACGGACGGAGTAGGTATTAGTAATGAATGTTTTGGCCAAATGGTAAATAGTCCAACAACAGTTAGAGGTAGTGGGAAATCCAAAAGAAAAAACACTATAGGACAAACTATAAAGAGAGATTTAGAGGCAAGTGATTTATCTCTAGACTTAATACATCACAAGCATTATGGTGTTGATTGATCTATGTAACCAACCCACCTAGTGGGGAAGTCTTAATTGGCGTTATTGTTGAATCATCATCCATTAACTTCAAAGAAACAAGCTTAAAATAACTCATGAAAAAATTCAAAAGTAATTGTAAATAAGTTTTGAGATTTCAATGCACCCAAACAAGCCTAAAAAATAGACTCTGCTTGTAGCATAGCCAAAACAAGCAGCAAATATATGTCTATTGGCAATAAACTTGTAATGCTACTGTACCATATCAAGTTGGTTTAATATCTCAAGGTTCAGCTTTGCTCTGTCCACAATATATTTGATACACTGATATCTTGCTTGCCCTGGACCCCTTGAAAACCACTTTGTCAGCACATTGTGTTTAAGTGAAGGAACTTTCCGCCTCAATACAGCTTCAGCAACAGCTTCAACTGAATACAAATTCAGCTTAACTTCTCCACGAATCAATCTCCATAAGTTAAGGACAATTCTTCCACCAACATGAACTCCGCTAGCATGTGTCCGTCCCCATTCATCCTCAATTATTGAACTTTCTGGTGCGCAACAATCTAGACTAGGAGTATCTGGGATGTCCGGTTCCAAGATACTTTTCTCAGATGTTTTGATGTCTTGAGAATTAATCCAAGAATTAGAGGGAGTGCGAGACAAATCATTAAGTAATCCAAAACCAAGATGTGAAGCCCTTTCTGCTAGAAAACCAAGAGAACTCCCTTGAATTTCCCAACCCATCAATATATCTGGGTCGGATGAAGACACAATCTTCGTGAATTCTTTAAGCAGGTGCTTTTCATCAGTGAAGTTCAGTACTTTGCAGTCTGATAGACCATCAAGACTTCTGCAAACCAATCAAGATTAAGCATGAATAGTAATTTTGAAAGCATAAGATGAGCATGCAAGAAATGCAGCGTATATTTCACCGGTGGATAAAATTTTCCACCAATGAAAACCAATTAAGAAAGAAAATGAGTAACCAATGACATAAGGAGACATTACCATACCTCTGACAAGGTACAAATTTACTATGCAAAAGAACTAGAACTTCAATAGTAGCATCACAATCGTTCTGAAAACCAAGAGCTACAATATTTACGCCATCAAATTGAGGATCAGGTAAAAGGTCTCCTCTAGATTCTGCAAGCACCTACCAATGTTGCAATCAAATCAGACCGACGTGAATGCCAAGACTATAGAAATGTCAACTAAAAAAGACAACAAAAGAAACTTATTTGAAGTTTTAAGATATAATTAAAACATAAAACAAGTAAAACATGTAATCTTCACTAACAAGCAATAAAAGCAAAATAGATGCCCCATTTCCTAGAACAAAAATGATACTGATCACTTGTTGCAAGAACAGGTCTCAGAAGGTAACAGTGATTAGTATCTTTGGGTTTTAATAAATATCACTCAAAAATAATGTATAAGAATCTGGAAGTGGAGAACTATAACTACAACATACTAATTTGATAACAAAAGAAGCATGATCATGGATTGCCACATAGAATCTAACAACAATAAAAACAGGCTAATGACTAATATAAAAGAAAGCATTAACCTAAGAATAAATTAACAGTGCAGTTAGCTATTGAGTTATCAACAGCATCACTTTCGAAGCACGACTGATAATGGGGATTGATGAATTGATGTTTTTTTTTTCTGTATGTGAGTGAGAGAGAGAGTGTGACTGTCACCCAATATTAAGAATCAAATTCTTACAAAATGCTAGGAAAAAGTTGTTATATACCTAAAATAAGGTCTTCAAACCAGAACCAGATATTGAAATCTCAGAGGCATAAAAAAAATCTAGAAGACATTGTCACATATTTTCTGTAAATAAAATAGAAGAAAATTATGACAATACTATGTCCAATACCTCTATACTAAGTAATGTCAATTGTTGTCCATGGCCAACACTTGCCGGATCCTGAAATCCAATTTGACTTAGAGGGGTAAAACTTGATTTCTCACCAGGGCCTGATATCTGAGAAATATCTCGAGAGCGATCCATATATGCTTTTATTCTTTCTGTTTGTCCTTCACTAATGCATGGAAGCTTCTTTTCTGTATCTTGATGCAGCTCAGGCCTAAGAGTAGGTCCAGAGGCGCATTTAGATATGTCCTTGTCCTTTGCACCAGGTTCTTGACGCATTTGATCAGGAGTATGCCTAAGAAGAGGTCCAGAAGTGCATTGAGGTACATCCCGGTCCTCCGCATCAGGTTCTTGATGCATTTGATCACGAATATACCCAGGATAGAGAAGATTAGTATAACCGGATTCAGGTATTACCTTCTCATAATCATTAGACATGTAGGTATATTTCTGCTAGTCCTGTTGTTACAGACTTTAGTTCTGTGATGTATCGTTATTTGTTATCATATTAAGTTATTATGTTACTCTATAGTCTGTACAAATAAAACCTTGTAAAACAAGCTCACTTTAATCACCAAAATTCAGAGCAGTGTCTGAACTAGACATAAATACCGTTGTTCACATTTGGGTCTATCTCACACTTAAGGTGCAAGGTCAGTGGTAGAAGTTTAGCCTTCTCACCTAAAGGTACTGGGTTCAAATCCCCTCTGGGACAGTTGTAAAATGGTCATTAGTGCTCTTTAATTAATAAAAACTTCCCCCTTCCCCAATTTTTTATATAAAAAAAAAATTAATAATAATAATAATAATAAACTGCCTAAACAAAAATCAACATTTTGCTAGAAAATGTGCCAATGGACCATTTATAGACCAATTCAAATTTTCAAATCATTTTTCTAAAAGTAAAAAATACTCTACCCTTGAAATATGAAGGGCAATTTTTTTTTATTTCTTTAGTGAATTTCCTAGAGTAAGTGAAATGGGTAAAAACAAATCTCTGATCAGCTATGAAATGCATATATGTTATAGTATATATGTACCTCTTTCATCACAAAATAGCCATCTTTGCACAGAACCAGCAGAAGGAGGCAAAATATTAGGTGTTAATAGGTATAGGTGAGAGCCATCATTTTGATAGTAAGTGGAAACACCTTTTGTCCCAGAGGATCTGGGGGTTTCAATAGTAACACACTTGTTCCAAGGTTCCTTCTGTTTCTGGGAATTCCTTGCAGAAATAGGAAGAAAAACATCCAGAGCGTTCCCTTCAAGAATTAAACACAAGCGCATGAGAAGTTTCATCAAAATCCAGTAAGATCAGACTAGAGGATATGGAAGAAGACATAACAAGCTAAAATAACCAAGTCTTATCCTACTATAACATATAACATCAAGTTACACAACATATAACATTAAGTTAAGGAATTTCATAATTTCACAAAATGTCTTACTTCCTGGTTAAATCAAGTTACCAAAATTCATTGTCACGCATCTAAACATGTGTATATGACAAAAATGGACATTGAAAAATACAAATCTCTAGGCCCAATAGGAGAGAGACAATGAATGAAATGATAGCAGTTTGTAATGTTTTGCTCGCCTGAGGATTTCCACGGCAAAGGTGGCTCATTCCATATAGCCCCTTTCATGCCAGACCCATGTGTCTTCCAGGAAAAGCAATGCCAAAAGGAGCCACCCGGAAGTGAAAAGAAAATTTTTCTATCGAATTTCTATAAATAGTTAAAATCAAATTATTAACAACACCGTAATTCCAAATAAATTGGCACTCGATATAAGAAAGGGATATCATCTATAAACGTTTCTTAAATGATTGGACCTCTGGACACCTAGAACAGCATAAAAGCATAATCTTTGTTTCCTTTAAACTTCTGTATACTGGCTATTCCACAGAATGGCAAGTTTTGTATCCTAAAAAATAGTAACAAAGGCTGGCTATTCCACAGAATGGCAAGTTTTGTATCCTAAAAAATAGTAACAAAGGCTGACTGACAGCTAATTAATACATAAGTTAGCACAAAAGAGGCACTTTTGTTTAAAAAAAAGCACTAGAGTGAATCATATATTCACCAAAATGTCTCTAATGAAAAACATATCCAAAATCCATTCAAATTTCAACCTATAACAAACAGAAAGACAAATTTACAAAAAGGAGGTGTGGAGAGTTAAAGAAGGTATAGTTTAAACCTGGCATTTCATCATCCTCGTCCAAATGTAAATTATTCGGGTAGGTTGGCAAGGACAAATTACTTTCAAGATTCTTGTCAACCAAAGAGCTATTGCCTATGACCACTTCAGTTAATTTCATGTGATTACTCTTTAGGTCATCAACAATGGGTTCTGAGCCAACAGTCTTGCACAGCAAATTTTTATCCAGCTTTTGATTATCAACCTTTTCACTAAGAAATACTCTTGCATCACTTGCAGCACTTTTTCCCACAGCATGCTCGTAAGACTTCATCTGATCATGCTGCACAAAAAATATGCTACCACTAGAAGTTTTATCAATGCACTTACTTTTGCCCGACACTTCGTCATCGACTAATGAGTTTTGTCTACTACCTGAAGCAACAGAATCAGTTTGCTGACACCTCTCAGGAGCTCTGACTTTATGATCATCATCAGTTCTCAACTGAGTGTCTAAAGAGGGATTTGGGGTATAGGCATCAGAAACTACATGTTTTTCATAAGTTGTTCTATCCTTGGTGTTTTTCTCTCTGCAAGCCACAGATTTGTCTATGGAATCAACAGAATGTGAAGTTTCAAGCAGGACCGGCCATTCATGCATTGAAGAAGAACTTTGATTTGCGGAATTCTTCAACACCATACTTGCTTCTAGATACTCCCTTTCATGTTGACCTAAACATTCATCTTTTGATATATTCAAAAAACTGTCACTGCCTGATGGAAGCGACTGTTTCCGACACACTAAATTTTCACGACTTCTCACTTCATGATCAGAATTTTTCTGGAGTTCTTTTTCTACTTCATCGGTTTGCATTGTTTCCAATTCAAGTTTTGGCCAAAGGCATGTTTTTGTCCCCCCATGCCTGTCCAAATTAAGCTTCTTTGCAGTTCCAGATTCTCGTTCGTCATGTTCAACTCGATAGGACCGCTTTCTCCTCATCAAGTCCCTTAATGAGCAGTTAACCAAACTATGTACTTCTTTTGAATCTGAGGCACCTTCTCCAACATTTCTTTTAATATATGTATTATTTTTAACCTCATTCCTGGTTAAGTAATCTGACAGAGCAGAATCTTCCGTTTCTCGTTCAAACAGATGAGCCACTTGTGAGGTAGCATGCTCTCCATCATTATTAACCTTCCCGGTCATGGAAAAAGGCAAAGACCCCCATTGCCTATTCCTTTTATCTGTGTTGACTGTACTTGTGTCAGTATTGTGCAGTAAGTGGTGCTCAGAAGCTCTTTTGTGTTCACTGTTTATCTCAACTGCAGAAGAGATTTCAGCCAAACTAGCGCATGGACTTGAGAATTCATCATCGTTAGAACCATCAACTTGAGGTATCATATTGTCTGGTAAAGCGTCAATCGGACAATTGTGATCAAAGGAATGAGAAGGCTTTTTCTTTGGCAGGTCTAACTCAAGCATATCATCAATTGAATCTAGAATATCCTGACACTCCTGCTGGGACTCTCTCTCATACGCCATATTTGCTTTCTCCAACATCTTATCAATTGTTGCAGCAGGTGGCAAGGGACTCAGGATTGTTTCACAAGCAAGTTCATCATCGGAGTTTATATCCTCTGTGGCTTGAGAAGTTGCAAGCCACTTAAGAAGATTTTGTGCTTCCATATCAGCATCCTAGAAAACATTAAATACAGAAATGAACGATAAAACTTCAATAGACCAAATTGCGTAAAAGAATATCAAAGATTAATAGTGTCATAAATTGATTAATCTAAATTCTAAACCCTTTGGAAAAATTCACAATATATCATGATCATCCATAATAAGAAGAAAACACACTCACCGTCTATAAAATAAACACTACAAACTAATACTACCCTACTCCTGAAGGTTATCGAGTTAAAAAAAAGGTAAGAATTATAACGAAAGTGTCTTGATATACATAGAGGAAAAATACTGGATAAAGCTATTGCCTTTATGTCCAACATTTCAATCTTTTCAGCTGATTCCATTTGACCAATTTTCAACAACTTGAGACTTGTGTCGGTCCCTTCCTCAAGCAATTTGGCATTTTCACACAATGAAGCTGGTGGCGATGCTGAGCCGATTATGTCTGTTTCTCTGTAACATTTCAAGGCTTGTTGGGTCTTCATATGTAAGATAAGATATAATAAATTTTCCACCAGCATTGGCTGTACATGTACCTGAGTTCCTTCTCAAAAGGAGTGCAAGATAAAGTGGTCTCGGCTTCACTGCACAATTGAATAAGTTTTTTCTCAAAGTCAAGACCAGATGAGAGAAGTTTCATGACATCTTCTGGTAGTGGTTTACCAGAATCAGAAAGCATTGTAGCCTCGTGAATCCCCGACCGTTTTCGCTGTTCCTGAAACATTGCAGAACAACTAATTTAGAAAAACTCAGACATTGACAATGTAACATGTAAAATAGACATAGAAAAACAGATTAACAGGGTTACCTCCCATATTGGTACAAGTGATTGAACCATGTTGACATTTGAGCTTGATTGTGAGAGAGATGAAAACATTTTCAACTGCTGATTAAGAATCTCTGCAAAACAGACATATCATAATCAGAAGAATAATAGTAGCAGAAGAGTCCATTATTTGTATTTGTGTGTCGGTATGGCCATGAAACTAGACAAACCATCTACAGAAGTATCTCCTTCAAGCTCACAGATGCTTTGACGCTTAGGACTGTGAGCCTTGTCATTTGATGAACCACCAGATTCACTAGGGAGTAACCACATCCAGTCGAATGAGATCATGGAAGACATCCATATTTTTGACTCTAAACATGCCTCAGCACCTGGATCTGCCTAATGAAAAGATTATGACATCAAATATAGGGAACATATTGTCAAACAGTAACATTACGGTAGTCAAACATAAAAACAAAGTTAGAGAGATGTTTAACTTGGAAAACATGCAAGTCAATTTACCTTTCTGTGCTGGCTATTGATGTCTGACTTCTTGTGAATAGAATCCGGCATGGGATGGCGAAACCTCATCTTTGATAGATGTAAATGACCCATGCCATACAAGTTGTAATCAACCTAACATAACAAAACAAAGTCTATTGACCGGCACTAGACAAAACTAAGCAAACATGTGCTGAAGAATTTTTCACTCAGGCAATCAAATGAGAGAACACTGGTCGACATACACAGTGCGTTTTCACAATTAAAGAAGACAACAACTACGGCACAAAATTTATATAACATTACCGGGGGAAAAGGACACTTAACATGTACAATTGACAGAAATTTAATTAATCATAAGATAGTGGTAACTTAAATGTATCACAATTCATAAATAACATATCACCCAAGCTCAAGACAGTATCTGGATGTTCCAAACCCATCCAAGCCAATCCCAATCATAGAAACAATAGGGTAAAAGAAAACATAAAATTTGATTGAACAAATTTAGTGGCTGAATGCAGCCAGATGAGTAAAATTCAGGGTGTCGATAATGCAATGTAAAGAACAATGACTAATTTAAACAGAAAATTGTATATCATGTTTAGTTGCACATAAACTATAATAAGTTTCAGTTATACCAAATTCTCGAATGAGAGTACATACCAGAAACTGAAGAATAAAGGGAATATGTGATTCGTGAGGCTGTAAACTTTTATTAAGAACAGCACCAGCCTGAAAAGCAAATGACATGATGAAAGCTTATTCTCTGTACCATCAAACGAAGATGTACTAGTTTCAAAATAGATTTTCTAATAATCAACAAAATTTGAAGTATTCAGAACAAAATGATGACACGTTACAAGCAGCAAGCTACATGAGTATTACCAAGAGAAGATTTGCTGCACGAGAGACATCTTGAGGATAATATCTATATGAACCAGTCAAGGCTTACCCTTTTACGGTAAGAAGTGTTCCAATAATTTAGACATGCTATCATCGTAGCTTATACATACAAGTGGCTTGTGGGATGTGCAACTGTGCATGTGAAAACATATTGCAAAAAGAATAAAAAATTGTATACACATCCGGATACAGGTAAATCTTTACAAAAAACTCTTCAAATGAGCAATAGCCATAAAATTTCCTTGCTCGGACAAGGCTGCAGCCATGTACATGTTGTCTCGATGAACCAGTACTGCCTTTAAGCTGTAAAAAATCAAAATTTGGCATCACATCTTTAACATAAGAAAGTTTATCTAATAATGCAAAAAAACCCTTTCTAACTCATCCAAAGATACCTTCAAGGCTTTCTCGAGAGAAGCAGCTACCGTGTAGGTGTATGCATCACCTGTATAACATCAAGGAAAAATCTTCTATGCAATGAGTAACTAAACCAAAATTTGACATAAATTTCAAGTATAAATATAGAATACTGAACAAAAACGGGGACCATGACATATGACTTGATGTTACCTTCTTGGTCTAGTTGGAGTGGTATATCTGAACACGGCACATATAAATAAGGTAAAGCCTACAAAGAATAATAGACGAACAATTAAAATTGAAGCATAATACAATATGAAAGATAATAAAATAGTAACAACTTTGTATATCATAAAAAATAATAATAATAATAATAATAATAATAATAAAAATTGAAACTATCTAGTTGCATTTATCACAAAGATTTTAAACAATGATCTACAATCAAAGATGAAGTTGAAAATCTCTTTATCTAAGCTACTGTATCAAGATTTAGACGCGATAGTGACAACAACTTAAAATCTTGTTTATGATTACAAAATTGCTAGCACTGGCACCAAGTGGTAAATAAGATTTAAGTAAATGAAGCAGGGACATGAACGACACTGACACGTTGACACCGGTAATAGAAAATGGCATAATTATATGTCGAACACTGACACGTGTTGGATATAACTAACTATCGAATCAGTTAAAAAGCAAAAATTGTTTAATATAACAAAAATTGAAATGGAAACTTACTCCATGAATGTGCAAGCAAGTTTTCTGGCCAGCAGGAGTAGAACCATAAACTCTAATTACAGGAACTTCGTTCACTTTTCCACCTAAGTTAGTGTAAAAAATAGTAAACACAAAATGAAGGTTAAATCGGTGTGATTTTGTTGTTAGAGAGTTTAGTGAAAAGAATTAGGGTTTAGTGTGATACATACGATGGAAGGTGCTGTGAGAGATATCGATGGCGGGGATTGGCGATGCCATGTAATGGTCTATGGAGACAATTCGAACACTGAAAACATCTGAATTTGACTCTGAATCTGGCATTTTTTGCTTTCTTCTTCGAATCACGATGAAGAAATGAAAAGTAAGGGAAATTGAAAATGGTGGTAGTTTTGGCGCCGGGTAGTTGGAAGAACAAGTTCAACTCTTAACTTTAATATAATTCTTTTCTTTTTTGACAAACTTCAATTTAATTCTTAAATTATAAGAAATATTGTTTTAGTTCATTAGAGACTAACATGAAAATGACTTATTTTATGCACTTTAATAGTGTGTTTGGATAAGATAATTGAGAAATTTAGAATTCTCGACAATTTAAATGATTCAATTAAACTGTCTTCATTTTTAAATATTTTTATATGAATAGAGTGATCAAAAATTTCATTGTCAACATTCTTTAGCAACTATTGCAAATTTTGTTTTTTTTAACCAAATTTGAAAATTTAAATTTTGGGTTAATTTATAAATTTACGAAAAATTTTGAAGGGTCAAATTATATTTTTGAAAAAAAAGGGGTAAATTTTTAAAACCTACATTGATCTTTTAACTATCATTTTTATTTATATTTCATCATGGAAAAAGTGAATTTAAAAAACTTATAAAACCACCGTGGATTTTTAACCAATCTATAATAAAAAAAGAAAAAACGAAAAGTATATACTGTCGATCTCTTACGATGAATATTATTGGATAAGTATCACAAATAAATAAAATAAAAGGCCTTTAAAATAATTTTGCCTATTTTTAAATGTAGAAAAAAAATTATCATATTTTTTCGTGAATAAAAAAAGTTTAATTTTTTAAAAAGAACAAATATATTTTTTTCCTTTAACCCTAATTTGTAGTAACATGCAATATGGCTTATTATTTTTCAAAATATAAAACCTAATTTACTTATTTATGTATACTGTAAATACGAGGTTTTATCGATTAATCTAAAACTATTTAGTTTAAAATTTGTTATTCTACCTTGATGATCTAGGCATGGTTGATCCTCAACATGAGCGTGAGATGTAGCAAGACATAGGATCTGTTTGTTTTAGCTTTTAAAAAAAAAAAATTGAGTTAAAAGGATCTAGAGATTTTTAAAAAAAATCTAAAGCTATTTCTGTTTGTTTACAATCATAAAAATCTTTTTTTTTTAGATTTGAAGCTCTTACACTTGAGTTCCATATGTTTAAAAAAAAAAATAGATTTTGGAAAAGCTACTTGAAATAGTTTTTCATTTTGAGGCTAAGGGCCTTTTTGTTTTGGATTTTTTTAACTTTTAACTAAAAAATCACTTTTTAAATTTTTGTTGGGTTTGTTTTGGATTTTTAAAAAATCAACTGTGCTAAAAAAATCATTTTTAGGGTGCGTTTGTTTTGGATTTTTTTCAAAAAAAAAAATCTATTTTTTTCTTTAAAAAAATCACTTTTTCCATTTTTAAGTGTTTGTTTTGAATTTTCAGAAAAATTATTTTATAAAAAAAAATCTATTTTGACCCTAAAATGAAAAGCTATTAGGATTAACTTTTCTCAAAATCTATTTTTTTAAAATATAAGGAGGTAACAAATGTACATGTTAAAACTAATTTTCTTTAAAAAAAAAATAGATTTTTATGGGTAGTAGGCAAATAGAAATAACTTCAGATTTTTTTTAAAATCTCTACAAATTAATCTCTAGATTCTTTTAACACAAAATCTATTTTTTTAAAAGCTAAAACAAACGCACCCTTAGCCTCAAAATGAAAATCTATTTCAGGTAGCTTTTCCAAAATCTGTTTTTTTTTAAATGCAAGGAATTCAAGTGTAAGGGTTTCAAATCTTATAAAAATGATTTTTATGATAGTTGATGAGTCAATAAATTAGTGCTTTTAATATATTATTTGAGTCTGTTTTATTTAGATTTGATTTCGTTTTATTTAATATTATTTTACTTCAATTGCAGGTTATTATATTTCAGGAACAAATATCTGACAGATTGAGTCCTGGAGCAAAAGAAAGAGGATTAGGAGCTGATTCGGGATGAAAATACGAAATATGAGACAAAAATATGTCACTCCCTAAGTCAGTAACTTGGCACGGCCCGTGCCACCAGCAGCACGGCCGTGCCAACCTTCAGGATGCTCTTTTGCTGCTTCTCCTTCATGGACAAACTACCTATTAGTTTACTTCTGACCTAAAAGTCTTTGGTTTCTTGTGGAACATTCTAGTGTTATATTTCTTAGGACTTAAGTCATTGTAAACTATAAATAGAGTAGCTAGCTATCACAACAATTTATCTTTTGTTCTTGGAATTCAATAGTGACAATTGTCTTTCTTAATAAAAGTTCTTCTTTTACTTTCTTGTTATTTACTTTATGTTCTTCTTATTCTCTTCTATGTCTGCAATGAACATGAGTGAGTAGACTCTTCTTGTCTTGGGATTGTTGGATAAGTCTAATGACGTAATCCTAATCAAACCAAGCCATAAACCCTAATTTTATATAAATCTACTTTCTAATTTAATTCACTGTTTTTATAATGAATTAACAAATACCAAACTCATAAAGCAATAGCGGAGGGTTAGTATTTGTTAATTCATCATCTCAAATATCAATTCATAAAGCGACAGCGGAGTTTTGATATTGGAATAAGTGAATTTAGACAAGGGTTGCGAAACATGAGAGTAGTCTAGCAAACCTTGAGACATATAAAGTTTCGTTCTTCAAGGATTCTAATAGCAATCAACCATGAGAATATGCGTGGTTGCTAGAGGAACACACTCACTGCACTTCGAAAGAAGCTTTGATACGCTAAAGAGAAACTTGTCTTTAGAAAGTAGGTCGAATATAAAGTTTAGGTTCAGGGTTTGTTTGTGAAGGATTTGTTATTATGATGAACCAATAATCCCAATGCGCTTTTTATTATTATTCTTTTAAACCATTAAAAACTCAATCTTTACAACGGAACTTTCTTCTAATCATCTTCTAAAAGTTAATTAAATTGAACAACTCCGTGTTGGAACGGTATTCTTTTTTTACTACTTCGGTAGAACCGTACACTTGCGGTCTTACCCATCAATAGTAACACAAACAAAAATAGCTTTAGATTTTTTAAAAAAATCTCTAGATTCTTTTAACTCAAAATCTAATTTTTTTTAAATCTGAAACAAACACACCCTAAAAATGATTTTTTTTTTTTTAACAAAATGGATTTTTAAAAAATCTAAAACAAACAGTACAAAAATAAAAAAAGTGATTTTTTAAGATAAAAAATAGATTTTTCTTCAAAAAAATCCGAAACAAACGGGCTCATAATTATTTTAGGGAACCAATTTTTTTCCTTTGTTTAGTATTATATACATTCATTTTTATTTAATTCGTTTTGATTAAGGGTGCGTTTGTTTCAGCTTTAAAAAAAAATAGATTTTGTGTCAAAAGAATCTGGAGATTTTTTTTAGAGATTTTATAAAAAAATCTGAAGTTATTTGTGTTTGCCTACTATCCATTAAAATCCATTTTAAAAAAAAAATGAGTTCTAACATGTACATATGTTATACCCTTATTGTTGAAAAAAATAGATTTTGAGAAAAATTAATCCTAATAGCTTTTCATTTTAGGATCAAAATAGATTTTTTTTATAAAATGATTTTTCTAAAAATCTTAAGCAAACACTTAAAAATGAAAAAAGTGATTTTTTAAAGGAAAAAATAGATTTTTTTTGAAAAAAATCTGAAACAAACGGGTCCTAAGTATGTTGAAGATATATTTTTAAAAACCTTAATCATAAATGAATTTTGTGATTGAAAAAAAAAAAACAAGAAAAAAATATTCAAATAATTAAACAGACGCAATTTTGTTGATTAGGACACAAAGAATTACTCTCGCGCACCAAAAATGTAAAAGCAACATGATCTGACAACGTCTTTTTCTGCTTCGGCGGAATATCAACAGTACGGTTGCGACTTACGGCGGTTGACGATCGAGCCGCGACGGAGGTATGGTTTTGTTGGAAATGTTGATTTAATTGATGAAATTTCGAAGGGATTATTCCAAACTATAAATTGATTTCACCGTCCAAGATTATCCATTCCTTTTTTCCCCAATAAATTATAATTTATCTTTACCATTATGTGAGAAAGTATTTTGATCTTGAAGATTGTTGTTCACACATATCATAAGGCTGAGACACACGAGTAAAATGCAAAATTGTCTTTCGGTAGTAACTGCCAAGGAATTCAAAAACCGGCTGCAGTTAACTGCCGAGGTTTTCCTAGGCAGTTAATTGTCGAGAAAATTATGTCATCAAATGAAACAACCACCTGCTCCCCCTACACACTATTTCATCATCACCTTTCTTTCCTCTTCCATCTAAACCCCTAAATCCAATAATTTTTCCACCAAATCTTGATCCAAAATCATTGAAGCATCAAGCATAGGAGGTATCAACACACTTTTGATGTAAAAAAAAACAGGTATTAAGCATTTTAATCGATTGATTTTTAGCTGTTTTTGTTGATTATTTCGTCAGGTTACATAGAACACTGATATGGGAAACCTTGGCAGTTAACTGCCGAGTTATGGGAACTTTTGCAGTTAACTGCCGAGGAAAATTTGGAAAATTTTTTGAAAAACGCATGAAAGGCAGCAGCTACTGCCATTTTCCAAAAAAAAAATCTGTTTTTTTTTTCATTCATTATGGCCTTGATGTTTATGCATTAGTTAGTTATTAATTCAAATTTTTGTGTTTTTAATCATAGTAATGGTAGAGAACCGGAAGATTTTCCGGGAGAGACAAAACCAAATTTTGTCGAAATTTCCGGAGATGTCAAACCGCCTAAGGTTGAAGCTAAACCAAACATTGATGGAGCTTCCGTCCATGTTGAAGCTTCTAAATATGTTGACTCCGGTGTCCTCCCACTTCATGCCCACGAAGTTGACACGGCTAGGTTTTTTTTCAGACGACGTTGAGTGGAAAGATAGAGAAGAATTGCTTGAGTGGGCACGTCGTCAAGCAAATAAGGCGGGATTTACAATTGTTACACAAAGATCAAGCTTGATCAATCCAATGTTGCACCTAGTGTGTGAAAGGAGTGGAGCTCACAAAGTGTCGGAAAAAAAACTGAAGCATCCGACAACGGGCTCAAGAAAATGTAGGTGCTTATTTGGTTAGTGGATATCTTAGTAGGAAAACAAATGAACGGGGAACATTCTTAATGGAGTTCACAACCATGCGATGGAGCCGACTTTTGAAGGACATGTTCTTGCCGGTAGATTAAAGGAGGACGACAAGAAGATTGTACGTGACTTGACCAAGAGCAAGATGATTCCAAGAAATATTTTGATAAATTTGAAAAACAAAAGACCACATTGCATGACAAATATCAAGTAAGTGTACAATGAACGTCAACAAATATGGAAGGCAAATAGAGGTGACAAGAAGCCATTGTAATATCTAATCTCGAAGTTGGAGGAGCACAACTATACTTATTTCTCAAGAACACAAAGTGAAAGTACTACAATTGAAGATATCTTTTGGGCTCATCCAACATCTGTTAAGTTGTTTAACAATTTTCC
>Ga0228711_1000855_pt1 | contig 41464 bp, 21 predicted proteins | sample MedpolnodulmetaG_2_FD_177996 | JGI IMG/M metagenome (GOLD analysis project Ga0228711, IMG submission 177996) | Root nodule microbial communities from Medicago polymorpha collected in Santa Monica, California, United States - brown nodules | ecosystem: Host-associated > Plants > Roots > Nodule...
TGTACTGTATAATTACTTAAAAACTCTTTAAATTAATAATTATTAATTTATCGATAAATTAATAACTCTCTAAATTAATAAATTTCTTCGGTCCTGACATTATTAATTTATAGAGTTTCTACTGTATATATGTATTTACGAACACTCATTATGATATTCAAATCAGTTCGAACTTGAGTATGAATAGTTAATTAGCTAAATTAATAATGTGGTTATGATCATTTAGCTCATTCTTGCTTTGGCGTTCCATCTGATTCACCAACACGTGATATCAGAGTCTAGTTCAGCTTAATAAAGGGGTGTACGTGAATCTATTTTATTAGATTCTTGTATTGAATGTGTTTTTGATGGTGTAGAAGAGAGATATATTATGTTTGTTATTTACGACGGTGCAAAAATAGCGATGCAGGAAACTTGCATTATTTTACATCAAAGAAGAGTGAGATAAATGAAAGATATAGGACAAAACAGTTTAAATGAATAAGTTTGTATGTATTATTTATAAATTTGTTAAGATAGTTTATGAAAAAACAGCTTATAAAGATACAATTTTTTATTGTGAGAACTTGTGAATTAATATAAGAGCTTACTTATTTGCATAAGTTATTTTTCACAAACTCAAAACTAAACCAATTCAAACGGGTCACATAAGAGAGGTGCCTCACTTTACCAATGTATTTAAGTTTTTGGATGGAGATATTTAGGCGTCTTGGTTGTCCTGGCCATTTAGCTCATTGTTGTTTCCATGCTTCCTCGTTGAAAAAATTCTCAATTTTTCCAAATGTGAAAAATCTTAAAATTTTCAATTTTAAAAATTGTTGAAATAATTTTTTCCATGGATCTCTTTTAAAAATTGTTAGGGAAAAATGAGATTTAGAGAATATGTATGGTATGAAAAGTACTTGATCGATCTCTATTATACTTTCTCTGTTTTAAAGTAAATGTCGTTTTATTAAAAACAAAATTCTAAAATAAGAATCGTTTTACTTTCTTAATGTAATATTAATTAATTTATTTCATTCTTAGCCATAAATTAATATCATTACATCCAGTGGCGGAGTTAGGAATTTTATCGAGCCTGGGCAAAGTTTTGACCGCAAATTCACATGCGACATAATATATGAATAGTCATAAATCAAAATAAAAGAGGTTCGTCATTTTGTCGATAAAAGTACAATTTGAAATAAGAGAGATGAAACATAACTTGTCAATAGTGTGCTAAATAAAATTAGGCGGTAAATACCATTTCCGAGACCTCTTCGCAATGAATGTTCGAATAATAATATCAACATCATCAAGTGACTTGATTATCTCCGCTCGATGGAGTATATATATATATATATATATATATAGATTTTGATTTATGTGAGTATTGAGTATTGGTTTGGGTGAATGGTATAACAGTTCATAGTTAGGGAGAATTATTGTAGTTAAGTCACTTCAACAATTTATTCTAAAAATTGATTATAGTAATCGATTTCAAATTCCAATGATATTGATTATAATATTTTATTATATTGATTAAATTAATTTTAGTGGTAATTTTATGAATTATTCATCTTTAGAAATTATAGTAGAATAGAAAATATAAAAAAAATAAAAAAAAATGATAAGTTTTAGTGACAGCCGAACCGTAGGTAGAGGTCCATAATGTATTTTAAAATGGTCTCATTAGAATTACCTACGATTGTTTCTATACGTAAATGTGGAAAACATATAGTGACAGCTATTTGGCAATGACAGACAGATTTACCTACGGAAATTTGTTCTATAGTGACGGATTTTGGCTGTCACTATAAGTCAAATTTCTTGCAAATTTCTTGTAGCGATACAAAGAAAGTATCGGTTGAACCCGGGTATGTGTCCAGACTAGCTGGGCGGTAGAAACGTGTGTGTGTGTGTATATATATATATATATATATATATATATATATAAAGGAGAAAACTCTCAAAAGAAGCAAACAAATACAAAAATGAGCTCAAGTGCTCAAGCCAATCCAAAACAGAATAGAAAAAATTCTTCTCTCCTAGAGTAAAATCAAAGCAAAAAACTGAAACAACTTAAAAATAATACAATATCCATTCTTATTTATAAAAAAAAATTAGGTAAACAAAAACTGACGTATTTGGTTCAACATTCAATCTAGATATATCAATTTTTATTAACCCAACTTTTTTTTATAAATAAGACATAATGGAGTAGAACAACAACTAACCACCAAACAAAAACACCAGACTACCGACTTTTGTGATAATTGTTACTAATAATCAACATTTAATGAGGATAGTTTTATCAAATTGCACGCTTATTCTTTCATTTAATTTTTTTTCCTGGTAGAACTATTTATTATTTTTCTTAATCTATGTAAAAAGAACATGAAATGACACATAATTTATAATGTAGATTATTTTTCATTAATTCCCTTTAACATGGCAATGGGCTACGGCAGCAAAATCACTCTTTGAATGCCATTGTTCAAGATTGTGTTACTTCATTTCCTTACTTTCTTCATAGACTACAATTTTGTCACATTAAACGTGTCGCAAACCAAGCTCAACACTACCTACTTAAGTTTGCTATTTCCAATCGTGAATTTGTTTGGATTGAGAAAACTTCAAGTTATATCTATGCTTTCGTTATGATGTCAGGCTCTATTTAATGAAATAGATTTCCATCAAAAAAAAACGTAACACACAAATTCCTTTTTATTTTCTTCTTTTAAACTATGTCGGTTCCATTTTAGAGTGACGACTAGAATGCAGTTTTCTTGTTCTTTAAACAACCATGCGGTGCCGTGGCCGATGATGTACCTTATACAAAAGATTAATCTTTTTAAAAATGTATTGTAAATTTGGCCGACTTACGAAAGTCAAAAATTGTGTCTCCATTTCATTTAACAAACTAAATCACCTCTTCAAATATCCAAATGATAAATATATATATATATATATATATATATATATATATATATATATATATATATATATGGGTAATAGTCACTTTAGTTCCTGAATATGTAATGATTAGTCATTTTAGTCTTTCATTGTATCAAAATTTTAAAATAGTCTCTGATTGTGCATTCTGTTAGTCAAAATAGTCCTTGACACTAAAATAACATCTCAATGTTCACAATAACTCTTTTTATATAAGGACTAAAATGACAATAAGCACGTACTTATAAGGACTAATATGGCAATAAGTAAGTATATTGGAGGACTAATCTGACAATACTAATGAAATATTTTAACATTAAAGATTATTTTGACTAACAAAATGCACAATCAGGGACTACTTTGAAGTTTTGATACATTGAAGGACTATTTTGACTACTCATTACAATTTCAGGAACCAAAGTGACTATTATCCCTATATATATATATATATAGATAAGTGGTAAACTTTTGCATTACGTCGATCAAGTCTTGTATATAAGAGTTTTAACGTTATTATATGTTTAATGTAGGATTCAAATGTAAAACCTTGATAAAGTTAGAAACGACTTGTGTCATTTATTTTAAGTGTTTTTAGGTTATTTCCTTCAACCCTTGCTCCGACTAACTATGGAGACTAATGCTCAAGTTTTGTGAGATACAAATGTGCAACAAATTTTTTCCAATAGTTTTAATGTTACCGCATGCTCAAGGGTAGATTCGAACTCAAGTCCTTGATAAAGTTATAAAAGATAAGTGTCATTTCATCCAAGCGCTCTTGGTTATTTCCTTCAACCCTTGTTCCCGGCATTTGCTCTCACAATTTGACTACATTGACCCATTTACTAATAATAGCAACTCGGGAATGAAAACGTGCGGGAACAAAGGGCAGAGTGACATAAGTGTGTAAATATCATGTGATCATTATTTTTGCATTATATTTTGTTAAAGATAAGAATTAATTAAATCAAAGTCAAATATTGTATGCTCTAGCTTCTTCTATTTCTTGCTCACCTTGACTATAAATACAACAACATTTAGTCACTTCATTTTCATCCATCCATACATATAAAATAGTTACAACTCTCACATTGTGTTAGCAAAAATGAATTCCAAGGCTTTACTTTTTTTAGCTATGTTGTTGGTTTCCATCCTTCTCAGTTCTGCTGAGACTGCACCCAAAGACTTGGACAAGAATCTTAACAACAAAGATGGTAATTAAGTCTATTCATAATTAAGTTTTACTATATAACAATTAATTATTGTTAGTTGTAACTCGTGATAGTTTGATAGTATCATGTACTTTGAATGTTTAGGTTAGATCAAAAGTAGCTAGTATACCTAAGGTCCTTAAAAACTAGTAGTATTTGTATACATCCTTAAAAAACAACTATTTGTATACTTTTTTTTTTTGTCATATTTGTATACTCTTTTTATACTTACTCTTTATTTATTTGTTTGAAATATTATACTTCCTCAATTTATTTATTTTTGACAAATTATACTTACTCATGTTGGCTAGCTATACTCTTTATTCCGCCGTCAATTATACAATATGTTTTTAGTTCATTCGACCAATATGTCATTAAATATAAAACTTCCATTACTGAATAAAATTAATATGATCATTAGAGATATATTTTTAAAGAAATAAATAGTTAATGCACGTAAAAATTTATAAGAGGACTTAGAGAAAATGGACAAGAAGATGTTTTAAGAGGATCTTATATTATATAGTAAAATATATGTGTAAACATTATATTTTAATTTCTAGTAATCATATTTTTTTTTTCAATATTTGTAGAGTTCTATGAAACAAATGGGGTAGATGAGAGCCAATATGTAGGTGGTCCATGGCGTGGTGGTGGAAGTGGTTATGGCGGAGGTGGTTACGGTGGAGGACATTACGGGGGAAGATATTGTCATCACGGTTGCTGTGACTGGGGCTACCATGGAAGCTGTAGAAGGTGCTGCTATCCTCGTGAACATCATGTGGCTGATATTGATGCTGAACCTCACAACTAAGCACAAAGGATAGAAACATGTAGTACTAAAAAGTCTAAAGTGTGTTCTTGTAGTAATAATAAGTATGATAAAACATCATGAGAATGAAGTGTATGTAGTAGTAATAGATATATAATAAAACTGGAAATCTTTGCTTCTCATGTTATGTTTTTTTTAGTGGCCGGGGTTCAAACCTCAAATCTTACATATTTTATGCATTGTCCTTATCAACTGAGTTAAGCTCACGAGGACATGCATAATATGTTTATACATATATATTATATTCCTTTCAAATATATATATATATATATATATATATATATATATATATATATATATATATATATTATATTATATTATATTATATTATAACAGTTAGCTCAGCATTATACTTATGAAACTAATAGTTTTATACCTCTTGACAACAAAAATATGTAGCACAATCAGCAAAAACATGTGAACACTACACCATCCAGTCACTATTATAAACAAAGTTTTACATTTTAGATTTATTTAATAAATAATGTATGTGGTCTATAATAAATACCACATACATCATACATCATGGTATATAATATATATCATCCTCTAAATGTCAAAGATAAGGTCAATGGATGGAAATGCAAATACTTTTTTGGGTTATGTTAAAAAGTGTTTTTGTTAAGAAGTTAAGAAGTATAAAGTGGAAACTTTATTTTAAAATCGGAAATGCTTGTTGTATCGAATTTTTTTATCCCGAATGCATCCCGAGCAATATGTATGCAATTAATAGTTACTGTAGCATAGGCCCACTTTTTCATCCCACCGCCCATCACTTTTGCAAAATTCTAATCCTATGGTGTGAGTTAGTCGTGAAAGTCTCGCAATGTTATTTCTCGCTTGAAATAGCATTGTTGTCTTAAAAATTGTGCATTCAACATTTTGAAACAACAAATAATAACTTTTTCTACATAAAATAATCAACAAGGCACTTGTTAGCACATGACCCTACTTTTTTATGCAGTGTTGATTTCAATGGTAAAATATGTGTTATTTACTGAAACACCCTTAGTATGGTTAATGGAATAGTTAGATTATTGAAATGCAATAAGAAATGGTATGTTAGTGGAAAGAAAAAAAATAATAAATGTTGTATTATTGGCATTGTAAATAGACAAATAATTTAAAACTGAAGAAAAAAAATTAGAAAAGACAATACCTAATTTGAGACCGGTGGATTATGCGACAAGAAATTCATTTAATTTGTTCTCAGAATGTGTAGTCAAATGTTTATGACCGATGAGTTTGGAGGTTGAAGGAATCAATCCTCGTGAATAGAGCATTCATATTTTTCTAAGAAATTAACCATTAAGACATACACATACTCCTTCTGTCCTTAATAAACACTCTTTGAGGGAAAAAATATTGTTTCAAAATATAAACTCTTAAACAAACCTCTAATTAATATCACTAACTTGTCTTCAAATACGAAAGTCAAATTTAATATACATATAAACAAAAGATGATTTAGTAATATTCACACACAAAATAGACACAATAATTTTCTTAAAAAATGTGGCAAAGAGAGCTTGTATATAGGAACGGGGGAAGTACTACCTTCATCCCTTATTATAGGACCCTTTTAGAAAAAACACGGGTTTTAAGAAAGTTGATTATTGTGTTAAATTTGTTGACAAATGATATTTCTTTCCATGTTTGCCCTTCTAATAATTAAAATCACAATTCATTATTTTCCTATATTAATTACCCACTACTACTTGAATAATGCACCAAATTAATTTATCATTGTACCTATAATTGAAAAGGAAGCATGAATGTACCTCTGGATTGAATGTAGACTTGGAAAAGCCATGGCACAAAAAAAAAATGAAACGTGAACAACCATTCCATTTTTTTTTCCACAAAAATTTGGAATCACTCTTTTTTTCCCAAAATATCGATTTTGAAGCTCCAAACTTTTTAGGAATTATTTTCAAATTTCTGGCGCCATTTTTTTAAGAACAAGGAGCATGAAACAAAAGTATATAAACATATAGAGAATGGTGCATTATTATAAAGGCAGCTTCAAAGAATGGTGCATGAATGAGAGTTACTACTCTTTTGTTTTCCCACATAAACTTAGGTGGTATATAATAAAAATCTTGAATTTAGTATGGGGTCTGGAACTTTGGGTGTGGAAAATGACATGACGTAATAAGAGATAATAAGACACAAACTATTAAACAACTCCATTCTTCCCTAATTATATGACTATTTACAAAAAAAAAAATGTTTTATCTTTAAATATATACAAGACTATTTACAAATTTCTAAATGCTTTTATTACTCTTTTTTCAAACTTACCCCTCAATGTATATTGAAATATGAAAAGTTGCTATTAAATTTATTTATACATAGGGACAATTTGGTAAAACATACATACGTTTGTGACAAATTTATTATTTCAACAAGTTTTTTAATACCCGTGTTTTTTTTAACTTGTCTTATAAAAAAGATGGAGGGAGTATCATTAAATGAATCCACTCTTCGGCCACATTCTGGTAAATTCAAAACAGACAAAAATGTTGTCCTTCTGTGTATGAAAAATGGGTGACTGAATCTTTGGACTATTGTGTTATTAATGTAAAGAAACATTCTATGTTCATCTCTAGATTTTTTTTTCTAAGCCAAGAGAAAGGTTGGGTATCAAGAAAGGTCGTCGACATTCTAATTAGGTTGGCACCTCGGAAACACTTATATCTTATGCCACCAATCTCAGAAAATTTTATTAAAAAATAGAAAAAGATACTTATGTCTAGACACTTCATGTCTAGATTAACCCGTGGGTTCGTTGTTTTAATACCTAACCACTGCACAATTCAATAGTCTTTCATATGATTATTAATGCACACCCTAACAATGGATTTAGCTCATAAATATAGTAATTCATTACTGGCTAAAAGAAAAACCGAAACTAAAACAAAGAGCCCCTACCAACAAGATAGAATTATCAAAGGATATGATAATACTTCATAAAGATTAGTAACTTTTTTCACTAAGTTGTTCGCTCATGGTCATTTAAAGATTAAGTGATAAGTGTAGGGCTGTAGGCGGAATATATGAAAATATTTCAATAATTTGCGTGCACGATTGTTTTGTTGATATATATACCTGGTGAGATTCATTTGGTTTTTCACTCTCATATGTTCAATGCTTGTCTCTGTTTGTTGTTTGTTTGATAAAAACCAATATTTAACAAATAGGACCGCTATTAAACAAACATCAAACAAAATTGATAACATTATTTGACACAAAGATCTAAGGTTTTGATGATAATAATGTATACATAGAAGAATAATTTGGTACTCTAAAGTTTGTTTCAAGTCATGTGCATGATCATATAATTAAATTCTTACTCTAATCATACAAAGCATTGATGAACATCTGACCTAGTTTTATCTTTTTCTGAAGAAATGTCATTGTCGAGTGGGTCAGTAGTACTTTTTGTCCTAATTGAAGTAAACGAAGAACACGTTGCAGAAACGGACAAAGCTCTTGAAAAACATATTGGATGCAATAGATCATTCCAAAATAAGAAATGGATTTCTGAAGTAGTGTTCAATGGAATTGTCCTTAAGAGGCAATTTGAAATCTGAAATCTATTCAAATCTCCTATAAACAACATTGAGTGTTTGAATAAGATAATTTAACTACACGTTATTAATAATGCCAAAACTCTCATCAAATTTCTAACGCAAAAATACTTGAAAAAATTCTTACAAACTAGTTTAACAATCTTTGATTTGGAAGTGTAAACAAACATCAATTTATTATAAGCTCTGATCATGTTGGATTGTAGGAATTACTCAAGGAGAGGCATGGAATCTTAGACCGGTGTGTCTAAATACTTTTGTAATCAATGTTGATTATAGTGAAAATATCACTCAAGTGTGAGAGGACTTGACGTAATTACAAGTTGTTAGGTGAATCAAGATAAATATGTGTTGATCTCTCTCTCGAGCTCTTTTTTCTTATCCTTTGATTTCTTTTAACTTGAAAAATATTTTCAGAAGAAAAAAACAAAGTCAACACAATTCAAACCCTCATCTCTTATGTTGGTTTTTTCACCTTCAAAGATTAATTTTGTCCCATTTTCCAAACAAAATAAGGTTCATTAGTAAACACTACAGAGAGACCAATTCTGTCGTTTTCATGAGTCTGAAATGAAGAAAAAAACATAGAGGTATTCATTTGGCAACATAGTTTATCTTGGGTCACACATTGTTTAACTGTTATAAATTAATTTGGATATTTACTCTTCTATTTATAGTTTTTTAACAATTGTAAAGTTGAGAGACTAAAATTACTCAAAAATTATTATACATGCCAAAATTGCAATGTTTCAAAACAAATGGAGCAAAACTATAATTAAACTAGAAAAGCTTGAATAGAGTTTAATCCGTCAACCTTATATGAGTAATAGAGTGAGAATGAATTATCACTATATGCCACTATGATATTTAAATAATAATAATATATAAGCATCAATGATTTTTCCGCACATTATTGTATTAGAATGAATTCATTTATCTATTCTAACTTCAATTTTTTGAAGGATTAAAAAATGTTATCAAAACAATGAAGCCTCATAAACTATATATGTCGACCAAACTCTACCCCTTGTTAGTAGCAAAACATTTGAGAATGGTGTGTTGACAACTATCGTAGTATCAATCGTTAGGTCAGATTTGACAAAAAATGACAGACAAAACAAGATAGAACTAACACCCTCAATCTACACACAATTAATTGTGACGTTAATTGTAAATCTTGCTATGAACCAAGTATTTTCCAATAAAAAATTTCTCCTTCGTAGGAGGGTGAAGCAACTTGTTGAATTCTCCTTAACCGTGTTTTGAATTTGTTTGATTACATACACCGAATAAAGAGAATAAGAAAAAGAAAATCATGATGAAAATAATACATTATGAATCAGAAATAGATCCATTAGCAACCGCATTTTTCGACGTACACATGGAGAAGAAGTTAAAAGACTAATTTTTTTTATAAAGGAACAATAACAATTTTTTTTATCAGTGACAAATATTTCTTCAATTTTTTATGTAAGAATGACAAATATTTGTCACATGTTTTTTCTATATTTATCAATGACAATTATTTGCCATGTAATTTCTAAGGTATCAATGACAAACATTTATCCAATATATATTTTTTGTATATGTGGTAAATTATTTTTCCATGTTTTCTTATGTATCAATGACAAATATCACTTCCACGCTTTTTTTATTTACTAGTGATAAATATTTATTTTGGGTTTAATATGTATTAGTGACAAACAAACATTTATGTCTTATATATATATATATATATATATATATATATATATATATATATATATATATATCTTTGACAAATATTTGTCTCATAATCTTTAAAAAAATTGTGCCACATTATATATTTAAGAGTAATGAAAAAAAATGAAAACATATTAAACATGAAGTTAGAGAGAAAGTGGTAGAGAAAAACAATGAAGAGTGAGAAAAACAATTGACAAAAAAAATGGTGAGAAAAGACAAGGAAGAGAGAGCGTGGAGTAAAGAAAATTTGGATTTTGATATCCAAATTCAAATTGAAATAGAAAATGAGGAATTAGATTGATGATGAGTTTGTGGGATTAGAGACGTATTTTTAAAAAAAAATCGTTAATCCTTTGGTTTGTAAGGAAAGGAGTCATAATGATATGGAGTTTGGACTACAGGTAAGTAAATTTGACTAACAATTGTTCAAATCAATAATGATAATCAAACTCAGGTTCTTTTGAACAATTTTTTCTTTTAGAACTCATTTAAACTCAATTTTTTATTTGGTAAAAAAAGAATGAAAATAAATTAGGAAACAAATATAATATAATTAACTTTGTTGATATTTTCCGTCTAATTTTAAAGTGGTTTTGAAATTTTTTCCTAAAACAATAGAACTTTACTAAATCTTATTTGATTATTTATAAAAAAAAAATATAATCAATTGAGCTATATGACAAAAAAAATTAGAAACATTTCTACCAAAAGGAACATAATACGGAAATGTAATGAGAGTTAAAATTAACAATTTCTTTGTATTTTTAACATATATAATATTTATTCTCACATAAATTGTAGACTCAAAGAGACTTATTTAATACGTGAAGAATGAGAAAAAAATATGTACTCTTTGAAAGATATATCGGTAGTTCATGCATGTAGTTGGTGTTGTTGTTTGTGATTGAAACACATGACTCAAAAATTCATATTTAATACATGAAGGGTTTGTCTAACATGTGCAATATTGCACATGTTAAGGCAACCAAAAATAGTAACTTTTTATTGAAAAATAACACGTACTCCCTCCGGTCTCAAATATAAGAAAAGATATTTTTTTTTAGGTTCATTGAGTAGTTAATGTATCTGGTCTACATTGTAAATCAGATACGTCAATTATTCAATGAACCTAAAAAAGGAATTTTTTCTTCTATTTGAGACCGGAGGGAGTATTTATTAAAAAAATTACATATTTAATATTAAATGCACAAGTTTCAAGTCAAAGTTACCACTTTAAACTTCTTAACATGTGCAAATTTGCATATAATAGAAAAACTCATACATGAATACTGAGATAGATATGTATTTTTGCAATATATATTGGTGGTTCAAGCATGTAGATTGTGGTGTTGTTTGTGATTGAAATACATTAATCCAAAGTCGTGTTTACTTCATGAGCATGAGAAAAAATTAATTGTGTGTGATCTATATAATATTCAAAATTATTATTTTTTAATTTAAAGTTAATTATATATTAATTTTATTTGCTATTTAATTAACAAAGCATGTATTCACAAATGTTTGGTAGGTTTCTCAAATGACTCTTCCGAAAATTAATTCAAGCAAGTTGTGTATCAACTCCCAACATTAAATAGAAAATTGTACAACTAAAATAAATGTTAATTATATGTTGATTTGAGTTAAATATATTTTTGTTCCTTATAAATTTATTAACTTTTCGTTTTAATCTTTTTAAAATTTTCTTTCAACTTTTAGACTCTATAAAACTAGTCAAACAATTTGGAGTCATGCTAACTTGTGTTCTTAGGTCAAATGTTAAGATTCTACTATTTATTACAAAACATTAATTTTTAATCTCTACAAGAATAAATTGACACAATTTTTTAGACAAAATTTTTACTTAAATTCCTTAACGTGTGCTCTTTTTTTTAGGTGGTGCCCGGGGTTTGAACCTCAAACCTTACATATATTATGCATTGTCCACCAAGGCACCAATTGAGTTAAGCTCATGAGGACTTAACATGTGCTCTAAAAATACAAGTTAACATTTTCCAACAAGTACGAGCAACATACGCTCATAATTATACAAAGATTATTCAGAAACAGATCGTTTGAAGGAGTTTAACACAAGTCTCTCAATTACTACATTTGCATATAGCTGTTAATTGAATGAGACATATAAATCTGATTCAATTCAACCCACACGTTATGGGTCTAAAAAACTCAGGCTAAAGAGCACTCTCGATGAAATGAGCATAAGATCTCAGGCCCCTAAATCAAAATTGACTCGCATCCGCAGCTTTGATGTTAATTTTTTTTCTTCAAAAGATAAATATTAAAGGGTTAAATATGTTTTTAGTCTCAATAAAATGATAAGTTATTAAGTTTAGTCTCTATAAAAAAAATTATTCACTTTTAGTCCTTATTTACATTTTATATGGAGTATTTTGGAGGACTAAAAGTGCCCATTTTTTGTGAAAAGTTTTTAAAATAGAGACTATTCTTACAAACTACTATATTATGGATGACCAAAATTACAATTAACATTTTATAGGGACTAAACCTGAAAACTTGTGATTTATAAGGACTAAAAATATATTTAACCTAAGATTAAAAGAACCAATTTTTTCTATAAATAAAAGAAATCCCTATGTGTCACATCCTCAGCTTTTATGTTAACTTTTAGAAGATGGTAATTATTTATAACAATGTGTCAAGATTAATTAACTATCTACATAATTCAATTCCTCTCCAAAAAAAAAAATCTACATAATTCAATTAACCATGATTTTGAATGATTTTACATGTTTTTCTTAGGTAATGATTTTAAATGTTATTAACAACAATTTATAGATTTATATTTGAACATAAATGGTAGAGATATTATTATTATGTATATTTGAAAATCTGAAAAATTGTATATGAATTTGCACATAATATTTATATTCAATAATGCTATTCATTTCAAATTCCAATTTCACGACATATCCCGACGTGTGTTTTCCACCAAACCGTTTTTGTTGACTTCCATTTTCTATATTAACTCCCCCATGATTTCCGTGAAGCCTGATTTTATTATTGGTTGATTAATGTTAATTTCCCGATGCATTCGGGATAACCGCCTTCGCCGTATATAGCACTGCTGATTTATATTATGGTTAAAATGAGCATCAACATTAATGGTCCATTGAACGTAAACATTGACCATTTAAATTGTTGATGACTTTTTTTCAAAATATAATTTCTCCATATTTAGGATACATCTTTAACGATACATATTATTTTTAACCAAAATTAAAGCATCACATGATACATATGAAAGAATGCTGAAAATGAAGGAAGTATATCAAATTTATCCAAAGATTTATTAATCAAAGTTCAGACCAGCGTCATAGTGAGAAAACTTTACCCACCATCTATGATGGGTTGTTAAGACCCCGCACAATCGTATGTTAGAGTCAGACATAAGCACAATACAGACTTCATTCCACAATGCACTAAGAATATATTATCTAAGTTAACTTTAAAATTTTGATATTTTAGAAAGCAAAATTACTTTTATTATCCACAGGGTTTCAAATTTCAATATTTTACATTCGCATATTGTTGGAAAGTGATGAATTCAACTTTTAAAAGTTAAAATTTTGTTATTTTCAATGCAAAACTACTATTTTTGGTTTCGGGCACCGGTTAGCAAGAAGAAAAAAAAAATGCATGTTTGAACTAATAGGGCAATTATTTGTGAAAATGTTATGAACATGATTACCATCAGTATTGATTTTCTTGTCTTTGTCTTTGGATGCAGCCTCAGCAGAAATGAGAAGGATGGTAGCCAACAATATAGGAAGAAAGAGTAACACCTTGGAATTCATTTTTCCTAATTAACTCAATTTTTTTGGTTACAAATAACTCAATTTAAAACTATTGTATATATCTATCTATATAAGTATATAAATCGATGAAAATGAAATGGTTGAATGTTGTGTATTATTTATAAGCAATGGGAGGAAGAAATAAAACAATGAACATTCAATTCGTTCGTTGACATTTATGAACTTAATTGATTCTTATCTAACCAATCAAGCAGAACTTTATTTTATTTTTGTCAATTTCCTCTTTTGTTTCCATATAGAGTTACTATTATTAGTAATTAATATTTGGTTCGGTGAAGATTGTATGCAATCAGCAGAAACAAAGGAAGTATGTACAATTTGAATTGCCATTTGTCACCATTGGAGTTGACAAACAAGAATGTCCAATTTTGAGACTACAGTCATACATGAAGTATATGTAACATCAAATGTAAGTAATTTGACAAGAAATTCAATCAAATTCTCGGTGCATGAAACTTAGGGCAGGAAAATATTAAGTAAAGACAAAAATATTCATGAAATGAAGTCAAGTTTCAAACAGAAGGGAATATAAGGTAGGTGGATTGGTTTGAGAGAGACATAAAATAAGGAAATCAGTGATAAAGAAGAGTCATGAGTTAGATTTTCTCCACTAACATAACAAAGTAAAACATTACCTACTAACATTTAATATTAAAAAAATGGAAAATGTTATTGAAAATTGATTTATTTAACTTTCTATATTTAGAAATCTTAAAGAATGACTAAGGGCACTCATTAGCATCACTGTTGAAAAATTTCTCAAAAATTTTAATTGTGTCATTCATTGATGTAACATTTAGGGTGTGTTTGATCCGCTAAAAATTGAATAATTGAAAGCCAACTTCATTTATATTGTGTTTGATAGCATTACTGATTATGAGAGTGGACATATTGGAGGGCAAGATACTAGACAAAAACTGAAATTTATGTCCCTCATTTAAGGACGGATCCATTAACAGGCTATGTGGGGCTAGCCCCACATCCAACTTCCCTAATTTTGTTTTTATTCTAAATAGGGTAATAGTTATTTTGGTCCCTAAATGTGTAACGAGTAATTACAATAGTCTCTCCATGTATTAAAATTTTAATATAGTCTCTGATTTTGCACTTTGTTAGTCAAAATAGCTCTGGAGTGACAATAAATAAGTATATTAAAAGACTAATATGATAATATTAACAAATTATTTTAATGTTAAGGACTATTTTGACTAGCAAAGTGCACAATCAATGACTATTTTATAATTTTGATACATTGAGGGACTATTATGGTTACTCCTTACACGTTCAGGGACCAAAATAATTATTACCCCTTATAAGTAAAACACCATATGGTAAGAATAAGACCAACAAGTCAACAACCAATTGTAGAAAACTTGTGGAAACAAATAAGTACAACACATTTGCTATGATTTATAAGCTTTTGAAGTTGGTTTTACTTTTGTGGGTAGCAAGTGCAAGTGTTAACAACTTAGCCACCAATTGTATTCATGTCTTTATGGTCATGTTGTTGGCCAGCTCAATCTAGGGTGGGAGAGCTTGATAGGTCTCTCACAGTGAGGGAGTTTAATGTACGGTTAGATTGTGATGCTCCACAAATGTTACGATGTACCACCCAAACTTTATACATTCCCTTTCTCTCTCCCATAGCTTTCTCTCTCTCTTCTCACTTTTGAGTTTCTTTTGTTTTCTTCTGTTTGGTATAATTCAAGGATCTTTCTAAAAAGTGAACATTGACATTCACAATGAGTAGAAGAGAATATATATTCAAATTAAATACGTTAATGTGTGTTTAATTTAAAATAAAAATACAACAAAAGTTAATCTTAAACAAAAACATGAAATAAATGGTATTTCTTCTTTTTCACCGGTTGTGAAAGACGTAGGTGTGATTTCAAAAACAAACCAAAAAAAAAAACATACACACACAACCTCGTCTTTCAACTTCAAGAATTTCTTCTTCTATAAGCCATTAATTTCAAACAATACAGGAAACAAGATAAAGTATTTGTCATGAGATTAAACTCCTCAAATTAATCGGTTCTTGAGCGGATACCAAGTTTTAAAAAATATAATGAGTATTTATATTAACTCAACAAAAAAGTAAACATTTACAAACATGTTATATCTCCTTTCACGCTAATTTTATTCACAAACACCTTATATTGTTGTTCGCTGATCTCAAACAACTTAAACTTTTTTCTGATTGTAATTTATTAGAAAAATGATATTTGTACAACTATTTTGTGATAATTTTTGGACAACCCTCTCTCTCATACTCACATTGTGTTATTACTTTCTCTCTTTCTCTTCTTTTTTATCTCATTGTTTTTTACCAATAAAAAGAGAGAAAAATCGCTAGGGAGTTACTTTTCCCACCATGCTGCCTTCTCGCGCACCCTGCAAAAATTCCAATAATACCCCTGGTCCGGATTTTGTTTTCCGAACCAGATTGTTAGTGTTTCCGGAAAATAAAATTCGGACAAATACGATATGAATATTTTGTGTCTTTCTTTGATGTCAAGGGTCTCTGTTGACCGTTATACGACCCCCGCATAAGATGCAATGCAATTGCAGGGGTCGTATGAGCGGTCAACAATGACCATGACACCACAAACACTCCTAAAAGCTACCTAAAAAACTTTTTTTTTTTTTTAAGGAAATGTAAGAAAGGAGGTGAAGAAGAATGAAGGAAAATGTTGAAGATCCAAGGCTTTTTATAGCCTTAAATCAATCATAGGTCTTAATTACAGTCAAATAAAACGTGTTGCACATTCAAAACCGTCAAAAAATGCATTCAAACTCCACTAACCGACCTAACCTTTGGTGAAATGTCACGGCCAAAATGTTATTGAGGGTTTCCGGATTTTATAATCTGGAATGCATGAAGTTGTTCCGGATTATAAAGTCTGAACTACACCAGACCCTTTATTTGGATCGTTTTCGTTGCAAATGTCTTGGAAAACAATAGAACAAAGGTACATAACATAAATAGAAGCAACATAAGACAAATAAACAGTTAAAAAAATCATAATAACATAAATGTTGAATCTTTTGGGAATGTGTTTTCAAGAGGATTTCTTTGAGTTAGATCATGCTGCCTTGCCAAATGACATATTCATCTGACAGGCAGCAAGATCTAACTCACAACAATCTCTTGATATTTTTGAGTTATCTATCTATCAAGGAGGCAGCCTTAAATCTATATATTTTTGAAAGCATGTTGAGGATCTTCACCATGCTGGCACATAGAGAGCAAGCTATTTGCGCATAGAGAGCAATCTATTTTACGGCAGCATGACAAAGATCCTCAGCACAATGACAAAAATGTTCATGGTCTCTTTCGTGTGTTTGTTTGTATTTTTGACAGCATGTTGAAGATCTTCATCATGCTGTCAAATAGAGAGATATCTATTTGCGACAGCGTGAGAAAGATCCTCAGCTTAATGACAAAAATTTGCATGGTTTTCATTGGTGCGTTTGTGTGTTTTGCTGGTATTGAAGCTGAAAACCGGAGAGGGTGTATTTATAGAGGTCCTTGGATGTTGTGGACCATATAAACTTTTGTTGCAATGTGGTCCATACAAAAGAATCTTGTGTTGAGGCTGTCCAGATTATACAATCCGAACCACCATTCACCCTACAGAAAGTACCAAGTTTTGTTTGTTTCAACCAGAATCGTATGTTTCCGGATTATATAATCCGGAATTCATGTGTAATCCGGATTATAAAATCCAGACTGCATCAGAATCTTTTGGTCGGTGGTCTACACCACGCGGAACACGTTTGTCAATTGTTTTGGTCTTGGGTCAAGTCAAGAAAACGTGTTTTTACACGTTTTTTGACTGCATTAAGTGTAGATACACTCCATGCAACCATTCCTTCCCTATAAATAGCCTTCCAAACCACACCATTTCTCACACCATTCTCTCTCACCCTCTCCTCCTCTTCCTTCTACGTCCCTCTCCTCCTCTTCCTTCTACAATCATGGTTTTCCATGGTTGGCCTTTCATAGAAACAGGCCTCTTTGAAAATTTTCAGGGATTGTATGAATGGTCAATGGGGCTCAGGGGCATTGTTTTCTTCTTCCCGCCCTCCTCTTTCCTCCTCTCCTGTCTCCCCTCCAATAGTGAAGCTACTGGTATGTCCTCTCAGCCGGAGCCATTGGTTTAGCTTACCCCCCTAGAAATAATTTTCGGTTCTTATGTAATAAGATTAGGAATAGTTTTAGGTTCTTATGTAAAAAGCTTAAAAAGCTTCAACATTATTGTAATGTATTATTCAAATATCAATGAAATGAGTTGTTTTTATCTTTTTATTTCTGTTTTATATCTTTATTTGCATTTAGTTTACGAATCTCAAAGCTTAAAATTGAAAAAGTTCTGGAAAAAGGTCATTCCAGATTTTGAAATCTGAATAAATCTGGAAAATTCTAACAATTCAATCCGAAAAACGAAATCCGGATCAGGGGTAATTTTGGAAAAAAATAGAACGCACGAAAAAAGGCATAGAGTTGGAAAAGTAAAACTCAAATTACTATTCCTAATTTTGGACTTTTTGTGCCACATAACATCTTTTATGGTTTGGGAAATTAGTCCAGCTTTTTTTTTTTTGGAAACTTTAGTCCAACTTTCATTCTATATTGAAATATAAATAGATGATCATATAGAGTACGGATTTCAGTCTTCTCTCTTCTGAAATTGATCAAAAACTATTAGAAGCAGTTAAATGTCGTAGGGCATTTTTAAGATTGGTTAAACCGACTTAAAAAATGATTGAATTGTTATGAAAAGTGTCCAACAACACATAACTACCGGTAGATAAGTCAAACGGCGGTTAACTGTCACTGAGGTGGTTTTTGAGCAATTTTAAAAGTGAGATGAGAAATTTCCATAGAGTATAGTGTAGTACTTATGAACAAAATATTCAAAACATATTGGGGCACTAAAAACCACTCCTTTACACCTAGATCCATCCATGCCGGAGATAAATAAAGCTATTTGAGAATTGTTTCATTCAAGAGTCGAACTCATGTTCTTTTAAAATCACTTGAGATCAATTGTTTGATTATAACACCTGGTTGTTGTTGTTGAAGTGGTGAATTATTTAAATGAAGGTTAAATTAGAGGGAAAAAACTACACAAAAATCATGTATTTCTTTTATATACAGAAGATTTAGATTAAATTGAATTTTCAATCATAATTCATAACAGAAATATAATTCCACCCAATCACTTTCACCATAGCAAATGGACCACTTCTCTTCAATCATTCACATTTGTACTTCCAATCTGTCAAATTATCTCTTAATTTGTTGATGATAAAAAAGTTAGGTACCCTTCCATTATGTTTGGTAACTATTTTTCCTTCAACGACCGTTCAAAATCATTATAAATAGGAAAATGGTGTTTCTCACGAACATCAACATCACAACATACAACATCGAGTTTCATTCGGATAATTTTGAAGTTTAGTGATTTTGGTGTCTTTATTCATATCTCTTTCTTAACCAAACATTCTCTCTCAACTAAATAATTTATTTTAATTATTCATACATCCCCTAAAAACACTAAAGACACCAAATTCCGTAGTCACCCAAGTGCAATCTCAAACATGTAAGATTAGTCAAACTTCACCTCTACCCTCCCAAGTTTTCCATCAAAGACTTTGAAAGTTCGACTACTCTTTCAAACAAACAACGCATATTATTTCGTGATCACAACATTAGCGATCTAGAGTCAAATCCTACACGTTAATTTCAAATTCGGAGTTGGTTTCATTTATATGCAAAGCAACATGTTTATTGAGAGAGTGCTCAAAGAATCTCCTATATGATATGAATGATGGTCACTACAATAATAGCAACAATCAAAATTTATCCCGCTAAGTGGAGCCGGCTAATCAAACAACCCCATAATGCTCTATATGAAATCATAATTCTATCCAACTCATTAATCTCTAGATCTTTCTTAATAGTTTCTCCACATCAGGCTCAAATGATTTGACTACTCTGCATCTAATCTACTCTACTTACTACATAATCCACATATCATTTATCTACATGTCTAAAATACCTAAGTCTGGTTTACACCATCTTTTCTACTATAGGTGTGATCCCAACTCTATAATTCTGTCGTTTCTAGTCCTATTCGTCGAGTCTTACCACATATCCAGCGCAACATCCTCATCTCCCCTACGCCTAATTTATTTTTGTGCTGGTTCTTGACAGCCCAACACAAATAATTAAATTTACGTGAATAGAAGAATGTAATTCTTATAAAAACCAGGACCATGCAACAATAATTTACAGTTTAAGAAATCCATAGAACCTTCCTCTGAACGCAGTTTAACAAAATAGCAATTCAAAAGTCTACAAAACAACCATACTCATATGGTTCCTATGTCACAAGGCTGTCACATTTCATGGCAGCCTGTAATGAAACATACATTCAAATTCTCCCTGATATAGTTTATTATTCATATGACTGAATAAGAATAAAATCCATGCATGCATGCAAATAAATAAAAAAGATATAGTCTAGCAAAAGAATCACATCCACTGCAGCAGCCAATCTAAGTCTTCTATGTTTTGTACATTAGGTCTCTAAACAGCAGCACTTTACCTGTGAGGAGCAGAAGTATGATGAGACATAGGGTATGTCATAGGGACCATATTCACTGGTGCACCGGACACAACTGTACCGGGAACTGGTGCTCGAATACCATAAGCCATGTGTGGAGGTGCGGAAAGATTCACAGGTGTGCCAACAGCAGATACTAAAGGTCCTCCTATCGGTTGTCCAATGGTAGGGGCAGCATACATTCCTGCACCTGGTAGCCCGGTTGTTGATGGAACAGCTTGTTTGACTGATTTGCCAGCAGAATTTCCAGATGAACCGTTTGTTTGACCGGTGATGGGTCCTTGAGGCGTTGAAACATCTCCGTTGTTAACGCTTGTAATGTCATGAATGCTCGATCGCCTTCTGTCTTTGTTCATCGAGTTCAGTCGAATGAAGTATTTTTGCGCATGGCTAGCTACTTGTGTTGGTGTTCGGGTTACAACAAAGTTTCTTGAAATGCTTCGCCAGTCGCCTTTTCCGTACTTGTCCAGGCCCAGAAGAAATAACCTGTTGAACCAATTTGAAATTTGAAGCAAAATATGAGAACCATTTCATTAGAAACAGACAGTAGCCATAAAACTGCAAAATTCACACACTGCTGCACTCACTGAGCCTCAGATTCTAACTTTTAACAGAAAGATATCAAAATAGACGAAGTAAATTTGCATGTAATGAAATTGGCAATTTGTAAGTCAAAGAAGAATGTAAGGATCAAATCTTAACTACGGAATCCTGTTCTATAAATTTATGTCAGAGAACCTTAAAGAACACAAGGAAATGGGAATAATGAAAATGGATTATGGCGAAGGTTATAGGCCTAATATGAAATATATTTTGCTATACCAGAGCAAACTAGTGACTGGAATCAGATTTGCAATTAAGCTGAAGCCAATATAGTCGAATATAATGGCGAACATGACTTTTCTTGAGAAATCACAAAGTAGCATACATGTAACCGGTTAATAAACTAGCACAATATACTAGTAACTATCAAAGTCATAAATAACAATCATAAAGGTAATTGCAAAAGATCACTTCAATTAAGAATCCTATACAGAGCCTTTAAAGCGGTGGCATATGGTGTATCTGACATGGTTTGTGTGACTTGTTCAATTCAATCCAAATGGTTACAGAAAAGATTCATAACATATAACAACACAATGTCCAAGGGAAATAGAGATATAGTAACAACAACCATGTTTTATCCCACAACTTAAATCATGGAACCTGCATCTTCTAACAATGAAAAAATCTTTCAAATTGGAGCAATTGAAGAATCAATACTATTTGAATCAATAACAGAACAAAAAACAAAGGCCCAAGAAAAAAAACAAGTAGTGGTAGAAACTAGAAATGGGCTCTCAAGATTTTCCAAGCCGCACTAAACCCATGAGCCTTAACCTATCTTTTCCCTTAATCTGTATGTACGGCTCATTGCAATTAATGGATGCACTACATAATGATTTTGTTCTTATATTCTAACAAGTCTGTCAAAGTATCTAAATGTATCTCTTCAAATTAGTTTTTCACGATTTGTTTCCTAAAATAAAACTCAACATATTATTAAAAGCAATATAGTTTTATTAGGCCGAGCTTTCCTTTTCATCACTCTAAAGCAAAAAAATCTAACCCTATATATTCAACACTATTCAAATTGGTGGTTTGTCAAAACAAAAACAGAGTGTTAAACCATTTTATAGGTTTAAGATCTCATACCCTCCTATGTGTCAAATTATGTACATCGACAGTTGAAGGAGTAGGACTATAAGATTAATCTTTAGAGTCTAGACCATAACTGTTAATTGAATATTGTAGAAGCATGTCAACAAAAAGTGCATTGTGTAAGCATCTCGCCGTGCTTGAATGTGTCCAAGAAATCAACGAAAAACATTACAAGGAAATCATGAAAAGGGAGGACGAGACAGATCTGCCAATAGTAAAGAGAAAAGTGGAAAGTATTGTCACAGACATGTGATGGTGGAGAAAAGATAGAAAAGTGAAGTTGAGATGCCTTGTTTTTTCTGAGTAGCAGAAGCCACATCTACGGAAGCTGGCATGAGTAATGTAGTGGCATCAACATGATGATGGTGTCGAAAATGGGGCAAAAACATATCAAACCAACAACATCTTTGGAGATAATAGGTTAAAAATAAGAGGGGAAATTATCAGTAACAAGGCCTTTCGATTAAAAAGTTTGGAAATTCTGTGAGAGTCCAAGTTCTTTTGAAAAAAAATTGTCAATCACAGATCGTGAAAAATAGCAGTTTGTTCAAATTCAACAACGCTATGGTGTTACAGCGCAGCTTAGAGCCTCTATTTGACAACACTTTCTACTAAAAAGGAACAAAAACAATTATCACATTTCGCTATGCTATAGCCTCTATTTGACAACACTGCATCCAATTAGGATAAGTATAAAATTGAATAAGTATACCTTGCAGGAAATAAGAACCAAATAACACGAATCAGTGCAGAAGAAAAGTAGCAATGTTCATGTGGAACACCTTCAAATTCATTATATATGTTTGCCACATAGATGTCATTTCAAATATTATGAAATGAAGAATACAATAACTACTCTATCATTTTAACAGTATGTTACGTATCACGTTCAGAGGTTGACGAACATGCAATGATAACTAGCAGCTAAAAAGTTATTAATGTTCCCACTACTCAAAAAAGTTAATTTCATATTAAATAATTTACTCCCACTCCCCTTTTTCTCTCAGTGTTGATAAATAGCGGCTTTAGCGCTATAGTGAAGCGGAATTTGAACAAATCATTAATGTTCCGCGATACACTATTTAGTACAAAGTGTTGTCATATAGCAGCTAAAAGTAATCCCATTTGAAAAAGGTTTTAAATCAATCCCATTTCCACTGAAAGCAATATTTATTAAACTCAACAATGTCATATTGATATTAACCGTAAAAGCCCAATAGTCTCTAGCTCCGATCAGTTTGACTAACTTTAAACTCGACTATATTCTAAGCCCATTACTATGAATTTAATCTAAAGGGGAATTCATATTGACCATACTATCATATTACCTAGGCTATGACCTTAACACAATCGCGGATCGCAAAAAATAATAGCTTGTTCAGACTCTGCTATGCTTCAGCCTACAAAGCTATACAAACCACAACACATCGTACTGGGTCACGTATCACAACACAATAGTGGTTTGTTCAAATTCTGCTACGCTATGGCGCCACTATAACCGCTATTTGACAAGACAATTACAAACAAAAACAACCAGAACAGACACATTTTGAGATGTATATGCACTCTAAGTAATTTCTTCAAAACAAATCAAGGAGATGACCTGACAAAGTACTCCAACAAACAATATATAATATATAGTATACATATACATATATTACATGTTACATAAAGACATAAACACCATATGATACCAATTACCACACAAGATAACATTGGACGAAATCACTATACTAGCATTTAATAATGACAATAGTTAAGATAGAACTAGCAGAGTAGAGAATTGGATCAAAATTCAGTTCAATACACATATTCCCTTCTCTCCCCACTATTTTTACCACTCTTCATCCTCGTCTAAAACCTCAATGCAATGCATCAACTATTTTAAGGACTAACAGATGACAGGCCATGGTTCAGTAAAAAGAGCGTGCTAAGATAGTTGTTAATTAATACAAATAAATGGTACCCAAAAAAATGACATTTAAAGGAAGCATTCAAAAGAGTTTAAGGTTCACAATCAAACAGTGACTTTGAAAACATCAAGATGTTCAGATTTCATATGACAGGAATAGAGTCAGCAATCAAATACAACTAACCTCAAAACTATAAGCTTAAAACATCATTAGCATGAAAAGAAAGAATTAAAAGTTAAGAGTAATCAAAATTGGCATAAAGGTTTAATCAAAACAGATAAGCAAAAGATAAACTTGCCTGTGTTCTTCCTCAGTCCAAGCAATGCCCTTTCGTCGTTCTTGATCAGATCTTGAGCCCTTAGTTCCATGGTTAGACTCATCGTTTTTGTGGCCGTTGTGACCACCCTTCTTCCCCCCAACTCCTTCATCGCTAGCATGACTTGTTGAACCCTCCGAAGAAGAATTATATGATGGTAAAGGCACACAACCAGCCTCAATCTGGCTAATATCATCAGCCAAGAGCTCATAATGCTGCTTAATTTCTTCCATAGTCTTCCCCGGTACATCGGCCGCAATCTTCTCCCATCGATCCGAATCATCCTCAGGATACGTCGCCAAGGCATTTTCAAATGCCTTATCTTGCTCCCAGCTCCACTCAGAGCTACTGTCCCCTTCATCCATAGTCATAGTCTTGTTGAAAAAGAGAATAGGTTTCAACTTTCAAGATTCTACTTAATTGCTCGAAATCTAGGTTAAGGGCATCTTAAATACCACAGCACAACACAAACTATCTTGATTGAATTATGAGGATTCTGGATCTAGATTCTTTCTTTGGTGGTGACTGCCAGTAGTATTAACTTTGATGGTATGCAAAACTGTGGGAAAAGGTTTGTTGTACTATAAGATTCAGAACCTAAACTGAAGTACAGCCAAAAAGGGAGAAAATTTGCAGTAAAGTGAACAGAGTTTAATACCAATGAAAACCAAGAAATCTCTGAGATAGGTGAAAATTTTGCAAAGGTGGGTTTGCTTCAGAAATCAATAAAGATGGACACTTGTGAATTCCTGACCTACTGATGAATGAAAAGGCAATAAAGTTTCAGTTAGAACATGAGAAATATCCAGAGAGTCTCTGACAAAAAAACAATAAATCATAAATCATAGATTCAATATTTGATGACAATTTAAGGGAAGTGAAAATTTAGAAATTATTATTGTGAAGTTCACTGTCAATGAAATGGTTATTACTAAGCTATGATTTTCTAATATAAGAAAGAGACTTTTCAGACACAAACAAAGAAGGAAAAACCAATATGATTGTAATGGATAAAGATAGCATTCAAATTGCTATTTTCCCATTGAATAAAAACACAAGCTTTAGTAGTACTGATAGGAACAGTTTTCACTGCTCAGGCCCACTGAACTTTCACCAACAAGAGTAACTACTTTAGAGCTCATTTTCACCAAACAAAATCAGTATTATGCAACTGTGCATGTTTGGAATGATGGCGAATTTGACAAAATCATGATGACATTGTGATTTTGTTGAAACTCTGAAATTTAACTGTTTGTCAAAATCACGATGGCAGATGGTGATTCCGTCAAATTTACCGTCAATCCAAACATACACATATCAGATAGCAATATAAACCAAGAAGACGAATAATAAAACTCCTAAGGTTAAAATCTAAGACAAGTAAACATGATGTAAAAATATATATAAAAGTGATTAAGACATAATCATAATCTCTAAACAGTTTTTTATCTAACAACTAAGTCAAGAAAACCAACCTCTTCAAAATGCAATGAAGACACTCCTCAATGTAAATTTCATTCAGCATCTGTAAGAAAATGGTGTAATCAGCAATGAAATTGATTAGCAAATAATAATCTCTACTTAAAAGCACTAAATGAAATATACCATCACAAAAGGATGAAAAGTAAATAAATAAAATTTGATAGAAAATGTCACAGGAACTGTCAAGCTTCTGACACATTAACCAACCATCATATGAAAAAAGAGTTTTCTTTCACTCCACCTAACATATTACATTTACAATTCACATTCAAGTTAAACCTAAGTTTGAGTGTGACAGTAAAAGACAATTTCACCCACCAACATTTTTTTTCAATCTCAAAATTAAAACCACAACATTTCATAAAACTTCAATTAGAAAACCTAACTTGATTCAACCCTAATTAAAAATCCAAACTTTAATCTGATGAAGGCAAGATAAATTATGGATTATGAAAAACTCCTAACCACAATTTTTTTTACATAATTTCAAAAATAAAACCACAAAATATTTCATAAAATTACATTTACAAAACCTAACTTGATTCAACCCTAATTAAAAATCCAAAGTTTATCAAATAAGGGTTTAAGGGATAAAACCTAAAATTGAGTGTGAAAAATTCAATTAAAGGGGTAAAATTGAGCACAAAAAAATGAAAAATGACATTGATGGGTTATCTTGAAAAGGCACAAAGAAGTGCAGATGGGTCAATTTGGTCCCATCCAACAACAGCTTTGCTACAAATAGGACAAGTTGTGGTTGAAAAAGCCACAACCCAAGTTGCAAATACCACAGGAATCTGCAGCAACCCATTAATATCTGACAGATAAATACAACATCAAGAGAGAGAAATTCAGGAATAAACCAAAAGCAAATTTTACACTCACACAGACCCAGATAGAGAAAATCATCAAAATTGCATAAAGATTGAATTTTTATCAAGTTTTTCAATATTCATCAAACCAAAATTAAAAAATAAATAAACTTGTACCATATCATATCATATCATATAATGGATCATATGATTATTGAATTATTTGATTATATGAAATGGTTAAGTCATCATCACCTTAATCTATGTTCTGCAATGGTTTGAAACTTCATTGAGTTGTGTTGTGAGAACTGTTGCATAAACAAAAAGAGTCAAAAAATGTTGTGTTTTGTGTTTATGTATGTTGGACTGTTCTACTGACAAGTCTCTCTCTAGTTTCTCTGTCTTGTTTTGCATTAATTATTGTTCAAAATTAAAAATTAATTTTTAATCTTTATTGAGATATTTTCAATTTGGATAATATTTTTTAAAGAAACTTTATCAATTATTTTACTATTTTGAATTAATTCTATGTTCTCAAAGTCAAATAATTCAACTTAGCATATGAATCAGATGATAAGAGATCTCTTACCGTTGAATAAAAAGTTTTTTATTTTATTTTTTAATGAAAAAAGTTTTTGATTTGAATTCAATCTTTGAAATTTGACTGTGTTAAATTTTTATAACAAAGTTGTATGTTTTGTGATTATATATGTTAAACGCTTTTTTATAAGATGTGTATTATTTGAACAACCATTTGTATTGACAAGATATGAGATAACCATAAATGTGTTATTTGAACAACCATTTGTATTGACAACATATGAGATAACTATAAATTTACATAATGTGAGTATGGAGAGAAAATTGTTACAAAAGTTATTATAAAATTGTTGTACAAGGCTAGACGATTATTTCATTAGAATTAAAAAATAATTTTGTATGTATTGATTATGTAAGGAACAAAAAAAAAATTGACCTCTATAACTTATTATATTTATTTTTTAAGAGGATAAATATGTTATTGACTTTTTTGGTCAAATTTTTTCAAAAAAAAAAACCTTTTTGGTCAAAAAATATATATTATGAACTTCTATAAAATTAATTAAATTTATTTTGCTTTATTTGAATATTTTATTCAGTATAATTATGATTAAAAAGAAAGTGTGTCTTTTACTATAAAATATTGTAAATTTTTTAGTCTTAGTCAAGGCACGTAAAAAAGAATATTAAAAATACTATGGAGTTTAGTATATTTTTTTATGGTGTTCGGAGTTCGAACTTCGAACATTTATATATATTATGCATTGTTATTACCGACTGAATTAAGCACACGGGGTTAAGTATAATCAGTCTCTTAAAAGTGTAAAATATATTATTTTAAATATAATTTTAATTTTTGTTTTCTTAACAAGTTATCTTGACTTTTTTTTTCCTTATATTTATTAGACAGTCAAAAGAAATAAATAATTTATGGGGATACAGTTAAACTTTTTCAGATAAGTATTTCAAACTTTTTTAAGAGTATTTTAAACTTTTTACAATGAGTAATTTAAATTACACTCACCTCCTTTCAAATATGTTTGAATTACACTCCCCTCCCCTCTTATGTTAAAATATACACTCCCCTCCCCTTTTATTCAAAACATATTAGGAAAAAAATTCATTTCCTCCCCTAAGAGAAGCTTGAATTACATTCTCGTCCCCTCTTATGTTAAAATCTACACTTTACTGGCCGCCAATTCATATCATCCTGATCCAACCAACACCTCTCCCTTAACCCACCGCCTCTCCTTTTCTCTCCATCGTCTACTTTTCCTACTCCTTCCATATCCAACTCTCATAGATCCGATGTAGATACTGACTTGGTGGTACGATGAGGCTTTTTCCTCCGCATCACCTTCAACCCCGCGGTGGTCGTCTCCTCCCTTGCATCGTCGTGGTCTGTTTCGTCGAAGTTTCTATGCGGTGGATCTGTTTTGATGGAAGGGTGGGTCTGGATTTCCCTTTGCGGATCTGGAGTGCTGATGGGTTTGCTTTCACTCATGGTGTTAAGACCTTAACGCCTCTGTTTCGCTTTGTACCGTTCTGAGCAACGATATAAACATTCGGTGGTTCGTTGAGGGTGGATCTGGTTTCAAAACCCTTTTAAGGGTATGTTACTCTCAAAATCGTGTCTACACAACTTTGTGTAGGTTCAATCACGTTTTCTTGTTCTTTTTTAAAAATATGTTGTAGCTGCAGTGTTGTTTCTCAATGATGCTATCGTGGGCTGATTGCTGCAGGTTTTGTCCCCTTAGTGTTATCATGGATGTGCTTCGTACCAGGTCTTTTAGGCTAGAAATGGTCATGTACTTGTTGTCCGTTGTTGCTGCGAATTGTGGGTGCGGGTGTTCCCGTGTTGATGGTGCTCGTAGTGCTCAGACTCGTTGGTTGACCATCCCTCGATCTGGCTTTCAATTGGATTTGAGTTGCTTTCTATTGGATTGGCTAGAAATGGCCGTGAAGCTTTCTGTCGCAACATAGCGGGTTGTAGGCGTGGGATTTTGTATCCATGTTGGCGGTCGAATCTCTCACTTTCACGAAGTTTGACACTATATAACTTGAGGGAAGTTTAAAAATCCTCATCAATCTTTAATGTTGGACTGTTTGTCTCGAAAGAGAGACTATGCTTGTTACTGTCGCAAGGAGTTGTTGGTTCTTGGATCCATTTCGTGTTGACAATTGGTCCATACACCGCATGTTAGATATTCACCGGTATTGTTTTTATTTATTTGTATCACCCGATTGGGTTGGCATGCACTTTGTGTGGAATGATTGGGTTAGGTTTATGTCCGCCTAATTTTTTTTGTATTTATTTTTTCCTTTTTTTAATAATATATATGAGCATGTGGCATAGTCTAGAATCTGCAAGACATTCCAACTCTGTTGGACTGTCTTCCATTCATTTTTTATGTCATTGACTCTCGCCTTATAAAAAAAAAAATTCTACACTTTACTCCCTCAATTTTTTTTTATTTCTAATAATTCAGCACAAAAATAATAATTTAACACACTTCGAAAAAAAATAGTATTGTGGGTCTATTTTAATATAATTATAAATTGAATACATACTTTTTCGCTATTTTTTATTCACAATTTCAATAACATATAGATTTAAACCCCTATTATAAAATATGAAACAACCCAAAATAAAATTAAAATATGTGAAAAATTACTAAAGACAGTAAAGCATGGATATTTAAAAGTTAATTTTATACTCTAAACTATAAAATCAATAGCAAAATATTTAAATTTAATTATCACTGACATTTAAATTATAAAGAAATGAATTAATTTTTCTTAAATGGTGGTTCAAAATTAATATATATCATAAAAATATTTATTTATGTTAAAATTAACATATAGAGCATATTTAATTATTAAGGGAGGGGTAGTAATTCAAGCATCTTATAAGGGATGGGAGTATAAATTTTACTTTCCAAGGGAGGGGAGTGTATATTTTACTCTTATTATTTTGAACTACTTGAGAGAAATACTTATATAGACACAACACCAAATCAAAATCATTTAGACACATAGTCATTAAAATATCTATCATTTAATTATTTCAAAAATATATAAGCATAATTACACTTTTGGTCCTCGCATTTTGACCAGCTCACGAAAATGGTCCTGCTTTTTCCAATCGAACAAAACCGTCCCTAAACTATATGTTTTTTGCAGTTTTAGTCCTACCTCCTATTTTCAACTCCAGAAACGCAGAGAAATAACAGTTTTAGACCTACCCTATATGCTCAACCATGAAATAAACAAGGAATAAAGCATGTGGGTACAAGGAATCCACTTTATTCAACACACTAAGCAAAAAAAACCCTAATTTCTAAGATATGTTTCAAATTAGGGTTTTTTGGTTAGTGTGTTGAATAGAGTAGATTCCTTGTACCCGCATGCTTTATTCCTTGTTTATTTCATGGTTGAGCATAGGAGGTAGGTCTAAAATTGCCTAAAACTGCCATTTCTCTACGTTTTTGGAGTTGAAAATAGGAGGTAGGACTAAAACTGCAAAAAACATAATAGTTTAGGACGATTTTGTTCGATTTGAAAGAGGCGGGACCATTTTCGTGAGCTAGTGAAAATGCGAGGACCAAAAGTGTAATTAAGCCAAATATATATTATTTAATTCTTTTCTCTTTCATACTTTTTCCCATTATGTGTGTGTCAAAATGACTCATTGTTATGCATGTGACCAAGCAAGTGTTTCTCACTACTTGAATAGTCACGATAAAATAATTCATATCAAGATGAGTGTTTTTAGAGGGAATATAAAGATGAGTGTTAAGCACTTTTTTTCAACACTCTAAAATCACTCATTTATTTGGTAAAATCTATATGGATCGATATTATACACTTTGAAAATAGATCTCACATAAAATTGTTAGAACCGTATAGATTTCACCAATAAAATAGTGAGTACTAAAGAATGTGATGAAAACCGAGTGTTCATATCATTTATCTTTGTATAAATATGTCATGCCCCTTGATTATTTTGTAAGAACAAAAAGAAAATGATTTTTTTTTATGTATTGGCTATTATGCAAGAAAAAAGTTTACCTCTGTAACTTTTTATATTTATTTTTTAAGAGGATAAATATATTATTAATTTTTTTAGTCAAAAACATATATAGACACTCAAGATGAACAAAAAATTTATGAGAATTACAACTAAATTTTTTACGAACTAAAAAAAAGTATTTGATTCTTAAATAAATAAATAAAATATGATAAACCAAAATTAAAATTTAAATATGCTTGCTATAAGTTTTAAATTAATGGTTCAAAATATGTTGGTTAAAAGTTAGAAGAAAAAAATTACAATAGTTAGAACTTATCTTATTTAAAGATCAATTTGAAAAGGCTTAAGATTAAGTTGATTGGGGATAATTGGATTTGGTGACGAAGAGCATGAACTTACATCTAGATGGAGGAAGTGGATCATGGAGTGTTTTAGTTTGCTCAGTAACTCGATGCTTGTTTTTACGGCCAGTGTATCTATGATTGATGAAAATAAATAACTCGGTATTTGGAGGATGTAAGTATACAATGGAGCTTTAGTTTGTTTCCTTTTTAGGGTCAAATATTCACGGTTAATATAATGTCCCACAATCAAATATCAATCTCTTAATTACAAGACCTGAGCATTCTCAAATCAAACCTAAATTTAAGCAAGAAATTATTACAAATTGGAATCTAACTACAAGATAATTGATGAATCGACAAACACATAGATTCCTAACATGTTAACTGATTTAACAACTATTGAAAATTCAATGTTCTTCAAACAGAAAACCAGTTATTGAAGTTATTAATCACTTAACACATATTCAATCTAAACATATCACAATTCATCAATTTGCATGTAATTTAATGTGAAAAATAATAACAAAAAAGAGATGAAAGTACACCGATAAATAATGGTTCCCCCAATCCTCCATGTTTTGGGGTATGTTCACTCATAAGGGAAAATTCTACGCCCTTTCACTATGATTGATTGTTTGCACATTGATACAACGCTTCTGACTCTTTAAACCTATAGATCACCAAGACCTTAAAACACTTGTAGCAAGATCAACTCCAACTCCCAAAATCCACAAAATTGTCTCCTTAATCCTTCAAATCTTCAATCCTATGAGATCCTTCGGCAATATTCGTCAAGATTCCTTCTTCTACATAGATACTTTCGATTTCTCTCGTGATTGATGCTCTAGAAAAACTCCCTAGCTTGTAGAGGAGAACATAAAGTTTTTTGTGTCATTTGGAACTTTGAGCACCTCAAATTTCTTGAAAGAATCAAACCATTACACAACCTACAATTGTCCCTCCAAGTCCAAATTCTCACAAAGAACTATACATGAAGTGTTTTCTTATGTTTTTTAGAGAAGGGGAGAAGAGAGAAGTAATGAATGAATCCAGTGAATAGGTCAAATGAAAGAAACATGTTTTTATACTGTGGTTGATTAATGCAAAAGAAATCAGATTTTAAGTGAAAATACATTGTCTAAATCAATTCAAACTTATGTTGAATCAATTTAGGGAGTAATATGGCACGTATGAAGAGTGATATAATTCAGATGGAGATTGAATTGATTCAACATGAACATTATGAAGATTGAATCCATTCATCATGCTTGAAGATTTTATGCAAAGTGAGAAATGATTTCTCAACCTAAGGGGAAAATACATATGTTCTAAAACTATCCTAGGTCAAGAGAAATCACTCAAAACCTACGACAATATGTTTGAAGCTGCACAAGCTTGTTATTATAGTGTTATTATTATTTTCAATAATATATAAAATATAATTTTATACATGATTGTACTGTGTAGACTTTAGATCTACTAGATATGATATGTTTCCATCTATGGATCATAGGGTTGTGAAGTTTGATGCACTGTATTGAAAAGGGATAAAGTCGGTAAGAGAAATACAAAGTTCAAAGTTGTCTGAATGGTTTTTTGTCAATTAATTTAGGGTTTAAGCTTTTGAACAAAACCACATTCAGCTAGATCAAAGTTATGAAGATTTAGTGAAAATTATTTCTATGATGGTTAGAGTTGTTTGTTATAGGTAGTATTTAATACTAAAAAAAGTGTTAGGGTCACACCCTACAACACACTTCAGTAAAAATTGTCACATCATCTATTATTTCAATTTCATTAATTGGTAATTCATTCTCCAAGTTGTTGAATAAAAGTAACTACAACAAAAAGTTATTGAACGTAAACAAAAATTGACACTAGTTTTTTTACTTTTTCCACCCTATGCCTTTCCTCGCGCGCCCTATTTTTTTTTCCAATTTTACCCCTGATTCAGATTATGTTTTCCGAAATGGATTGTTAGAATTTTGCAGATTAATCCGGATAATAACATCCGGAAAGGTCTTTTACCAGAATTTTAAGCTTTGAAATTCGTAAAATAAATGCAAATAAACATATAAGCCAGAAATAAAAAGAGAAAAAGATAAAAACAACTCATTTTATTAATATATGAACAATACATTACCATAATGTTGAAACTTTTTAAGCTTATTACATAAGAACCTAAATCTATTTCTAATCTCCTAAGAGCCTAATTCTAATCTCTTAAGAACCTAACCACTAGTATGTGATAGGACATACCAGTAGCTTCCCTGTTGGAGGGCAACCAAGGGATGAGGGAAGGGGGTAGGGGGTGCTCAAACTTACGCCCAGATAGGCCAAGCTAAGAACTACACTGACCCACATGACCCCCTAGATGAACCGCACTTCTTTGCAGTGCGGTTCCATCCTCATTGACCGTTCATACAAACCATGAAAGTTTTCAACGAGACCCTTATCTATGAAAGGCCAACGATGGAAAACCATGGTTGTAGAAGGAAGAAGAGGAGGAAGATAGGGTGTGAGAAATGGTGGGGTTTGGAAGGTTATTTATAGGGAGGGTAAGTCAAAAAACGGTTGGGAGGTCATAATTGCAGTCAAAAAACGTGGTAAAGACTTGACCACCGACAAAACATGTGGTACAAACCACCGGACATGACACTGATGCAGTCCGGAAAATACAATCCAGAATGCACCTGTTTTTTTCGGAATATATATTCCTGATTAATACGATACTGGTGAACGAAAGAAAAATTGACACTTCTTGTAGGGTTAAGGATGTTCCGGAATGTATAATCCAGAAAGCTTCATCATTGGATTCTTTTGTGTGGAGCCATTAATGTAGGTTTGAACGGTTACAACCACTAACACGTTTTCATTGACTGTAGTAATAACCTAGGACTTGTTTTAGGCTATAAATAGGCTTCCATCTTCAACAAATACCTTCATTCTTCACTTCACCTCTTTTCTTCCATTTTCTTCAAAAAAAAAATAGTTTTTTAGGGGTGTCGGTGTCATGGTCATTGTTGACCGTTCCTGCAATTGCATTGCAGCTTGTGCGGGGTTCATATAACGGTCAACAGACACCCTTTACATCAAAGAAAAACACAAAAAAGCACATAACATCTGGTCCGGAATTCGTTTTCCGGATAGCACTAATAATCTATTCCGGATTATATAATCCGGACCAGGGGTATTTTTGGAAATTTTGCAGGGCGTGCGAGAAGGCAGCAGGGTGGGAAAAGTAAATCCCGATTTTTTTTGTTCACCCTTTTTCTCCTAGTGACTCACCAATGACAAACATCGTTTCATTCTCTTTCATCTTCATCATTCTTTTCTCTTTCATCTATTAACAATTTTTTTTACTACTCCCCCTATTTTAAAATGAGTGTCACTTTAGCAATAAAAATTTGTTTCAAAATGAATGTTACATACACTTTTCAATGTAGAATTATTACTTCACTTTCAAATTGTACCCTTTAATTAATTGAGAGTACACTATCTCCAAAACATAACATCAATAGTAAATAAGGTTAATTAATAAAATCGTCTTGTCTTTTGACACTATCACTGCATTTCTTAATATAAACGACACTTATTATGAAATGAAGACAGTAATTTGTTTACCAATGTTATTCCCTTTCATTCTATCAATAATTAATATAGGGATTTCCATTAAAATATATAATTAGAAAGAGGAAACAACAATAAAATTAAAAAACAAAATTTGGAGATTTAAGATTTTTTTTGAAGGAACAACTTCATCTTTCTCGGATACTGGAAAATCGGGGCTCAGAAGAAGAAATAAGGAAGATCAAGAATGACAATTTTTTTATTTAACATAGAAATTGACAAATCTCTTTCTTATTTTTCTTCTTCTTTGTTTGATTATTTCTGGGTTGAAATTGAGAAATATGAGATTGAAGAGATTTTAATTTGACAAATTTATTTGTCTCACCTTTCATGGCACCGGTGTCATCTCTCTCTCATGTTCACTCTAATCTTTCTTACCATTCTTTCTTTCTCAAGAAGCAACCTTTTAGTTTCACTATGACAAAGACTGAAGAAAAAAAAACCAGTACCAGTGGTTTTAAATTTTTTGCAACCTGAACAATAGTACCGGTTAATAGAATATAAAGAGCAGAGTCTCCGTGAGCATAGCTCAGTTGACAGGGACATGCATTATTATATGTTGGGGCCGGGGTTCGAACCCCGAACACCCTACTTATTCACCTTTAAAAAGGTGAATTCTAGCCACTGGACTACTTGACCCAAAATAATATATATATAAAGAGAAGATGATGTGGCAAATTTTAATTGGAGTATGTTAGAGGTTGCGACTCTTGCATTTCTCTTAAAACAAATTGCAAGTACTTTTAAGCCGTTTGTAACCAAGTAGTTTTATTTTCATCATTAAGTCATATTTTTATAGTATTGTTCAATACTATATAAGTTATCTCCTCATAATGAATTAGAATGAAGAATGAAAAAACTCAATACTCTCAACAAGAAAAAGGATATGGAGACCTCTCCATAAAATAATATCTTAAAGGCTTTCTTTTTACTGGTTATTTTAAACTACCAAAATTTAGTAAAGAGGTTGAGAATACAAATAGTTATTTTTTAAAAAAAGATAATGAAAAAAAAAAGTAAGCTCTTGATTTACCGATTTGATTGATCTTTTTGAACTTACCAAAGAAAAAACGTCTTATTCGTTTATAGGAAACATGTTGTTCTTCTATATGTATCTCAATTGTCCTTTTATCCAACTGTATAAATTGATGATCGATCACAAAGGGAGGGAAGATATCTTTAGAAAAGGATTTTTTTTACCCAATAAAGAAACTATATATATATTTTTGTTTTAACCCTCCAAGTCCTAAGGAAGGAAACCATAAAAATATGTAGTTCGGTAATGATAAAACTAAAGTCTATAAAAAATTGTTCCGTCCATAAATTAAACTCGGATTCTTTCGAGCAATATGGCAATGGGTGAATAAATAACATAATTCAATATTTTTTATATTTTAAGTTTCCTTGAACAATGTTATGACATTCCCTTTTTTTATTTCTTTAAAAACATGAGACACTCATCTTTGATGTGACTATAACCTTCACATTCATGACATTGTATTCCTTTACCTTTGTTTGGTTTTTCTTCATCTTTGCTCTTGCGCTGAAAACAAATGTTCTTGAAGTTGTTTGACGCTTTGTCTTTGACATTTGCCCGTGATCTTTTGTCTGTTCTCTTCAAGACTTTGTTAAATTTTTTTACCAAGAAGAGCAATAGCTTCTGAGAGACATTCATCAGTATCCCTCTCCAATTAATCTTCATTATCTTCAGTGTTGGATACGAAGGCTATGCTTTTATTTTTCTTTTGAGATATGTCATTCATAGCCAACTCAAAGGTTTGTATAGATCCAATGAGTTTATCAACCTTGATGCTGCTTATGTCCATAGATTCTTCAATGGTTGTAACTTTCATATCAAACTTCTTAGGTAAGGATCTGAGAATTTTTCTTGCCAGCTTTTCTTCAGACATCTTCTCTCCTAAGGCAAAAGACGTGTTGGCTAAGTCACACAGGCGAATGTTGAAGTAAGAGATGGATTCATCCTCATTCAGTCTTAGATTCTAGAACTTAGTTGTGCGTAGTTGAAGTCTTGACATGCGAACTTTAGATGTGCCTTCGTGAGCAATTTTGAGAATCTTCTAAGCCTCCTTAGCTTCAATACAAGTGTTTATCAATCTAAATATATTCTTGTCTACAACATTGAATATAGAATTCAAGGCTTTGGAGTTTCAACGAGATTCTTCATATTCTTCTTTAGACCACACTTCTTCTTGCTTTAGGGCAGGTGTTGATGTTCCTTCTTTAGAGACAATCATAGGATGTGTCCAACCTTTGACTATTGCTTTCCATGTTTACTGTCCATAAATTTAAGGAAAGCAATCATTCGAGCCTTCCAATAATCATAGTTGGTACCATCTAAGATCTATGGTCTATTGACTGATCCTTGTTCCTTAGTATTGTCCATAAGAACATAATATACTTTTCCCTGGAGCTCACTCAAACAAAACAGGGTGTCTGCTCTGATACCAATTGAAATTTTCGTTCATGCAGGATGGATGTTAGACATATTGCCCGTGACAATGTGTATAACGTATGAATAATAAATCAACAGATAACAATAAACAACAGTAAAGTGATAAAGAAGAACACACAAAACTGTTAACCCAGATCGGTGCAACATCACCTACTCTAGGGGGCTTTCACCTAAGAAAGGAAATTCACTCTCTGTAGTATTAGCACAAATAGTCTTATATGAACAAAACTTGTTCAAAGCCTACCCTCCTAATACTACTCGTGACTTTCTATTTAGGACTCCCCCAAAATATGAGAACCCCTCTCACTTTCTCTCAATTACTAACCATAGCAATCGAAACAAACACAATATGAATAAATATGAATTACAACTTGACTAAACAAACCAACTTTATGTCTTTGAATGATTAATACGACACTTGAGTGGTTACAAAACAATAGCACAAAGACTCAAAGTCGAAACCCTAATACTGAGATCTTCAAGTGTTGTTTTCGTGTCATGTTATTAGGGTTAAGCCTCCTTAAATTGCTATTTACCTGCTGGGCTTTTTCTTCAATGGGCTGAATATGCTTGGTTGTCCACCAAAACAGATTTGAACCAAGTCTCTTTAAAAAGATTTGGTCGTTGAATAATTTTATCATCAAACATATATGTAGCGATATACTTCATAAAACACAAGCTTGTAGTGCACGATAACAAACTAAACTTCTAAAAGAACACATAATATGTTAAAACATCCCGAGGTAAGAAGACGCACTGATGCTGGAACATCTTGTCTCACATCTTGCATGTTCATATTGTTTTACCTAAATGCAGCCAATCAAAAGAACAACAATGCTTTTCTTCTTAATGTTTAATACGAGAATCTACCTCTCTTTTGTTCACGTTGTCATGGCATTGGACATAGCCTTTCCTCTTATAACATTAACGTTAAAGTAGATCAAACAAAAATGGTCCCTCAAGTAAAGCCTAAACACATGGTAAGTAAATATGTCTCTGTTCAGAAGGGTGGTCTGGATAAAGGAAAAGTAACTCAAATGGATAATGTTGAAGTTATTCTTACCAATAATCATGTTGACAACTTAGTTGTATGTGGAATAAATAATGTACTTGTACAAAATTGTATTATAATAATCCTCTTTTGGGATTTATGGATTTCACTGCTCTAAAAGACATGGGTGTTCAAATGGTTGAAGAAATTGGCTTAAAAACAATTGTTGATAAGGTAGTTGAACAAAGTACTAAAATTGTTATTTATGAAGTTTTTTGTTTAGCTCATTCGATTCAACTAACACAGAACATCAAAAAGATGATCAACAATATATGGATAAGTGTATTGTAGGACCTTGATGTGCAATGTTAGATGGGGACACTGTTCAAATTTATCAAACCCCTTTAGGTCAGGTTGCTAGAACATGTATAGCATATGAAGACAACTCTTTGGTTGTGTTATCAAGCCAAGAAACTGGTAAATATGATCAAGAAGTATTTTTCCATGACGTAGAAAATCAAGATTTTGTTAACCCTAAGTCACATGAGGAAAAATATTCTAGAAGAACCATTCTATTTAGATTTCAGTGATCTTCACAAACTTTAACCCGATGGTTCATGAAGACATTTGTGTACTTGAACAACTTTGGGGAAATGCAAAACATAAGGGTATAGTGGAAGCAGGGGCGGATCTGGGATTAAATTATTAGTGGGGCTAATTTTTTTTTGAAAAAAGTAAGACTAAAATTTTGACGATATAAATTCTACAAATAATAACATTTGTATTAATCGTAACAAATCGTTGATCAAAAATTATACAAATAATAATATTTGTATTAATCGTAATAAATCGTCAATCATTTTGTTCCTTATGTAGTAAAGTTGTTTATATTTTAGTAATATTCACTTTTTAATTATAATTTAAATGACATCATCAAAATGATAAAATAATTTAAATGAATGTTAAATTCGGAGTAAAAAATCTCAATCAAAAAATGGGTCTCCCCTTTATATATTTTTTTTATAGATTAGATAATGCATGACATAAGTTGCAAAATCTTAATATATATTCATATATAATTTATGTTGTTTATATTATTATCTTAAAAAATTAAGAAAATTGCAAGCGAAGAGAGTTGAACTTGAAAAAATTAAGATAAAATGCAAAAATTGAGAGTATAAAAGGGGAAAATGCAAAAGTTGAGAGTTGAACCTGGGACGTCCAAGTTTGCACTGTAAGACTCAGCCCACGCCACCAGGCCAAAGCTGCAAAATTGATTTTATTACGAAATAGAGGATATATATTACTTAATATAGGCTTTGTATAAAAAAATAATAAAAAAAAAGGTATGGGCTGGGCTGGTGTGGCTATTGCCACACCCTGCCCTGCTCAGATCCGCCCCTGAGTGGAAGTTGTTGACACAAGCCTCGAGATGGACGTCTCATGTCCCCTTGCCGATGGGGAATCCGCTCCCGGGTTGTCGTTGAACTATCAATGGTTACATCACTTGTTTTAAGGGTGTTTCTAAATTTCTTTCTCTTTGATTGATTTTTTTGTTTCATTAGATTTTGACCTAGCCCTCTAATCTTTTTTCCCTTTTTTAATAAAACTCTCTTTGGCTAAAAAAAATCTATTATATTTTCACGTAAATAATGGAAAAAACATCTCGAGAATTGATGGTTCAATTCAATAATATTTTGGTTCAAAATACAGGTGTAGTTTAAGTTAGTTGATAGACAATTTTAAAATGATATGGATAATAATATTCATATTTTTTTTCCTTCACAAAAGTGCTGCAAAAGCACCACATATATTCATTAAAAAAATAAAAGAGTACATTGAAAAAAAAGGGACTAGGCAAAAACCTCTTAAAAAAGTGATAAGTTTGAAATTAGGCAACCCCAACCTATTTCTAATGTACTCAGATCTAATAGAATCAGGAACATCATTCCAAACTTTGGTAGTAAAAAGAGTCAAAGAGAGACCTATGCTAACTAAACTATCTACGCAAAAATTACCTTCTCTAAAAATATGAAACAAGGAAATGCATTGACTGAGAAATGATTAAGCAATTAAGCCACCTATTTCTTAAAGGCCAAGAAACTAGTGAATGATTGGAGAAAGCAAGCTCAACTAGTTTAGAATCAGAAGTAGGGTTGGGAATAGGCCAGGCCGACCTACAGGGGCCTACGGCCTAGCCTGGTCTGTTTATGAAAAAGGTCAGGTTTAGGCTTTTGAAAAAGCCTATTTAAATAAATAGGCCAGGCTTAGGCTATCAAAAAAGCCTACGAAGCATGATAGGACGGCCTATTCATGCATATTATTAATTTTTTTTTATTTATATTAAAATATAATTTATATTAAACATAAAAATCAAGAAAAAACACAAATAATAGACTTTTTAAATAGGCTTTGAGGCCTTATAGTGAAATAGGCTTTTAAAGC
>Ga0228711_1000857_pt1 | contig 41348 bp, 23 predicted proteins | sample MedpolnodulmetaG_2_FD_177996 | JGI IMG/M metagenome (GOLD analysis project Ga0228711, IMG submission 177996) | Root nodule microbial communities from Medicago polymorpha collected in Santa Monica, California, United States - brown nodules | ecosystem: Host-associated > Plants > Roots > Nodule...
TTTCATATAATCAATTTCAAGTGAGCCATATAAATACATTGTAACACATCTTTCATATAAATTGAGTCTTTCATTAAACTTTATCAAGCAAGAAAAAGTTTTTGAACTCACTTCAGGTGAGAATGTAACTTAAAAATAAATGATAAGCATTTATCAATTCACTTCCGGTGAACATATCAAACTCTCTATATACACATGTATTATATCATTTCAATTTTCCTTTCGTGTGAAGAATCGTACATGTCTAATTAACTTCACATCTTCCAGTGCGAGGCCTACATGTCCAAAAAGTTTTGTTTTAAAACGAGTTTGATTTTACTAGAATTGTCTTTTTCATCTGCAGATATTTTATTCATCTAAACTATTTAATAGACTTTAACCCATGATCCTCATTATCAATCATCACATACATCGCTATGTTATATTCAAAAATATTGTCAACATTGACTTTATTTCGGTTCCATTTGTTCCATTAATATCTTTCGTTCATGACATACTTTATCGAGATCTCTTTACTTTCATAAACTTCAGGTACCTGGTCAGTTCTTCTGGAACTTAAAAATCAATTATGTCATACGACTTTTTTAGAGTTTACACATTCTTATTTCGGTTATCTTTCCTTTTAACTCCTTTTCTTGATTGAAGATTTTTTTTTATTTGGAACTGATTGGTCTACCACATTTCATGTGTAGTTGAGACTCATTTGCAATAATCCGACAGGGACATATATTTTGTTTGGAGCATTAGCAGCTGCTATTTTATTTGCTTAACTTTGCAAACAAGTTATATCTCGACGATCAAGATGAGACAATAATATTTTCTTTCAAATAATTCATTTGAACTTCAGGTTCATATTTTCAGCTGCTTATTCTCTTCCCCTAATATTGAGAAAACTAATTTATCAATTTTTAATCAGCCTACTGGACTGTAAACAAGTTGGCTCAATACTATTAAGGCTTAATTGCAGTTTTAGCCCCCTAACTTTCCCAAAGTTGCGATTTTGGCCCTCTAAGAAAAAAAACTACAAAATAGCCCCCTAAGTTTTGCAACTGTAGCAGTTTTGGCCCCCAAGATTGATATTGACTCGGTCTACGCTGACGTGGCACCCTAAGTGAGGTGCCACGTGTTATTTTATTTTATTTTTTTGCCTTGGGGGGCCAAAACTGCTACAGTTGCAAAACTTAGGGGGCTGTTTTGTAGTTTTTTTTCTTAGGGGGCTAAAATTGCAACTTTGGGAAAGTTAGGGGGTTAAAACTGCAATTAAGCCTACTATTAATAATAGATGAAGATTCATATCAAATATATTTTCCCAATATTCTTTCAAGATCTATCTAAGTGCATTATATTGGAGCAATTGTAATAGACACAACACATCCAAAAATTTACTTAGATGAGAAATATTAAGTTGTTAACCTAAAATAAATTATAAAATTAGAGGATGACTTTCACATGCTAACTTGTTGGCTTGATGCGAATCAATATATCAACATTCATGATTGTTGATTCCCAAAGTAGAGTTTAGAAGATATTGTCTCATAAGTATCAATATAACAATTAACTTTAGACGTCTAAAGAACAGATCTTCATGTCCATTTTACGAGCATATGCTACAAGTTGTTCAATATAAATTTAAACTGATAATTGATACTTATCAAATTTTTTCTGAAAAGTTCAGAAAATAAACTCTTAGTCAACTTAGTTGAGAAAACAATTTCACAAACTTCTGGTTGTGAGTTAACAAACATACATGTGATCATGTAGTTGATGCATCAATAAAATCATAAAATATCTAAGTGATCCATATGATAGATGTATTAATTTACAAATATCACCTTATATAAGTTCCATCAATTTTTTCAACTATTTTTGAGAATCAATAGTACACAAATATTATTGGTTTAAAGAATCTTTAGGTTCTGCAATAAATGTACATAGAAATTATTAACTATTTTCGTATCATAATAGATCCGGGATAACCAACCGGTCTTGCCAAAGAAAAACTTAATATAATATGTAAACTTCTGGTTTACGATAATGTGCGTTTCAATTGCACTAATATAAGTGTAGTAAAAACCAGAGGAACGAGTAGCTTTTCCGCTACACTAATTTTCTCAATCGTGTGTTTCGTAATATAAAGATATTTACCATCTCAATTTTTTCCTTTTCAATATGATATTAATTTAGATTAATATCTTAAAATTCAATAAAATTTATAAGATGCAATCTTAATATGTAACATTGTTCCTCCATGTAACAACACAATTGTTCTTCAGGAGCCTTCATTAGTCATGCAGTTCTTCGGGAACTATATCATAAATGATGATGATAAATCATTATTTGAGCAACCCTTTCGGGATTGTTTAATACACTCAAGAATGAATATTTAAAATATGATTTGTAAACTTCTGATTTACAATAACATATTCTAAAACCTTTATTTATCTTTTGCATTACCATAGATAGAAAAAGAGATAAACACGAATTTCTCCAACAAATAAGACTATATAAACCATACACATTTCTCATGTGAGTGATTAAGAAACACAAATTGTTAATAAGATATATTTTCAAAGTTTGACATATCCAAAGTTTAAGTTACATGTAAGATCAAAATCAAATAGGTTTATTTCATTAGAAAGTATCCATATCTTCCATATAATATTTACGAGATAAAAATCTTGTGAAATAAGAAAGTATTCATAATCAAATATATTTGTTCATAGAATAAGAAAACAATCTTACAAGATTCTAAAAGAAAACAAAGCATATAATAGAAGTTTAAAATATTACCTCCTAAAAAATTCTTTGATCAAATAATGAAATAAAATATATTTTTGATCAAATACTAATTTTTCAACTCGTCTAAGTTCATACTAGCGGAACTTTATGACTTTGACATGTAACATATCAATAGTAATATCTACTAAATCAACTACCATAACCACAATGTTGGTTATATAAAACAAATAACATGAATCATTCACTTCTAAGAATGACGTTCAATTTATGATGTGATCTTTCACTATTTTAATCAATAACCACTTTTTTCTTAATTATAATTATAAATGTAACTAATATTTCATAAATATTCTTGAAGATGTTTTCTGAAATATTCTTGAAGTTGTTTTCTCAATTTGGCTGCTTCAGGAGCATATTTGAGTGGTGTATAAATGAGCATATTGTCTCTTTACTTTTTTTACTTTTTCCAATCAATTCATGGTCAAAATATCTAGTTCTTCAGGAACTCAACATCAAATCGATCTTATAGATTTCAATCTTAGTCTAAATGTACAATTGTTCTTCAGGAACTAAAACACTAATATTTATAAAAATGATGATCAAGAAAAATCACATTGATTTTTTTATTTTATTTTTAAAATCCTACTATATTGGTTCTTCGGGAACTATAACACAAATCATCGCAAACAAAGATGCTTTATTTATTTTTAGCAATAAACTCTTGAATTCAAACAAAACCGTTACAAGTAAATCTAAATGATATAGTAAAGACAATATCAGTAAATCTAAATGACCAAATCCTATCACTAACATATTGAAAACAATATCATTTGAATCGACAATTGATTAGTCTTTTTGTCTGTTTATTTGACTCATGTACATGATATCAAATTTTGAGTATAATTGGATAGTCACCACCAATGCAGAAGTATGTCACCTATATATAGGGAAAATTCACCTTTTAAACATTATATGAAAAAAAAATCATAATTGCTCATTTACTCCTTCTTCACAAACGCATAGCTATTAATTATAGTAAAGACGCCCTCTAAAAAAAATCGCATAGCTATTAATTATATAGTAAAGACACCCACTAAAAAAAATCATGAAGATGGATTCAAAATCATTGCACGTTTGGACCGCTATTAACTAGTGACAAAACACATGTATAGGGATTCCGTTTCAAAAATTTGTTCATATACTTTCTCAGATACAATCAAAATAAAAACAGATTACCCTATTAACTAGTGACAAAACAATTTTTTTAGCCAAAATATGAATGGAAAATAACAGCACATATGACCTTTAACTGGAGTCAGAGAAAATAGGGATTCTGTTACTGATATTATTCTACGAGGATTCAATTACTCATGCAACCCCGCATACGATAAAAATAATAATGAAAATTGTACTACTTTGTAAACTTAAGAGATGTTTAATTATTTGATTCTTTCTAGTTCTTCAAAATCTAATTTTGATAAAAAAAAAAGAGTATAATAAATCTAATTAATTCATTTGTGCAATCCTGGAAGGATGTATGGTCGTTCAATTCATTAGGAATTCAGGATGAATTAAGCTTTTAACCTCTTCAAGAATCAAAATAATTCATTGTGCAATGTAATAATCCTTCTGGGATGCATACTGAATTCTTTAGGAATCAATGGAATTGGTTTGAGTTCTTTAAAATCTCCATATCATATAAATTCAATTATTTATTCAAGGATGCATAAGTATCGTATTCTTCAGGAATTCATATAGAATAAAACCAAGTTTCTTAAGTTCTTTAGGAACTATGCAACATATCAGATTTAAACAATAAAATTGATTCTCTAAGTAATCCTTCAGGGATTTAACGCTTTTGAATTCGTCAGAGAAAATAACATTGAGTTCTTAAGAAACTACGCTGTGCTTTTAAGCAATCCTTCTAAAAAAAATCAATCCTCACACGTTGAATTCTGCGGGAATTCAACAATTAAAAAAAATCCTTTTATTTGATTCTTTTATGTGATCTCATTGTATGGGTTATAATTGCAAGAAGAAATCAAGTTGATCTCCTCTTATAAGCCATCAATTATCGGCTCAATATTCACTTTAGCTTTTGTATATAATCAAAAGAAAGAAAAAAAAACAAATAGGCATAATTAATAGTTCAAATTCAAACATGAATCGTATGAAATATGAGATTACCAATTCAAATAGTAACACAACGTATAATATTGAAAACAAACATATCACATACACAGGTTCATACGATTTAAAAATAACAAACAACAGCACTAACATATCTATAAGGCTTTGATTCCAAAATGATGGAATTGTAACAATAGCCTATAATCATCGATACAAAATTACAACTTATTATAACAGATTAAGAAGAGTATCTACTTCTTAGTTGGTTAGAGCGTGCTAATAACTTGTTATAAAAATAAGTAAATAAAGATAGTAATAGAGAGAAGGAGAAGAAGAGAGAATATGGAGAAGTATTCTTATTCATTGATCTATCCCATAATGTTACAAGATTACTGCTCTTCCCCCCAACACAAAACACTCGCACTTTGCAGCCATGCCCAAAATGCCCCTGCGCTAGTTAACTAGCGCACGTGTAAAATAATGCGCAAGTTAAGTGGAGTGACGCAAGTTAAGTGGCACAAGTTAAGTTGAGTAACACAAGTTATGTGGCGCAAAATAGCTATTTTTTTTAATTTATTTACTATTTTCAAATTATGGTATTTACTTTATTCTAATTTATTTATTAAAATTAATTTATTTACGTATTTACTTTATTCTGATTTATTTATGAACTTAAAATAAATATTGATTCGGTTTTAGTCATTAAATAAATACAAATATAAATAAAAGGAAATGAACTAAATTAATATTTATTCATTAAATACAAAATTAGAAAATAAAAGCAAATATAAATAACAAGGAATGAACAAAATTGAGGCATATAACAATAATTCATACAATATAATAATTCATACAATAATTTATTCGAATTCACTAAATCTACTTATTTTCTCCTTCTTGGGGTAAAAAGTGACCAATCTTCTTGGGGTAAAATAGTGAGCAGCCTTCTTGGGGAAAATACATCATCAACCCTTGAGCTAAATTTAAATCTGGTTTTTTTTACCCTAGGAAATTCTTTTTACCCACGGTAAAAAGTTTATGGGGTTAAAAAAAGCAAATTTAAACTTATCCCAAGGGTCGATCACTTCCCCAAGTCGGCTACTCACTTTTTTACCCCAACGAAGTTTGATCACTTTTGCCCCCAAAGAGACTATTGACAAAAAAAAAAGAAAAAGAAGGGAAAGAGTGGGAGAGAGTGAGGAGGGGGAGAAAGTGATATGGTGTGAGAAATTAGGGAAGTATGAAGGGGTATTTATAGGTGGGAATGGTAGTATAGGTTATAAACACCATTAATGTGGTCAAAAAACGTGTAAAATTTGGTAAAAAACGTGTGGATTGAATGTTGAAAAACTGACCACAGTCCAAAAAACGTTTGTTCTTCAGCTCTGACCACCGGCCAACGTACGTGAGTTAACTCGCGCACATGCCAGTGGTGTGTGACTTAAGTCACACAGAGCTTATAACGTGCGTGAGTTAAGATACGCTGCGTGACTTAACTAACGCAATGACATTATTGTCCAGTCAGCTGGGTGGGAGCAAAACATGCAGGGCGAAGAGCAGTTATCATGTTACAAATGAACTCTATTTATAGGGAAATAGAGTAGTTTATGGACTAAGCCCAATAGTCCAGTAGTATGGTCCATTAACCTATTTGCTATATGAACATCCACTTATAATATTCATAACAAATAAAACTATAATTGGTGAATTATAATTTTTGTCTATTTTACGCAAAGATATTAAAGAAAAAACACTTACTTATTATATCACCAAGGTCTAGCATAAGATTGATACGCTGTGTATGTAAATGTGTAAACCCCAAGATACCAATTTTGATATGTACAGGTGAAGGAAAAAAAACCCTAAACCATATAACACGACAATAAATATAACTATAAAAACACACATTTATGTTTTGTTTGCGAGTTCGGAGGGGAAGGCTTTAGAAAAAAGGAATGAGTAAGTGGAAGAAATAGAGGAAAATGGGAGGGGAGGGTTTTGGGAGGTTAACTTTTCTTCATAATACAAAACCCTCCTCATTTGGGGAACTTAAAAATTGTATTGGAGGAGGGTTTTGGAGGGTTTATATGAATTCTTCAAATTTAATCTATGTTAATATAATATTTTTAAAATTAAAAATATAGTAATCATATGCATTAATTTATCATTCTCTAAAAAACTACTCTTTTAAATTTTTTGAAAGATTTCTTCATTTTCCCTCATATTTTCCACCCCTCAAAGCCTTCCCTTCCCTTCCCCTCCAAACTCCCAAACAAAGCCTTAAGGACTTCAAGCAAAAAATTATTTATTCAAGGACCGGTGTAGTACCATAATTTTGTCCGGGCAAATTTCAAAAATCCTAAAAATAAGTGATAATTTGTTTAATTTCATTGTTTTTCCATCATTATTAATTTCCTCCAAAATGTCTAAAAAAAGGGGCTTAGAATAAGATTTGTTTTATCGAAAAGGATCTAGAGCATACACTAGAACTTTCTTGAGAACATTATGGTCGTACTACAAATAAAATAAGGTGACATCATCAAGGCCAGCTAAGATGACATCATCAAAGCCAATTAAGATGATATCACATGCCAACTTGCTTCCAACTTGCTTTCATTAAGTTTGGAGATGACAACTTACTACATGAAATTGAAGCTTGGAGATTAAGTTTGGAGCTAATGGAAGCAAGTTGTAATGTGATGTCATCATCACATGATTCCCTCTTTCTCAATAGTTGGTTACACCTTGATTCCCTCTTTTAACAATCATCCATGAGCCATATATACATATTTGATTCACCTGCGTTGATTCCATAAAGCTGACGTTAGCCCTATCCTTCACTTGTAAACTTGCATGCATGCACCTTCTCCACCATGCCTTGCACAACATTTTCAACAATCTCCCTACACTGGTATTCCTTGTGTCCACACCTCCCACGTATCTAAGTTGATATCACCAAATAGTAGATAGCTAAACATACCTTATTGTTCATTTCATCTATGGACAGAATAAATTCTTCCGTCCCATTGAAAATAGTATGCATAGAGTAAACCGAATGGTAACTATAAGAACATGGATAGAAATGCAACTTGAATATATAGGCTTGGTGTGGTGATTGTAGTTCTATGTCAAATGTGATAACTACTTCCAAATTGTACGAGAAAAGACAACTTATGGATGGGAATGAGCAATTATGAAAGTTTTTGCTAAATCCTTTCATTTCTGATGGTATGGATAGATGCTTGTGGTTGTATAAGTATAAATCTGTTAAGGATGCAACAGTCATGTAGACAAGTCAAGACATATAATTTAATTACTATCAAGTTAATGCCAATATCCTATCTCTCACCATAACTTGTAATTAATATAATGGTTCTCATGTTTGGTATGGTACTGGTTTTGACTTTGTTCTACCAATTATTATCCATAATGGTATTTGTCTCAAGTCATTATTCCTTGTAAACAATCACTGTATAAATGTATTAGTAGCAATATGAATAAAATACTGAATTCATTCCTTATCTCATATGGTATCAGCCTTAAAATAGCCTTAACAAGCAAATCGATCCTTCTTTCTTCCTAATGGCAACCACTACCACCACTCCATCCAAACAGTCCCTTCTTCTCAATGCTTCCATTACCTTCAAACTGTCCCGCAAAAACCATCGTGCGTGGAAACGTTAGGTCACAACCTTATTCTCGGGTATCCAAATTATGGGCCACATCGATGGAACCACCCCAACTCAAAATCCTGACATCATCTCCGACGGCAAATCCAGCCCTAACCCGGAATACACCAATTGGTTCACCATTGATCAATTAATTATAAATCTTCTCATCTCATCCATGACTGAAGCTGACAGTCTTTCCTTTGCCTCCTATGACACTGCTCGAACCCTGTGGGTTGCCATCGAAGCTCAATTTGCAAACACTTCCCGCTCTCATGTCATGACCATCAAAAACCAAATTCAGCAGTGCACCAAAGGTGACAAAACCATCACAAACTATTTGTTCTCTGTCAAAAGTCTTGCAGATGAACTTGTTGTCATCGATAAAACACTTTCGGATGATGATCTTACTCTCTACATCCTCAATGGCCTTGGATCGGAATATCGTGATATTGCAGCCTCAATTCGTACTCGTGAGCGTCCTTTCACTTTTGAGGAACTTCACAGTCACTTATTGGCCCATGACGACTACATTCGTCGTGAATCCCAAGTGGATATACAAGTACCAACTGCCAACATTGCACAACGTCATTCCAAAAATGATGGTCTTCTTCCAACACCATCACATGACAAATCACCTCATCTCAATACATCTAATGGTCGTGGCTATCAAACTCGCAAGACGCGTGGATTCAACTCACGTGGAAATAGACCACCACCGCGTTGTCAATTTTGCTCAACCATTGGTCACATAGCTCGCTATTGTCCAGAGATACCTAAGTCTAACAATTCTCCAACAGCTCACTATGCATCTGCTTCTCCTACAACTCCTAATTGGGTGTTTGATATTGGGGCCAGCCATCATATCAGCACAAATCTGAATAATATGCACATTCACTCTGAATATGATGGGACAGAAGAAGTGCAAATTTGTGATGGTACAGGTTTGAAAATTTCCCATGTTGGATCCACCACTCTTCCTACACCAAAAACTATTTTTAATTTGCAAAATATTCTATGTGTTCCTCTTGCAAAACATAATCTTATTTCTGTCTCAAAATTTTGCAAAACAAGCAAAGCTTACATTGAATTTCATTCTTCTTATTTTTGTGTGAAGGATCAGGTAACGGGGGCGGTTTTGATGCGCGGTCCAAGTAATGGTGATTTGTATACCTAGAAGCCAACCTCTCCATCACCCATTGCCCTATCAACAACCATAATCTCTACCCCTTCTGGCATGCTCGATTTGGTCATCCTTCACCCAAAGTTCTCACACAGATGTTATCTTGTTCTGGCTTATCTAGGAATTTGAATAACAAAAATGTTCATTGTAATTCTTTCTCTATCAATAAAAGCCACAAACTTCCTTTTTCTATATCATCCATAAAAACTAATTCTCCTCTAGAACTTATTTTCTCTGATGTTTGGGGACCATCCCCCATAACATCCATTAATGGTTATAGATATTATCTTGTGTTTGTTGACCACTTTACTAGATATACATGGATTTATCCTCTTAGAAGCAAAACTGATGTAGTAGCCATCTTCCCACAATTTCATACTAAAATTGAGAATCTTTTCTCCAACAAGGTAAAATCAATTTACACAGATGGTGGAACTGAATATATCAAACTCAAATCTTATTTCAACACACATGGAATATCACATTACATAAGTCCACCTTACACTCCTGAACATATTGGCATTGCGGAACGCAAACATCGCCATATAGTTGAAACTGCACTAACACTCTTATCTCATGCTTCCATCCCACAAAAATTTTGGTGTTATGCATTTCAAATGGCAGTCTACCTCATAAATCGCATGCCTACACCTAAGTGTCAAAACAAGTGTCCTCATGAACTAATCTTTGGATCACAACCCAATTACAACAATCTTCGTGTGTTTGGAAGTCTATGTTACCCATGGCTACGTCCTTACTCTCAAAACAAACTATCAAACAGAAGCATGCCTTGTGTCTTTCTAGGTCCATCCACTCAACATCATGCCTACCAATGCTACCATCCTCCCACTCAAAAATTATATCTCTTAAGACATGTGGTTTTCCATGAGTCAATCTTTCCTTTCAATTCAAACTTATATGCTTCTAGCCCTACAACTTCAACCACACATTCAAGTCCCCCCTTGCCCATATCTCGCCACCCATTAATTTTTGAGCAAATACACACATATATACCTCCTACAAATACTCCAACCATTGTTCCCCAAAATTCAATATCTTCACTATCTACCCCTCTTCTCACTACAAACAACCCAAATACACCAACATCATCCTCTCCATCAGTTGACCAACCACCCCAACATACCTCTACAGAATCATCATTACATATGGAATCGCACGCATCAGTACAGCCGCCGAAACCTACTATTCTTCGCCCCATCACGAGAGCAATGAATGAAATATCAAAACCAAATCCCAAATACCTCCTTACCACCAAACACCCACTTCCTATATCAGTTGAACCCACATGTGTAAGCCAAGCACTCAAAACAATTGAATGGCGAGATGCCATGAGCAAGGAATTTGATGCCTTAATCCACCAACACACATGGGATCTCGTCCCTCGGCCCAACAACAAAAATGTCATAGGGTGCAAATGGATCTATCGAGTTAAGAGGAAAGCAAATGGTGATATTGACAGATATAAAGCCAGACTAGTGGCCAAAGGCTTCCACCAAAGACCTGGACTTGACTATACTCAAACATTTAGCCCAGTCGTTAAACCTATAACAGTAAGGTTGGTTCATTCCTTAGCCTTACAACATAAGTGGTCATTACGCCAATTAGATCTGAACAATGCATTCCTACACGGCTCTTTATCTGAAGAAGTCTACATGCAACAACCTCCAGGTTTCATTAATCCTGACAAGCCGCATCATGTTTGTCGTCTCAAAAAGTCAATATACGGCCTTAAACAAGCACCACGTGCTTGGTACCAAACTTTGCGTAAGTTCCTTTGTGACTATGGGTTTGTAAATTCAAAATCTAATTCATCTATATTCATTCTCAGAGATAAACAGTTGGTGTTATACACTCTTGTGTATGTTGATGACATTATCATCACAGGAAATTCAACTAATAAAATCAATGAGTGCATAACCAGGCTTGCAAGTTCATTCTCCATCAAAGATTTGGGTCCATTGCATTACTTTCTTGGTGTTGAAGTCATTCAAACCGCTACAGGTTTATTCCTCTCCCAACATAAATACATTGCTGAGCTTCTTGAAAAAACAAAAATGACTGATGCCAAAGCAGTGCTCACGCCATTATCAACAACCATTTCATTAAACAAAGATGATGGTTTGCCAAGCATTGACGCTACATTTTATCGCAGCATTGTAGGCAACCTCCAATACTTGTCCATGACACGGCCTGACATCGCGTTCTCTGTTAATAAACTTGCTCAATTTATGCAAAGATCCACCACTACTCATTTGACTGCTCTTAAAAGGATTCTGTGTTATCTCAAAGGTACAATCTTTCATGGTCTTCTACTTCAGAAACCAACATCTTCTGCCCTCATTGCATTTAGTGACGCTGACTGGGCTGGGAATAAAGATGATTACACATCTACATCAGCTCACCTTGTTTACTATGGCCCCAACCTCATCTCATGGAAATCGTCCAAACAAAAAGCAGTAGCAAGATCATCAACTGAAGCTGAGTATCGATCCTTAGCAAATACTGCAGCAGAATTATCCTGGATCACCTCTCTTCTCATTGAATTAGGTGTATCTTCTTCCTCCACACCTTCTATTTTGTGTGATAATCTGAGTGCTACATATCTTACGCACAATCTCGTGTACCACACTCGCATGAAACATATCGCCATTGACATTCACTTTGTTCGCGATTTGGTACAACAACAGAAACTCAAAATTCATCATGTTAGCACAGTTGACCAACTAGCTGACTTCCTCACCAAACCTTTCTCCAAAGCTCGTCATCAACTTCTACAGAACAAGATCGGAGTTACCGACGGCACTCCCATCTTGCGGGGGCGTGTTAAGAATGCAGCAGTCATGCAGACAAGTCAAGACATATAATTTAATTACTATCAAGTTAATGCCAATATCATATCTCTCACCATAACTTGTAATTAATATAATGGTTTTCATGTTTGGTCTGGTACTGATTTTGACTTTGTTCTACCAATTATTATCCATAATGGTATTTGTCTCAAGTCATTATTCCTTGTAAACAATCACTGTATAAATGTATCAGTAGCAATATGAATAAAATATTGAATTCATTCCTTATCTCATAAAATCAAACAAACCATTTACTAAGAAAAAAAATGACAAACACAAACATCTCTCTTAGTGTATGTTAAAATCATATGCATGCATCTGACCACAAAGGTTAGCTTAGCAGTATATGAATTGACCAAATCAAAAGAATTAATACTAAAAATAGTACATAAAGCATATCAATGTACCTGGCATCTTTGTTGTGTATGTATGGCACCGAGATATTGTTTGACTAATCTTTCAGAGCCACCCTCCCAAAGTTTTATGGTAGAGTCTTACCCAAGAGAGGGCAAACCAAGAAAACTAACAGTTATACTGACATACCCAAAAAAGTATATAAATGGATCAAGATCATTTATCATAAATAAAAATATATAATGCAAAAGTGATAAAATGATTTCATCCTTATCATTAACGAAAAATTTAGAGATTACAAAAAAAATTATATCAGTACATATCTAAAATTTAAAGACACAAATTGTATGTGTTGATTATTGATTTGCTTAATATGATTCATTATTTGAACCTCTGAATTCACCTTTAAATCTTATTTGATTTTTATTGTCTTAATCTTCTTATCATCAACACACAAATTCAATTGTCATACTCTTATTAATTCAATATTTCGCAAAACCTCTTGAAAAACGAAACCCCCCCTCTCCTCTAGTGCACTTTCTAAAATTCTTACTCCTTAAGCAATGGTTAGAAGAGGTCCCATGAGTTCGTATTAGCTGTACGACCCAGATAGCGATCCAGGGAGTTGTATCTTTCCAAATATTTAGCGAAGCAGTCCTAATCCATGTTGTAGCTTCCCATATCTTTAGAGTCATTCCCCAATCAGTATCTTCAAACATCCACAACAAGCTTTACTATTTCAAAACAACTAATTAACACTAAAAACTAATTAAAACTATAAAATCCTAAATACACACCGATTAGATGTCTTAGGCAATGAAATCACTCAATTTCTTGTTCATTATGGGAGCTAAGTGCAACATGATAACCAACTATTTTGCCGGTTATCGAGAAGATTCTTTTTTGACAACATTTATAAATTCTCGTTTGGATTATTAAAACCATGTTGTCTTGATCCATCACTTCTAGATTCAAATCTCAAAAATGCTTTGATCTTTTTTCGAAGCTTTCAGCTGAACGAGCATTAACGGTGTCACCGTTAATATGGATGATGAAACGTTTCTATAGTAGTGATTTTGATTTCTCACAAAAGACATAGATTGTAAATTAGTCTCCAAAACATATAGTCATTTTTTATTCTTACAACAAAAAGGATCACGTTAGATTGTTTGTCAATTATTTTTACCAACCTTGTTTTTCTTTCCCGTTTTTAAACCATCACAGACTTATGTGACGTTCTAAGTATCATTTGATAGTCCACGTGTATTTTATAGGAAAACTAGGGGCATTTAGGTCCTATAACTATTTTCGGGAAATTTGGTCAGAAACAAAGATTAAAAGAATCACACCTCAAAAATACTGGGTTACACCCAAATTTAATTAAAATTTAATAATACAGAAAATGGGTTTGTTTAAAGAGCAATGCTATATATCAAGAAAGATTCAAGAATGATATGGCAGAATAATCACCCTTAAATTTTATCAAGAAATTGTCCCGAAATTAATGTTAGCCAATAAAATCTCAGTCTGCCAGAAATCATGGGATGGTGGGTGTTATGTATTTTTTTTATGAAAGGTTAATAAATAAGACTGAAATCTAAGGGTGATTATTCTGCCATGTCATTCTTGAATCTTACTTGATAAAGTCATTCTTGATATCTAGCATTTTCCTTGTTTAAATACATTTTTCAAAACTCTTTTCATCTCTCTATCTCACAAACATTCATAAATGTGTGACCAATCTTTTTTTTTAACAAATAAAAATGAAATTAAAACAACTGTCAAATGTTTCCCCCCGCACAAGGTGTGCTAAAAGGAGGAACGTCGACAATATTTACGGAGTCACAATGATACTCAAAGGGAGCACCAATCAAAAATCAAAAAATTACAAGCGTAAACCCATACAAAGAAAGGGATTATTCCACCAATCGTGGTAAGAATAAACAAATGACGCCTGCTTAGCTTTCGGCCATAAAAAAGAATTTAACTTTACTTTTTCTAACAAGTGAAAAGGAGTAGTGACTGTCTGTTGGAATATCCTGTTATTCCTTTCCTTCCAAATCACCCAAACAGTTGAAAACCAAATAATCTTAAAATAATAATGAGTAGTTCTTGGCATGCCCGCCATCTTAGTGAACTGAATAAAATGATGTCGAAGCTCACCTGCATGCACCGAAAAAATATGTATCCACTTCCAAACTTGATACCACAGCTCACTCGAAATATTGTAATGAAGGAACAGGTGGTTAGCAGTTTCGGTTGTACCACACCCTCCCACACATGCTGTGTCAGTTGAATGCAAGATCCCATGATGCAACAAATTGTCTTTCGTAGGAACTCTGTTACGGAGCAAACGCCACACTAGAAAAGACACCTTTGAAGGAATTGATTTGTGCCAAACGTCGTCGACCATAGTCCTATCTATCATGTCACCATTATTAGTAATATAACGATAGGATTCTCGCACCGAATACCCATGAACCGGATCCAATTGCCACCTCCAAATGTCATGAACATCATCCTGCAACACAATGTTATGTAATAAAAAAGAACACTCCCTCACGCTCTCTTCTTCCCATTCGAACAACCGTCGCCGCCACACCCACGCCCCACCATCAACCTCCCAGCCGCGCCTTCCCATAATCTCCACCCTACACTCTTTCTCCACTGCCAATTCGAAAAGGCGGGGGAACTGTATCCTCAACGGAATGTCCCCGACCCACTTATCATACCAAAAGAGAGTATCCCTCCCATCACCTACCACCCTACAAATGTTTTCTTCAAACCAGTTCCCGACCCCCTCTTCTACCCCTTCACGGACATTGCACACCGTCCTCCACCGCACCGAAGAGTGTGTGACCAATCTTAATAAAAGATTGAATCACAGCGTCTTTTATTAATATTCAATTGTATTGGGAAGTGAATTTTTATTTTATTTTATGGACGGTTTTCAGTGTCTAAAACTTATAAGCGAGTTGAGGTCAAATAAAATTGAGTTGACATACATCATAAAAATTAAATTTTAGGGAACATATGTTAACTGACCTAATGCACCATACATGAAAACAAGTTTATGTATGTATCATTAAAATTCTATTGTACGTAAACATGAGCTACGTAAACTGAGATATGTGAATTTGGATAACGCTACGAGCGTCTGTTCGCGTGTTTTTTTTTTCTTTCATCCCAGTATTTTTTTTAGCCAAAGTTATTTAAACAAATTGTATTCAGGGAGATTTTGTGGCACGTGAGCTAAAGCTTATGGATGGGCATATGAACTAAACTTTAAAAGATTATAGATGTTAATCGAATGAAAAGCCTAATGATCAAATTACAAGGCTGAAGGCAATGTGCACCCAATCAAGAGTTAACATACACGAAACCAATTGACAACAAAATTTTGGCACATTTTTTAAAATAATTGATATGTTCTACTGCTTCATTGGGTAAAAAGAACAATCTTGTTGTGAAATAAGAAAAATGAACGTTTTTGGAAGAGGAGATAATGAGCAGAAGGAGTTTTGAGGGATTTGGATTCTCTCATTTGAAAATAATCTCAAGTTTTTTATATTGTCAAGAGGGACTGATCCGGGACTAGATTTTTTGTGTGGTTAAAATAATAATGTCAAACAATTTGTTCAATGAAATTAAATACTATGTATTATGTCATCCAAAATAATATCTAAGAAAAACTTAGATATTATATTGGTCATTGCCTTCAACTCTTCTTTTTTGCCACATTTTGTTAGAGTTATTAATTAACAACGCAATGCAAAATAGAAATACAGAATAGAATAGTTAAAATATCTTATTAAGCTACAATTACTCTAAGTTGGTCCAAACAGGGACTGAAACAAACAGTTATTACTTTACAGTAAACACATTTACTCATTTTGCAGGGTAACATAGTACACAACAAACTGGGTGAGAGAGATTTTCTGAAATAAATTTTACTCATTGATCTCTTTAATCAAGGACTACATATAAATCAACACACTCCAATGTGCTAGGGTCATATCCTCTAACACGCTCTTTTGAAACACTCCACTTATAGTTAGCCACATAATCTCCTCTCTCTAATTGCTTTACCCTTAACCGGTTGTACCAAGTTGCTAAAGTTAAAATATAAAAAATAAAAACTGGGACTATTTTTGTTTTTCTCTGTCTTTCTCCCTTTCTTTTTGTTCATCGTCTTTAGAATCAGAAAATCGTGATGCTTTGAATTCAAATCGACATTATAACCAAATTTATGAGACTCAAAAGAAGATCCAGAGGATGCTGACCTCTGACGCACATTAACATGAGGTTCTGGAATCGGTGTGCGCTGAGTACACACTCGACACATCAGAAAATTCATTGTGCCAACTACGGATGATTTAACGCAAAAAATGATAATGAAACTTCTCTGCAAAATTAAACGATTTGATTACAGTGAAAATGCGGAAAGGAATTGAAAGGAACGGAAATTGAATCGAAATAATTTATTGTAAGGTTTGTCCCTTCCTCGCCTTATTTGCATCAAACAAACAACACCAACTCTCTTCCTCTCCTAACCAACTCAACTCAAGAGTTTCATGTTTTAATTCAAAGACGGAGAAACATAAAAAGAGCGCCAGTTTTTCATTTTTTAACTTTAGCAACTTGGTACAACCGGCTAAGGGTATAGCATTTAAAAAGATGAGATGATGTGGCTAATTATCATTGTAGTGTGTTAGATGGTGTGACCCTAGCATTTCTCATGAATTAAACCTCCTTCCAGAATCGAATTGATCTATCAGTTCCACATGAAATAAAAGCAGACTCTACAGGGGAGTGTTCAAGCCAGCGCGGTGCACCAACATGATTAGAAGGCCATTTCGCTACTATTTCTGTTGTCATCGCATCCCAGATAATGACCTGCAAAGTACACGAGTTAACTCATACAAAATCCATTTTCTAAATCAAACAGGACCAAACAGTAGTAGACAGCTGAACAAACCTCATTGTTCAGTTCATCTATGGAGAGAATAAATTCTTCTGTTGCATTGAAAATAGCCTGCATAGAGAGTACGCAGAATGGTAACTATAAGAACATGGATGGAAATGTTATCTGAACATAGGCTGGGTGATTGTAGTTCTCTGTAAAATGTGATAACGAGTTACAAATTGTATCCGAAAAGACAATTTATGCATAATGTGTAGGTATGAGCAGTCTTGAAAGTTTTTGCTAAAGATTTTTATTTCCAATGATATTGACAAACATTAATTGCTTGTTGTGATTGTATAAAGTAACTGAGAAAACAAATTATAAAACTGATGGTAGGTCAAATTAACTAAGAAAAAATAACAAGCACAAACATCTCTCTCATTGCAAGTTTAAATTCTATGCATCTTCATCACTACTCACTAAGACCAAAAGGTTGGCTTATCAGTATATGACTTGACCACATCAAAAGAATACCAAATAGTAAATAAAGTATATTAGTGTACCTGACATCTCAGTTGTGTGTGTATGGCACCGAGATATTGTTTGACTAATCTGCCTGAGCCAACCTCCCAAAGCTTTATGGTAGAGTCCTTCCCACAGGAGAGGACAAACCTAGAAAACCAACAGTTATATTGATACATCAATCTAGGCTTATCCGGAAATTTCAAAAGTGTAATAAGTTGGTCAGCCAGCATTGGCAGCAATGTCCATTACATCAAAAAAGAAGCATTTAACTAGTACGGAATCAAATAAATTTTCTCTTTTTTTTTTAATGGGGGGAGAGGAAGGGTTGGTGATTTTGCTAAGCTAAATTCAAAAGCTGCGTTGATCAAATAAAACACAAGATCTAAATTTGTACTTATAGTAATTAGTAAACACAATGTTCACGGAAAATTGTTAAAGGCTCTGGCACGCGAGTCAATCCAACTCACCACAATAGGGTGGGTTGCCAAAAAAGAAGCTCCCTCTTTCGCAGGTTAAACAGACCGGGCTTTCTTAATCCATGGATTGGTCCAGGTTAGATCTCGATTGCGTCGGGTTAACCTGCTTTATTTAGGAAATATTTCCATAAAAAATAGAAACAGCCATGCAAACCCTGCTTTCAGTCCTCAGACTTTTAACATAAGTTAAAACACTCCCTCCTAATCTTGTCTTCAAACGGCCATCCCTTATAGCATAACCAGCAACCGTCAACTTGCCGGCCAATGGAATACCCTCTCCCCGTCACCAGCCATCTGCCATCGTTGGCCGTCAACCCTCTCTCTGTTTGGTGCCCTCACCAACAAAGTATCAAACTGGTATGCCCATGACTGCACTTCCATAGCCGTAATTCCAGCTAAGAACTTCCACAAACAGAACAATCTACCCTAACTCCAGCAATCACACAATGCCTTTGCTTTCCTCGGTTTCCACAAACAACCTTTATCTTCACTTCTACTTTAGAAAATGGACTACAGAACTATGCAATCGCCTGTCAAAGTCTATTTTCTATTTCGAGGAGATGAATTGAGCATTCAATATTTCCTTGGGAGAGGGAGTGGAATTGTACGGTGGAATTGGGATCATCCAAGCGTATGGAAACATTGTTTGATGATTTAATTAGTTTTAATTGGATTTGACATATGGAAATAGAGAGATTTAATCAACATAGAATTAATAGACTTCTACAACTAGGAGCATATGATTATTCTTAGTATAGATGACAACATTTTATCTATACCTTTTTTCTATTTTTTGTTGGGCTACATTTGTTTTTGGAAATTTAGTGTACTAACCCAGCAACTGGGAGTAGTGCCAGATTGCATTTATTCTGGCTCACTAAAAAATCGAGTCACTTCTAAGCCAAACCGGGTCAGCAAGGTGTCCTCACATTCACACCTCTACTTTAAAGTCAATCATTCTTTCTGTTATGGTTTAAAAGACATCAACAGTTCAATACTCCAACATTATGTTGAAAATTCAAGTGAGTTATGTTTATCCAGAAGAAAAAAAGTGAGTGATGTTCCTACAGTGACTTAGAATGCGAGTTAAAGTACTCTTTGTACTCTATATTGATAAATTCTGCTTACAAAAAAGAGAGTGATGAAATTTACATTGGTTAATTAATAATGGGAAAAAAGATTTTGGGTCAAGTTGAGATGCTAAGTCCACCGTTGTCGTCTGTCATTTAATCCCATACGGGCTCTCCCTCATCACCTAACACATTTTCTTTGATAATATGTCATAAAATATATGCCTGAAGACAATCCGTAACTCATAACTATCCACTGTCCGACATAACTCGTGATGCAGCTGGTAGTGGAACCAATAATATTCTCATGGTCATTTACTGTGTCAATGTACATGTTAACCACTGTCAAATAATTGTTCCAAAATGTATCGTACCTTTGATCGCTTGTAAAAATTGCACTAGTAGCCTCTGCTGTTCCATGTGCTGCAGTTATTGAGCGCACACAATTGGCAGTGATGCCATCCCACAACCGAATCGCACCATCTTTCGATGCTGTAACATACATGGAACCTGAACAAGAATATCTAACCTACAAATCAGACAAGGAAATGATTGGCATCACGGAAGCACCGATAAAAGTAAAATAGAGGTGACTGATAATTTGGGAATGGGAGAGAATTGACATGCCTGGTTTATGGCTCCATTAGGGTTAGCGTCTGGGATATTTGCTGACAGATAGCACTGAAAGGTATTTATATCATACAAATGTGGAATTGCATGATCAGTGCCTGTTGGAAATTGATATTTTATCATCTTTGATGTTTTGAGTAAATCAACGAGGAAAGCAAAGATGATGATTGGAAGGTAATCAAGAAACAACGATGGGCTCCCCACCTTTATATTCATATTATTAATATCAATTAGTCACCTAATGGCACTGCATATCACAATGCATATAAAGAGAAAATCATTCAAATTGTCAACTTATTGCCTAAACTCAGAAATAAGAGTGAATTTACCGAAATATAAACCTGAAAGTATTGACTGAGCTATTGTCTATTACGCTCAAAGAAAGTGTTGACGCAAACCAGAAGTAGTTCACTGGAATATATGACTTCCTAAGTTCGGTTTCATACAGATAATACTGAATGGTGGACATGACATGAGACAATGAATATAGCTCCACAACAACTATATTGGAGCAGGATGTTTGCAATTTGAAAAGTTGCATACTATTAAGAAACACAATAACACATAAATGGAGACTGACTCAACTTTTGTAAAAAAGAAAGACATTATTAGCATACTATTATGCAGAAAGATGGGATAAAAATAAATACCTGCTAACAGAAAGTCCCCTGAGGGGTGAAAAGATACAGAGCGAACATTGTGCGTGTCCTGCAAGACAAATTCCAAAAAAATCAAAGATTATGCTTAATTCTTATTATTGCTCACTCATTGGTAGTATACAAGTGTAGAATAGCACTACCTGGATAACCCTGTATGACCTCTTGGCGTTGGTTTTTGAAATATCAAAAAACCTAAATGATATTAGACAAGCATGTCAAATTCTAAGAGAATTTCCAAATACGAAGCACAGAAACAAAAAAAGAATAAAGATGAGATGTGCATATTACAGAACAAAATTGAAAAGTTATACTACAAGTGATCATACTTTATTGTCTGATCTTTGGCTCCAGAAACCAGGATAGTACCTTGCGGATTAAAATCCAGATCATTTACTGGCTGCAGTTTTGTTATATAAAAGCAAAGTCAGATATATGAAGAAAGTTTCTCAGCATTATTTTATAAGCTTTACATTTCACTACAGCATAGAAGTTGGCACATTGATAAAGCAAATGTAATACAGGTAAAAAAAACTCCACTACAGCATAGATACATAAAATTTGGCACATTGATATCTGTAAAATTATCATACATGTATTACATAAAAATTATCATACATGGAAAAAAAAAATTAATCTCTGAATCACAAGTTGATGTATATAAATATTTTTAAACGTATTTATTTTCTAGGTTCATGTGTACAATTATATTTTTTATTGTTATTATATTGTTTGTGTATTATTACTAGTTACTACTACTATTCTTTACTAGATTTTTTAAAAAGAAAGCAAGTACGCAAAGGCCCAATGTCTTATAAGCTGTTCATTCAAAATAAAATGCTCTATAAGCTGTTTTTCTGTACATTGGGCCTTAAGGGCCCAGACTTTGTCTCCAACCTTGACCTAGACCTAATCTAAAGGGAGAGTTGACCGCGGCCTTGCACAAACCAGCAGCAAGGAATGAAAGAGGAGATTTTCAGCAGCAGGTATGATGGGATGGGGAGGACGGCGTCGCAGGTTAAGTGTTTCTTTTTTGCAAATCGAAGTTTGAAGGTGGGAGCACGAATTAAGGAAACCAGGTTTCTTATGAGCCTACAATCCGACTCTCGATCATGACTATACTGCTGACCAGCATAAACTGATGCTCCGTTTTTCAGTTTTTTCAACTAAAAGTCTCCCTACCCAATAACCACTAAATGGACAATACTGTCAGATTTTAAATGAATACTTAACCATATTAACATTTTCAAACTCGAAACAAATTATTTATTTGGCACCTTAGATATTAAACTGCTATCATGAACCTAAGTCATCGACTCATCGTCAATAATAAGCGAAGAGGACAATCAATAGTTTTAATCACAGAAATATCAAAACATGAATAAAAGAAACAGTTTCACATAATAAATTCAACAGAACTTGAAAAAGTGCAAGTGTACCTGTATATGATCATAATATGTTTTTACTACAGACCGCACAGGACCATCCTTTGCATCTGGGAGCAACATCTGCTTGATCTTTGAAACCTGCCAAATAAATTGAAGCATAAGTTTGAAAGTTGTGTCAAGAAAGAGCAATACATTTAGTCTAAATAATAATCAGCACCTCAAATAGTTTTATTGATGTATCTGCACTTCCAGTGGCAACAAATCTTCCATCAGGACTAAACCTAGCACATCTGGCAACATTCTAGAAATTAAGCCAATCAGTCCAAAAATCAATTAATAAAAAAAGCATCTGCTCAATGGTAGGGGTGGCTGTATGGTATTTCGGAATTATAATGCAGAAAATGTTGAAGCTATTAAAGCATATTACATACCTTGTGTTCTGAAAGGTGTCGTGTCTCATGCTTTGGGAAACTTTTTGACGAACCTTTTACATCTGGCAAAGAGCTGTTACACCAAAACACAATTTTCAATGGTTGTTTCCCTATCGTATTTGCTATATGAAAATGAAGGAACTTAAAAGCATTATTTATAATTAGCATTGAGACCAAAATAAAAGATAACAAATTGTGCTCGATAATGAATACGAAATATCATTTTGGAAAGCTTTGATAATCAAAAGATGGGTTCAAATATGTAGTCCTGCTTTCCTTAGATCATTCTTTTCTACAACCGAAAATTAAAAGCAGGTAAATGAAATACACCAACAAGTAAGACCTACATGTAATATCCAATGGCGTGTCCGTGTAACCTACAAACATGCATGCTAACTTTTTACTTTATTCATTTCCAATTAACGGAAATGCAGTTAGCCTTGGTTAAACTCTTGCATAGTGAGTGACTAGCTGAAAACAACAAGTCTTTACTGTTTTTTCCGCACAAGTTTTAGTAAAGATAAAGAACAAAAAAATACTGAGCTAAACTAAAAGTCATAATTCTCCACAATAGCTACGGAACGAAAATGTCAATCATCCTTCAGTATTCAATGCCAAAAAAATCTGTAACAATAATGAAACACCATAACTGACAATGAAACGAGCAACAAGTAACAACAAAATATCAAGCATCTCTCTGAACAGTAAATTAAACACTGTTCCACTGAGTTCAAATGCAAAAGAAAAGCCAGCCAAAACAGGAGAACGAGTGTAAAAAAACTGCCTGAAATCAATGGTTGTTGCACCGGGACGAGGCAAGGGCAATGATGCTCCCAAATCTTGAAAAGGAGAAGATGAAGTCCCCCTTGGCAAGTCATCCTTTTCTGCTGCAAGACCCTGTTATTTGTTTAGAACAAGATCCTTCCTCATGCTCGCATTAAAGGGAAAGTATAGATTACACAAAAGAAAGGAGTAAACTCCCAACGTCATTTTTTATAAATTTCACCACAAGACTCATTAGTCTTCAGGAATGCAAAAACCACACTTTAATCCTTAAGAACCCCAAATATTAGCCGTTACTAGTCTTTCTTAGGGGTAAGCCATCCAATGTAGAGTGACAATGCCCAAGATACATGACACGACACGGATACGAGAAAAATTGTAAATTCATGATATGATACGACCTGGATACTTGTGATTGAAATGAAAATCTAGAGTTTGTACCTATAACATAATATATTCAAACTCCAATGTCACCATATCAACAAAAGCATTTTTAGAAAAACTAAAAACAATGAGTATAAATCGTCTATGCCGGAGGAGTATCGGGAAGTAGCCATAATAAAATAAAGATACTTTATGAACACATATGTGGAAGTATGGATACAAGTACGACACACACCGGACACCCACACATTTCGTATTTTGAAGTATTGAGGCTCCATACATAGTATTTCAGTTGATAGACGTTTGAGTATTTAAAGAACTAGACTACAGTTTTTGCATTCTCAGGGACTAATATATTATATTATATCCACCAACCACAATACTAAAATAAAAGGGAATGTTTTTTATTTAACCCATACATAAAGGAAATGTTTCATGTTTAGTTTGTACCTTAGCAAGCAATTGAAGAAGCTTGTTGGGTGGAGCTTGTACATTGAATGGTGTCATAGTTGCTGAAGCAACAGCAGTGGCAGCCTAAAATGAAAAAACAAGAATTGAATTGAGTTCAAATGTAAAATAATTGAATTGAATTGAATTGAGGAATAATAATAAGTAATAACCTGAGTTAGGTTGTTGTGACGAAGATGAGCGACGATAAGAGAATTGAGATGTCTATACAGTTTCCCATCTTCAACTGTCTGCTCCGACCTGCTGCTACTGTTTTCCATTTTTACCTGTTGTCCGTCACTACACTAGTTTTAGAGTATCAGGGACCAAATTTGTCCTTAAAATTGTACCACATGTTTCATATTTTTTCTTTGGTAGAATACATCTTTCATCTTTTAGACCGAATTATTGAGATGTTTGGAGTTCGAACCCGACCTGTTTTTCTATTAAAAGCTCACGTGACGGTTCATATTTTAATCCATAAAGGTAAATTCTTTTTTTTTTTGTAGTGGTCCGGTTCGAACCCCAAACCTTGCATGTTATTATGCATTGTCCAAACCAACTGAGCTAAGCTCACGGGTAGCCATAAGGGTAAATTCTAATGGTGAAAATATCTATTTGTACATGATATAGGATCATTTACTTGTATAAAGATTGTTAATAGATAACATAATTTTTTTTTAAAAAAATAAAAAGATAACATAATCTTTTACCTCAAAAAAAATAAATAAATAAAAAAAATCCAATATTTTCCCTAAAAAAAATCCAATATTCGAATATTATATTTTTCTTCTAATGAGTAATATGTATATTATATTAAAATAATTGTAGTTATGCTATCTCTTTCACTAAAATAATAATTAAAATAAAAAACACAGAATTAAAATAGATTTCTTAAAAAAATATTAAAAATCGATTGTATTTTAAATATTATTAATAAATTGTCTAAAAATATTTTTAATAGATATATTATCCTAATAAATTTATAAAACATTATTATATGAATTAGATTAAATAAATTGGAGAAATGATATCTCTCTGTTGAAATAACAATAAAGTTTTCATATATAACAAAAAAAAAATTATATTCTTTTTTGAATTTATGAGATAACCACATGAACAGGCGGTGCATTATTCACTTCAAGTGTCGATGTTCCTTACTTCTCCTTCTCAAACGATGAGGCATACTTGCAAAAAGGCATTCTTATGTGTTATGTCACATATAGCATGTGGCAAATGAATGATTAAGTGAGGTGGTCATATTCAGGGGAAGACCCCTCATTTATAGTGTGGTTTTGAAGCGAACGCTCTTGGTTCTTGATATGTTCATGTTGAGTTTGTAATAGATTGACGCAATTTGTTATATGAAACTGAATTTGTGATTGAATGCTGCGTTTATCTTATTTGAATGTGGTTCTTGATGTTAGGAACAATGAAGCGCGTCGGTGCTACTAGAGTCCTAATATAAAGTTGAGTTAGTTTTTTGGGACGACTTATTAAGTTTTTTCACGAATGTTAGTGTCACACTCTCTATTACACCCCTCTACCAGGGCGGTGTCGGGGATGCAGCTGCTACTAATTATTCCATGTATTTAAATTTTGCACACCCTGAAATTCAACTGCACAAAATTGAATAGTACACTAGTATTTTGAATGGTTTTAATGGTTTTGAGTTAACCTGATCTTGAGAATCGAACCTGGTTTTGGCAAGATCATGGCACTATTTCCTTGCCACCAAAGCAAGAGCCAAAAACATGTCATTACTTGGTAGAATATAGTATATATTCTATAAAAAAATTAATGCTTTAGAGTAAAGATTGATAAATCACCCGCAAAAAAGATATTGAAATCCCTTTTTTAGGTATGAACCATTGCTAAGAGTTATTTTTACTTAAATCTATCACATCCTCAACCTTTGGTAATACATAGGAGGAATTAAGGTCATTATGCATGCGCCCTCCAAATGCTCTACGTTGTTGCGTGTCAAATTAGAACCAACCCCTTAGCTTTTTTCTTTTGACTAAAATAGAAGCAACAACTTTCTAGCAAGACAAAAAGGTCCCTCATAATTATGGAGGATTAAATGTTTTATGTCCTTATAAAAAATAGCTATTTGATTGGATAATAAGTGACAATATTATAATTTCATACTTGAAATATATGGTAACATACTAACAAAAAAGTACTACACTAAAACTTTTGTCTCCAATAAGTATTATTAATGTTTTTATTTTTCATTTATATATTATAATATTTTTTTGCACCCCCTGACTTACGGTCCTGGATCCGCCACTGCCTCTAACACCCTCCAATAATAATCATCGACATCATCTATTTTTTTTATCCATTTACCTATTGGTTGGTTGCACAAGTTGAGACAAAAAAAAAACGAATATTTTGAATATTTTATATTTTAGGTCCTACTATCCGCTTTTGGGAATTTTTCGAAACGTAAAAACCACCAATATCTCAAATTATGTGGAGCATCAAACACAATCACCATTTGTAGATTATTGTTTACAGATAAACAACAATTACAAACAACACTGTCGAAATTGGACGTGGATCGCCAAAATTTTGCTTTTATAATAATATTCATCCAACATATAACCTAGATTTTCTATGTGACTATATTATGACCACAAATATGGGCATTGTTCTAAAATATTTAAATCGTTGAATTCCTAACCATAATCCTTTCATATATAACTTTGCAATTGTTTTACCTCTTACCAGATATGTAATATTGTTCAATTTCATTCATTTTTATTTTATACAATAGTAATGTCATTCCGTTGTTATATCAATATTTTATCAAAGTTTTTACTAATTAATTAACATTACTAATCTAACTTCTTAAATTATTTAGTCCTTGCGCGGTGCAGCCGTGCTATAGCACAACTATCTCGACTAGTTTAAGTAGGCTAAAAATTCCAACTTGCTTGTACTACGAATGGAACTGGAACCCGAGAGATTGTCTCTTGAGGTAGGGATGTCTTGATCACAGGTGGGGTGCTGTGTAGGCTGGGGGTTGCTGTTAGCCTCTGCTGTTTGGGCCTACGGGGTCTGCTGGGGCCATCCCAGATTTGTGTTTGTGCAGCTTGCTCCTGTTCGGAGAGTTTGTGCTATTTGTGGTGGGGTGCTTTTAGTGGTCTGGTTCTCCTTTTCACAATTTTTTTCGTGACGATTGATGTTACGTCTATAGGCGGCATCATTGTATGTTTTCTTATTTAGTGCAATCAGGTGCGTCTTGCACAAGTTAGCCTCAATAACAGTACCTGATTAAAAAAATTGAGACATTTTTTTGGTTTCCAATTTTGGATCAACTGTAATAACTGATTAAGACCAACAAAGTTTAAATTGTGTATAAGAAATGATATGTCAGTGGATGACTAAGGCAACATGTTAGAACTTTAACTTGTGAGCACAAAGCAACAAAAGATTAATCGATTAGTCATTTGGCTATAGAGAAAAAATTCAGCTAAATTTGAGAAGTTGAGAACAATGCCAATAGGAATGGAAGATGCAACCCAAACAACGGGAGTACATCTCAAAATCACATTGGCTAAGACCATCTACTATATTTTTGTATATTTTTTATATATCTTAAGTCCAAAAAATAAATAAATCTACTTCTTTTCGTGAACAAGTGTTTTAACATTGTGCACATTTTCACTTTGGGCAAAAATGCGTCACTTTTCGTTTTTTAAAATAATTTAAAGTGGTGGCTAATCATATATGCTTTTTTTAAATACTATTTTATCTCATCTCGTCTTTTCCTATTTGTCCATGATCAACAAGTTTCATCTTCAGCCAAAATTGTGCTAGTGGAATTTATCTGGATTTAGGGAGTGTATATGTAAACTAAGATCACTGGTCCTCGTGAGCTTAACTCGGTTGGTATGAACAATGCATAATAAATACAAGGTCTGAGGTTTAAACCCCGGCCACCACCAAAAATACGAAGATCACTGGATCTTTTTTACTAGATGCTTACCAAATATTTGCAATGGAAGAACAAAAACCATAAAACATAGCTTCCGTAAAAGAGAGAATATGGAGAGACGTTCTGGGATAAAAATTCAACAAAAAAAACGTAAAATTTAAAACTACACGACCCATCACTTTAAATTGTTTTTGAAAAGAAAAAGTAGGGGTTTTTGGTTCAAAGTGAAAAGGGGCACAATGTTAAAATATAAGACACATCATACTCCTAATTAATAATACAAAATTCATAAGTAAAAGTGTAATACGTATTAATCGGTTATTGCACAATGTTATCATTTGCTTATAATACAAACAAAATTCATAAGTAAAAGTGTACCTATGTAAATTCATCATTATTCAGAGAACTGATATAGGCAACAGCCCCAACCTTCTCATGCTTCTTCTCTTTGGTATCCAAAGACTTGCGATAACTTTTAGACCTTAGGCTGATATTGGTTCAATGCTATCAAAAAAATGAGGCTCCTCCAATGTAAAGCGAATGCAGTTGATTCTGACTAAATTCTGAAGAAATGAATGATTTTGCAACTCCCAAGTTTGAACTGGAATTATAAACCTTCCACTGATGAAACATTTTGTGGAGGTAACTCTTTAGAAGCCTGAGAGTGCAATGAAGCCTGCTCTGATGCTACACATGGACCAACAGAGCTAGTTGTTGACTGTAGTTGTGTAGATGGTATCGTATATGGTAAAGGGTCACCACCAAAAACCTCATTAGCAGGAATCATTGATCTTTTATCAGATGAAAAGTCACTCACGCAGGCCGCATTTAGAAGCTGAGACGGGTAAACAGAATGTTCCGGAACCATTGAACGTCAGCAAAAGCATTGAGGTGAAGGAATGTATCAAGCAACTTGAGGCAAACAAGCAAGAGATGGAACCAGTAAAAATTGAAGAGCTACTTGGTGAAAAGTCTTTGGGGGCGCAACTTTTGAGTAAGGATGGAGAGAAAAATCCAGAATTAAAAGATCTCCCTTCTCACTTGAAGTATGTTTTTCTTAGCAAGAATGTTTCCAAACCAGCAATCATCAGCAGTACCTTAACACCTTTAGAAGAAGAGAAAGTAATGAGGGTGTTAAGGGGAAATCAAGGAGCATTGGGATGGACCACTTCTGATTTAAAGGGTATTAGTCCAGCTTATTGCATGCACAAGATACACATGGAGGCTGAATACAAACTTGTTGTTCAACCTCAAAGAAGACTAAACCCAACAATGAAGGAAGTGGTCAAGAAAGAGGTTATGAAGTTACTGGATGAATGTATGATTTACCCTATCTCTGATAGTTCTTGGGTGAGTCATGTCCATGTTGTACCTAAGAAGGGAGGAATGACGGTGGTGGCTAATGAAAAAAATGAGTTAATACCCACATGTACCGTCACTGGTTGGAGAATGTGCATAGATTACCGGAGGTTGAATACCGCAATAAGGAAGGACCACTTCCCGTTACCGTTCATGGATCAAATGATAGAGAGGTTGGCTGGCCAAGCCTTTTACTTCTTTTTGGATGGGTATTCGGGGTATAATCAGATTGCGGTGTCTCCGGAAGACAAAGAGAATACTGCCTTCACTTGTCCATTTGGTGTGTTTGCTTATAGGAGAATGCCCTTTGGGCTGTGTAATGCGCCAACGACCTTTCAAAGGTGTATGCTCTTCATCTTCTTTGATAAGATAGAGAAGAACATTGAGGTATTTATGGACGATTTCTCTGTGTTTGGTAAGTCTTATGATCAATCCTTGTTTCACCTAGATGATGTCCTTAAAAGGTGCACCGAAACTAACCTTATTTTAAATTGGGAAAAGTGTCATTTTATGGTAACTGAAGGTATAGTTTTGGGTCACAAAATAAGTGCTAAAGGCATAGAGGTGGATCAAGCAAAGATAGAGGTTATGGAGAAACTTCCCCCTCCCGTTAATGTTAAAGGGGTGAGGAGTTTCTTGGGGCATGCTGGTTTCTACGGGCGTTTCATAAAAGATTTTTCTAAAATTGTCAAGCCCCTTTGTAACATCTTAGTCAAAGAAAATGATTTTAATTTTGATTTTGAATGTTTAAATGTTTTTTCTTTGATTAAAACCAAGTTGGTGACTGCACCAATAATCATTTCACCCAATTGGAATTTACCTTTTGAACTTATGTGTGATGCAAGTGATTATGTTGTTGGTGCAGTCCTAGGCCAACGGAAGAACAAATATTTCCATGCAATTTACTACGCAAGCAAGGTTTTAAATGAAAATCAAGTGAACTATTCCACAACTAAAAAGGAATTGCTTGCAGTAATCTTTGCATTGGAAAAATTTTGTTCTTATCTAATAGGCTCCAAAGTCACTGTTTTTACAGATCATGCAGCTCTTAAGTATCTCTTGACAAAAGGGGATTCAAAACCTCGGCTGTTGAGGTGGATTCTCCTATTGCAAGAGTTTGATCTTGAGATTCGTTACAAGAAGGGAGTAGAGAATGTGGTGGTTGATCACCTCTCAAGGTTGGATAATAGTGAGGTGACCAAGAACGAGAAGGCCATCATGGCCGAGTTTCCAGATGAAAAGTTGTTTGCTATTGGAGAAAGGTCGTGGTTTGCCGACATGGCGAACTTTAAGGCCGATAACATTATTTCGGATGACTTGGAGTATCATCAGAGAAAAAAGTTCTTCAAGGATGCAAACCACTATCTGTGGGATGATCCTTATCTGTTTAAGGTAAACACTGACGGTTTGATTAGACGTTGTGTTGTAGGTGAGGAAGCTAATAGTATCATGTGGCACTGTCATAGCTCAGCTTATGGGGGTCACCATAGTGGAGAAAGAACCGCTGCAAAAGTCTTGCAAAGTGGCTTCTGGTGGCCCATCCTTTTCAAGGACTGCCAAGACTTTATAAAGCAGTGTGATAAATGCCAAATGACAGGTAACATTTCTAAGAGGAATGAGATGCCCCTAACATGAATCATTGAAGTTGAACCATTTGATTGTTAGGGCATTGATTTTATGGGATCGTTCCCTTCCTCTTACTCTTTTCTCCATATACTTGTGTGTGTTGACTATGTCACCAAATGGGTTGAAGCGATACCTTGTGTTGCTAATCATGCCAAGACTGTTGTCAACTTCTTAGAGAAGAATATTTTCACTAGGTTTGGAACCCCTAGAGTCTTGATCAGTGATGGGGGGAAGCACTTCTGCAATAATTTTCTTGAAAATGTGCTTAAAAAGTATAACATCAAGCATAAAGTTGCAACTCCCTATCACCCACAAACTAGTGGTCAAGTAGAGGTTTCAAACCGTCAGTTGAAACAGATACTAGAGAAGACAGTTGCATCAAATAGGAAGGATTGGTCTAAAAAGTTAGATGACACACTGTGGGCATATAGGACAGCCTTTAAGACTCATATAGGGTTCTCACCCTATCAGTTAGTCTATGGGAAGGCATGTCATATTCCTGTTGAGCTAGAACATAAAGCATATTGGGGCATTAAGGCCTTAAATTTTGATCAACTAGCTGCTGGTAAGAAAGGACTCTTGAAACTAAATGAACTTGAGGAGATGAGGCTGAGAGTGTATGAAAATGCGCTCATCTATAAGGCCATGACTAAAAGGAATCATGACAAAAACTTAGTATCTAGGGATATTAACTCTGGGCAACTAGTTTTGTAGTATAATTCCAGGTTGAAGCTTTTTCCTAGAAAGCTCAAGTTAAAGTGGTCTGGACCGTTTTTGGTCAAAAGTGTGTCACCTCATGGAGATGTTGAGTTAATGACACCAGAGGGTGACATAAGTTTCAAGGTGAATGGGCAGAGAGTTAAGCCATATCTAGGTGGCGACCTACCAAAAGAAAGGGTAAGACTTGATCTAAAGGACCTCTAAGGGTCCGTGGCAGTCAAGCTAGTGACGGTAAATGAGTGCTTTGTGGGAGGCAACCCATAATTTTATTGCTTTAAAAAAAACCCAAAAACAAAAATATATTTTAGCTGAAACAAACAGAGGAAGAGAAATTTTCCTGTCCAATACTGGGAAAAATCGTTACACGTTTTGGGTAAAACGTGACACGACTTTACCTCTCCTCTGAGGCTCTAAAAAATTTCTAAGTCCAAAAAGGCTTGCTCTCGTAAATACCAAATCATGTCACGTTGGCCAAATCGTGACACAGTTTCTGGGCAAGAAAATTTTTCAAAAAGTGAAACCGTGACACGTTTTTACCCAAATGTGACACGATTTTGGTGGTTCTTCAAATTTTTTACCGTTACAAAACCAAATCGTGACACGTTATTGGCCAAACGTGACACGATTTTCCCAGCCTATAAATAAACCCACCACGATTTTCATTCCATTCACTTCCAAAAGTAGCCAAACTTTGCCAAAATTTTCCCAGAACCCTAACCTATGAAATTTCCATCCTTTTTCACCAAATATGTTCATCCTCTCATCACCAAATCATTACCCTAAACCTTAACCATGATCAACAACCAACCCTAAACCATCATCATCATCATCATCTCCCAAACAACCAACCTTCGTCATAACCCTACCTTCAAACCCTAACCATGGTGAACACGCGAAACAAACAACAAGCCACCAAAAAAGCCAAGCCACAACCTGTGGCACAACCACCTCCACCTCAGCTTCAGATGTCTCATGGGGAGGGGAGTAGCCAGCAGGGTACTTATGCACCCATTCATCCCATGATGATGTACTACATGTTCGGTCATTCCAACTAGATGAATGAGGTTTCTGATCAGGAGTATTGGAACCGTCCTAAGTTTAGAAACTTTTCAAGCGTAAGGTAATTTGTAGATTTATATGTCGACTGTATGTGAACCCTATTCATTTTGTTGCGTGGAGTTGTGAATTGGTGGATACTAACAAGTCAAACTGGCTCATCTTTAGCTAGTAAGGAGTTGAACTTTTGGGTACTATCGCTTGATCAGGTAATTGTTATTTTACTGTCGATTGTCAATTTTGCAAGTAAATTCCTTGAGGACAAGGAATGGTTCAAGTTTGGGGTTGTGCTGACATCTCGTCATTACATAATTTTATATGTAAATTCATCACATTTTGGAGTTCATAAGACAACTTAAGCAGCAAGAAAAGAAGAAAAACTGAAGAACGTGCAAAGAAGAAAAACTGAAGAAAGTGCAAAGAAGAAAAACGTGTCACGATTTGGTAAAAACATGACACGATTTAACAAGGCAAAAACATGCTTTCAGCATTGAGCAAAACGTGTCACGATCGCAAAAATGTGACACTATTTGCTGAAACCCTAATTCAGTTGTTTGTTATTTAACGTGAAAACATGTCACGATTTACTTAAAATGTGACACGATTTTGGGCGAATTCATGTGCCTATTTAAGCTGAAGTCTATTCTGAATACAAGGGTTACAAATTGAGAAGAGCAAAGTGCAATTTTGAGACCTAAAGATGGCTAGGAGGGAGATTTCTTCAACCTTCTATCAGTTCATGTATGTTTTGATTCCATTATTGATTATGCTATTTGTAAACTCGATTATGAGTCGCTAAATCTCTTAGAGATTAGGTCTGAGATGATTCTTTGTAACCCTAATTGATTCATGTTGATGTGAAACTCTATGTATTGTGAATGACAATCTAGTTTTTATTCAATTCAATTGTTCTTAATGCTTTTTATATCATGATCGAATATAAACATGATTTAGTGAGAATGAATGACTACTGACCATAGCTTTCTACTTAGACCTAATTGAATTGTTCTAATAAACATAGTTAGTCTAGGAATGGAAAATCGTTTATTAGTGATAATAGGTTAGCGCTCGTAAAACCTTCAAAGAATATTAGACCACCCAAGGAATTAGGGGCTGAAATCGGAGAAGAGGGTCCTAAGTCAAGGGATTGATTAGGGCTATTTTATTAATCATCGTAGAAAATCATTCATAAGAATAGGTGCAATATACCAATTAGGGAAACATAGATGATTCGAAGGACTTGATCATCTCTCTTATTCCTTAAAACCAATCTTTATTTTTTGTCGTTACTTTTATGCAATCAAACCTATCAACTGCCTAGTGGCAAAACAAAATAACTTTTATACATCCTAAATAATAACGCTATTGAATTATTGAAGTTAAAACAGTCCTTGGTGCACTTGCCTAAATTGTCTATCATTTACCCTGGATTTTGGTAAACTACTGAACTAATTTAAAACAAGGGCGAGCGAGATCAATCAGCAAATCTCAAGACATATTGTGCTTGATTGTTTTTCCAAAAAATTACTGTTGTTCTTGGTAATAAGTAACGAACTATGAATATAACCGTCGAAATCCAGACACAGGGTAAGACCCGTCGAGATTATCTTCAAGGGATCGATGCGAAAGCTTAAAAGTAAAGAGTAAAATGAAAAAAGAGTCTAAGAGTTAAACTAGAATTGCATTAAATTGAAAGTAAAGTGGTACACAGATTCATACATTAGGACTTGTTGCTCGTTTCTCCTTGTGCGGGCGGATTGTATGAGTGTAAGTTTTCAGTATTATTGAATTGTGACCCGTTTTCCATAGAGGAAAATGCTACTTCTACTAAGTAACTCCCTACAGACACGTTCAAAACCTAACTGCTAATAACTACTACAGACATATTTGAATTTCAAATAATTCCTTTTCGACGGGAAACCGCTACCCATCTTCTCCTTTCGATGCCAATCTTCCTTCGACATCTTCTTCACTTTGTCGAACCATCCTCTCGATCAGCACATCTTCTAGACTCCACTTCGACAGCTGAACTTGAGAATCAAACTCGATTCATTCTCTTTAAATCTTAGGTCAAACTTCATTGATTACATTTATTATAGCCTGTTGAAAAATACAGGTTAACACGCTGGGGGCTTTTCTGGAATCTCCATGTGTTATTAGGAAGGTTCGATAGTCGGAACAACAATTTTCGAGGAAATGACTATGGGCTTTGGCAAGAGACAGATTCATAAACCCAAATGGATGGAGGACTTTATTTGCAATCCATGATTCTAGAAGCCGGTTGTCAGCAAATGCAGCTGCTGCATTTTATTCTCTGCTATATTTGTTATTTCCATTTTACCCGTATTTTACGCTTGTTGGTTAGAAGGCTTTGAACTACCAATCCTATATATTACGGTGTAATTGTCATTATGTTTTATGCAACATATTAATGAGAATTCTCTCTTTCTAAACTCTTCTCTTCTTTCTTAATTTCTTTGGAGTCTACACTTACTCGAAGAGTGCAATTTATCGATCACTTAGCTGGTTAGGTGTATCAATTCTACTTTAGATGTGAGAGAAGATTGTATTTAAACAAACATTGATTGACAACACCAGTTCAGTTTGCAATAACAAAGGAGAACTATTCATTTATATTCTTTGACTAATATATTGTTTTCTTTAACAATCGCTTAATGAACAGTAGCAGGAGATCTTGGTTTTGGTCATAACTACAATAATCAAACAATATATAATTATTTTTTCTAGTAAGTGGTTGAACCGTGAGAAAGTGATGACATGTGTAAAAAAATTTGGTAGGGAAATCCATCCAACAACAGAATATGAAAGGTAGATATTTTGGAAATGGATTCTCAATGTTAATTTGTGACACCAGCAACTTTTAGTATACAATCAAAAAACTAAGAAATGATGGGATAAAAATAAATAGTTATATATGTTTTGGTCCCTAGAATTTTTTTAAAAGTTTTAGTCAATGTTAAAAAATTTCATTAATTTTTTATCCCTAAAAATTTTTGTGGTCCTTATTTTTAAATCAAATAGTATATATACTTCACATTTTTAATGAATTTTTATAGAGATGTTTATAATATTATAACAATCTCTTCTACAATAATTTTGAATTTTTTAACAAGATATGAATTAAATTTGAATTTTTAAACGCTAAAAACTTAAAAATTCATATTTAATTCATTCCTTGATAAATAAAATTAAACTTTTGCAAGAGATATTTCTATAACGCACTAAACATGACCGCAAAAAATAATACAAAATTTCGAAGGATACACATAAGTTTACTTAAATGTAGGGATTAAAAATTGTGACAAATTTTTTTCTTGAGGGACAAAAAATTAATAAATTTTTTCAGAGGGACTAAAACTTGAAATGTGAAAATTTTATAAGGACCAAAATTTATTTTACAAATGTATAAATCTGATTGAAATACTCAACTATACAGCAAAACTTATTTTTCTGATTGAAATACATAAAATGAAGGAAGAGACATATCACTGTTTGAGAGGGAGAGATATCTCATTGCTTCCCATCAAAGCTTCGTTCTCTAATCTATCAACTTCCACATATGAACTCTAATCTAGTCTCACTACCATCCACTGCTAACTTCAATCTCAAACATTCCTTGTCAAAAACATAAAATAAAAAAAGGCATACATAGAAATTGAAAGCAATCAACTTATAAGAAAAAGTATTTCGATCGATTCATACAAAATATATCTAATCCATCCACCAAACAATTTTTTCTAAATGGATTGAATTCAATCCATCCATTTAAAAAAATATGGATGGATCCAATTCATCCAACTTATTTTAAAGATCCGATGTATTCATTCAAATATTAATAAAAATCCAATAGATAAAAAATTCCTAATAATAAAAAACTACAAAATATTTAAATATTAAAATTAATTTAGAAACAAGAAATTGGAAAAATTTGAAAAATAAAAATCATAAAATTATTGATATTTAATAGGGGTGGCAAAATTGGTAAAAAATTGCTCTTCTCCCGTATAAATTTTCTCACTCCGACGTGAACTGACCAAAATACCCCCAATATGAATTAACTCATGTTTCTCAACGTGATTTAACGAACCAACGTGAGTTAACCTACGTTGGTTATACCGAACGTGAATTAACTTGCGTTGGAGGTATTTTGGTTAGTTCACGTGAGAGTGAACAAATTTGTATGAGAGAAGAGCAACTTTCAAATTGGTAAAGTTATTTTTTCTTGACTTGGCCCAAAACAATTTTTTTTCATTATTCCCATTTGGACAAGAGTTTTACTTTTCCCACCCTGCTGCCTTCTCGCGCGCCCTGCAAAATTCCAAAAATACCCTTGGTCTGGATTACATTTTCCGAACCAGATTGTTAGTGTTTCCAGAAAATAAAATTCGGACGCATACGCTATGAAATTTTGTGTCTTTCTTTGATGTCAAGGGTCTCTGTTGACCGTTATACAACCCCCGCGTAAGCTGCAATGCAATTGCACGGGTCGTATGAGCGGTCAACAATGACCATGACACCACAAACACTCCTAAAAGCTACCTAAAAAACTAAATTTTTTTGAAGAAAATGTAAGAAAGGAGGTGAAGAAGAATGAAGGACAATGTTGAAGATCCAAGCCTTTTTATAGCCTAAAACAAGTCCTAGGTCATTTAGAAGTCAAGGAAAACGTGTTTTTCATTCAAAGCCGTCCAAAAAAACGCATTAAAACTCCACTAATCGGCCAAGCCTTTGGTGAAACGTCACCGTCCAAAATGTTACTGAGGTGTTCCGGATTGTATAATCCGGATAGCATGAAGTTTTTCTGGATTTTAAAGTCCGAACTTCATCAGGCCCTTTTATTTGGAGCGTTTTCTTGGCGGATGGCTTGGAAAAAATAGAACAAAGGTACATAACATAAAAAGAAGCAACATAAGACAAATAAAAAGTTTAAAAAAAAATCATAATAACATAAATGATGAATCTTTTAGATCTGCAACATAATGAAGAAAGACAAGGTGTTTCAAGAGGATTTCTCTGAGCTAGATCCTGCTGCCTTGCCAAATGACATATTCATCTGGCAGACACTAAGATCTAACTCATAGAAACCTCTTGATATTCAAATATAAAGCAACCATAAATGTATCTATATATTTTTGTCAGCATGCAGAGGATCTTCATCACACGGACGCGGTCAAATAGAGAGCTATCTATTTGCAACCGCGTGAGAAAGATCCTCCGCTTAATGACAAAAATTTGCATGGTCTCTTTGGTGTGTTTGTTTGTATTTTTTACAGCAGGCTAGAGATCTTCATCACGCAGTCAAATAGAGAGCTAACTCATCTATTTGCGACCGCGTGAGAAAGATCATCGGCTTAATGACAAAAATTTGCATGGTTTTCTTTGGTGTGTTTGTGTGTTTTGCTGGTATTGAAGCTGAAAACTAGAGAGGGTGTATTTATAGAGGTCCTTGGATGTTGTGGACCACATAAACTCTTGGTGCAATGTGGTCCATACAAAAGGATCCTATGCTAAAGCTTTCCGGATTTCGAAATCCAGAATACACTTACGCCCTGTGTGTATCTGGATTTCATAATCCGGATAGCATATCTTCGATTATTTTATCGAATAAATGAACATCTTTGACGTAAATTAAAACATAATGAAAGTTTAAATAATATATATTATTCAAAACATAATTCAACAACACATAACTAACACGCAATTAAAACAACATAAAACACGCGATTAATTAAAACATAGCACATTATCACAGATCATCTAAACTAATTTATTCGTCTGGTGGTTCCAGGAGTGCCTTGATCTCTTCGTAGTTCCTGGGCCGGATCAAACTTTTTAGAATTTGTTCAGCAGATCTAACCAACGAAGCGTCCAACTCGATCCGTCATCTAGTACTGTGCTGACCAAAGACAAAGAACATGGTTCTCACATCGTCATCGTTCGTGAGTTTCATCCGGCTGAAGCGAAGAGATCCAGCTGAGTAGGAAAATGGACATCAATATTCAACACCGACCACCCTCCTCGTGTCTCTGTGGTTGAGTTGACGGTTGATTTGATCCAGCTCATCCTTCATCCCGAAGAGGGTGACATCGTTGCGAATCCTAAACAGATGGGTTGGTGTTCCACCGTTGTAGTAGACTGCCGCTAGCTTGGTGTTCGGATCAAAGCCAGGGAATTCCATGATTTCTTTTTCTGGTATAGTTTACTTGTAATGAAAACAGGGACCCCTATTTATAGAGGTATCTGGGTGTTGTGGACCATAAAAATTATCGGTGCAATGTGGGACACACAAAAGAATCCAATGCTGAAGCAATCCGGATTATAAATTCCGAACCAACCCTCACCATACACAAAGTCCCAAGTTTCCCTTTGGTACACCCCATAATCGTATTTTTCCAGAATACGTAATCCGGAATCCATGTGTAATCCATATTACATATTCCGGAACGCACCAGAAGAATTTGGCCGTGGTCTGCACCACAAAGATTACGTAATCCGGAATCCATGTGTAATTTTTTGACTGCATTGATGCCTTTCCCACCGTTTTTGCTCCTTCCCTCCCCTATAAATATGCTTCATTTCCTCACAATTTCTCACACCCTCTTCTTTCTCCTCTTCTCCTATTCCTTCTACAACGTTGTGTTTCCATCGTTGGCCTTTCATAGAAAGATGCCTCTTTGGAAATCCATCAAGGGTCATATGATCGGTCAATAGGGAAGGGATCAGTCTAGGTGTGAGGTTGGTCTGTCTGGGCGTAAGTTTGACCATCATGGTCTCTTGCTCCCTAGAGGCCCCTATGCCCCCTCTGTTTCCCCTCCAACACCAAAGCTATTGGTATGTCCTATCATGCATCATTGGTTTCTTCTTCCCCGCCATCTTCTTTCCTCTCCACTAGTGGCTGGAGCCACTAGTATAGCTTATGTAATAAGATAAGATTAGAAATAGTTTTAGGTTCTTATGTAATAAGCTTAAAAAGCTTCAACATTATTGTAATGTATTATTTCTTTATCAATAAAATGAGTTATTTTTATCTTTTTGTCTTTTTATTTTTGTTTTATATTTCTATTTGCATTAATTTTACGAATTTGAAAGCTTAAAATGAAAAACATTCTGGAAAAAGAGCATTCCTGATTTTAAATTCAGGATAAATCTGGAAATCCCTATCATTGCAGTTTGGAAAACTAAATCCGGACCATGGGTAAAATTGGAAAAAAAATAGGGAGCGCGAGGAAAAGCATAGGGTGGGAAAAGTAACTCTCTTTGGACAAAATATGATATTTAGCCCAAAAACCCAACAAAAAAATTATTACAATTTTATGACTATTAATTTTCTCACCCTACCCATTTTTCGCACGTCCTATTTTTTTTTTATGAAAATCGCACTTGGTGAAGTTTTGAAATGGTTTGAAAGTGAATGGTTATGTTTCTAAGTTGTTGTTCTATAACAGCACGCAGCGTGAGTTAAGTCACGCTAGGTTACAACTTGTGTGAGTTAACTCACGCTGAAAGTACCGAGTGTGACTTAAGTCACGCATGAATACTTTTGTCTTTTTAGTTGGGAGTGAGCAATGTTTGCTGAGCGAGGAGCAATTTTCTTCGCTGAATTAACGGGAACTTCTTTTCATTTTTTTTTTCATTTGTAATTAGTCGAGCGTATTTAACTGTCGTTCGGCTCTCCAATGAAGTTAAATACCGATCAACCATTTTTAGACCGGTTTCAACCATTTTTTACATCGATTTGACTGATTAAAAAAATATCTCGAACGACAATTAACTATGCTTGAGGACAAATAGATAATTCGAAAATGTTTTGAAGAAATTTTGAAAATGAGAACAGTAGTTTTTGCCCGCTACTTGAGTGGTGTTTGTTGGAACAAGGGTGTTTCACAAGTCACCTATTGAGTTTTGACAATAACAAGGTATTAAAAATAATCAATTGGATATGCTAAACAATTTGTTCAAGTGTGCAGGATCCATAATCAA
>Ga0228711_1000860_pt1 | contig 41296 bp, 30 predicted proteins | sample MedpolnodulmetaG_2_FD_177996 | JGI IMG/M metagenome (GOLD analysis project Ga0228711, IMG submission 177996) | Root nodule microbial communities from Medicago polymorpha collected in Santa Monica, California, United States - brown nodules | ecosystem: Host-associated > Plants > Roots > Nodule...
GATATTGTGTAAACTGTTGCCATGCAATGTTTCTAAACTGTTTTCCAGGTACCATGGGTGTATTGTGAGCACTAGAGGCTTGAAATTAGGCTTTTGGCACAAAAATACGATTTTCTGCATTTCTGGATTGATGAATGCACGCTTGAGCGTGCACTGCACGCTCAAGCGTGCAAAACGTCGTAACTCAGGCCCTGTACGCTTACGAGTACGCTTAAGTGTACTGGCCAGCAAGCTGTACGCTTACGGGCACGCTTAAGCGTACACCATTTTGACAGCATTCTTTAAAAAACTTCTTTGTGGTCCAGAGTGCCGTCCGGAACCGTTTTTACAAACCATTACCACTTTATAACATCGGTGCCAAAGACCTTCAATATCAAGTCGATAACATGCATTCCCATGGTGCAATTCATTTATAAGTTGCATGAGCAACATTCACCAATTCAATGGACCGTGGCTTCTAAGGTTATATGATCATGCTGGGTAGGAACTGATATCTGGGCGTGTGGAACACCTAGAACCCTATCTACTGATGGGTTAGAGTATCTTAGTACGCCTCTAAGGCGTGTTAGGTAGTGACCCGCCATGACTATGTTTATGTTTCCACGATTGTTTATGATATTAACTAAGATGTAGGTGTCGTGTCTCTTGCGATCCACGCAAGGTTGGGATCTCAAGAGGTTCTCGCCAGGAGAATGGATAAGCTCCGCAAGGGGGGCCCGCACGTCACTGAGGGAGTCCGATGTACCTTAGCTAGGATTTCATCGGTCATGTATAAGACAAGACCATACGACAAGTTAAGATGAACCTATGACGGACCTAGTAGGCACGACCGTCTAGGAAATGATAATCCACACACGTATAATCAACCGTCAGGTTGTATTCTAGACACGAGGTGACCATAGGTTTTCCCCGAGGTTACCTCCAGCCTAGGATTTAGGTAGAACTCACTGAGGCATTATGTCTCATCCCACTCCTTCTTTGTTCAGGTTCACAGGTTGTTCGAGGCAAGGGTAAGGAGAAGGCTTTGGACTGATCGTGCTTATCGGATCTATGCTTATGTTATCTAGCTATTATTATGTTATTTCTAGCTACATGTATCATGGTGGAACTTGTTGTACTTGTTTCATTAGACTGATTATGCTTAAATAATGTAATATATATGACTAGAGATGACTCTTGTACCTGAATCTCAACTGATGTGTATTTTTCCGTATTGTATGATTAATGTATCCAGTATCAGTTATAACGTATGTGTTAAATATTCTAGACACTTTTAATACGGGCATTACAGAGAGAGAGAGAGAGAGAGAGAGAGAGAGAGAGAGATGGAGACGGAGTTGTCCAAAAGTTCTTGTAAAATAGTTGTACAAATTAAGTTGAGATCCTCTCCATTTGACAAAATAAATGTAGTATACAATTTGGAGAAAGATATACACCAAAAATTGATAGTATGTCTTATCTTTAACTGAGCCCCACCATCATTAATTATTTTATACTTTTTTCAAACAAACCTTGTATCTTTATCTCTTCAAATGAAAGAAATGGAGAGGAACATAAATGAAAATGATATTGACCCGTACAAATCATTTTCTAAGTCTAATTGCAATCCCTAGGATGATTTGAGATGGGTGGGTATGAGTCTAATTTGTTATCCCTACTATTATATCTCTTTCTTTTTTTATTATTATAAATTTAATTTTTATAAAAAATAATAAAAGAAAACATTTTTGGGAAATTCATATTAAACAAACTATCGTAAGAGCCGACCCTAGTTCTTTTAGTGTGATAAACTTCATGTTTTTTCTAACCGCTTTTCTTCATCATTCGGATGGTTTTGGATAAAAAATTTTTTTATCAGAAACCACTCCTATGCAACATTTTATTTTTCTTGTATTTTATCTAAATAAGTGTTATTCACATATATTTGGGTTTGTTTTTGTGATTTTGTCGTCTGAGTGTGATATTGTTGTTTTGTTCCTCGACTTGTGCAGTTAATGTTGTTCCGTTTACAATGACAAATAAGCTTCAATCATTACATATTCAATCAATGATAACTTGACCATCAACACTACATATCGGACGACATGAATAATCCAATTACTTTAGATTTTTCACCATTGTAAATATTTTGCAATTTTATTTTATTACTTTGTTCGTAGATTCATCACTTTTTAACGATAGGAAATTTGTGTTGTATTTGATGTATTATATTGATTTGAATGACTATTTTATTTTTAGTAAAAAAGAAGCCCTTATAAAAATGTGAATGAATATATTAAAATCGATAAAAATAATAATAATTTGCTAGGTGAATTGATGTATTGGAAATGGACGTCGTTTATTTCATGGAGTCTAATGGAGAACAGGGGCATCTAGTATATGGCAAAGAATGCAGCCGTACCAGCTGATTTTTAACCCATAATAATAAAGACCCGTGTTTCAAAGACTAAATGATGAACTCTATTGACGATGATTTATTCGATGTTGATGTGGGTCATTCTCGTCCCAGCGTGACCCTCTCTTCTGTCTCTTCATCTCTCTTCTATGGTACTCCATCCGTTTCAAAATGAGTGTCACTTTAACAAAAAAATTGTTTCAAAATAAATGTTACTTTACATTTTTAATACAACTTAAATTTTTTTCTTCCAACTTTACCCTCTCCAACTTTTCTCAAACACAATTTTCAATGCAACTTTAAGTTTGTCTTTTTCTTATAAAGTAAGGGCGGTTTAGTAATTGTGTTATGTCTAATGATTATTTCATTTCATTCCTTAATTTGTGTGCAATTGACTAAAACGACACTCATTTTAAAACGGAGTGAGTACATTCTTTCTAATATAGTATCACTCTGTTAATTTATCTTCAACCTTATTTTTTATTGAGAGCATGAGCTGTCAAACCCGGATACGAGATACGATACAGATATGAAACTGCACCAATACGCCGATACGAAAAATTTTCAAAAATCAAGATACGATACGGCTGGAATACGTTAATAAAAAATTATATAATTAAATGTACAATATAATTATAAACATTTTTTTAATATGTAAATATATTAACAAACAAAAGAAACCAATCATATCTCTAAAAAAAAACCAATCATAGGCTCGTAGCACATTAACATAAATATAAATAATATTGACGATTAACAGAGTGATGATTAGTCAATTACACATACAATATATCTCATATAAATAATATTGACGATTAAGAGATTGATGATTAATCAATTACATACACAATATATCCCAAAAAAAGCACCATCAGTGCTATACTATATCCAAAATAAACATTTTTAGTGTTATACTATATCGATCCAAAAAAAAAACACATCAGTACTCAAGAGTTAAGTTATTTTAGTCAACATTAATTGGGAAATATCGGTGCAGGATAATTATCGAATACTCTCCCGATAAGTATTGGGAAGTATCAGATAATTATTTTTTATAAAAATAAAATTTAATCTTCGGATACCCTCCTGATATGTATCGGGAAGTATCAGGCAGGTATCGGTGCAGGATACGCAGGGGATACGATACGTCATCCATTTTGAAGTATCGGGGCTTCACAGAACATGAGACTTCAAGATATTCTCTCATATACGACATAGTTAAATTAAAATCTTTTTTGTTAAAACTAAATTACATTTGTACACACTTAACTTAATTTTATACTATAATAATTTAGTTCGTCCTCGTGAGCTCAACTTAATTGATAGGAACAATGCATAAATCTTTTGATTTATTTGCATATGAATTTTATAAATTCTAAAGATTGATAGTCCATAAAAAAGAAAGCAATGAATTTGCAGTTTGAAAATCTATATGCAAATGAATCAAATGCCTTAACATACTTACCGCTCTCCTCATTCACAATTTCTCGTTTAGAACGAAGCAGTTCAAGAGGAAGACAGACACTAAAAGTTTCAAGGGAGGAGTTTCTCTCCTAACTCCAAGTTTTTCTAGGTATGTTTTAATGTAAATGGGTTAGTCTACTAGCCACCACATAGTTACAGTTACCAGCAAAGAGGTATACAAACATGGATACCAAAACAAAAAAAGAACAGTTTATTGTTACATATTACAGAAACAAGCAGCTATTATTTCCACAAAGCCTACTAGCTGCCAAAAACAAAAAGAGCTGCATTTTCATCATGTATTAAAGTTAGAATTATAATTAAAAGCATACTATTAAAAAGCACATAATTCCTCATCATTTCAGTACACAACCAGTGGAGAGGAAGGGTCAAGCTACATGAACACTACTTGTGCCATACAGCATAGTTATGGCCACATGTTGAGAGTGTCCATTCCCTCCCAGATGGGCTCCATGAACCATCTCCAATCTTCATGCACACTTTCTCCCCAATGATTGCAGAGTAAACGTTGTGCTTGGCCTCCAAAATCCTAATAGGTGATCTGCTATGAATACCTAGACGCTTGCGAGTGTCAATCTGCAGTTAAATGCAGATTGGTTTACTAGGTTTTTTTTGTCAAAAGAAAATGCGGCATAATACTAGTATGTTTTTTTATGAACAAATGACACTAGTATTTTACGTACCAACTTCACAATCTGCTCATGAACTGAGTTATTCCAATCATAAAAGTGGTCATAGAAAATTGTTGGTGTCCCAGGATGAGTCAATATGTATGCATACCCCTGCAGTAATCAAAAGTAGATGCAGATCAACATTTTATAATTATTAATAGAATTCATTCTCGTGAGTGTTTCATTATGCTCTAATTTGTATTTATACAATGATATTGTCTTGGGCCTCAAGTATCTTTAACTTGGGCATCAAGTATATCTAACTTGTGCCTCAATTATCTCTAACTAATATACAATATATTAATAATTTATACAATGAATATTTTATATTCTAATAATAATCATAATTATACTCAGTTTGATTAAGAGTGTAATTAGTTAGCAGGATGGGGGCTAAAAGTCAACACATTTGTCAATTTTTTGCAAGTATCCCAATCGAAACTCACTATAACTAAAACAAACATGGACATGAGGCAGTGTAGTTAGTTGAATAGGTAACAGGCAAGGGAAAGACAACACATAAACGGCAAAATTATTAAATTTAAGATTGTGCTTGACAAGCAATCAAAATGTTTATGCACATACAAATTCTTGGTATCATATGTAACTACTTCTCTCTGGACTGGTTGGAAAGCATTATTATTTTAAAAGACACTAATGCCCAAAAAATATGTACCTCCATAACATGATCAGAGGGGAAGGGCCAGTGTGCCTGCACAGAGAGTGAATCAAGAGCACGAGTTTAGGATTTTAATCGGAAAATGCAATGTGTCATATTGCCAAAAAAATTATAAAAAAAAGATGAAGGTATAAGTAAAATGATGTAGAAGGAATTGTCATATTTGCAGTGATTAAAAGGCACCTTATTAATCAGTAACCTTTAAACCTAAATATCCCCTCTATTCCTTAATATTTCAATTCACATAGCAAAATTTATTTCCAAATGCAAAATTAATTTTACATAAATCTATTATACCATAACCAGGCTCGTAGTTGCCATACGAAATAAGAAAAATGCATATAAATTTGCGTTGACCATACACACCCCCACTTCAGCATGTATTTCAGTGTGTTATTTTGAGAAATAATGAACTAAGAACCTGAGTAGAGCCAGTATCATGATTATCTACAAATGTGACTGATCTTGAAGGCCACCATCCAATCACACCAGGTGGCTTCCCTTGAGCATCACGCAGACGCCAAAATTCTCTCTTGACAGCTTCCTACAAATAATGGTAACATGAAAAAATGAATTCAATACCTGATATACATGAGACTGCGTATCAAAGTTTGTACAAAGAAATGAACTTATTGACTAGCAAAGAAGGGTAAGATCTAACTGCAATGCTTAGTTTTCAAACCTTCATTTAACATACTTAGGACAAAATGCTGGGTACCTGGAGAATTCCCTTTGTTGTGAAGTCAAATGCAGTTGAAAGCTGTCCAGTGCCATCAATCCAATTGATTATTCGTTGTCTATGGCTATCTGCAAAGAGTAAAAAATAAGTGAGCTGAGTGTAAAATGAAAAAGAAATATTGAAAGGCCAATGCATTCACATACTTAGTAACCAAAAAGTATTCATTTATTTGATGAATGAGAATTTTAAGCAGTATACCTTGGTTATAGTCCAAAGTAGAACCGTTGTAGTTGCAAGTATCCCAATACTCCCCAACAGATAACAGTGGCTTTGCTCCTTCAATATATTCTTTCACATACTTTGGTGAATAGCTACAAATGACAGAATTGAGGTATAAAACTATAACTCCTGAATATATAAAGTAAGAAGCCAAAGGAAAACCCTCAATATTCTAAAGGTGTAGTGCAGCACATCTTACCCTTTTGCATAATCAAAACGAAAATCCTGAAAGCCTACATTATGGCGAAGCCACTGAAGCCATCCTATGATATCCTTTCTCACAAAATCTTGAGTATGGTCGATATTGGGAAACCCGTGGAAAATGGCCCCAGTGTTTCGATTACCCTGAAATAAACAACACAAAGATACAACAGGAGGAACATGGGATTGAAATTCAAATAAAATGAAAATATTTTTGGATGTATGATATATGTTACCAGTCCACCAGTAGATGATGTTACAGCACGTTCATCCCACGGTAATGGAATTCCATCAAAACGATTATACATCCCTCCATGTCCTTGGGTGGTACCAACACGATGATTGATAACTATATCAGCCATTGATCTGACTTTGAGTTGCTTCAACTTTTGAAGTAAAGCTTTTAATTGATGCTCAGAACCATATTTGCTATTAAGAGAGTAAAGGTTCTGAGGAGTGTAACCTGCAAAACAGAGGAAAGACAATAAATTATTGCACTGTCTTCCTAGGAGTTGAAGAAAAAGACAAACTATCCACTTTAAGACCCTAGAATAGTATGCCTAATCCTTCAAAGGCAGTTAACCTTCAGGCGAGAAGGAATGAGTTGGCGGTGGCAACCATGTTGAAGTGATTCCAGCTTTAGCTATGTCCGAAACTTTGCTTTCTAAATTTGCCCACCAATCGTATTTGTGAGACTCCCAGTTAAATGCCTGCAAAGCAATTATCTTCTATTGTGAGATTTATTGTATGCGAAGTTCACGTCAGCCTTAGATTAGAAGACAAAATATGTGATATGATAAGCATGTAAACAAGTAATCCATCCTATATACACCAATAGTTTCAAAACAGACAGAAAAATGTTTCAAGAAAAGTGAAATAGATAGATGAGGCAGTAATAGCAACAGCAACGTACAGTATTATGATTACTATGGAACAACCTTGTCTTGAACATTCTTCTTCTTCTTCTTCTTCTTCTATTATATCATATTAAGGAGGTAACAAAGAAGACATGCCAACATGAGAGACATGACAATTTACCTGAAAAAGTATTTCCTTTCCATCTCGCAAAACTGCATCTGGCCCTTGGTGTGAAGAAGGATTGATGACTTAAAAATAAAATAAAAAGGATTGATGAGAAGATGACCTCAATAGTACAGACTAGAACAAGGAATTCAATATTGAAGATTGTATAAAACTAGTGAGGTTGGACATCCACACTCACCGGAGACCTCGTTATTGTGTGTGTGAGTTTCAAGTGGTTTTTGTCCCTTGGTCGTCTGCATACAAAAATAAATAAAATTAGTGAGAAGATAAATAAATGTTTTAAAGGAAGAGAAGAGTATTTGTTTTGTTGCATACATACAGTTACACTGGTGGAGTTACCCATGTTGTGTTGTATGTATTGTTGATCAGCTCCAACGCAATGACCGAATTGAGTTGTTTTAGAGTGTCACATTAAGAGGTTATTTGTGAGAAATAAAAAATAAATATCTGGGTAATGGGAATTGGAATAACAGAAAGATAAGAAGAAGGGAATAGGTATTTGATTCATATTCTCTTCTTCTTCTTTACTGTTAGCTTAGAATTGCAAAGCTTCAATTGTAAGCGCGCGATAGTTACTTCTCATTTTTTTGTCTCTTTTCAAATCGTGTCCATTTTCAATCATTATTCAAACATTCAAATTTGAAATTACACCTCAAATGACCAATTCTCTAGAACACTCTTTAATATTTTTCTTAAATTTCACTCAATTAAATCTCGCATAAATTAGATCAACAACTAACATATTAAGTCATGCTTCAAAATAAGTACTCCCACAATAAGGGAAAGATTTGTAAAAAACATTTTTCATTGTCTTTCCTTTAAATTTAAGAAAAATAATAACAAGTACTTTAAAGATATTGTTTAAGGATAAAAAAAACAACTTTTGTATATAAAAAATGATGTAATTATAACTTTCACATGTGTTTCATTTATATTTTCAAAAGAAATTTTTTTTGTCCCATATTTATAAGTCTCATATAAAGTGGTGAGATTTACATAAATTCATAAAATAAAAGACTGATGGTTGAAAAATAAATTGTTGCTAGAACTTCTTTATTTTAGTCATTATAAGTTTATGAAAAATAATAACGAGTATCTTTAGGTACTAGTTAAGAACATCAATATAAAAAGATTGTATTGAGAATGGTGAAAAAGTTAAGTATTTTCCTTAAAAAAAAGTAAAATATTTAACTTTTTGATTTTTTTTTGTTGTTGTTTTTAATAAAAAAATTATTTTTAACTTTTTAACTAATGCTTATGGGGCAGTAGTTAACATGAGTTTAATAATAATAATAGGAATTATAATAAGAGAAATAATATTTGAATAACCATTTTATAACAATTTTTGTAACAATTTTCTCTCTCATACTCACATTATATTTTTACTTTCTCTCTTTGTTATTTTTGTTTTCGTATCAGGACATACTTTTCTTTATAAAAATATGGTTGTGCATTAGATTGTCAAACAAATGGATAAAATAACACGACTCTTATAATAATATATACTGTATATAAAGAGAATAAGGGATTTTTGGGTGATTTTTGACCACTTTTTGTTATTTCAATTATACCCTTAAACAAATTTTCTTATAATAATGTTATGAGTCTTGTTAACGAATGTTCTGAGACACTCTTTAAGGATTCTAAGAGAAGAAACTATTTTATAAAAAAAAATCAAATAATTTGATTTTCAATCCATTGATTACACACATTTTCATAAAAAAATTACCATTTAAAGGTTTTAATAAGTGCTCCGGAGGCACGTGTTAACGTTTCCTAATGTTGATGTTATTAAAAAAGATAAGAATTTTTGGAATATTTATTATATTATTGTTGTGATTGAAAAAGATAAATAAAGTTTGTTGAGTTTGTTACATTTGAAAGTCACAAATATTTATACTTTTATATTTAATCTATACCAAAAAATTTATATATAATATTGTTTGAAATTTACACGCAAAAATTTCTATAAAATATAGTTGATAATCTACGCACGTTTGGTTATTTGATCAAAACAAAAAAAAATATTATTTATAATTATGCATATATTTTCCTTCAAAAAAAATTATGCATAGATTTATTGTAAAAAAAAGAAAAAAAATTATGCATAGATTTGCACAGGAAGCGACATAAACAATGGACGCCCACGGGATGTTTTTCTGTCCTTTGAAAGGTGACAAAGGATTGGTGGTTGATTTGATTCAATCAAAGGATTTAAAACTTGGTTAGTTGATCATCACCACTTATATTTATAATGGTGATAGTGATAATCAAGAAATGTATAGGAAACATACATTGTCTTTGTCTAGTTTATTTTTGTTTTAATTAATTAATGTCTTTGTCTAGTTAAAATCCACGTAGACATATGTGACTAGGGGTGCACACTGCGCTACATCATACATTCATTTAAACTCATTACGTATGTTCCCCATAGTTTGATTGTTCATGTAACGAAGTGTTAAGTTAATTATATAGAGAGATCATGGGAGATAGAGAGAGTTGCAACAGTAGAGCTTTGATCAATTGTGGATGGAGTCGTGGTCGAATTGAGAGTCTCAAAATTGAAGTATACAATGAGATTCTTAATAGACTAAGGGAATTGGATGTCTCTGAGGCCACACTTCCTTATTTTGAAGATGAACTTTGGGGGCACTTCAATAGCCTTCCAACTAGGTACTCCATCTCATTGCTTTTCACACTCAAAAACACATGAGTTGTTGTTTGATTTTTGTTGTATATTTGTCTGAAGGTATGCACTGGAAATGAATGTTGAGAAGGCCCAAGATGTTCTTATGCATAAAAGGTTACAACATATGGCAAGAACTATTTCTAGTACACCTGCAATTGAAGTTCGCCTCTTCCAGGTGATTTATGCCTCAACTACTTGTTCAAAAGAATAAATATACGAAAACATAAATAGAGAAACACATAATTCAATTTTTGGTAACGAAGTTCAGCCAGAGTAGTTGCAAGTTCCATTTGTAACATTATTTCAAGCTTAGGATTTGCAATATATGACTTGTATTTAAATGCTACTTTCCATATTACAACAATTACCCCTAAACCGTACTGCCGGGGGACTTCACCCCCCAGCCACAACCCAACAAACACTTGATTAGGCCAAAAGCTCTATTCATATATGATTTCATCAGTCGTCATGGACTAGTAAAGATGAATTCTCTATGCTAGTTGTTTCTTCCTTTCATTAGGATTTTAGATCCAAAAGGGCACACCTTGAATTTATCATGTCTGTTATACTTATTGATTGTTAGACATTTCATGCTCCATTAGGGAAATTTCTATAATTTTATTCCAATTGTGTGTGGAAACCTGTTTTCTTCATTTAACATGACATGCAAACTTTATGGTGCCTACTACCAATTAGCCAAATGATCATGGCATCATTATCTTTCATGCAGGATCGTTCTACTTCAGGTGTACATTCTAGCAAATCCCTTCATTCCAACTTACAAAAAGAAACCAGTCTCCAAGACACTGATATTCAATGCAACATGAGGCATGATTATGTGAAAATTGACACATCCTTTTCGTCTATAAAGTAATATAATCCTCTCTTCATTCTCCTTGTAATGTCTTAAATATGGATTTATCCGACTTTACCAACTGTTGCCTTTTCTCTTATCATGCTCCTCAGTATCCAATATCCATCCATCCTTGGCCTTTGATTAATTATTTAACTTGAACTTGATCTTGGTGCAAGCCGGTTACAAGTTCAAGATAGGGATAAAGGTTTGAATTTTTATTACATTTAATTTGATGATCATTATGTTGTATTTCATATTGTTCCTTAGTTTACATTTTTTCCTGATAATTTAATATCCCCCTCTTCTTCCTTGCCTATGGTATCATGTCGGCTAAGACTCGTTAATAGATCCATTGTTGAACTGAAAAAAATTAATCTTCTCATTTTCTATCTCTATTAGTCTATTTTACTTCCTGCTCAAGTAATCTTTTTGAAAAACAAAAATGATTGTTTAACACTTTTATTTCTATTTATATATCACACTCTGCTACTTATAAAATCGCAGACCAATGCATGAAATCACAATTTCAACTAGCGATAAGCCAAAACTTTTCAGTCAGGTATCAAATCTTATTAGTTGCTGAATAAAGATTTCTCTATGATCAAAAACAGTGTTTTTACAATATTTTTCCTACATATTATGGTAATGTTCTTAATAATTACGAGGCATCACAGTAATTTATAATGGTATTGCGATTACAGTTGACTACCTTACTCTCTGAGATTGGGCTGAACATTCAAGAAGCACATGCCTTTTCCACATTGGATGGATATTCATTGGATGTTTTTGTAGTTGATGGTTGGGCAGGTCAGGTAGTTTTCTTTTCATACTTAGTCTTAACCCATTTGGGGTTGGCCTAGTGGTTGGCTTGGGATCTTAGAGTGTGCTGCTCTCAAGGTCTCAGGTTCGATTCCCTCTGGTGCCAATTTCGGTGGGCAAGTCCATACAGAGCTTTGCTCTGGCTTAGAACGGGCCCCCCGCAAGTGGGCGGTGGGATTGGTCCCCTCGGATTAGTCAGTCCTTGGATCGGATACCGAGTTTTCAAAAAAAAAAAAAATTGAAAACTGAGTGAGAAGGAGTTGTAACTGAATAGAAAATTCTCTTCACATTTATATAGCCACGTTATAACATGTTTTGAGACCAATTATGCACAGTCTGGCAATCTGATTGTATTACTCTTAGACTTCAACAAAATGTATTATACAAATTCTTTTTCGCTCTACTTTTTCTTGAATTACTTCGTAATAAGTTACTTGATTAATCTTCACGCATGCTTTTTTATAGGATATTGAGAGCCTCAAGCATGAAGTGACAAAGAAAATGCAGAAACTCGAGGTATGCCACATTTGTATGTCCCTTGGTACACCTTTGCTCACTGAATATATTATAAGATATAATATTTTTACTTCTTATCAGGAAGATCAATGGTTACCCCTGCACCTTTTCCCTAAGGTATACATCGTTATATTGCGTCTATAATCTCACTTATAGTTCATGCATGGTAGATAGTTTAATTCTCTTGTTAATAAATTTATCAATTTTGAAGATATATTTGAATAATAAGTTAATTAACTTGACTTACTGAGGTAAAAAAGGTATTTATCATAGCAACAACTAAAGAACTTTTCTCAAATCAATTGCATGTATGTTTGGTAACCTAGTAGCCGTAGACCTCAATATGATGTACTAGAGTACTTACACTCATTTTTTTAGTAAAGTTAAAGGGAGAGAAACCGATAAGTACTATTTAACGCTACTTTGGTCTCTAATTTCTTTGCTTGAACATAATTAATGTTCATATGTGAATTATACAGGAGACTGGGACACTTAAACATATTCCAACAAAGAATATTCCAACAAAGAAAATTAAGAAACTCGAGGTAGCTATTTTTATGTCACCCTTGTTAGTAATATAAAATGATCAAATTTGAATGTATTAGTATATAAGAAGATTAATACCGTTTGGTATCAATTTTTTGTTTGCTTTTACTTTTAATTATAAAACATTTCACTTTGATGTCATTACTTTTCTACTATTAATAGAGAAAACGGTGAAAAAGAAAGTTATTTTTAGATTATGGACCGATACACACATACAAGAAGCTCACAATGTTGCAGAACAATACAATCTTTCTGTAAATAATACGAAGTTATAATTAAGTTTCATTACTATCGAGGCTTACCCTCATCTTTCTGTGTTTTTGATTGGAACCAAGAAGCAGCCATGGTGCAGTCTTCCTAAGGAGAGACCAGAGAAAATTGGAATGAACTATATCTTTAACCATGTAAACAAACCCATCAGTAGAAATGATATATGGGAAATTGATGCAAGTTGTTTAAAATATGAGAAGAAAATTGCATGTGGATCAGTCAGTGATTTGTGAGTATTAAGTAACTTGTAATCTATTTGATATTGTTTTGAATCAATACATGCTGAGTTATTATTGCTTGATTGACACAGGTATAAAGGCACTTACATTAATCAAGATGTGGCTATCAAAGTATTTAAGAAAGGTAGCCTGAATGAAAATATGCACAGGGAGTTTTCTCAGGAAATCTTTATCCTAAGGTTTGTTCTATAAAGTTTTCATGCTCCATACTAGGTCTATTATATGAAAACAGAAATGCTTCCATCCAAGATTAGATACAGATGAGATGAAAGACATGGTAGAAAGGATGCATTGCTATTTTTTATTTATGTGTGCAATGGTCACTCTTTACTTATGGCGGCTTTTCCACCGAGAAAGATTCTATGATAAGTAATTCTTGGATTTTTCTAATTGAACTATTGCAGTAAAATTCAGCACAAGAATGTTATCAAATTTATTGGTGCAGGTACAAAACCAAGTTTTCATCTTGTCACAGGTAAATGTGGTCATTTTGGGTGCAGTTAATCTTGGTTTTCATTATTTGTTTATAGACAGAAAGTATTGGGAACTCTTTTGTCATTTTCAATACATATATGTTTTTTCTCAGAATATATGCCTCGTGGAAATATGTATGACTTTCTGCATATACAGAAGGTGGTGTTTACTCTTCCTTCTTTGCTCAAAGTAGCAATTGATATCTCCCAAGGAGTGGCTTATTTGCATCAAAACAACATTATACATCGAGACCTCAAAACTGCTAATCTTTTGATGGATGAGAAAGGGGTAAGTGACTATTAATTTGTCATTTCTTTTGATTTTACAGGTTCTTGTTCTTAGTTAATGCTTTCAAATCATACTATAACAATATAAACCACACTAAAACTCTAGTTGTGTATATTATTGCATGCTAGCTTATTGTACATTAAAGCTCATGTTGACTAGAAGGCAAATCATTATAAGTGCAAAACAATTTCATATTGATTGAACCAAAAAATGAAACAGAATTTTCTTAGTTTCTAGGAATTCGTGCTTTGTCAATAATTGGCCACCTTAATAAAAACCAGCAACTAAAAGCAGCTTGATTTGTGAAGATTTAAAGTGAACATCATATGAACTTATGTCAATGTGAACATCGTTCAAAAACTTATCCAACAGGTAGTCAAAGTTGCTGATTTTGATTATACTAAAATGAACCCGCAATGCTATTTTTCTTTGAAGTGTGGTAGATTATTTTTTTGCTAGATTATTAGAAATAAAAAAAAAGTATTGAGGGATTTTAACTTAAGAGGAGAGGGGAATGTAATTCAAGCTTCTCTCAAGGGAGGGGAGTGAAATATTTTCTAATATGTTTTGAATAAGAGGGGAGAGGAGTGTAATCCAAGCATCTTTGAGGGAATGGGAGTGTAATTTACTCATAAATAAATTGAAGTTAAACTGTGCTCAGCCTTAAAGCATTTTTGGCATTTCCCGGAACTAACAAACACATGTGCGTGCTTCAAATAAATACAATGCTTAATCAAAATTGTTGAAGGGACAGTAGTGAACTAAGTAAAAAATATCTGGAAAAAAAAAATTGTCTTTGCTAGATGCCTCATTTCTTGACCTATCCAAAACTTAGTTTCTGTATTGGCAAAATTGTATATACGAAGACCCGCATCAACTAAGGCAATAATTTAAGATATTGAAAAACAAATGTGAAGTTCAAAAGCTCAACCACCTTACGTACGTCTAATTTATGTGTGTGCATCGAAATCATGCATCAATCTCAACCCCAGACATGGGAACCTCAGTGTTAACTTGTTCATCATCACCATCGTTGTCGTCACCACCATCACTCTCATCAGCATCCATCGTGTCCTTTTTGAAGTAATCAACTTTGAAGTCATAATCACCATCCATGGGATCAGATGAGCTGGCTTTGTTAGCCTTTTTCTTTTTCTTCTTCTCTGCTCGCCTCAATTTTGGATTAAGTATACCTTCCGCTGTATATAACTTCTCATTTTGTTTACTAGATGCACTTTTAACCCTCTCCTTGCTAACATCATCTTTATCACATTCCATAGATTCATCCTCATCATTGTCATTAACGTTCTCAGGACCTTCATCTTGTTTTGCCAACTTAACTGGTTTGTCATCCTGGAAAAACAAATTGAAGAGGGTAAGATGTTTTAATTATTAATAAACTTTACACACTACAACAATGTTAAAGTGTCTCTTTTGATTCAAATGAGAGATTAAAAGTTACAATGAAAGGTATTTAAGTTCAGATATTTAAAAAACTTAAATACATATTCTCTCCCATCAAAATCCTACAATTTTGGAGGGAGCTAAAATTAACTCAAGGAATTCTGCACCCATCCTAAAAATTAAATCGAATCAAATAATCAACAATTAAAATGATCCCTCCTTCCATTTCCCTCCAACCAAACAAACTCTTCCAACACACTTTCCTTAGTGTTTTAACATATTTAATTTAAAACAGAAACATCAAGAGCATACCTCTAACATTGTCTCATCAAAGATGAGAGGGCAACTTGAAGGAACTTCAACATGATCCAACTCAACAGTAGGTTTAAGATTCCCAATAAATGAAGTTTCACTATTGTAGACCTCATCAATGTTAAACTCTTTAGAAAACTCTGAAACTATCTTGGCCTCTGAAGGTTCTCCTTGATCCCTAACTGGGGGCATAGTATAATATGGAATTTTACCTGAAACAGTGCAATTATAAATTTTTCTTACTTTCGGAAAGGAATCAAATTATTCCTAATTTCCAACTTCAAAAGAAACATGTATATTCATTATGTATATTCATCACACCTATATTCCAGTCATGAAGAACGATTCTTGCAGCAGCGTCAATGTCAACTATTCCACCCTTCTTGAGCTTGCCCCTAACAGTAGCCACAATCTGTAGGAAGTCATCAACTGAATCAAAACTTGGAATCTTGTAAAGAGATATCAGCACCCTGGCGGGACAGAGCTTGAGAATTTCTTTCACTGCATTGTCCAAGAAAAAGGATAAAAGGATTAGACTTCCAAATAGAGCCTGAAAGTCGGGATTTCAAAATTAAGATTTTAAGGAGACTTCGAGACATTTAACAAAAGATTATAATAAACAAAACTTTGATTTACATCTAGAAAAATAAACACGCAGCTAAGCATTTAACTTAAAAAAAGATCATAAATTGGCATTATGACAATAAACTAACTAGAAAGCATGATCAATATTGTGAAGTCGATTATGAAATGAACTTCCGATGGATGTGTTGCAACGCAAGAAAAGATTAGGATTAGGAACTTATAATTACTAAAAAGAAGATAAAGTCGTGTCTTAGTGCTTTAGGCATGTGGGGGAGAGCAGACCAGAGAGAAAATGGTGTAATAGTTAAAAGTACAGATAAAAACTAGGAAAATCATAAATCAAATTTCAACCAGGCACTTCATATCAAGGTCTTTAATCAACGGAACTTGAACACAATGGGTTCATGCCCTCACTATATCGATGGATCTTTAAGTTTTCCCCAAACATCATATAACCTCTTTCAAATAAGAACTAGGTGGTGAGGTTAAAGGCAGCTAAATCAAGGCTTGGCTTGATTTTTAAAATGGGGTATATTTTCATACAAGTTTCAATTCCACAAAAAAGCAAGCACTGGTAAGCCAATTTTAAAGTTTAAACTAAATCGAGCAATATATTTAGCACTCAAAAGGTAAAGATAATAGGTTACTAGTATTGGGAGGGTTTATAAAAACATGTAGAGAATCTCAAGGTAAAGGGAGACCATTCCTTCAACTGAGATCATGATAACAAGTATCTATCTTCTGCTCTAGAACATGACCAGAAAGGAGCATAAAAGATGGATGTCTCACCACAAAATTTAATTAAAATTGCATTAATTAAAAGAGAATGCGAAAAACAATTATCAGTATTAGAGTCTAGAAGAGGGTCTTAAACACTTATTAGTTGATATCATTTGAATTCTTTATTGGCATCAAATAATTTCTGCATAAGAAAATGGAGGTTTATACAGAGGATATAAAGCTCCAACCATCCATTTCAAGTAGCATTACTCCAATATGAAGACCTAAATAAGAGAATTAATTAATGGGGGAAGGAGATGACTTCAAGTACCTGGGCTAACTGGATCAGCTAACTTCTCAATTCTCTTGCAATTTTTTAATGCAATAGTAGCATCATTTTCTCGAGAGTCCAGCATGACAACACCAGGGCAATCCAGCAACTTAACATTTTTGTCCAAACGAATCTCTTGCTTTGACCTTGTCGACCCAGCAGTAGCACTGACATTGACAGCATGGCTTCTCATTAAACTATTAATAAGACTACTCTTACCAACATTGGGCAGTCCAACCAAACCAACAGTGATTGACGTCTTGAGCTGTGAAGACAAAGCCAAAATAATTACGGCAAAATAGATAAGCACCATAAATTGTAAGACTAGAAGTGAAGTTACAAGAATTGGGAGGAAATAACATAATCACTAAAATGTAGAATCTCTGTTGAATGGAAATAACATCACATAAAGAAGCAAATATAGCATACTCTTCTAACATCACATAAAGAATCACTAGTAATAATAATAATAAGGTTTCTAACAGCTGATACGAAATCCAAAATAGTTTTGATAACATCCAAGAAGCATGTGGATCACAAGAAACATCTATCCCACATTATAAACAGCACTTAAATTCAGCGGAAACCTCACTTTAATCATACAAACAACTATTATAACTTAATCACAATAAGAAAAAGTGAACTATAATTCAACCATATTTATAAGAACACTTGCAAACATCACAGAAATAAGAACATAAATAAAAAGAGAGGGCAAGAACATTGAACATAAAAGTAATCTTCTGTTACCTTGTCGCTTCTTGCATAATTCTTCAATAGTTTGAGCAGTGTCTCAGCTCCGAGACAATCACTTAATTGCAAAGTATTACTTGGTTTGATTTTTTTAGATCTCCCTAGATTTGATTTTTGCTGTTGTGTACTGCACTTGAAAGCGACAGTAGGGAATTCTTCTCGAAGGTACTTGAGCCACTTCTCAACTGACTCTCGAGGGACAAGATCTGAATTTGAAGCACAAATGATTAGTCAATGAAAAAAATATTCCCAGAAGGGCAAAGGGGAGAAAAAGGTCATCAAGAAACTTACCAATTTTATTCAAAAGCAATACATGACGTTTATAGGTTCCCGATTCCCTCACCCTTTTTTCGATGTTAACACAACGAGTACCCAAGGGATCCCGGGCATCAAGGACCTCTAGTATGACATCAGAAGCTGCAATAACCTGTTCTAAATCACCGGCAAAGGCCCTGTCTGAACTATCTATGGAAAAAGAAACATGAAAACATGATGAATATAAGACAAGCAATTAAGCAACTTAGAGATATTTGGCCTAAACAAAATTTGCAGCAAATGTAAAATAAAAATACCTTTATTAGTCTTCGCAACAGTGGGAACACTTTTGGTATTTTCTATAGAAGCTGTTTCAACTGAATTGGAGTTATCATCATCCACTGGCAGCCCCGCCTTCCTTTTACGAGCCTGAAACAAGAGTCAGACATGATTAAGTTCATATTATAAGAAAAATCAAAATCATAGAATGCATACAAAAGAATAGTATTACCATACAGGCATAACACATAACATAAATATTCCTACATCTCTGAGTAGACTGTCCGCATCACAAAAGAAAAGCTTTTTCTTGTGTATCTATCTGTTATAATTATAATTCAAGTTATTATCTATTAACTATAAATCCAATAGTTCTAGTTAATTAATCAAATATCTTCACATATTTTTGTATAAAAATCATACATACGTGACACTATATTACTCTTTATTAAAGAGAACAAACGATCATTTTAAAAGTGTCTCCGAAGTAACTTGAGCTTAGTTCCTTGAGATTACAAATTTTGGAAAGAAAACCAAGTGACACACACACAATATAGCCTCTTTGGATTGACTTATCTAGTGACATCAGTATTTGTGAAACTATTTGGGCGAGCTTATGACATGTCCATAAGGTTTTTTTTTTTTTTGAAGGAAGACATGTACATAAGTTGTTTTCAACTTATTTTCATAAGCTTATAACAGCTTACATAAGCACTTATGCTCTAAGTGATTAGTATACTTCAATTAGAAAACTGAATACATACACATTTCACAATTTCACCATGAAATATAATATTCAATTCTTTAACTTTCCATTAAAAAAACATCTATACCATCATCATAGCATACATCTACCACAAAAATAAAACATACCCATCTCACAAATTTTTACTTTTAAATAAAATTACCCATCAATTTTCAAAAAATAAATCACAAAAATGTAATTAAAAACATAAAAAATTATACCCTTTCTTTACGAGCTTCTTTCTTTAGTTGCAATTCAGCCATAGCACGTTCTCTACGAGCTTCAAGTAATTTCAATTCCTGTTCCTTAAAAGGCCAATCATTTGGAATACCAGGATCTTTCTCAACCTTCTTCTTACCACTTAATTGAAGCTTTTTAGCTTCTTTGGTTTTCTTTTTGTTATGCTCTTTCACTTTCTTTAGGATTTTGTACTTTTTCTTCAATGGAACCCTCTTACTCTTACTCTCTGCAAATCAAATCAAATCAAAAGGATTGAAAAATCAAAGTAATAACGATGATGAAATTGAAAAAGTGATGAAAAGGAATTGCTTACTCTTGCTTCTCTTCACCATTTTAGGGTTTGTTAGGATTGCGGCAACAGAGTGTTGTTATTAGGGTTTAACGATTTTTGGGTTATATATAAGGCTGTGTTTTTTTGGACAAATGCAATATTGGCCGTTGATTTATAAATTAAAATTTCAATGGTCAAGATTTAAGAAGGGTAAGCTGTAGTAAAAAGTATGTGATTTCTATACACACGGGACCCACTCGGTTATCTCCAAAAATCACCCCTTCCTCTCCGCTGGTATTTTCCTTCTTGTTGCAGCTTATAAAGGTTCTGTTTCGTAAAAATAACTGATGGTTATAAGGTATAAGTAATAAGTTATAAGGTTTTGTTTGTTAGTAATTTTTTTATTAAAGTTTACTTACATCTGACCGGGTTTAGAATTACCATGAATTCTTTCACTTTCTCTTAGGAATGGTTAGCATCAACAAAATATCATTATCCCTTTCACCTTAAATTCTTCCATAATTTTTTTGAAAAATAAACCTCTTATTAAAATAAGTAAATGATAAATTAATTATTTGATTCAAATAAAAAAATTAATCATTTCATTGAATCAGCTAATAAAAAAAAAAAACCTTGTCTCGTCTTTAGATTTAGATTATCTTCATTAAAACTTCTTTTAAGTTTTTTTTAAGTGAAATCTCAACCATTAAATACGAGAGAAAATGTAAGTATTAAATTTTAAAAAAATAGTTGTTATATTTTAATGATGGAAATTAAAAACAAAGAAAGCTGAAGAGAATTTTTAATGTTAGTAAACTTATTAAATATGGACAAATCTTTGTTTGTAGTTTTGGTATGAGGGTGTAAATAAAATGTTAAGTTTGAGCTAAGTCAAAGTGAGCTAGTAAGTTTAACGAACCTATCGATTCAATTCATTGGATTTCAAAATTGAAAATCAATAACAGAACCATTCCAATTCAGTTTTCTTTGATTCAGTTTTTGAACTAAAGTTAGATACTTTTATGTTTGGTTTGGTTTTCTAGTTTCATCTATTCTGTTAAACCACTTACACCTGCTACATAAAATGTATAAATCAATATCACTCATAGAAAAACACATCCATACATTAAATATTTATCTTGACCTTTTCTCTTTCTAATGCATATTCATAAACTCTGATATGCTTTTTAACTTAGAAAGATCTTCAAAAAGCCAACACAATTCAACCTTTTTCTTGTGTTTTTCTTACCTTTAAAATATGTACATATATTTATTTGTTTGTTTCTTTGGTGTAAGGATGTCAATAAAATGTTGGGTTTGAGCTAACTTAAAGTGGACTAATAAATTTAGTAACCTATCGATTCATTGGTTGATTGGATTTCAAAATTGAAACTCCAGTTCCAAACCAATACAGTTTGGTATTCTTTGATTCAATTTTTGAACCAAAGTAGACAAGATTAAGATAGGATAAATTGATAAAAGAAACAAAAACTAGAAAACTTCATATTTCTCTTAATTTGTCACGATAAAAAATTAGGCTATACAAATCATTGCTTTGAGTGCACATTGTTCATATACGTGTATCTTGCAAATATCTGCATCATGTATGCATAAAGATTATCGTGCATAGCCTATGGTTCCATCTTAGAGAATTCAAATAAATTCAACTCTTTTTTACAAGAAATTATCGTAAGTCATGCCTTAAATTCCACACAGATCGACTACATTGTCGGTACACCTAATAATAAAATAAACTAAACAAATTTATTCCTCCAAACACACAAGAAATCGATCGACCCTATCATGCAACACAAAAGAAGAAGAAGAATCGACACAATGATTTGCTTCATTTTGGAATAGTCTTCAGGTTAAAATATGGTTTTGGTCCCTGCATATATGCCTCGTTTTGGTTTTAGTCCCTGTAATTTATTTTTTTTGTTGTTTTTCGTCCCTGCAAATATGTCTCGTATTGGTTTTGGTCCCTGACCCTACTTTAGTGATCATTTGCACACGTGACACATGATGACTGAACCCATTTATTAGAAAAATAGTCCCTGCAAAATCTTTTGATTTTTAAAAAGGTCCCTGCAAAATATTTTACTTTTGAAAATAGTCTCTGGAGGAACTATTTTCAAAAACAAAATATTTTGCAGGGACCAAAAACAACAATTTTTTTTATAGGGACTAAAACAAAAACGAGGCATATTTGCAGGGTCCAAAACCATATTTTAAGCTAGTCTTTGTTATGCTTTTCTTGAGCACACCATCTGCACCATTTACCTACGTACCAAATGAAGAGTAGTAATCTGGGGCATTTTTATTTAATATAATATATAGTGAAATGGGATTGATTAGTTATCATTTGGGTGGATGTGCAGTAAACCAGGTTTGGACCAAGGCGAGAGCAAGTCCAAGCTCTGCTGCATGGACTGGAAGAGCTTGACCAATTCTTCATCACTTCCAAGATTACTAAATAAAATCTTTCTTGACCTTAAGTATTTCACATCATCAGGTTGACCAATGAGTAAGTCCATAAAAGCAAAAAATGTTCCAATCGGGTAATTATTTTTAAAATCTGGACACATTTCATATGCTATCATGTTAAGGAAGATAGGAACTGTCATATCGTCCAACGTAATCTTAAGAAGCTTCAATTCCCCATTAAGCCAGCCGTGGGAGAAAGATATGTCTATTAATCTCGGGACCCTTTTCTCGTTTGACTTTACTCTTATCCTTATACCTTTTGCTCTCAGCTCCTGTACGTTCATGCATGCTCCCCTCACTATGGAATAAAACACTATTTTCTGCAATGATTGGAATTTGGATCATATATGATCCGTTCAATAACATGAAAATGAGATTGCTGTATTATAAAATTTCAAATAAAGGGAAATATTTCTTGAACACAACTCCTATACATCTTAAGAGTGATATGATAGGTTAGTAATGCGATGAGAAAAGAGAAATGTAGAAAAAATAAGGTGTTGAATAAATATATAGAGAGATAGAGAATTTTTTTTGCTTAATTATTATTATGAGGCAATGACTTTACACTTATAACTTGATAAACTAACAAGGTAAGTATATGCTTATATATAAAAAAAAAAACGTTAAAATATTAAAGATATAAATTATGTATTAGAAATTGTGTCAATTTATTTTTTAAAATTTTAAAAATTGCAAATGTTGTTTTTCTATTAAAAAAATTGTCTTTGTCCGCTGCTTTTACTTAAAAGAACAAAAATTTGATTGCAATTGATGCCAAAAATTCACCTTTAAAATAACAAATTAGGGATCTAACTCTTCTCAAAGTGAACAACCTATTTTAGAGTGTAAAATTAATAATATAGTCAATTAATTAACAAATAAAAAATAAATATTATATAGGTACATCATAACAAATCATAAATTTGTTAAAATAAACACATTTAATTATCTCACTTTACATTTTATTCATTTTAGAGGATCAAAATCCATATCAAACAATGTAAATATAATTATAAACTATATACTCCCTTCGGTCATATTTATAAGCAAAATATTATTTTTTAGGTTCATTGAATACATAATGTATTTGATATATATTAATTATAGACCAAATACATTAGATATTCAATAAATCTAAAAAATAAATTTTTGCTTATAAATGTGACCAGAGAGGAGTACATTGTTAGTTAAATGGTTATAGAAGATTTTTGCATCTTTTCTTTTGACCGGTGCTTTCACTCTTTTTGAAGGGAAAGAACTAAAGAGACCCAAAATTTGATAGACATTGTATATTTATTACACCTTGAGGCTTGATAGAGAATTAAATAAAGAGATACAGATGAATTTTGACATGGTCATGGGAAAAATCCATAGGTAAAGACCAAACGAGAAGTGTTAGAGTCACAGTCCTATAACATACTCCAATGATAATTAGCCACATCATATTCATTATCTTCATCCTCTTACTTAGTGACAGACTCTATAGGTTGAAAATCAATTCTTATTTATTTATTTATTTTATTTTTTAATTTAAGTGCAACATTATTAAAAAGAATAAACCAACATCTTTCACCCGAAGTATCCAACGTGAGTTTTTAAATTCGAACTTTATCTTTCCTGTACATAGTCTATAAATTTACTTGAATTTCAGATCATATATTTCCACATTTCTGTTAGGAAATGCAAAAAAAAATAAATGTTAGGAAATGAAATATAAACTCATGAGTGGATGTTCAGAAATTAAAAATAAAATAAAATAAAATTTAAGATAAAAGAAAAAAGGAAGTTTCAGGATATTTAAATTATGCGACACAATTTAAATCCTACAGAATTCCATTAACAATCAATGAAGGAAAAGTGAGATATCTACATTAAACAATAAACAAAACATTGAGAATCTTTTGAAGTGGGTTTTATTTATTATTAATTATTGCAAAATATCATCGTATGAAGTATAGTTATGTGGAAAACACTTCAGTGATTTTGAGTTTTGATGAATTGCTAACTTTAGAGGAGTCGGATCCTAAAATATTAAGAAACTAAGTTGTAACGTTAATAATTTATGTGATCAAAATGAAACCAACAAATAACTTAAGAGACCAAATGATTAATTAAACCTTAAAAAATATATTTATTTGACAAAAGCATAAATAAACATGTGTACAAATGAAAAATTTAAAACTTGTATATTACCTCATTACCATAAAATGTGAAACATAAACTTAGTAAACTTATTAAATCTGTACAAATTTTTGTTTGTTTTTTTGGTGCAAGTGTGTTAGTAAAACGTTGGATTTGAGCTAAGTTAAAGGGAACTGATAAATTTAGAAAATATATCGATTAATTGGTTCATTGGATTTTAAAATTGAAATTCCAGTACGAAGCAAATCCAATTCAGTATTCTTTGATTTGATTTTTGAACCAAAGTAGAAAATATTAAGATAGTATAAATTGATAAAAGAAACAAAAACTAGAAACCTTCATATTCTTTTGCTTAGGCGGTACGGATCATTGCTTTGAGTGCACACTGTTTGAGGTAGTCTTGCATGGCACATGCCTTTGGACACATCATTTAGTGTGTGTTTGGAAGCTAGAAACCGCTTCCCTATGCACTATTCACGCTTTCCAATGCATAAAAATCGATGTGTGTCTAAAATCGATGTGTTGGGTATGTGCCCAAGTAATTATTTTCGACATTGTTTATGTACGTGTATCTTGCAGATATCTACATAATGTATGCATAAAGATTATCGTGCATAACCTAGTCTTGCCTTAACACAACCATAGAATTAACTCAAACATAATACAAGGAATTCAAAGACCAACTATTTTTATTTGAAGATCAATTTCAATAACTTATGTATTAGGAACAATAACATGCCTTTAAGGTGTGGGTACACTTTAAAGTGTGTAATATAACATACAATATATTAAGGTAATGACCCTCAATTAACTCTATCACGTAATACAAAAGAATAATTGACACTATGATTTGCTACATTTTGGAATATATAGTTTAAATTCTTTATTATTATGCTTGCATCCAAAAGTGTAATGGCTTTCTTTTTTTTGAACAAAAATGTAATGGTTTTCTTGAACACACCTTCACCAATTAGTTAGATTTGAGTGGATGAACAGTAAACCAGGTTTGAACAAAGGCAAGAGCAAGTGCAAGCTCCGCAGCATGGACTGCAATGTTAGTCCAAGGGTGGCGGATATATGCTAGAAAACGCACCATATTAGTCTTCAATTTATTTGTGACATGCTTCTTGATTCCAAAACAAACATCATAATATGTTTCAGGATTAGGTACGAGGTCCGTGGCGAGGAAATGAATGAGCTTGACTAATTCTTCATCACTTCCAAGATTACTATGCAAAATCCCCGTTGATCTTAAGTATTTCACATCCTCAGGTTGACGAATGAACGAGTCCATAAACGCAAAAAAAGTGCCAATCTCGCGATCGTTTTTAAAATCTGGACACAGTTCATATGCTATCAAGTTGAGGAAGACAGGAACTGAGATATCGTCCAAAATAATCTTAGGAAGCATCAATTTTCCATTAAGCCAGCCCTGTAAGAAAGAAATGTCTGCTGTTGCTTTCTTGTTTGACTCTACTCTTATCCCTTTTGCTCTCAGCTCTTGTATGTTCATGTAGGTTCCCATGTTGATTGAATCATACCTTTTTTTGACAATTTTCTCTTTGACAATGATTTGATCATGCATGTCCTGCTCAATAATATAAAATGTCATCATTCATTTAATGAATGAGATTGATGTATTATAAAAAATTCAAAATAGGTCAAAAATTATAAAATACATCTAAAGTAAATGAAGGAAATTTAGATGAACAATGATATTTGTATACTCTCATGGTTTCCAACATTAATTGAACACATTATTTTACCTTTATTTCTCTTTCTATATCACGTCATTTTTTATATCTCTATATTCACTTAAGTAAAGAGAGTGTCTATGAAACATTTTTCAATTTAAAACGTGAATCTTTTTGCTAAATTTGTGTATGGATGTTCTCTATTTTGCCTCTAAAGATAAAAATGAATTTGTTTTGTGTGGACACTCAGGTATGAGTGTATACACTTTGAAAAGAGAAAAAGATAGAGTATGATATGATAGACAAAGAGACATACATATATATATATATATATATATAAAAAATGAAGTGTTAAGTCTATAATGAGGAATATGAGATGTCCAAGAATCATTGTTGATATATAATATAGGCTTTTTTCATCAAAAAAATAAATAAATATAGGCTTAATAGCAGTTTTGGCCTCCTATGTTTCAAGAAGTTGCGATTTTGGCCCCCTAACAAAATAAAATACAAAACTGCCCCCTTTGCCCCTTTTGTAGTTTTGGCCCCAGGCCAATTTTGACCAAGTCAATGCACACGTGAACGCCACGTGTGTAATTCTTTTTTTATTTATTTATTTTTTAATTAAAAATAAAAATAAAATTACACATGTGGCGTCCACGTCAGCTTTGACTTGGTCAAAATTGGCCTGGGGGACCAAAACTGCAAAAGAGACAATACTTAAGAGGCGGTTTTGTATTTTATTTGATTAGGGGACCAAAATCGCAACTTTTTAAAACATAGGGGGGCAAAACTGCTATTAAGCCATAAATGTAAGGCTTCAATGTATCTGTTGACCTCTATTTTTCTTAAATTAAAATTCTAATTCTTCCATTTTTAAAATTGGAATTTTCTGTCCCTTGCCTAACAAACTTTTATGACTGTCTACCTCACCAAATTTTAAATTTTTTTTCCCTTACGTGGAAATGAGCGAAAACAAGGAGACAAGTTAACATCATTAATGATATCACATCAGGAAAAATATCCAAAATTGGGTAGAAGTGGAAAAAAGGTTTGTCCATGAAGGTCCGTTCGGATTGACTTATTTTAGAGCTTATGCAAAGCAGTTTATGCAAATAAATAAGCAATAATGTATTATTTATAAGTTTGTTAAGGTAGTTTATGAAAAAAAGCAACTTATGAATATACAATTTTCGTTAATAAAAAATCCTATGAATTAACATAAAAACTTAATTATTTGCATAAACTTTTTTTTCGCAAGCTCAAAATAAGCTTAATCCAAACAGGCCCAAAGTTTAAATTTAGACATGGTAAAGTTAGTCTGTGCTTGAAAAATAAATAAAGACAAGGTAATTCATAACTAATTTTCTTTTAATAATTATGTTTTGATACCTTTTTCCTTCAAAAAGAAAATTATGTTTTGATACCTGAAATTTACGAGTAGATTTCGGCATCCACATTTGGCGCAGAAGATCGAGAAGATGAATAGGTCTATGTTGTGGATAAAAATTATCTACTTTCAAAAAGCAAAAATATTGTAGAAGAAAAGAAAACATTTTTTGAATCAAATCAAATTCGTTATTATAACTAGAAAAAAAGAAATCATTTCTTCTTGTAGATTCTTCAACAGGAAGAAACATCATCAATAATTGGTAGGGGAGTTGGTTCTCTATCAAAAGCACGTCCCCAAACACAAGAAACAATTTGTCAAACTTAATATTTTCTTCTTGTTCTGTGGTTTCGATCTCTAAGATATGTAGTAAAGAACATCCATCCACAAACAACATCCATGATAGCTTTTGTTCCAAGTTATCGAAACCTTCGCAAGATACACCAGTTAAAACATCGTCGGAGAAAAGATTCTTCAATTCATCAATGTTATCTGCAATCTTTTTGTATAGATCCTTTGGATTACGTCTAGTATTTTGGATGAATTTTGCTGCCCAACGTAGCTTGTACTTCTCTCCTAACTCTAGATTTGGGCGACCATGATGGATAGGACCGATTGACACTAACTTGGGCGAGTAATGCTTCTCAAAATCTTTTCGATTTCGAAGATCACCTGTCACCTTCTGTAATGGGATTGTTAAATATGGGGGAAGTGTCAAATTTGCATTTTGTAGGTCGACAAACCTTCCATCAAAGGTGGTATTCGCGGTCATTTTTGCGCAAAGCTTGGGTGTAGGTGTGTAGTAAATCTTGCAAAGATATATAAATATATATAGATAGATATGTTTGCTTAATTATTACGGCTTTACACTTTTTCTCTTAGGCAATGACTTTACACTTATAACTTCATAAACTAATAAGTTAAGTATATATGCTTATAATAAAATAAGCAGGTAAGTATATTAAATGCTTATAAGGAAAATTTCTCCGATTCTTTCTTTTTGACAAGTATTGCTTTCACTTTTTCTGCAGGGAAATGGTTGATATAGAATTGATGTATACACAATGCAGTCAAGGTACTGAGTCATTAGTCGAACTGCATGATTGTTGATCGATGCACACAATTTTACAAAGCAGAATTGTGTGCATGCAGCTGTGAAAATTAAATACTATTTCATTTGATTTAACGGCTGAGATTTAATCCACTCATCTCTCACATTAAGAAGTCCTCTCACTTGATACATCTAAATATGCTAATAAATTAATCTTCAAGAAATTTACAAATGCAACATTTACAAGTTTATTGCTAAATTTTCAATTTTACAAAATACATATTGATGTGAAGTTATTACATGGAAAGGACTATACAACATAAGAAATTAGAATGGCCGTTCAGAACATTTGAGAGCTCGTGGATTCTCAAACTAATATTTAAAATCAAAGGATAGCACCATATGCGCCCAATTTCTATCAGAAAAATATATAGAATTCAATACCCAAAACTCATGGCATTTCCATTTACTATTAACAAAATTAAAAATCATCACCTGTCTGACATATCATTACCGTAATCTTCGGCATGAGTGCAGTCATCGTTATCGCTTTCACTGGAATAATATACAATATCATCGTCATCATGATTGTCAATTTCAGGATCAGCAGTTTCTATTTCACAGTTAACAGCAAGAATATTATGCGATGTCCAATCAGGAGGAAAGGTCTTTTGTAGGGCTTCAGTCAGTTCTCCTCCAGTTCTTTCAATTTTACGCAAACATCTCGACCAGTGGACTGCAGTTCCCATATCAATAGTAATTTCAGATTCTATCATCTCTCTACATATAGACAAGAGTCCACTGTAAATGTATGATTGAGAAACGGTGGCTCTTGATAGCAAAGATGTCATAAGACAATGGTACACTGCTCTGTCTGGTTTCAATCCAGCCACTTTCATATCTTCAAAACACTTCAAAGCCTTCTCTGGAAAAGCAGCACGTGCCCAACCATGTATAAGAGTGGTGTAGGTTTTGAGGTTTGGTTTTATACCACGTGCTTCCATTTCTTCGATAACCTGTGTTGCATTCTGGCACACACAAAAAGTACGATTAACAAAAACCAATAATTTGACAAACATTTTAAACACTCTGAAAGCATAATGAGGATTGTCAAAAACGTCATGCATTAACAGAAAATACCCTCTGTGAGAGCATGGAGAAAGAATTGAAAGAAGATGCATAAGAAGAACTGTTTCCAGCTTACTAATATCTTAAACGACAGAAGAAGATGCATGAAATGATTCACTTATACCCTTCCTAAGAATTACATTTATCAACAAACATACCTGCATATCCCCAGCTTTACAACAAGCATTTATAAAAGAAGTGTAGGTATGGATATCCGGTTGAACGCCTTCCTTTCTCATTTGTTGCATCAGGTCTGCAGCTTCCCAAACATCACCTCTCCGAGCCCAACTAAAAAAGTAAAACAGAATGCAAAATTCCATTATTGAAGAATATATAATTAAATGTTGGATGAAAATATAAATTGCATGTTAAACTCTATCAGATGTAAACTATTCATATCATACCCATCAATTAGAATGTTGTAGACAAAGGTGTTTCTAGGAATCTTTTTCGCACTCATTTCTTTTGTGACAGCTAGGGCACTTTGCATTCTGCCTGACTTGCAACATGCCTTCAACAATGCCTCATAAGTATATACATCAATCTCCAGGCCATCATTCTTCAATATCGTGAAATACTGAAACGCCTTTTCAGTATCACCCAATGAAGCATAACCTTGCATAAGAGTTGTATATGTGTGTTCGTTTGGGCTAACACCAGCTAGATTCATTTCATCCAATATTTGCACAGCCTTTTCCATCTACAAGAAATATAACATTATTTACAATAAGATCTACGAAGTGACTGAGGAAATATCAAAATGCAAAAATTATAAAAAAAGAAGGATGCAAATTTAACATAGGAAAATGTACTAGACTTTTGACAAATTAGTGTTGTAGAACAAATGGTCAACTGACAGAACAACTACTCATATCTAACTTGCTAGCACCCACTGAAACACAGTCAAGTTTTATTTTGACAATAAACACAGTAAAGGTTGGTGGAGTATTGTACCATCCAATAAATGTTCACAGTTCACACTGACAGAAACAAGAAACCACACGACCACACAAATGTATCTAACATGATAGATTCTTGTTCTAGCTATGTCTAAAGTTAACACATTATGTTAAGCCAATTATAAATCTGAATAGAATGGCTCCTCATGCATTGGAAAGCTACTGGCCAGTGGAGGCATATGTAACATTGGTTGTCAGTTTCTTTTTAACAAATGGAAGCATCTGGGTCGAATTAGAGAAGTTTGTGAGCAAATAAACTTGATTATCAAAGGCTAGTATAGAGAGACAGACAGCAACAGACAGAAAGGATTCAAAATGTAAGGTGAAGAGTGAGGACTGCCTAAACCTTATCACTTATAAACATTACTCATGTCATATCTCCAGGCAATGTTGGACTAAACACCTGCCTCACACCCAGCATACTGAAGGTGCTGGAGGCTTGCCAATGCAATTAAGGCAGCTAGTGATGGACCGTAATCAAGGTGGCTTTAAAACAAACTTCTTCATATCCAAGGTCTAACATAGACTACGATACTATCTTTTAATTTTGGCTTAGCGCCTCACTCATCCACAAAATCAGTTTGAAAGGTAAAGATTGTCTAACATTTAATGAGCTCTATTTAGTCTTTATCTCTAGTCACTGGAACTTAAATTTTCCCCAATAGATGTTAATGAAATCAGCCCTTATATCTAACACTTTCTAACTCTATGGTTTTAGGAATAAATCAATAAAAAGGAATTAGGGTTTTGCTGGATGGTTTTTTGTTCTGTCTGCACTAGAAAAGATGTGAGTAGTGTAAGAGAACAAAGAAAACGTAATAGTTGCTGATAAGATGAAATGGAACCTACTTGTGTAAGCCACACGTCTAGGGTTGAACTACATCACATATCCAATAGAGAAGATGGTTTACCCCACAAGTCTGTACACAGAACTAATCAATTGATGCCATTAGACTATATTAAGAACCAATAGCTAATCAAACCGATTAGATTTCTGTGGCTAGTCCTAAAAACAGGGAAACTTTTAAGCACTGCAACTTTAAACTACTACGAAAGGCATACTGAACAAACAAGACCAAGTAACTATAAGATAATGCACAGGTACACTGCTTTTATCTTTATCATCAGGTCCTCCAATTAATAATTTGGGTGCATTGTCACTCCAACAAATTTACCCTTCCCAATGAGTTTTTTAGCATTTTTAATTATGAACGGTCATCCTTAATTTTAAGGTTCTTGCAATTCTTCAAGAACACATCACTGCAGTTGGCTCTTAATTCTTTGTTTCCTTTTCAAAATGCAAATAAACATAAAAAGATAAGAAAATGTAGTAAAAACCGTGTCATGTCATTTGTATCTTAACTGACAATTGTTTGTTGACCACAAGTTACCTGACACTTCTCAACAAGGCCAAGAATAAGAGCATTGTATGTGTGTACAGTGGGAATGCAGCCACTCCTTCTCATCGTATCAAAAATCTCCAAGGCTTTCCTTGTCTCTCCAGCTCTAGCAAAACCATGTATAATGGGCAAAAATGTGCGTGTTGTGGCTCTATGCCTCTCCCTCTGCATTTGCTTCACAATACAAATGGCACGATCCATATTACCCATCCCACAAAAAGCTTTTACAATGTTATTGTAAAGTATTACATCAGGCTTCAAACCATCTTTAGTAATGTCTTCAAATACGGAGAATGCATTGGCCCAATCTTTCAATTTCACGAACCCATTAAACAACATAGAGTAGGTCTTCATGTTATGTTTTATGCCAACAGTTTTCATCACTCTGCTAATCTCCAATGCTTTAGAAACTTTTCCTATCTGAAAAGGATATTATATTTGTAAATAATTAATACTGTGGATAATAAAATTATTTATTGTACAATTAAGACTAAATAATTAATTAATCTAGATTTGAATATTTCATTTGTTTTCATATTTTTGTTATTATTATATATTTTAAGCTGTTAATTAAAAATTAATATACATGGACAAATACACACACACACACAAGATATATAATATAATACTATATGTTTCAACGAAATAAGGAAAAGGAATGAAAAATTGCCGCCCAGTAGATTTGCGGACCTATCTTGCTTCTATGCATATGGTTGAATCCTATTTTTTTTTGTTTTCACACTTTATAACTCTACCCTGTCCCTGTATACAGGATCTGTTATAATTGTCCATCATCATGATCTTTCATGTCAAATGTTCAACAATTCGGAGATAAAAAAAATGTAATCAAATAAGCCATATTTTATATATTTCAAATTTCCACATTAATTTTAATATCACTTTGATATAAACAATGTTAAATTTTATCAGAATAGTAATCAAAACATATATGATAAGAATTTCCAATCAAATATTTGCGAGAATCCTAAATCAACAAGAAAGCCAGGCAGTAACTGCTGAAAGAGATAGATGTACCCGATAACACAAATGACCGAATAAAAGCTTAAGAATGAATGTCTTACCTTGGTGTATAGATTAATAAGACAACCATAGCTGACAATCGAGGGAGAAAAACCACATTCCTTCATTGGAAAAATAAAATGTTACTCTGCAGTTCAATGTCAAGTTGAGTAGCAGACAATAGGTTTTAGATATCATGTTTAATAGATAGAGCTCATAGAGCAATATATCAAATGCTAAATTAAGAAAAAAGTTACATATAGAAAACAAAAATCAGAGACACCTTTCCTAAAACCCATGAAGTAAACAAACATCTCATACAACTTCGATGCACAAAATGATTAAATAACTGAATATTATTGATTATATATTTTCTGAAACAAAAATTATAAAAATCTGCACTCTGACATTGGTAAATTTGAAAACAAGTTGGATATGTGAACTAATGAATGTCATGAATCAGCTAAAAATGGCCTGGCTTTAAAAAAAAAAGGAAAAAAATGGCTTCAATTGGCTCTAATCAACAACCCAGCAGCGGGAAGAGAGCACAATCCTAAACAACCAAATGGGGCCAAGAACACAGCTACCCATACAAGATGTTGCCAAAACAAACCAATCTGATTCAAACAGGGAACAGGTGAATGTTTTTGAAGAAGTTAAATTAGCCCACCTAAATTGGCACCAGAGAGAATCGATCCTGAGACCTCGAGGAGGAGCACACTCCCGGGTCCCAAGCCAATACCACCAGGCCAACCCAAGTGGGTAATTGCCATATACACATGCAAAAGGGATAACCACATGGGAGAGTGGATGAATTGTTCCACTGAAGCTGGTAATAGGCAGAGAATGTGCAGAAGATGGCCAGAGGTGTACTATGACACACTTCCATTAGGACCAAACTTCAGATCCTAGTAGATGATTGATCGGAAATCGCAAAAGGGTCAGTTCCTTCCGAAATGGATATTCTAATTGCAGTGGGTTGATAATCCTAATGAAGAGGATGTGGGTACGGCCACAAATGTTGGCTTGAAAGTGCTTAAAAGAGGTGGGTAGGAGAAAAACATTCCAACAGCCAAAGTCATCATAACACAGACATCAGGAAGGAGAGTCGCAGTCTAGAGATGCCATGGGAGAGGAAAGAAAACAAGGCAACACAACGCTATAGTCTATAAAGATCTCTCCATAAAGGTATCACGGGAAGGGTTTGACCCATTACAAATCTATTGTAGGCAGCCTTATTAAACTAAGAAAAATTGCCAAAAATTTGAATTATGATGCAAAATTCAAGAGAAAGGCTAGAATACATGCACAAGTAAGCAAAGAAGATCTACTTTTTCGAAAAGAAGCTTATATACATGTGGATCTTCTTATGAGCTGGAATGTTTTCTTTTTAAAGATATAATTTGTGACAGCACACAACAATAGGATACAAAATCTACAAAGCCAATGATCACAGAAAAACCTATGAACAAGCTATACCTTAAGTCTTTCAAACACAATTAAACATTTCTCTTCATTGCCAATCATTGTATAACCATCCATCATGGTATGATATATGTCAATAGGAGCATCTATCCCTTGTTCTTCCATTTCCCTCACTAAGGCTTCAGCTCGGCCCATTTTGCAAGCTTGACTGTAAAACACATCAGGATACCCAAAACAATAAATAAAAAGGGAAGAGGACGGAAATTGAAAAGAAATCACAATCATTTTATGATAAACCAAAACCTTAGTAACAACAATAATTACCAAGGCACAAACATTGACCACACTACTGAATAACAGAGCAGTTAACAGCTAACCAAATATTGATTTAATTAACCAACCACTTGAATGGTAAATGTTTTTGACTTGGGAAAACTGCTACTTGTATTAGTTTTTTTTTTTGTTTTTTAAATTTCGCTGCTAAAACTTCATGAACTATTTAATTTATTATTAAAGATTAGAAATAAAATAAAGCAAACAAAAGGAAATGACATAAATTTGAAAGATAGTTCCCCAAAAATAATTCACCGACAAAATATGACAATCAAAGGCTTTGGATAATACATATAAAATTGATCCAGTAAAAAAAAAGACTGAATGCTCACCAGTGTGCATAAATTATGCTCCCATAAATGACTGCATTTAAAGATGGAAGACTCTCTTTAGCCTCCTTAAACCAGTTATCTGCAGCACTTCCAAAACAACATCAAACAGTGTTATCTCCAAGATAGAAACTGATGATTCAATCTTCACTCGGATATTAATAATCAAAGAGATTTTCCTAAATCAAACTAGACCAAAATTTCCACACCATCACCAGGAAAAATTAAAGAAAACATGAGTGGGGTTATAAGGTATGATACAAGGAGAAAAAATAAGCAAGTTCAAGGTCTATCGAATCACTTAATACGAGAAAAATAGTGAAACCAACCATTAAAGTATACCTCGTATTTTCGGGGTGGGGCGTAGGGATGAGACAACCTAGTCATATCCATAACAATTGATGCAATAGTATATAGTTTATCTTGTTTTTATGACAAAAGAGACGATGGTTATTAACGGCATCTAAAATAGATACCATAATGAACTGATCACCTTTTCCTGACAAAAGTACAAAACTCAAAGGCTTCTGAAAAAACTGGAGAAATAGTTTTTCTATTTATAAAGCCCAATCTGCTTCTAGAATTGTATCCCCACATTTAATTATTTTCAGTTGACAACAACAACCAAGTCTTATCTCACTAAGCGGGGTATTTATTTTCAGTTGACAGTTTAGTATAATGTTTGAGTTGAGCTTGTCTGTTACATGATAAATAGAAAATCCTTCTTTTTTTTAGGGCAAGTTAAAATTTTACATGTACTTAATAATCTGAAAATCTTCATTCCACCTTTTGCCACTAGGTAAGCTTCTCAAGAATAACTGAGTATAGAAATTGTACTCTTTTTCCAAGCTTGCTTTATGATCCACTATTTGCAATAAGACATAATGATATTGTTTAATACTTGTAGTCTTTCTCATTAAATGGTTTGACGATAAACATGACTTATGAGATTGATTTGTGTAACCGATCCCACCTACTAAAAGAGGTTTTTTTTGTTATACATGTTATCAAAGCTCCATAACCAAGTAGTATGAGTTTGATCCGTTCCAGCTTTATTTCCAACAATATTTACACTAAAATTTCAACTGTGATGTGGGCATTTCCCCACCCTTCTCATCCTACTTCTACTTATTCTACATATATAATAGTAAATTAGACTATGATTGGGCCATTTCTATTGGGCCTGCAACATACACTTCTATTGGGCCTGTGTCTTACATAAGTGTGTCTAATACGAAGCGTACCAACAGTTTCAAGCACAAAGGACTCCTTCATTATTTAGAGAAAAATACAGTTCATATATCTTGACGTAAAAGCTTATGCTCTTCAAAGTGTTAATTTTTTTTATATAAGCAGCTAAACAAATCACAAGAAACAATAAATTTGACAAAAAAAAAGTCAAGGAAGAAATTTGGATAGTTTACTTACTCAGCATTGCCCACTTTAGCAAATCCACCCACAATTATACTGTAGGTCACTATACTCATTTCAATGCCCTCGTCCTTCATCTTTCTAACACAATGTAATGCTTCTTCCATGTCTCTACCAACTGCATAAGCATGAATAAGACTGCAAACATTTAACATGTATTAATAATTAAAGTCAGAAGAAAGGAGAACCATGGTGCTTTCTAATGTATAAAAGGAATTTAATTTGAAGAAGAATTGCAATGGGAAGGGGATACACCAACCAAAATAACAAAATAGATCAAACAAAATTCGAAGTATTGAAAGAGATTCCACCCACCCCCTTTGAATATATACAAAACAAAATCCCTCAGAATGTTAGGAAACCTTGCATTATGAATGTAAGAGATCAGAGCCCAAATGAGCAAGGGCATCTAGCATGACTGGATAACCAACAGTAATGCCATATGTGAAAATTCTGTAGTAAGCTACAGAGAAATATAAAATTAGAGAAGAGTAGCGAGACATTATGATGAGGTAATGTGACTAAGGATTCAATACTGAATACTGTGTTATTGTATCTGTTTCCTTTGGACCAGTCACATAATCCATTCCATTCTAATTCAATCTATATTGTTGCTGAATCATATTGATATCAGTGGTTATAGTGAAACATTACTTTAGATACACTCTCTAGATAATCTGATCCAGCCCCTATTTCAAAATCCACGAGGTAAGGGTAACACAGCAGGATGACTGCCACATCCAAGAGTATATGTCTAACATAAATAACTTATGATTTATACGTATCCTAATAATAAAAGAACACTTGAAATTAAATGATTGAAATATATTTTTAGTTAGCCATGGTAAAAAACAAACTACAGTATGGGATTGAGTAGCAGAACATAGGGTGAAAGGATCTGCAAACTGAAACAGAGGGTTAGCAGAAGCCTGGGAAAAAAGAGCGTGATTAAGGTCATGTAGTAAGGGTCATAGGTTTGCCAGAAGGGGGCTGCAAACCGCTGGGATTTGCCACCAGTGATCAATAGGTTCAAGTTTGTGATGGTGGACAAGACGAATAGCCTTGCTTCAAAGGTGAATGATGAAATGAATGGAGGCGGTTTTCCAATTTTTCGATGCCCAAATATCTCAAGAAAACGGTGAAGATATAAAAAATTAAGGCAGGAAAAGTCAGAAATAGGGACAACACGGGGCTAAAACCCTCCCCTGAATCCTAGCTGCACAAACAATCATGAAAGGATGTGTTTTTGGCCACAAACTGCAGCCAAACAGACATCAGACTACACAACATGATATGATGTTGGTATTTTGCACTATTAATAACTCTGAGGTAACACCAAAGAAAGGAGTACCATGACATGTTACTTAAAGTCAAAACAATTTGTACAATTTGATAGAGAAAGCAAGGATAAAACAATGAAATAACAGGAACTACACAATCAATTAATAATACAAATTTTTTTTCTAACCAATAATATTTTTATCTTGAATTATTATTATTCAACTTTGGAAATAAAAAACCCCTTCACTCACATTTTCATCTATGAAAAGATAATGCAAGCGAATCAAAATGTGGCATCAGCTTAAAACCTCAAACAAAAGTTCAACTGATTATATTAAATTATACCACAGCTCAAGCAATCTCATTTTAAATTTTACCTACTGTACACATGTGAAGATGGCTCAATTCCTCTGGCTCGCATGCTCTCAAAGGTTTGACGTGCATGATGCATGTCCCCTCGTCGTGCATAATATTTAATCATCAAACCGTATTCTTTTCTTGCAGGCTGAAAGAAATGATGAAGAAAATGAAATCAAGAACAATTACTTAATAAAAATGAAATAATAAACGCCACAAATTATTGTTGACAAATTATGACTAATTTTTTTTAATACTTCCTATTTAAATTAAGGGTAGATGACGATAACTCCTTTTTTATAAACTAAAAAACATAACTAAGAAAAGTAAAATGAAGGGTATTATAAATCACATATTAGATCAGAGTTTCTGACCAAAACCAGAGGGCTTTTGCACTTAATAGTCCACACAAGAAATATCCAAAATCAATAATCCCTTTTAATTTATCATGGTTGGTGTTTCTATCCTGTTTGGTAATATTAAGATGCAAACATGAATTTTCATACAGACTGGTATAACTAAAGAAATCCGAGGGACCAATTATCTGTCTGTTGTAGTTGGTACAATCCAGAGGCTACATCCCAATCTCTTCAAACCCACTGTCCTAGTCCCTTGACATGAACAGTACTAAAACAAAGCCCACCTCATATTAACTGGTCTTGGAATAAATAACACAACAAAGGCCCAACAATTTAGGCTTACAACTTCGGACTTTCTACAAAACAACTGTGATGTCTTTAAAATTAAAATTGCATATTTAATGGATATTTAATCTAGTTTCAATTTTCTCTTCAACTGTTAAATAACAAACTGCTAAATCCGTCCGTGTGAAACTTACCAGCAGAACAAAAAAAAAAAACTCCAACTTGGTCCTTACGAACCACAAATGTTAGACCTTCAGTCCTTTAGACACCAAATACATAATTCCCTTCCAGAAGTAACATGGATGCCATTGTGATTCGCAAGAACCAGGGTAGAGTTTTCTCTTTCTCAAAGATTAATGCGCCCACTGCCAAATCTCTATGGACAAATATGGGGGTTAACGAATTTTTAAAATAATGCTATTGACCCGTCATTTTCACATGATTTCTAGCAACATATCACCTATATCCCTTATGTGCTTAGTACAAAGCAAAAAGTTCAGGACATGTTTTTCATATAAAAACTCATCCCAATGGAAAACTCGGCCAAGTTTTTCATGTAATATATAAAATTCACCCATGTGGAAAACTCGTCCATGCACAATTCATCCTTCAATTTATATCGCCAACCCTTTCAATTGACTTAAAAACAGAGAATCGCATACACTACGAATAACTTATCTACTGAAAAAACATAATACAAAGAAGTTTCTAACTAGATTAAAAAGTTATGGAACTGATTTCACTACTAAACCATCAACATGTAGCACCAACTCTTCAGGTTGAAGGCCTGCTCGTAGAAACGGACATGTATGACTACTGACTACGTTCAATCGTTTTCATTTTTATCAATCTATTATATCGATATAGATGTGACAGTGTTGTGACGATATTTGTGTATGTGGTTCACATGTTCAACACACAATCAACAATTGAACAATCAACCATAAATAAAGTACATAAATATACTGAAGTTAAGATGATCAACCTTCTTAACTCTCTCGAAAGCACGAACAACGGCCTGCCAATTCTCCGGCTCAGTTTCCAAAACCTTCTGAAACTCCTTCCTAGAACCATCCCTCTCCTCATGCCACTCGGACCGATACTCCTTCTCATCATTCCCACTCAACCACTTTTCCCTCTCACTCTTTTTCTCCCTCCACCTCTTCCCATCATCAAGCTTCACCGTCAACACTCTCCCATGAAACTCAACACCGTCGAATTCCACTGCCTTCATCGCAGAATTCTCCGCCGTCTCACCCTCATAAATCACAAACCCAAACCCAGCATTCCTGGAACCGTCATTGTGACCTCGAATCAAAATCACACTATTTATCGGTCCGAATTGCCGGAAAAAGTCTGAAACCTCTTGTTTTTTCACCCACCCTGGTAAATTACCTATGAATATTTTCCCCGGTTGCCGGAATTGATTCAGGTCATCGGAACCGGAATTCTTACCTTCTCTGTCATCAACTTCCTCTTCTAAAATTTCATCATCTGATTCCAATTCAGGCGGTGGCGGTGGTGGCGGAGTCGGTAGTGGTGGTGGTGGTGGTGGTGGTGGTGGAGAGATTTTACTAGTGAGCCAAAGCTTGTTAGAGAGGGGATTGGAGGAATGGAAAGGGTTTTTGAGAGGATTTGAGATTGAAGGTTTAGGGTTAGGGTTAGGGTTAGGTTTAGGATTAGGAGGAGGAGGGGGTGTAGTTTTGAGAATTGGGGGTTTAGAAGGACGGCGGAAGGGGAGAGAGGCGGAGTTGTTATCGGAGTCGGGAGGTGGTTTTAAGGAGAAGGAAATGGATTTGGCGGGAGAGAGGGAAAAGGAGGAAGGATTGTGGTTAGAGTGTAAGGGAAAGTGTGAAGTGGATAATGAGAAACTGAAAGCTTCCATTCTTATCGTTTATTGTAGCAGAGAATGCTACTTCTACTTCATACTCTCATCTTGGTGGAATGGGGGTATGATACAACGATAAAACACAATATTTGTTTTTTTTTTGTGTGTTTTTATTTATTTTATTTATACACAAAAAATCCATTTTGATTTTTATTATTTGTATATTATTTTGACTAAACAGGTCTGTCTTTCCGCTATTTTTATTGCGCTAACATTTGAAAATTACGTATGAATGGTGTTTTTTTTAAGAAATTTTGATTTTGATTAAAACTAAAAATATAAATGTCTGTTGCTTTCAAGTTATAACAAATA
>Ga0228711_1000862_pt1 | contig 41260 bp, 27 predicted proteins | sample MedpolnodulmetaG_2_FD_177996 | JGI IMG/M metagenome (GOLD analysis project Ga0228711, IMG submission 177996) | Root nodule microbial communities from Medicago polymorpha collected in Santa Monica, California, United States - brown nodules | ecosystem: Host-associated > Plants > Roots > Nodule...
AAAAAAAAAAAAAAAACATTGCCTTTACTTGCAGAGTTTTCTTCGTATTATCGTTTTAAAAATTTTATAGATCTACATTCTAAGTTAACCAAGTTCCTTCTTATTGGACCCAATTTTAATCAAACTTACATTACATGTTACTTTTTGATTAAGATTGAGTTGGAAACTATGTTTTTTGTCCAAAAGACAAATGTAATGTCATAGATTTTAATCTGTTGTATTTTTATATTACGGCTTTAACGTGCCGCATTTGTATAAAGAAAAAAAACTTAGTTTCACGATCAAGGAGTTCATTATTTAGGTTTTTGATGAAACTAAAATGAAATATATTTTGATCATTATTTAGGTTTTTGATAAAACTAAAATGAAATATATTAACGTAACAGTGACTTATTATCCAACACATGAAATGCACGGTTAGAAATCAGAAACAATCAGCAAGAGAGTTCAAATATACATAAAAACATAAAAGCAGTATTGCAAAAAGCTGAAGAAAAAAACGGTACACACTAATTAGGTGACAAACCCCATATAATAAGGGAAGTCCACAAAAAATAAGATTGAACGTTAGTGTGGCGTGATACGCTTTCAACCATCAAAAGAATAACAACTTCACTTTATCAACTAGCTAAAACACAATAGATTCCTTATTCTTGAAAATACAATATTTTCTTTCCTTCCACACAATCCAAACACAAGATAACCCTATCAAAATATAAAAATTTAGTTATATATGTTCTTCATAATTTTTATTGCACGTGGAGTAACTATTCTTCAAGTAACTATTCTCGTCATCAAAAAATGTTTTGATAATTTAGAAAAGAAAGAATTAGATTAAAAATAAAAGCATTTAACTCTTGGAAAACATAAAGTGAAAAATGTCCATATCCCTTAAAAAAAATGTCCCTATATATATATATATATATATTTTTTTTTTTTTGATTTAGTAATCAATATAACCTCATAGTACTTGTCAAACATTTAGCCATTTAAAGGGATATATTATATTCTCGTTTACGACATTGTTTGCTACAAGTTACAAACAATTAATTTGTTTTAAATACTTGTGTTATTGTTGGTCAAATACGTACTAAAATTTACTAAAAAAATGGCGACATCATATAGTACAATTTCCTAATTTAAAATGTAATTTTTTTTTGATGAAATGTAAATTTTTTTTTTATCAAATAACATACTGATTTGTAATTCATCAATTAAGATGAACAACTGAAAAAAGGTTTGAACTTCAACTTTTACATACCTTTCAAAAACTAAAATACTTAATTTTTCAAGTAATGTTTTCTTTTGTAATCTCTTAACAAATGCTCATGAGACAAATGTTAGCATTTCACAGCAAATATAAACATTTTATAGTAGATAGATGAAATAACAAAGCTATCATAAACATATACATACAAAGTAGAGGTGTCGAAGTTCAAAACTCAATCATAACATCAAATCTAACGGTTTCGACAAATATAAACCTTTTACTCCCATTAAATAGACATATGAAATGAAGAGTCCCTTTCGGTCTCCTTCAAACACTTCAAAAAAAAAAACTTTAAACACTTTTGACACACGAATGAATTTTGTGGTTAAACTAAAAACAATTCAACACGTTAATGGATTTTTTTGAAAGAAATTATTTGGATTTTGTTGGCGTCTACGACTAATTGTCAACCCGCCCACGCGCTCAACCATTTTGACTTGTATCACACATCTTATCTTGCGTCATTCGGCTGCGCAGGCATACAAGCGAGTGCAACACACGCTTTCAGCTAGTGCTTATTTATGATGATGATTCAAGCAGGTAGGAAAACAGGTCAAATGCAATGGCAATGGCATATTCTCCTTCTGCACAACAACAAGGTGGGAGCACCAAACCGCAATTATATCATCTTCCATTATCTAGAAGGTTATCTAGTTCTACCCTATTGACTTTTACTACATTGTTTTATTTATCTTTTTATTTTATGAATAGTGTTATATCTCTAGAAAAATAACATCACGATCTTTTCAAGAATAAAGAGCAGCCAATTATAGTGTATTATTTGCCACAATTCAAGGAGGTGTGGCTGAAAAATAGGAAGTGTACAAATACACCATGCAATCAACACTTGCCAACTGTATCTGAAAATTTTCGTGATGCTATCTCTCGCTGTTCATAGCATTTTCTTTATTTTAGATATACATGTAAGTATTAACATCAATCCACATGTTTTTGCTGAACTAATAAAAAATGTGAAAATGGTTAGGTCGAGTGTATAGATTTCGAACCTCGACTCTTTTACTTGTGTGTGAGAGTTTCAAATGACTATTGTCATTTCGTCTATGAAAAAAAATCTTAACTTATTATGTACTAGTTTTATAGTATTTTACAAATATGTTCATTTTTTTAACAAATTTTTTAAGTGAGTTAGGTTCTTTGGACTCACCAAGATCTTAACTTTGCATGTCTTCTTAGGTTATTGATTGTGAGTAAATTCTGCCACATTGATCACTAGGTATAAGTAATGTGTGGTATCTAAGCACGTTTGTATTTAGATTTTGAGATAAGATATGAATAGAATAGATGAATACACATAAATATGAATATGTATGAATGTATATTAGTAACTGAGAATATTAAAATTCATCCTTGTAAGGTGAGTTATTCGTCAATATACAATATGGCGGGTAAGCTAGGGTATGCAAGACAATGTTTACGGGGAGTTAATCAATCTCCAAACCTTACGAAAAGAGGTCATCCTTGTGAAATGTAGTTTCTAATATATGATGATATTTGGTTTGTTTAAGTCATCAGGTTACTCATGTTTGGTAACTTTTTGGATAAAATTAAGAATATACAATATATGTGATTTATGAGATATAACAAGAATGAAAGAATGTTCAAATAATGCTTAATAATATTTGTAGAGAGGATTTTCCATGCTTGACACACTAGCATGGCTGGAAACGTCTTGAAACTTTTTTAAGCTGTTTTACTTACTATATTTTGGGGTTTCGTTTTCATACATAACACTGCATATTGGAGGATTGAGGAGTTATTGTAGCGTGTTAGCCGTCAATGGTTAAGTCGGAGTCGAATCATGTCAAGGGTCTAAAATTTAGGATTGTTACATTTCTTTGTGTATTTTAAAGTTTAATCTTCATTGTAAATATCCTCCAAGACATAAATTTAAGTTGTGATATTTTAATGAAGTCTTTTTCAGAGATTTCGAGTCTATATATTTTTATGAGTTATTTCTGCCTTGAGAAAATACTTCTGGTACAATTTCCTAAGATAAAATCTTTGACGTTACACCTTCATTCTCTCACTTTCTGTTCTTTAGCTTCTTCTCCACACAAATTTTCAGATCGTTTAATTTCTCCCTCATGTTTCAGCGGCGAAGGTAAGGATTCCACATTCATTTTAATTTTTGGATTTTCTGACTCATTCTATGTTTTTGGATTTTCAATATTGTCGGGATGTTGCTTCTTACTCTACTCAAATCATTTTCTTTTTCATGTGCAATCAGAAACTAGAAAACTTAGATTTGATGAAATAGGTATATAACAAGAACAAACTTTGTATTCACATGTGAATTAACAAGCTTTGATACTCTCTTGTTAGCTTTGCTAACACACTGCTTCTTTTATATGGACTTGCATGCATAATATACAAGCCAATGAAATTCTCATTGCACAGAGAAGGTTATTTAGTACCCATGATTATTTGTTATAGTAATGGCAATATTACTCTTTTAGTATCTTACTCTTTTATTTGCCTTTTTTTTGGTTTGTTAATATACTCTTTTTGCTTCTTTTGGTTAGAAACACCAACCGAAAATATTATATACATGTCGTCTACATTATTTTTTTTAAGTTTTAATATCAACATTGATTACTTATTTTTGTGTTTTCTTCAATTGTATAGGGGAATGTGTGAACGTGTTTCCATCATATATAAGATGTGAAAGGGAAAATTTGGGGTCTTTTGTCTACTTGTTGCTCATTCTCGTCGTGGTTTGAGTCATTTGGACATTGTTTCTCTATTTTTTTTCCTCCTCTTCTATGAATTTGACATGTCTATTACCAAAAACAAACCAAAATTTAACATAACTATAAATAAAAAGGTGAAATTGTGAGCAATGTCACAACATTCAAGTAAATAGTAAATTCACGACGATTAAAAAAATGCCACGCCAAAAAAATAAAGGATAAATGTGAAAACCACTAAATTAGATTAAAAAAAGAAAATAAATAATGCATATCTCTCTTACAAAAATGAATTTCAAATTGTTTTGTTTTATGGGTCTCACTACTAACAAGAAGACAAAAAGTAGATAACAATATATATTTTTTTACAAAAACAAAACGATATTCATTCTATTCATTTATATTGATAGAGTGTATCATTCAAACGTTGCTAAAACGTAAATGGTCAATCTGCAAACATACTCACAACGGTAAAATGCCTATATTGACGTCAAACCATTGATTGAATAGCCGATCTTTCAATGAAAATCAAATGAATACCGCAACTAAGACGAAAAATCAAACAACGTCGCATAAGACGACAAACAACACAATGCCACGATCAAACGGCCAAATCACAAAGAAAAAAAATTAAATATATATGAAAATCACTAATTTAGATTGAAATAGGGAGAGAAAGAATATTCAAAAGGTTGAATATATATTTTCTCATAATTTTTTTAAAAAATATTTCTATTTTGATTGTAAATAATAACTTAAGCTTTTAAGTTTCTTAAAGAGTGTCATACCATAAAGCACAAATACATACACGAACATCAGACGCTGACACGCTGATACCGTTAATAATTTAAATAAAAAATCACATAATTATGTGCAGTTATATCATATGTGTAAGCCAGGACACATATTTTCAGAGCTGGCAGGAGATATCATTACTTTTTGTTTAGTTGTAAAACAAGTAATTTGCAATGCGTTTGGGAGTAGAGAACGAAACGGTAAAAAGAAAGTTAGTAATGCGAGATTTAACCTCACGCTTTTAGCTGCAGGGGTTTTAGCCCCATTCTATTCTATTCAATCAAAAACCCTACAAACCACCATGACTCGTTTCTCTTTACCGCGTCTCCTCTACTACCACCACTACACCGCCTCTCATTCTTCATCTTTCTCCTTACTCTCCTCCACTCCCCACCTCCGTCACTTCTCTGCGGCATGCACCAACTATTCCAATGAACAACAGCTACGCAACATTTGGATTTCGGGACTCGTCGACCCCGCCAAAGCACCCCTTTCTGAACGGTACATGTTACACACTGGTCAGATCGAAAAGATGGAGGAGGCTAGAAATAAAATTCAGAGGAGAGATGCGAGACTTTGGTGGGATATTCATGATGAGCAATGCCTCAATTTTAGTTATCATCGGAGTTCCACAAGAAAAAGTTCATATCCTACTCAGATGTCACTTTCTTCAACTGGAAACACCATAAGGTTTCAATTTTCACTTTCAACAACTCAATTCATTTTTATCTCTTATTATGACGTAGCAGAATTTGGAAAGGGCGCCATTGTTCTACGATACGCTGTTTAGTACAAAGTGTTGTCAAACAACTATGTGCATACAAAAATCAGAAATAGCGTATTAATGGAATGGTAGTAAACTGATAAATTCTTGAAGCATTGTTTTTTATATTAATACTGACTTTGTTTAAAAATTGTCCGTCTTTGCAGATGAGCGTAATTGACACACCTGGTCGAGTTGATGATTTCACCGTTGAGGTTGAGAATGCTCTGCGTGCCTTTGACGCTGCCTTGACGCTGCTGTTCTTGTTCTGTCTAGTGTTGGTGGGGTGAACAGCCAGTCCATCTCTGTTGATAAGCAAATGATAACATATCAACTTCCAAGACTTGTATACATCAACAATCTTGACGACAAGGGAGCAGATCCGTGGGATGTTTTAAATCAGGTGAACTTTAGATTAATGGATTTGAGGTCATCATATTTTCATATGTTGTTAGTCCTGTATAAAATCCTATAACGGTATAGCGGGATAGCCGCTATTGCGGAGACTAAAATATAGTGTATGAAGTAACAAAAATTCCAACAAGATGCATAAATACTCAAAAGTAGAAAAATACACAAAGCTATTGATAACATGGATTTTGTGTATTTTTCTACTTTTGAGTATTGATTCTTAAAAAGAATAGAGAAAGAAAACTTAAACAGGGATAGATTCTTGCGTTCAATCACGCTGCTTCAAATTGCTATTGATAACATGGATTTTGTAGTTTTACTGCTATGCTTAATTTATAAAGATAACTTCAGTAATATCATTGCAGAAAAAAATTGTATTTGAAACTCTTTCAAAGCTACTTACTTTAAATGTAAAATTGTCTTTAATAACAATCTTTGTGAGTTTGTCTATATTCTATACACAGAGAGTCTAACTTCAATTTAGATTTAGAAACGTTTAATATTTAATTATTATTGACCTTGGAGATTTTTATAATTATGTCTCAGTTTTACTTATAATAGAAATGGAAACCACCATTGTTAAACCTTGATAGAGGTTGTAACAGAATCAGTTAGAAGAGAGAGAAAGAGAGAGAGAGAAAGAGAAGAGGGAAATTAGAGATTCTCATTATTGATTGAATAACAGAGGATACAAGTATTTATAGGCACATGCTAAGTACAATGAGTAAGTGACACATGTCACTGACTTATAGGCTAATGCTAAACTAAGTGTAAACTGAGATAAGCTACACTAGCAGAATATAACAAGCCTAAACCATACTCTTAACAACTTATAATTCAAATTCAAATTGTAGTTTTATTTTTCAGGCAAGATCTAAGCTTCAACATCATTGTGCTGCAATCCAAGTTCCAATAGGCTTGGAAGATGATTTTAAGGGACTTGTTGATCTTGTGCAATTAAAGGCCTACTATTTTCATGGGTCTGTTTCTGTAACTTATGCATCGGTTATACCTGCGATTATTCTTCAAATTACTCAATGGTTGCTTATTGCAGAGAAAAGGTTGCCGTTGAAGAAGTTCCCGAAGATATGGAAGCCTTGGTGTCAGAAAAAAGGCATGAACTCATAAAAACTGTATCAGAGGTAGACGATAAACTTGCTGAAGCTTTTTGCAGCGACAAGCCCATTTCAGCAGCTGATCTTGAGGTGTGTTGGTGACAGACTAACAATGTCTTTTTTGTTCATTGGAGTTTTGAATTCTAATTATTTGGTTTTACATTGAGAAAAAAAAATTAATATGATTTTGTTTTGACAAATAGTTTATCAACATATTGTCTTCTAAGTGTGTATCAACTAAAAAAGCACATATTTTGTAATGTTATAGAAATGTTGCATGGGTCTCAGATAGATACCATAATATAGTATGTAAAACATAATATATATTTGTTAGGATCCAATATGAGAGGGTGTTTCTGAAGGCAGATGCATTTGTCGATATAGTGTGATATACGAAAACCAGTTGTTACTTCACCCCCATTCCCATCTCTTATCTTGTAAATAGTTTTATTTTTGTTATTATTGTGTTTGTAGGAAGCTGTTCGCAGGGCCACCATAGCACGGAAATTTATACCATTTTTCATGGGCAGTGCTTTCAAATACAAGGTAACTGTTAAATTACCTTGAATTCTTTGTTGTATGGTCTTGACCTTCATTCATCCCCTTTCTTTCTCAATAAACTCTTTTTCTTTAATCTTGACTCCTTACTATGATTATGATTTAATTTAGTTTGGGTCTTCCAGAGATTTCAATTTGGAAATTGAATTCACTTGTAGCATTCTTAGCACGATGATGATTACTAGTTGCTCATGACACTATGCAAAAAAATTGGGCCTGGTCTAATCTTATGTCACATATATAATAAAAGAGCAATCTTTGTCATATAAATCTACTTAGAATATTTCTGTTTGATAAATAATAAGTGAGCAATATCTGTCTGACAAAATCTAGTTAGAACCCTGTTATTTTAAAAGCTAGCTACTAGTACTTTTTAAGCTTTTCCATTCCCTTACTATGGTTATGTATGGGGAAATCTGATTTATGATCCCATTTTTTTGAAAAGTTGGAAACTTTCTTCTATTATAATTTGTTACAGCAGGCTGTTTCGTATATTAAGAGACAAAGCTCCAAGAGGTTTGCACTTCTGGAGCATGTCGTTAATGTTAATCCTATTAAGAACAATAGTCCTATTAAAAATGTGCGGATATTAAAAAGATTTTAAATACCAAATGACCCTTTGTAATTTGTAAAAAGATCTTGATTTAATGCTACTAGATTTAGACAAGACTTATTTATTTATTTAATTAAAAATCTTGATTGAATGCCACAAGTCTTATTTTTATCACAAACAAGTCTTTTAAAATCCTAATGCAATACACCCGTCCTAAGTTCTAGGCCTAAGAGAGATAATGAGGTTGAATATGACTCGGATCATATGTTGGATTCAAGCCTAAAGAAACCTATTATATGTTAGATATATACTAGATGGAAGAAGGGGGAGGAGAATTAGTTGTTAGGTAGGGTTAGTTGGTCAGTTATTTACACCTAGCTATGGGAGTCAGGAGTGGGGGAGAGTGAGGGACATAATTGTGTATTAGTTTGTTGATAAAGAATCAAAGGAGCTTTGCGGCTTTACTGAGGGTCTTTTCTCTGCAAGCGTTTATGCTATTTTGGTTGGAGATAACGATTACAGAGAGTGAACTATGGTCCATGTTTATTCGCTATTTCCGCCATGAAATGCCATGGTGCCACCATCCTTCACAAATTAGTTCGCGAAAAATCCTTCGCTGCAATCTGCCATTGTCACTATTTGATAACGTTGATTTGGGCTTGAATAATACATACAAGCCAACTCTTAATATTGTATTTTACCAGTCTTATATTTTTTATTACTTGTTGTTTCTGGTACAGGGGTTACAACTACTTTTGGATGGTGTACTTAATTATTTGCCGTGTCCAACTGAAGCTAGTAATTATGCTCTCGTCCAATCTAAGAATGAGGAAAAGGTACAACATTCAAAGAAACAGTTGAATGAGATTATTTGAATTGCTTGAGAGAAAATTAATCCCAGCCTTTGTTATTTATAACCAAGTGAATACATTAAAATCTATAGTCAAATACCTTTATTATAGCGATAAATAAAGTAACAAACCTAATCTTATAGAGAGATTTTCTCAACAGAATATAATTCAAATCTATACATATCTTAAGACTCCCCCTCAAGCTGGTATATCATATGCATCAAACTTGTTATATATATATAAGATATCGTCGGACCTCCTGTGATATCCTGGTGCATATGAAAATCACAACTTATAATATGTTAAAATATAAATCACGATAATGTTGTCTTTGCTCTAAAATAGCAGGGCCTCTACCAATGGTATCTCTACCTTTTTCCTACGAATCCTAAGTCGTCTCAGTTTGGTTTGAGTACATAGAAGATCCAAGCCCCCTGCAGGTCCATAGATAATGCACCACAGTATGTGACCATTACCAGACTAGAAATTGGATATACTGTTATAAAGTATGCCAGTTTGTGGCTCAAACCCTGCAGAGTCACTGAATTGCAGTTAAGCTAATTTTGAGATATCTTAAGGAAGGGCTCTGGATCATGATTTAGTTTTGCAAGATGCTTCTCCTTTGTCTCCCACAAGTTTGCAGGCATATTGTGATGTTGATTCAGCCTCTGATGTAGATAATGTGAGGTCGACTTCCGGGGCATTGTTATGTCTTGGTCCTAACTTGGTGGTTCATAGCCCCAGCCACTTCAACGTGTTATCCTTACTGCATGAGCTGCAAGTTCCCATCTCCTTGCTAATTATTTATCGCGACAGTCAAAGCACTTTCGCTTTGAGTCGTAATCTGATTCGGCGTTCTAGAACCACACTCATGGACTGCACAGTTCTACACTCAAACTAATTCACTCTCTAATCCTACGCACCACAGAATACCAAAGACCCCATTGTTCCACAAAGTTTTGATAAACATGGTTGTTATGCTATTCTTCAATCTACTAAAAAAGAACATTATTTGGCTATTTTAACAGGATACACTTGTGGCATTGGCTTTTACATTGAAGAGAAAGTATGGTCTAATAACATATCTAAGGTATTGTAACCTTTACACGTGCTTAAAATCCTATTTCGAATTGTTTGTTTTGTTTTAAATATATACCTTCGGTCATTATTACAAGCAAAAAAAATAATTTCAAATCTTCGTTGCTATTATAAGTAAAATTTCACTACTTTTACACTATTTATTTAATGTTATTATTCCTAATATACCTATTGGGAAAAACTCAAGTCCCACATTAGATAGATAGGACTCTTGATAAGAGTTTATAAAGAGGAGACACTCCTCATCTTACAAGCTGGTTTTGTAAGGATGAGTTAGGACCAATTTCAACATGGTATCAAAGCCTATTGATTCGGGCCACCCACCATTTGTACACGCACCACTCTAGTATATTTGGCTTATGTTTTGACATGTAATCTATAAATTATTAATTGCAGTTAACTGAATTTCTTAATCACCGTGAAAGTGGTTTGTTTTTTGGTGTAATAATGGCAGGAGGGAGTGGTTGTGTGTGTATATAACCAGGTGTTGAACTTACTAATACTTTCAGTAACTCTTTGTAGAAGGCAAATTAAATCAATCCAACTATTGAATCATCTTATATTATGTTGATGATCATGTATATAAAAATTCAAACAATTTAGACATCTGTTTGTATATATGTTTTAATAATAGATATTGACATATGTTTCAAATAGTGTATTATACGTTAAAATAAGATGACGTGATGGAATATTATATCATTTTAAAGATCTGAGTTTTTATAGGTTTGATCTACTTAACGAGAACTTTCAATTTGGTTGGATTGGTTTAATTTGCCTCTTACAAAGTGATATTGAAGGTGTAAGTAAGTTAAATTTGAAACATGGTGTCGGTGGATCCTGACTAATAATTTATACATATATGTATTGCTTTGTTTTATTGTGTAAAGAATCTATGAGGGTGTCATTAGGAAAGGAGATTTTATTACAAACGATAACACCGGCAAGACGTTCAAGGTAAGTTTAAGGCTTTTCACTGTTCTACTTTGATTGCATTGGTCTTGTGCACATGGTGTTTTGATTGAAGGATATGCTTTTCATTTTTGCTACAATCTTGGTTTTTTGTTACGTAATTAGTTCATTTTTTTTTTATAAATGTATGACTCAATTCAAAATTGCATTTATGATCATATACAATCATAGTTGTTGTAATTAAATTCTGTCTACAGAAGAATGAATAACAAAGATATACGAAATGATGGCATCTTTTAATAATAATTTACCCTCAGATTATGCATTTCTTACTAGTTCATGGATTCAAGTCTCTAAACAGTACATGTATTCAAATTCTTGCTTGCTACTTCCTACTAGCAATATTGACTATTTTTTGAAGAACATAGAAGTATCTATTTAACCATACTTCTAAATTTATCCTCTTGCATATTCAGGTCTTGTCACCACCTCATTGTGTACTCTTTTCTAAAAATATTGCTACAACAAAGACTAGTACTAGTTTTCGCTTTTACCAATTTAATGAGGCATGAAAAATGATTGAAAACAATATGCAGTGGTGTGCACTTATAAGATGATTTTCATGTCTCTGCTTTCAAATATTACATTTTGAGACTAGTGATTTTGTTGTTTAAGCTTTTGTTCTCTGCAAATGCAGGTTCCTGATTCAATTGAGGTGCGAAAGGACGAGATTGGGGTTAGTCTTTAGATTTTCACATTGATTTGTTGATCTTCCCTTTAAATCGAATGTTTTTGGGGAACTTTTGTGTAATTGTTCTGCAATAACAATTTTCACATTCTAATTTTAGATTTTACTAGTTTAACGAGGCATGAAAAATGATTGAAAGCAATATGCAGTAGTGTGCACTCATATGCTCATTTTCATTTCTCTGCTTTCATTTATTGAATTTTTAGACCGACTAGTAATTTTGTGACTGAAGCGTTTCTTCTCTCCAAATGCAGGTTCCTCATTCGATTGAGCCGCGAATAGATGAAATGGGGGTTAGTTTGTAGATTTTCACTATGATTTGTGGATCTTCCCATTAATCAATTGTCTTTGTAGAACTTTTGTATAATTATTCTTTAGATTCTAACTTTATCTTTTACTAGTTTAATGAGGCACGGAAAACGATTGAAAACAATATCCAGTGGTGTGCACTCATAAGATCGTTTTGATTTCTCTGCTTTCATTTATTGCATTTTGAGACTAGTGATTGTGGTTGAACCCTTCTTCTCTGCAAATGTAGGTTCCTCATTCGATTGCAGTGCGAGAGGATATGATGGGGGTTAGTTTTTAGATTTTCACCATGATTTGTGGATCTTCTCATTAAATCGAATGTCTTTGGAGAACTTTTGTATAATTGTTCTTCCATATCTATTTAAATTGTAATTTTAGCTTTTCCTAGTTTAATGAGGCATGAAACATGATTGAACACAATATGAAGTGGTGTGAACTCATAATATCATTTTCATGTCTCTGCTTTCATTTATTGCATTTTGAGACAAGTGATTTTGTGGCTGAAGCCTTTCTTTTTTGAAAATGCAGGTTCCTTATGTGATTGGATTGTGTAATACGGTGGGATTAGTTTTTACATATTCACCACGATGTGTGGATCTTACCATTAAATATAAAGTCTTTGGAGAACATTTGTATAATTGTTTGGCCATATCTCGTTAAATTCTAATTTTAGCTTTTACTAGTCTAGTGAGGCTTGAAACATGATTGAAAACAATATGCAGTGGTGTGCACTCATACGATCATTTTCATGTCTCTGCTTTCATTTATTTTATTTTAAGACTAGTGATTTTGTGGCTGAAGTCTTTCTTTTCTTCCAATGCAGCTTCCTTATTTGACTGAGAAGCGAAAGGATGATTTGGGGGTTAGTTTTTAGATTTTCACTACGGTTTGTTGATTTTCCCATTAACTCAAATATCTTTGGAGAACTTTGGTATATGTGTTCTGCCATATCTAATTAAATTCTAATTTTAGCTATTACTAGTTTAATGAGGCATGAAAAATGATTGAAAACAATATGCAGTGGTGTGCATTTATAAGATCCTTTTCATGTCTCTGCTTTCGCTTATTACATTTTGAGACTCATAATTTTGTGATTGAAGCTTTTCTTCTCTCTAAATGCAGATTTCTGATTGGACTTCTGTGCGTAATGATGAGGTGGGAGTTAGTTTTTAGATTTTTACCTTGTTTTGTGTATCTTTCTATTATATTGAGTGTTGTTGGAGAACTTCTGTATAATTGTTCTGTAATACCTCTTTAAATTCTAATCGAGATTCTTCTCCCACATCAACAGGCGTTTCAAGAGGTTCATGCTGGAGAAATAGTCGCTCTACATGATGTCAATAGTGCAGCAGGTTTTACTTTTCTCTTCTCTCGAAGCATACACCACATTTCTTGATTTCTATATTGCTCTCTTTTTTTGTAAGGTTGAGTTTTTCATGAATCTCTATAGTGCAGCAGGTTTTTCATGAATAGTGTAAAGTGCATCAGATAAACCAAAAAAAAAGAAAGGAGCCAAAATGGCTGAAAAAATGTTAAACGCTGAAGTCATTCTGCGTGTCAAGTAATGGATATCCTCCTTGCCTTTGTAACATCCTTTATTGGGGCTCTAGTTTTTTTTGTGCAAAAAAAAACAGTACTCTAGTTCTATATCCCATTACACAACACAATCCAATCTCATACGAATTTATGGGTATTCCCCTCCAACAAAATAAGCTAGGTGCAACGAATGTTAATGTGACAGTCTATTTTTTTGTGTTCATTATTTAATCAGGTGATTCTTTTACTGAGGGGTTAGTAAGATATGTAAAGGCTTCTATTGATGTTTCTGAGTTGGTCTCAACAGATTCTGTGCAAGTAAGTAGTTTCTTTATGACAGATTAACTTCCCTACCTTGGCTTTAATGGCAATTTATATCACCTAATTGTCTTGTTTTGTTATTGCTTTTAGGTTTCAAAAGTTTTGAAGGACCTACCCTGCCAAGCATAAGGCGGTCGAATCCCGTGCTTTAGCTCTCCAAAAGCGACACATTTTTTAAAGACATATATGCCTCTACACATATAAATTTACTATACTTAATAGTGAGTTACAATTTTGTATGATTTACGTGCAACTCAATTGGACCAGTGCAAATTTACCTTTTCATTGGACCCATGATCGAATTTGGGGAGCAACATTAGTTGTTTTGTTTCTTATTTCAATTGCATTCTGTAGCGCATGACTCTTCTTTTTTGGTTGGACAAAACAATATTTATTCGAGTATAGTGAGTGTTATTTATTTCGTGTTATTTTTATAGAACCAGTTTATAGAGATAAAAGGTGTTATTTATGCTAAAATATAAAAGAAACACAATAATTATCAATCTTAGTTAAGATGTTTTTCTATGTAAATGACGTTTTCAATTACTTCTATATTTGATTTGATTTAAATTAAAAAACATACAAGTGGATATTGAAATTATATTTAGATTAGTTCATATACTGTAAATATTATGAAACTAAAATAGTGCAACAATCAGCGTAGGAAAGCAGTGCAACAATCCAATCAATTCATTATGGCACAGTACAGCAAAGTTATGGAAATTACGCACTATACCAAAACATGTTTATCTGACGTGGCTTATCCTACATGATCGAATTCCGGTTAGATTGGCTCTTTTTAATAGACGTGTTCGGTGCAGTCCTCTTTGTTGTTTTTGTAATGAGCACAATGAGATCGTTGAACATTTATTTAAGTTAAGGATTGTGAGTGGGTGAGATCTGTGTGGTTTGCATCTCATTTTGGTGTGAATTTTAGCTGGAATAACAGTTCTGCTAAGTCCTTTTTGGATTGGTTGGAACATATTATTAATGAAGGGGCTGATGTGAGTCAAGTGGTGTTATCCATTTGTTATGAAATCCGGTGGATTAGAAATAAGAGATGTTTTGAGGGAATTGAAATTCCTAGTGCATCTAATTGTCATAATAGTGCTATCAAAGTGATTTTTAACGGTGTACAAAATGATTTGCTGCAATCGTAGAACCAGTCCAATCCCGGTTTCAAATATCAGATGGCTTCTCCCGTCTACGGGTTCCTATAAAATGAATGTTGATGCTTCAAGTCATTCAGATGATGGAAAATGGGGTCTTGTTGTGGTGATAAGAGACGACCAAGGCTTTGTGTAGGTTCTTGCCAATCCTACCCGACTCAGAATGTGGCAGAAGCGATGGCAATGTTGAAGGGTCTCAAATTTGCAAAGGAGCTATTGTTCTTGAACATACAAGCAGAATCAATCAAAGACAAGCACCTTGTATCAGTATACTTGGAAACAATAGCAAAAGATTGTGTCAAATCAAGTTCTAGTTTTAATTCTATTAATTTCAAGATAGACATATCACGAAAATTATAAATCTAAAATTTTCACTGCAAATGTTTCGTTGCAAATGTTTTCACTGTTGCAAAAATGAAGTAGCTTTGGGTGCAAGATTGCATTATTTATTTAAGAGGCCCATTGTTCAAAACCCTAAATCTGCATATATCCTCTTTTCCTCTTCACTACACTGCATCCATCTCACTGTAATAACTGTAATCTTCCACCCTACGATTACATTCATTCACTCGTTTTCATCTTCGCTAGACGGTGGTGCAACCCTGAAAACATGTTAGACATCAATCTCTTCCAAGTAGAAAAGGGTCACAACCCTGAAATCATCCGTGAATCTCAACGCTGTCGTGGTGCCAAGTAGTTGATGAAGTTAATCAATCTCGACAAAGAATGGCGAAAACCTAATAATATCCTCAGCTTGCACTTTCTCTGCGGCTGTCTGTCATGAGAGATGACTGAATAATAAAGGCAGATGAGGATCCATGATCCTCTCCTGCACTTTCGCACTTTCTCTTGTCTATCATGAGAGATGGCTGAATAATAAAAGGCAGGAGAGGATCCATTTCCCAGTTTATCAAATTTCAATGTCATTAATGTAATCTCGCTTTGTTTATTTCAGGTCAATTTGAGTTTGAGAATCTTCGTAAAGAATTCAACAAAATTAACACAGAAGTTTCCAAACTCAAGCGAGTAAGCATATCACTATCTTAATTTTATTTTATTTTTGCATGGTTGATTATTGTTGATTTTGTTTCTGTGTGTGTTAGGGTGGTGAAGATGCAACCGAGTTTATTTCTAAATCTGGAGAGATTAAGAAAAAAATCGCTGAGAAAGAGGTTGAGGCTCAGGAAACTCTAAACCTCTTGAATTCTAAATTGGAAACCATTGGAAACCTCGTTCATGATTCTGTTCCCATCAGCAATGATGAGGTTTGTTTTATTTTTATTTATATTTATTTTTTCTTTGATAATGTATTGTTTGTATTGAAATTCATGGGATAATTTATGTTTTAGGCTAACAATCTTGTTGTGCGAACATGGGGTGAGAAAAGAGTTGAACCTAATCTCAAGAATCATGTGGATCTAGTTGACTTGCTTGACATAGCTGATTTGAAGAAAGGTTTGACTTTATTCACATATTCAAGTCACATTGTTTATTTATTTATTTTTTGGAATATGATTCTGGGTCAGGATGTTTGCCATCCTCTTGTTTTTGTAATCATAGAAGCTGTTTGTTTTCGCTGTACCTAGTCCTTTTTCGGCGTCACCAGAAGCTAAAATTGATAGCTATGGTGGGGTTAAGGGACCTCAAAAAACAAACACACTAATTAATAATAATAAACGTTGTTCTTTTTTTCACCGAACACTTCAAGACGTTGTTGCACTGATTCATGATTTGTACGATATCTTTCTGCCACTATCCCGAATTATGTTAGTCACCTATGGAACACTGTTGTGTTTCAACTGCAGTAGCTAAGGCTTTCAATAGTTTCTACATTTCTGGTCATATACCTATTATGAATGTATCCTAATATTTTTTGTCATGTCGTTTGATGCATAATAGGAGCTGATGTTGCTGGAGGTAGAGGTTACTATCTCAAAGGAGATGGTGTTCTTCTTAACCAAGCTCTAATCATGTTTGGGCTTGATTTTTTGAATAAAAGGGGATATTCTGCATTACATACTCCATTCTTCATCAAGAAAGATATAATGTTGAAGTGTTCTCAACTAGACCAATTTGATGAAGAGCTTTACAAAGTAGATGATGATAAATATCTGATTGCAACATCAGAACAAGCTCTGTGTGCATATCATTCAGACGAATGGATCCACCCTACCCGGCTACCCATAAGGTATGCTGGATTTTCATCTTGTTTTCGTAAAGAAGCTGGATCTCATGGTAGGGACACTCTAGGAATATTCCGAGTTCACCAATTCGAAAAGGTGGAGCAGTTTTGTATCACTACCCCAAATGATAATGATTCATGGGACATGCATGAGGAAATGCTCAAGAACTCTGAGCACTTCTACAAAGCGGTATGACAACATCTTTCATAATGTTCTCTCCATTAAGAGATGGAGGTGTTATATATTAATAATATAATATAGTTTTGGTATGGTTACTGAATCCCAGTGTAAAATTAATCTAAAGGATTAACCAGAGGAATGTTTGATGCATCTCTTTATTTCTTGTAAATTTTTGATATATAGGATTTTGTTTTATGTCTATGATTATGGCCTATCTTCTGTATTGGTTACTCATACATTTGTATTACCTCGCTGTGGATGTTACCATTGCATATAGATTATTCTCTTTAGTCGTTTTTAACCCAAATCAATAGCTTTATTTGCCTTCTTCTATTTTCCATTTTCTTCTCTTACGTAATTACGTTTGATTTACTGCAGCTGAACATTCCCTATCAAATTGTTTCTATCGTTTCTGGAGCCTTGAATGCTGCCGCAGCTAAGAAGTATGATCTAGAAGCATGGTTTCCAGCTTCTAAAACATACAGGGAGTTGGTGTCCTGTTCAAATTGTACAGACTACCAAGCCAGAAAATTGGAAATTCGATATGGACAGAAGAAGGTCAGTATACCTAAGTTCATCATATTGATGGCTTTATTAATTAGTAATATTCACCCAGTGTTGGATCAAGAAGTTATTCTAGAGAGAGGAGCATCAGTATGCCTAAGTTCTTCATATATGTTAGAATTTCGTAATATAAATTTATATAGTGATGGTGGTGACGACTAATATAGTCTTCATTTAGAGTCTAATAGCTTAAAGTGGGTCTATGATGGCCATGTTTTTCCTTGAGCAATATGTTCTTTTGGCTAACTGATTTCAATGCTCTTTAACTGTTAGGCTTTGCCTCTTTTATCTTGTTGCAGAGCAATGAGCAGTTGAAGCAATATGTTCATTTGTTGAACTCTACTCTCACGGCTACTGAAAGGACCATTTGCTGCATACTAGAGAACAACCAGAAGGAGGATGGAGTAGAGATACCACAAGTCCTTAGGCCATATATGGGTGGAAAAACTTTCCTGCCATTCAAGAACCAACCGAATAATGAAGCCAAAGGGGCGTTGAAACATGTTCCACATGATCGAGCTGGTCGTGTTCCAATTAATCGAGCTGGTCATATACCAAGTTCAATTACGAATTTCATTAGAAAGAAGAATGCATTCTGGAAATTTTGGACTAGAATATTCAATGTATTGTAGTAGGGAGGGAGTGTGGTGGTTTTATTTGGTGGCTATTTTCTGGCTCATTTTGTACTATGATTTTTTACGCATAATTTTACAACTATGATGATTGATTTACCCTTTAGGGTGTGTTTTTGTAATATGATTCCCAGGAATGTGAGATTGGATATGCAATATTCCCATGTTTGTTAAGTTTTGAAAATTTGTTCCCAGGAATATTATTTGCACATGATTTCTTCTATTGTTATTCTCATGCTTAAAAGATGGGAATCTAACATTTTCATGAGAATAAAACTCAACTTGCTATAAATTCTCACTACCACTCACATTTATTTCCTTATTCATTTTTTTAATATGAGATGGCGTCTCCCGTCTGCGGGTTCCTATAAAATGAATGTTGATGCTTCAGGTCCTTCAGATGATGGGAAATGGGGTCTTGTTGTGGTGATAAGAGACGACCAAGGCATTGTGTAGGTGCTTGCCAATCCTACCCGACTCAGATGTGGCAGAAGCGATGGCAATGTTGAAGGGTCTCAAATTTGCAATGGAGCTATTGTTCTTGAACATACAAGCAGAATCAAGACTCTAGTAATGTGATTATGGCAATCAAAGACAAGCACCTTGTATCAGTATATACTTGGAAACAATAGCAGAAGATTGTGTCAAACTAAGTTCTAGTTTTAACTCTATTAATTTCAAGATAGACATATCACGAAAAATATAAATCTAAAATTTTCACCACAAATGATTCGTTGCAAAGATAAGAGTTTATAAAGAGGAGGCACTCCTCACCTTATGAACTGGTTTTGTAAGGATTAGTTATGCCCCAAATCTAAAATCTACAAACATGGGAATATATCTTTAGTTTCTATAAAACTTTTTTTATGCACACTTTTTAGTTTTGACAAATTACTACGAATTATAAATCTAAAAAATCTAAGAGTATAATGACATCAAAGAGAATAATTATTCTGTCCGAGATTAAGAGTAGGATAATTGATGTTTGTAGGAGAAACAATCTACTAGTGTCCCTAATCTATCCGGTCTGCCCGGGACTAAGTGAAGGTATTGTTCATGGTAAAGTCAATCTACCTCTTCCTTACCGTCAAATCCTCACTTGAGTAAGAAATGTCTAGTCAAACATTCTGAGTGTAATTATTTCGTAGCCTGTTGTTTGAAGATTCATAAGTAACGTCTAGAGTTACTTGAAATATTTTAATTGCTCCACTTCTAAAAACTGTCATATGAAGAGTATCCAAGAAATTTTTCAAGAAATTGTCAAACTTCATGTAAAAGAGTTTATCTTTGTTCGACAAAACAACGCATACTAGATATCCGCCCTCACATATTAACATTATCATTGTAACGTTGAAAGAACGATGTATGAAACTCAAATATCTTAGTGTAACCTTAAACTTATCAACTAGAAACCTTTTTAAGAATTTAACTCGAATCCTAAGTTGACCTATCGAGTTCATTTGTTAAATGAAAATATTTTCCCGACAACACACCCAGGACATTTGCTTGAGATAGTTGATGTCAGGTTTTTAGTTATGAGAAACATACCTTCATATAAAATAGAGTAAATTACACCCTCCTCTCCCAAGGTTTTGTTTGCGAGTTTGGAAGGAAAGGGATGAGAGGGCTTTGGGGGGTTAACTTTTCTTCATAATACTAAATCCTCCTCACGTGTGGGAACTAAAAAATTGTAGTAGAGGAGGGTTTTGGGGGGGTGGGGTGGAGGGTTCATATGAATTCTTCAAATTTAAAGAGCCTTGCTATATCTCGCGAGAGATTTTCTCACGAGAATTCCACGAATACAACTTTTTGTTATGTTTCATCATTTTCTTTTTCTTTTTTGCATAGGTTATATATCTTTCTTTCTTTCATACATTACTGATAAATAGAACAGGGGAAAAAAGAGACCACGTGTGCCTCAAAAAAGATAAGGCCACCGCTTCTGTCTCTTTGCTGCTACTGTTACTAGGCATTTTATAAACCATCATCATGAGCTCACTACATTGCAAGCATGTGATCATATATTGTTAGTTTAATCCAGTTGGATGTAGCTTCAAAAGCATAAATGAAATTGTTACAATTTTGCTCTCATGAAAGAAGAGTTCAGTACAATTCGTGAAATACTCGTGATAAGCGTGTCGCGATGTTTAGGATTTTTGTTAAAAATATAGTAATCATTATCTAAAAAATTACTCTTTTGTGGTAAAAAAAAAACTACTCTTTTAATTTTTTTGAAAGATTTCTCCATTTTCCCTCATATTTTCCACCACTCAAAGACTTCCCTTCCCCTCCCCTCCAAACTCGCAAACAAAACCTAAGAGAAGTTTAAATCACATTGATATTCCTTCTTACGTTAAAATATGCAATCCCCTCCCTAGAAAAGTAAAATATTTACGCCCCTCCTCTATGGGATGTTTGAATTGCAACCCCTGCACTTTAACCTACTTTAAACTATGATGCACGACACGACACCGATAATAATTTGAGAAACAGCGGTATTATTTACAGCGAAAACACTTACCCCAAACACATATTGAAGTGTGATTGGCAAAGCTGCTGACGTAACTAAAATCCGGATTTTGTGGAAAACATGAGGGTGGTGGTTTTAGCTGGCCAATCAAATTCATTCACTCTGTATTCACGTTAATTTTCTTCGCCGCATGTAGCATTATTCTTTGAGAAAATGACATAATTCAGTGTAATCATAGGTGTTGTGTCGGTGTCAGTGTCTGACACTAGGTGTCTGACACCGGGCCACGCCTAATCCGGGGAGTGTCCGTGCTTCATAGATTTTAATCAACACACCATTGTCTTGCGATGAAGAAGAAGAAGAAGAAGAAATTATGATGATGGGTGGTGCATGCTTGGTGATGTCAGAAGAAGAACTCATTCACAAATCTTGCTGGTCTTACTCTGGTATTTTTTATTCTCTCCCTCCTGCTACTTCACTTTTTTGTTTCCATCTTCCCTTAGAGCTTGAATCAAGGCTTTTCTTATTCCTATGCCTTTTCAATTTCTGCTTTACTCTAGGCCATGGAAACAAAACAACAAAATCTTTTGGCTTACATTTTGCAATAGTATATATAAACTATTGAGTAAATTGGTTTAGTTCATTCAACAATGTTTAGCCCAATAAAGCCAAAGTTCAGGGTTTTTGAAGTTATTATTATTTGTCTGCTACTCAGATTTGCTTAAACTTTAGTTTAAATTCGACCAATGAATGTGTTCCAAGTGTTCATCATCTATACAAGTAACTGTTTCCTTTGAAGTCAGTACTATTTCAAAAAGGCTTTCTTGGTTTCAAGGCTTGATCACAATTTCTTAGCTTATTTTAATCACATTTTTCAGTTTATGGAAAATTAGAATTTAATATAATAACTAATAATTGTTTTCCATTTGTGCTAATGACAATTTACACACACACCCTCATTCAGAGGTTTTTGTTATAAACCATCAAATGAAAAACACTCTTTACTTTCTTACGCCTCGTTGTTTGACAAAAGGTTGAGTGACAATGACGAACTACACAGAGGAAAACAACGTGAGCGCTTCATCTCCAACAACACCTACTGAGGTGACACAAGGTTCTTCTGTTTTTGACAATTTTGATTCGATGAAGCTTAAACTTTCTGATATCTATGAACGCATGAGGTCATTGAGAAGGATCAGAACTCATGGCCGAAGAAAAATTCTTGTTAGGAATGAGTTTGATGCTGACAGTTCTTCTTCTGGGGATGAAAAAGGTGTTTTTTTTTTTTAATTTGATTTTAATAATCTTTATGTGTGTGAAAAACTGTTCCTTTTCTTAATAGTGGCATAACAAAAATTAAAAATAAATGTTGATACATTAGAAATGAAGCCAGATTAATAAGTTATGTTTGATCTATACATTTTATTATGCTTGGATATATTTTGCTGAATAGATTTGATCATATGTCAAGTCTTTAATTTAGCTCAGGATTTTCTGAGTATTGATTGAATGGCCCGTGAAGATGTGTTGTATATTTTGATGGTAGACAAAGGTGATGAAAAATTAAAGCCTCTAAACCAACCTTTTTCAATTTTTTGCAAAAACAAAATTTTCCCCCTAATTTAGAGAATTTAGATGATTTCAAGCACACAATCAGTGTAAGACATACAATAAATTAATTTAATTTTTCAACTGCTCTTTTATTTTGAGATGTACTTTGTATGTCATGCAAAATGAAGTTCTTGTGCTAGAAATAACCTGCTGATGTTGATCCATTTTGAACCGAACAGATGGTACTTCAGTCTTTAATCCAATTGATCTGGATTCTCCACCAGTTATAAAGTGTCCTGGATGCGATTTTGACATCAAAATGTCTTCATTACGCGACTATTTGGAAGATCCAACATACAACTCACATACTATGGTATGACCTCCTGTATTTTATAATTCATACTGATAAAGTATATCCATTTCTTTAAGATTTGGTATGATAGATTTGATAACTGGTCTAATGATTTCGTTTTTATAAATGGATGTCTTTGCTTAGATTGTCATGAAATTGAACAAAATTTTGATTTAGCTGCCTGTTATAGTGCACTGTCCTGATCTTAATAAAAAGGCGAGCAAGAAGCAACCATTATGGTCAAAAACTAAGGGAAAAAAAATGAAATAAGACATTTCTAAACATTTAGCGCTGGTATAGTACTTAGTTATAATTGAAATTTGATATCTGAATGGCTGTTCACTGTTCCTATCAGATTTGTCCTGTGTGTGATAAAAATTTAGGGGAGGATGTAATCAGGATGATGCAGAGTTCAAGCTTCCCAACCTCGCCAAAGGTATCTGTTACTTGTCTTGTGATTTATGTGCTTAAATTGTAACATAGGTTAGTTTCAGTGTAGGAGTATTTGATTCTTCTTAGTTTCAGCACATTCGGAACCGGTGGAAAGATGGCGTCTCTATTAATGATTGGGAATTGTATGACAAGATAAATGCTTCATCGAGAAAAACCAGACACAATTCAATTTCTGATTCACATTTCTCACCATCTCGGGACAATGTATATGTTCCAAGCTCCAACGAGTTTTTCTCAGATGAAGATACCATCAGTGATGCCTCAGACATTACCGATGCAAATGACATTCCCATTGGAAAAAGGTATGATCCTGCTTTTGGATAAGATATAAATAACAACTGTACTCATGAGTGAAATTGTCTATCTGAAGTTAATATCATTGTAACTCATTCATTGTTCTCGGCATTTAATAAAAATATTGCTTCTTGTGGTATGGAAAATTATGCACCTGATGGTGTTACCATAGATTTCCAAATTATTGTACTCAGTACATTTCTCAGTTATCTGCGGATCTACAAGATATCACTGAGAATTTATTCAGTGGTAGATTATCAATAGTATCTAAATTCTGTTCATGATGAGACATTACATATAAGAAACAAGACAATTTTTTTTTTGAGTCAGAAACAAGACAATTATATTCCCGCTTTTCGGATTTATTTCTCTAATATTTTTTTTCCGTTTTAAGGTTGCTTTAAAAGATACGGGAGGTGTGTGTATATGATATGCTACTCTCGGAAATTTAAAAGGATCACGTAACAAGAGATTTACTCAATAATCTATCATTATTATCTTTCTGAATATGAAAACTCTCATTCCAAATCATGAATAAATTTCTGTTGCTAGAATTACTTGACTGTTAATGTGGTGTGACAGTGGTTATTATATTCCTGCAATATGGTTTACAGTTACATGTGGAGCAATATCTAACCTGTAGTACATTCCACACATTTATGTATTAAATATCTAGTGCATTGAATTTTGACTTTGCTTTAGTGTTTTTTCAAATTAGTTATTGAAATAAGGTTTATGGAAAGTATCTTCCTAAACACACCCAATGTTGAAATTCTGGTGATGGTTTTATGTTTGCAGCTCTGGCGGAGCAGAAGTACCGGACACAGGTCATGAAGAGGATGTTCAAGAGAGAAGTGACAAGGCTGCTTTTGCTCAAGAGCTGTTTATGTCAGCTTTATTCTCAGAATAATTAATAGCACAATTAGTCAATACATTGTGAGGAATTGCTTAATTACATCTTGAGATAGCTTTGATGCTTGTAAACATTATAACATTGGCTTTTATTCTGGTGCATGAGTTATCATTATAGGATCATACTAAATATTTTTCATATCGGATAGCTAGCAAATTGGATGGTTAGCTCTATTTTGTGGCCATGTATTACTGAACAACTTGGTGACATTTATATATAAGTTTATGTTTTGCATTTCTTTATTATCAGTATGATTTGCATACTTTCATGGCAATGTTTTGAAATTTAAATTGGAAATCAAATCGGCAAGACTTCTTGGTCATGATTCGATAACCAAACCAGATATCCTTACAAGGATCGAAGACAGAACTTGTGGTTCTATCGGTTAAACGAGGCGACCAAGTTTGGTTTTGGTTATTTTAAATGTTGCAACAGGGTTGAAATAAAAATGGTGAGCAACAATACTCAATGTCCAGAGTAAAATCCGTGATGATGACATAAAGTTGAACTTTCTGATTTCAATGAGGGCATAAGGGTGGTGAAAAATTAAAGTCTCTAAACTAACCCTTTTTAAATTTTTACAAATACAAAATTTCCCCCTTATTTAGAGAATTTGGATGATTTCAAGCACACAAACAAGGGACTTAACCTCACACATTTTTTCCTTCTTGTCCTGTTTGTGTTGATAATTTAGTGGAGTCTGCAACCAGAATTGTGAACAATTCATGCTTGCCAAGCTTGCGAAAGGTATTGTGATTTATGTTCTTTAATTGTAACATAGATCAGTAGTGTGTAAATTCTATTCATGACGAGACATTACATATAAGAAACAAGGTGGTTATATTCTTACTCTTTGGATTTTTATTTCTCTAATATTCTTTCCGTTTTAAGGTTACCTTGGAAGATACAGGAGGTCTGTGTAATCTATCATTATTGTCTTTCTGGATATGAAAACTTTCATTCCAAACTTTGAATGAATTTTATTGCTAGAGTTACGTGCGTAGAATTGTTAAATTTTGTTTGTTTCAGTAATCACAGATGCAGTTGTTGTATCATAACGATGAACCAGCTGAAAATTTTCCTATTAAATCTGAAATAACATGTTTTGGAATTTGCAGGTGAAGGGAAAGTTGAATAACGATCATAGTACATGCTAAATATAACAAAGCCAAATCAGCTGATCTTTACTGATCTAACATTATTATAGCCATAAGTTTCACTCCAGTGTAGATTCCCTGAGTACATAGAAAATCAATGAACAAGAAGGTCAAGTATGTAAAAATCACACACAATATTGTTTATGTCCAAATTAAATTGGCTTCCCACTATTATTGAAAGTAAAGCAGCAAGCATTCTCTCTTTAGGGGTTCACATATAAACCTCAATTCAAGGAGTAATTCCAATAATCTTTCAGGAAAATGTATGACTTCTTATATCAAATTAGTATGAAAAAAAATCATAAAATAACAAGGCATGATGTTCCCTATAGTTCAAGAATACACTTCATTTTATAGGAATTAAAGGTGTAAAACTAAAATCACCTTAATCATATAATCATATTTCATATGGATCATAAATGTATCAATCATTATTTAGTGGCACAAAAGAGAAAGATTTTAAGCCTTTGGACTGTACATCCCACTACAAACAAGCAATGGAGCAAGTCAAGTGATCCTAATGAAACAAAAAGCTTGAGTACCCCAGGCCTACAAAACACAGCCACTACCTTAAAAATCAGAATGGATTAAAGCAAAAACAAAGACAAAAAAAACCATGTGGATTAGTGGAGGACGCGGGGCGCAAACAAACAAGCTTTTCTGTTCTTCAAATTTCTTGATATTGGAGATTCAAAGAAGAGTAAATAACAGCAAGTCTCATTTTTCTATAAGAAGGGAGATCGCAAATTCCTAAAGTTTACTGAGGGGAACATGCCAACATTGACTTCTCTGCGTCAAATTCATAGAATTCCTAGAGGAAGGAGGATGTGTTCTTTTTTTCATATAAGTCAACCTAACAATGGTTGAATCGTCGAACTAATGACAATTTTTGTTTAAAAAAGTCTTAAATTTTTTAAAAGATTTGTAGGAATTTAAGACTATCAAGAATTACAACTTAGATTTTCATAGATTTACATCATATGATTTTAAAGGATTTGAAATGATTTTATGGATTTACAAGATTTCAAAAGATTTTTAATGAATTTTAAGGACTCATTAAAAAAGAAATGAAAACACAGACTCTCTTATTTATTTTATTTTATGGGAGAGATAGAGAGAGAAGAGAGAGGAGAGAAGGGAGAAGAGGGAGGGGAGAGATATAGTAAAATTTTAAAAGAAAAAACAATCCTAAGAAATATTTTCATGAAAGACCTTTTCAAGTTAAAATTTTACTAGAAAATCCCACAAAATCCATCGAAATCCAATTTATTGAACAAACCTTCAAAATTTGAATGATTTTGAATATCACGAAACTTTTTTTAAGTGATAAAAAGTCTTGGTTGAATACCACAAGACTTTTTTTAAAATGACAAAGAGTTTTGATTGATTTCCATAAAACTTTTTTTAAGTTGCAAAGAGTTTTGATTGAATTTCACATGACTTTTTCATAATAAAAGTCTTTTAAAATCCCTTACGGGATGTTTGTTTCGGAGAAACACAAATTATTCTCAGGAATAACTTACCCGAAAATGAAAATATGAAAATATGATTCCTGACCATTTGTTAAAAAAAGTGTTTGACAAATATTCTTGGGTATTTGTTAAAAAAAATGTTTGGCAAATAAATTGACATTCTTGAGAAAATTGGAAGTTACAATTTTAAAAAAAAATATATATGTATAATATCATGGGAATGCACATTCCCACTTTCTTACATTGGAATAAATTCATGGGAATAAGAGAAGTTACTTCATTCCCATGAACGGTGGATTCTAGGGTGAGGGTTCAGTTAAGTCTCTCACCGGTATACCACTTAATGTAACCATTGGATTTAATTAGCCATATGATATCATTATTTGTGACCTCACTTTATCTAATCCCTTTTCTATGTAACCAATTCTCTCTCGCCTAACAAATCTCCTTTCACTGAAGCACAACCACGATGCCGAAGATCTGTTTGCTCCTCTGCTACATATAAATATTTACTTCTGAGTTCACACAATAAACCCCACAAGTATATAAAAATCATTAATTTACACTTGAATAGAAGGCAAGCGGGCAACAAGCTGCGCCGCTAGACCTTTTTGGATGGCAAAACCAATCCTCGTGAATACAACATTCATGGACCTAGGAGACATAACATGGCTATGCATAACCTTTTGAACTCTATGTAGAAGTTCAACAGCCTCTGGTGCTAGGAAACCAAAAGTGTCAAAAGCAAATGGTATAAAAACATGTTGATTGTCAGAACATGCTTTCTCATGTTCGGCCACTTTACTTGACGCAGCTTTTAGAGCTGCCTGTCCTACGGTAAAAGGTCCGACACCTAATCCCACAAGTGGTGAAACCCCAGTCAAGTCTACACAAGCATGTTTTCCACCTACCCATCCGTACACCATCATATCCGCAGGCCTGAGCGTTGATCTTCTATCTAGTGGGTCAGTCAGGAAGTTCATACGCACCTCCTTCTTCACTGATATTCCCGCCCGTCTGAATATATCAAAAAGTACATCCCTAACAAAGTCATGTCTGTACTTAAACCCGGGAAGCTCCTTACAATGAACGACATGCTCCCCAAAAGTATCCAGGTACGCCTTATGACAAACGGGGCACACCTCATCAATAGAAAATAGTGGAATCATAAGGCGATATCTAAGGATAGTACGATACCCCACAAGTGCCTATCGTTTTGTAAGATTCAACAAAGCCATCAAAAAGACTTCATTGGTTATTTAACAATGATTCTCCTTGGCCATTGGTAACCATGCTCAGGTAGTGTATGGGTAGAAGATATCAATTTCACGTGATAAACAACAACAATTCATATGGGGACTAATACTAAAAAAACTACAATGGAATTATTTTATGTTATCCCTAATTCCTATAAACACTCATTTGAAATTAAATTCCTACTTGAATTTGTCGACAGTCATGTCAAAATCCTTTTCATTCCTCAAATTTTTCTTTTCTTTAAATTTCCCTAAACTTGTTTGAATTTTATTTTCGATTCAGTGTGCGGCAGTGAAATAAGATCTGCCAAGAGAGATAATTGGTTGCAGAGAGAAGTTATTAAATTTAGATCCAGTATAGTCAAGTATAATGAATCAATATGATCTTATTAAATCTAACGATTAAATAAAGTGGTACACCGGTGAAGAATTTAACTGAACCCCCACCCTAAAATCCACCCCTATGAACCTTTATACCTAGGAATATTTTTTTCTCAATCTGATAACAAACATGGGTATAATCATTCTCTAGCCATGTATTCCCGAAAATGTCATTCTTAAACTTGAAACAAATACCCCCTTAAAATTTCAATCCAATACACCCTCCTAAACCAGCGATGAATGGAGGCAACCCATTGATTTTTGTTTTTTTTAACCATTTTTTATTTCTATCTAAATTCATCATATAATTTATTGTTTGCTACTACTAAAATTCATCATAAATTTTTTTAAAATAATTGTTGCTACTATCAAGACAGAGGGGCTAGCTTGTCTCCAAAATTTAAGAGAATGATAACTAAATTTATTGTTTGCTACTACTAAAATTCAACATAAATAATTTAAAAAAAAATTGTTGCTACGATCAAGATAGAGGGCTAGCTTGTCTCCAAAATTTAAGAGAATGATAACTATTGTATTGGTTGCGAAATACTCATCATAACCACCACAAAATAAGATTTGTTCAATTGAAAAGATTGTATTTGGAGGAGCGGGGTAATGAAATTTGGAGAGGGAAATTGATTTTTAACAAAATTTGATTTATTTATTTGGTTCTTAATTGATTTAGTTTATAAATAATAAAAAAGTAAATATATTAGCATCATAAAACAAAACAAAAAATGCCAACAAGTGATATAACATAATCAAAATGACTGAGATACTCGTGCTTACGAATTGTAATGTCTACATCTATCATTAATATATATTTTTTGACAAGTCATTAATATTAAATATATAATTGATATTTTAATCTAAACGAAACAAACATCGCAATAAAACAGAAAATCAAAAAACTTTGCACCAAGATAACAAATAAAATAACATACGACGAAATCACAAAAATAAGGAAAGAAAAATCTGATTTATGTAAAAGAGTAATGATGTTTGTAGAACTACTTTGTGATAAGTTTTAAGACAATCTTCTTTCTCTCTCCTTATTGTCAAAATCAATAGAGATGAAAATAGAAAGATAAAGAGTAAGAGTGCAATATAAATATGAATATGAGATAGAGAGATGTTAAAAAATTGTCACAAAATAGTCCAAACATCATCTCATTACGTGAAAACCACTTATTAAATTTGATATAAAATATAAAAGATACAAGGGTTAAGTGATATTTTGTCTGAACTAAAAAAAACTGAAGAGGAAATTAGATGGAAGAAGTGAATTTTAAATCCAAGGGTTAAATGATATTTTGTCTCATGCCATTTGAGTGAGTCTTGATTTAACCTTTGTACAATAAAAACTTTGAATTCCAACCTTATTATTACTAGATTCTTTGATTTTCACCCATGATGTTATCCGACCATACAATATAAACGTGTAAGATTGATGACGTGTCAAACTGACTTGGCTTTTAATTATTTTCTATTAAATTTTTTCAACATGGATTTTTTTTTATTAATTAACAATTATTTAAAAAAAACAATTACATATTACAATCAAATTAAGAAAAAAGGAAAAACACCTAAAACAAAATTAAAATGAAACCTCCATCATAAACATTTTGACCATCATCTTGAAATTAACCTAAACTTGAATAACACACACCCAGAAATTCAAATATTAAATGTTAGTTTCCTTGCAAAGCGTGTTGGATACGGTAGCGTTTGACAGAGAATGAAGTAGAAGCGGGAAAAATGAGTGTAGTACGAAAGATAGTACGATCTAGCATCAAAGCTATAAACCCACTCCAAGGGTTTTACCCATCCATCTTCCACCTTCAACCATGGCTCGTTTCTCCAAATGCTCTTTACAGCACCTCCGCTACTACTACACCTCCACTCACTTCTCACCCGCGCAGCTTCGCAATGTCTGGATCTCGGGTCTCCTCGACCCTTCTAAGGTGACTCTCACATTGAGGGAGATGCTTTACTCGGGTCATGTCGATTTGATGGAGGATGCTAGAAAGAATATTATGAAGAGGGATAAGGAGTATGAATCTTATGTCAAACAAGAGTCATGGGTCGGTGAATGCCGGACCTTGAAAAAAAGAGGTACCTTTACAAATCTCAAATGGCTCATTAATGGTCCTACTTCAGATTCTATCACTGCTGATCTCACTTTCTTCAACTGGAGGAAACATAAGGTAGTAATAATCATAGTCTATAAACTGACTTGGATTGATTTATTTGAGTTTATCTACTGGTATAATCGGAGAACTAGCTTATCACAATTTTCATAACTTTTCCACCATAACCAACTTATAATAGAATATACAAAAACAATTTAACTTTATTTTATTTTTAACTATAAAAATAGCTTTTGAAAGCTTATACATAATCATTTGTGCTATAAGCTGCAAATAAGATGTTTATCCAAACAAGCTCATATTCTTCGGTTAATGTTTTTTATATTATTGAATTTTTTTAAAATTTGTACATTCTTGCAGATGAGCATAATGGATACAACTAATTGTGTTGATTTCACCTCTGAAGTTAAGAATGCTCTGGGTGCCTTTGACGGCGCGGTTCTTGTTCTTTCTAGTGTTGATGGGGTGCAGGACCAGGCCATTGCTGTGGATAAGCAAATGCTAACATACCAACTTCCAAGACTTGTATTCATTGACAATCTTGACCAAAAAGGAGCAAATCCATGGCAAGTTTTAAATCAGGTAAACTTCCACGTCATCATACTGTGTTGTCAATCTAGCTAGGGTGGTGGAGCAAATTGAGCTGTTGTTTCTATTCTGTGTCGTACATCGCAATCATGTTGCTTCACACTGCTATTGATAACATGGGTTTTGTAGTTTATTGCTACTTGAACAATTTTATTTAATTTATAAAGAGAACTTCAGTAACTTCATTGTAGATTTGAAGTTAGATTTAGAAATTAGAAGCCTATGATATTTAATTATTATTGACATTGGACATTTTTATATAAAATTCAAATTTAACTTGTTGTTTTTATTTAACTTGTAGACCTTTTTGTAACATTTTACAGGCAAGATCGAAACTTCAACATCATTGCGCTGCAGTCCAAGTTCCAATAGGCCTGGAATATAATTTTAAGGGACTTGTTGATCTCGTGCAGTTAAAGGCCTGCTTTTTTCATGATTCAGATGGGTCTGTTTCTGAAACTTTTTCATTGGTTCTGCCTGTGGTTATTCTTCAAATTATTCAAATGTTTCTTATTGCAGAAAAGAGGTTGTCGTTGAAGAAGTTCCCACATATATGGAAGCCTTGGTGTCAGAAAAAAGGCATGAACTCATAAAAACTGTGTCCGAGGTGGACGGTAAACTTGCTGAAGCTTTCTGCAATGGCAATCCCATATCAGCAGCTGATCTTAAGGTGTGTGAGCAACAGTCTATATATACTTTTTTTCATTGGAGTTATGCATATTAATTATTTGGTTTTAATATGCACAACTGAAGGAAAGCCCACTTTTTGTCCATGCACCACTGAAGGCAGATGTGCATTTTCAGATATAGTGTGATATATGAAAACCAGTTGTTACTTCGCCCCCACTCCCCATTTTCAAATCTTATTTTGTAAATTATTTTCTTTTTGTTATTATTGTGTGTGCAGGAAGCAGTTCGTCGGGCCACCATAGCACAGAAATTTATACCATTTCTCATGGGTAGTGCATTCAAATATAAGGTAACCGTTGAATTGTCTTGAATTTAATGTAGTTCAAAGACTTCACTTTGGAAAATGAATTCACTTCTAACATTCGTAGTACGTCCATGCCACTATGCAAACTTTTTGGGTCTGGTCAAATCTTACGTCATATGAATAAATCTACTTAGAATAATGCTGTTTAATAAATAATAAATGAGCAATATCTGTGATAAAATTTAGTAAGAATCCTGCTGTTTTAAAAGCTGGTTACTGGTACTTTTTAAGATTTTCCATTCCCTTGCTATAGTTATGTTGGTGGAAATCTAATTTATGATCTACCATTCTTTTGGAAAGTTGGTAGCTTTCTACTGTTATAAGGCTTTGTTACAGAAGGCTGACATGTAAATTAGGAGACAAAGCACCAAGAGGAATGCGCTTCCGGAGCATGTCATTGGTGTTAATCCTATTAAGAACAATAATCTAAACATTAGTTTAGACTTTAAGGGATCTTTGGACTCCTAACTTGAGACATAATATACTTTACACTTTATTAAACTTTTTGATATTAATCATCTTAATGATTTTTTTAAACATCAATCCCTGTAGGATATCATCCTTGCTATCATGTTTTGAACCCCTATAATATTCTCTCACATGCATGCACACACTTAGGCATGCCTGAGCACTAATCTGATCCAAACTTGAACATTCAATATTTAGCTAACTGATCCAAACTTGAACATTCAATATTTAGCTAATAATCAATATGATACAAACTTGAACATTCTATATTACTTGCATCCTCGATAGGTGTTGGTATTATTGAATTAGAAATTGCAAATACAGATGGGAACACACTCCCAATCCACCCTGGAGCTGAGCTCCGCAGAGAGATTGCAATTGTATGCCTAACAAACAGAAAACAAACTTCTGCATAACCTCCCCCCTTTTTCGGATTCTCCTTGATAACAGAAATTATAATCAAACCACACCTTCTCACACTGACCCTACTGCCACATCAGCAGTGCTACTTCCTATTTCTCCTCGCAAACTTTCGACACCTTAGGCCCGCATTGCTGGCCCAATATCGTTACGTCCCTATCACTTATAAGATTTTTTTAATCAATATCTATATCATAAGAATTTATTTGATTTTAAAGAACTTTATGGATTCATATAATTTGAAGAACATGCCTTGTAAGTAAGATTCATCCACATAACTAAAGCTATGCTAGCCCTCCATTGCCCAAGTCCACTGTGGTAGCTACCAAAGATATTTGACATAAAGTGGTCAGTTTTACTTCCTAGTTCACATTGGATTTGTGTGGTGAATTACCAGCGTCGAAGCTGGTTCTGGTTGGCTTGCTATTAGTGCAAAAAGGAAGAATAGTGGCCCAGGGAAGAGAGTTAGTGGTTAGGCTGGGTTAGTTGGACAGTTAGTTAAGCCTAGCTATGGGTACTTAGGAGTGGGGGAGTGAGGGCCATAGTTGTGTCATTAGTTTGTTGACAAAGAATCAAAGGAGTGGGGGAGAGTGGCTCTTCTGAGGGTCCTCTCTTTGTAAGAACTTCTGCTATTTTGGATGGAGTTAACGATTACATTTGGTGAACCATAGAAGAAGGCCTAAAATCCTCCATTTTTAGCCCCGTTATTTCCGCCACAAAATGCCATCTGCCGCCATACTTCACAAATTGGCCATAGCTGTTGCCAAAAAAATCCTTCACTGCATTCTGCCATGGCTACTATTTGATAACATTGATTTTGGGTTGAACAATACATACAAGCTTATGATTTATGATAAAATATTATGGCGTAATTTGATCCATGTAGCTGATCTCACTTAGTGGGATAAGGCTTGGTTGTTGTTGTTGTTGTAATACCTTACAAGCTTATATTTTTTGTTTTTTGTTGTTTCTGGTACAGGGGCTACAACTACTTTTGGATGGTGTACTTAATTATTTTCCGTGTCCAACTGAAGCTAGTAATTCTGCTCTCATACAATCGAATGAGGAAAAGGTACCAAATTCAAAGAAACAATTTAATGAGATTATTTGAATTGCTTGGGAGAAAATTACTCCTAGCCTTTGTTACTAATAAAGGAAAGAACCTAGGCTAGGTAACTGTGGTCTACTACTGTAGCTTATGTAAATTCTGCTAGTAGCTCTATAAATAAGTGTTTTTTCTGTGGCAGCTAGGCTTGGTTGCCCTAGCATTGATGTTCAAAGACGTGCACTGAACCATTGTAAAATTTGATTTGTCAATAAAACTGAGCTTGATTTTTGTTCATCTTGTTGCATGGGAAAGGCACATGGTTGCCCTCTCACTTGTCTTAAAAATACTTATTCACATCCTTTCGAACTTATTTACACTGATTTGTTGGGCCCTGCTCCGTTTATTTCCAATAGTGGCTATTCCTACTACATTTCATTTGTGGATGCCTACTCTTGGTTCACATGGATCTATATACTAAAGGAGAGGAAACATAGGCATATCATTTCATTTGGCATCTCTCATCGTGGGATTTTCCCTCACACACGTCACCAAAACCGTGTTGTGAAGAGGAAACATAGGCATATTGCTGAGTTAGAACTCACTCTTTTGGCTCAGGCTTCCATACCCTACAAATTCTGGGACTGTTCTTTTCTTACTACTGTCTATCTTATTAACAGACTCCTCACATCCTCCTTGAACTTTGATGTTCCTTATACCAAGCTCTTTGCTCAGCCACCTGACTATAGTTTCATCCAATGTTTTGGTTGCTCATGTTTCCCTCTTCTCAGACCTTACAACAAACACAAACTCCAATTTTGTCTCAAGAGTGTCTCACTTGGCTATTCCACTTCTCATAAAGGATACAAGTGCTTGGCCTCTAATGGTCATCTCTATGTTTCTAAAGTTATCTTCAATGAACATAGGTTCCCTTATCTTGATTTGTTCCCTCCCAAGTCTAACACAACTCATTCTGCCTCCACTCCTGATATCTCACCTTCCATACCTATCATTGGTTTCCCTCCTGTCACTCCCTCTGTTCCTCCTGGCTTCTCTGTATCGTCCCCAAATTTACACAACCGCTATGTCTCTACTGCATCATTTCCCAGTGTCGGAGACAAACATAGGATTCTTAGTAAAAAAGACTGCACAATTCTACACTCAAACTAATTCACTCTCTAATCATATGCATCACATAATAGCAAAGACCACACTGTTCCACCAAAACTTGATAAACATGGTGTTGTTGTGTTATTTTTTTATACTACTAAAAAGGAATATTATTTGGCTATTTTAACAGGATACACTTGTGGCATTGGCTTTCACATTGAAGAGGAAGTACGATGCAATAACATATTTAAGGTACCGTAAACTTTATATGTGGTTAAATCCTATTTTCAAATTGTTTGATGTCTTATATATATATATATATATATATATATATATATATATATATATATAGACATATAGACACACACACACTACCTCCGGACATTATTATCGGCAACAAAAAAAACTCCAAATCTTGGTCATTGTTAGAAGTAAAATTTAACTAATATACTCCTCATGTAAATAAAAAAATTTTAACGTGAGCATTTGCTTTATTTTTTCCGCTAACTATCAAAAGGACAATTTAGTAAATTTGACTTATGTTTTATCATGAAAACTAGAAAAGTAATGCACTTAACTGAAATTCTTAATCACCATGAAAGTGATTTTTGTTTTTTGTTTTTGCTATAATTGTGACCGGAGGAAGGGTGTGCATGTATGTATGTCATGGTCTGCTGAAATTGGGTGTTAAACTTAGCATACTGACACTTCCAATAAGTCTTTGTAGAAGGAGAATCAAATCAATCCAACTATTGAATCATCTTAAATTATATTGATGCTCATGTATACAAAAATTCAAATAATTAGACATTCGTTGGTTTATATGTTTTAATAATAATAGATATTTACATATATTTTAAACAGTGTATTATATACGTTTAAGATGTTGGGATGGAATATCATATCGGTTTAAAGATACATGAATTTTTATCTGTTTGATCTACTGAACAAAAAATTTCAATTCAAAGGTTGGATTGATTTAATTCACCTCCTACAAAGAGATGTTAAGGTTTAAGTTAAATTTGACTCATGGTGTGGATCCTGACTCATAATTTTTACATATATGTGTTGCTTTTTTATTGTGTGAAGAATCTATGATGGTGCCATCCGTAAAGGAGAATTTATTACGAATGTTAACACTGGCAAGACGTTCAAGGTAAGTTTAAGGCTCTTCATTGTTCTACTTTGATTGCATTTGTCTTGTGCACATGGTGTTTTGTGTTGTGGATCTGCTTTGTTTCTACAATCTTGGTTTTTTGTTACTCAATTAGTTCATTTTTTATAAATATACGACTCAATTCAAGATGACATTTATGATAACCTACAATTATAGTAGTTGTAATTAAGTTCTGTCTTGCTAAGAATGAATAACAAAGATATTCCAAAAATGATGGGATCTTTTAATATTAATTTGTCCTCAGATTATCCATTTATTACTAGTCCATGGATTCAAGTCTCTAACACAGTGCATGGATTCAAATTCTTGCTTGATACTGCTGGCAATATTGACTATTTTTCAAGAAACTTTTCCATCCGAGAAGTATCTATTTAACCATACTTCTAATATTATCCTCTTGCATATCCAGGTCTTGTCCCCTCGTTTTGCACCTTTTTTTCTAAAAATATTGCTACAGCAAAGACAACTACTAGTTTTTGCTTTTACCAGTTTAATGAGGCATGAAAAATGATTAAAAACAATATACAGTGGTGTGCAGTCATAATATCATTTTCCTGTCTCTGCTTTCATTTATTGCATTTTGACACTTGTTATCTTGTTGCTGAAGCCTTTCTTCTCTGCAAATGCAGGTTCCTCATTTCTTTGAGGCGGTGCAAAAGGATAAGATGGAGGTTAGTTTTTAAATTTTCTTCCAATTTGTGGATCCTCCCATTGAACAAATGTCTTTGGAGAACTTTTGTATGATTGTTCTGCCATATCTCTTTTTAAATTTTAATTTTAGCTTATACTAGTTTGACGAGGCATGCAAAATGATTCAAAACAATATGCTGTGGTGTGCACTAATAAGATCATTTTTATGTTTCTGCTTTCGCTTATTCAGTTTTGAGACATGTAGTTTTGTGACTGAAGCTTTTCTTCACTCCAAATGCAGGTTCCTCATTCGATTGAGCCGTGGAAGGATGACTTGGGGGTTAGTTTTTAGATTTTCACCTTGACTAGTGAATCATCCCATTAAATTGAATGTCTTAGGAGAAAATTTTGTATAAGTTTTATGCCATATCTATTTAAATTCTAATTTTAGCTCTTAGTAGTCTAAAGAGGCATGAAACATGATTGAAAACGAATATGCAGTTGTGTGCACTCATAAGATCATATTCATGTCTCTGTCTTCATTTATTGCATTTTGAGACTAGTGATTTTTTGGCTGAAGACTTTGTTTGCAAATGCAGGCTCCTTGTTTGGTTTGGGTGCGTAATGATGAGGTGGGGGTTAGTTTTTAGATTTTCACCATGATTTATGGATCTTTTCAATATATTGAATGTCATAGGAGAACTTTTGTATAATTGTTCTGCAATATCTCTTTAAATTCTAATCGGGATTCTTCTCCCAAATCGACAGGTGTTTGGAGTGGCACATGCTGGAGAAATCGTCGCTGTACATGATGTTATTAATGCACCAGGTTCTACTTTTCTCTTCTCTCAAAGCATATGCCACATTTCTTGAATTCTTCATTGCTCTTTTTATGTTAGAATGAATTTTTCATTAATATATTGTTGGTGGTTTAAGCTGTTTGAAAATGCGGTCATCATGTTTTTTAGTGGAGAGTATATTTCATTTGAGGGTTTGAAAATACTGAAAAACTGCTAAACACGGTAAGTCTTTATACGTATCACTTCAGCAATGGATGTTCACACTGCCTTGTAACATCCTTGATTGGGACTCCAGTTTTTGTATGTGAAAAAACCAATACTCTAGCTCTATAACCCATTAAACAACACAATCCAATCTCATACGAATTTATGGGCATTCCACTCGAACAAAATATGATAGTGAAACAAATGTTAATGTGACAATCTGTTTTTCCGTGTTCATTATTTAATCAGGCGATACTTTTACTGATGGGTTAGTAAGATATAAAAAGGCTTCTGTTGATGTTTCTGAGTTGGTTTCAAGAGTTTCTGGAGTGCAAGTAAGTAGTTTCTATATATGATAAATTAACTTCCCTACCTTGGCTTTAATGGCAATTTATATAACCTAATTGTCTTCTTTTGTGTAATTCTTTCTAGGTTTCAAAAGTTTAGCAAACTCGAAGTTTAGTAATGTCACTCTTTTGACAGGCCTCCTTGGTGGAAGACTCTTTTGATTATGTATATGTTGAGATGGTGTATCTGCCACTATTTGGGAGTTTACGAATGTTTTATTTTAAGTTGTACATATATCAAGATATGTCATTTTGAGAATCTGATCGATGATACATCTATTTAAACAGGATTCTAATTTTGGAAACATTGAAATTACAAATGATACTATCTCGAAATTTCAATAAATATTATTTTGAACTAAGAGTTAGTTTGAAAATTGCTTATTTATTGTTTATCAAGCTTGGTCATTAGGAGTAGGATATATTAGTTCATGTCTGGTCACGATTAGAATTTTGGATCGTGACAAAGTTAGAAGGATTTACCCCACCAATCATATGTTTTAGGTCTCATTAAGGGACACTTCTTAACATTGAAATTACATATGATCTATTTTGATATGGAAGTTAGTTTCGAAATTGCTTATTTATTATTTGTTAAGTTTTGTCATTAGATTTCTCTCAAAAAAAAATAGTTGTCATTAGATTTGCTTGACTAGGATGTATTAGTTCATGCGCTAGTCATGATTAAAATTTTAGATCGTTATAAAGTTAGAAGGATTTACCCCACCAAGCATATTGGTGCCCAATCATGCGCTTACTATACCTCAATAGTGGATTACAATTTGATATGATTTACGTGCAACTTGGTTTGCCCAGCACGAATTTACCTTTTCTTTGGACCATGTTCGAAGAACAACATTAGTGTTTTTAATTTAAGTTGTAATTTGGAACCCACAATTCATCAATGTTGGTTGGACAAAATATTACTCTAATCATTTGAATCTTGCGATAGTTATCTATTTGAATAATATAAGTAAGTGTTTTTTTATAACCATTTTATAGTAAAAAGTGTTATTCATATTAGAAGTATAGATGAATCACATAGTAATTGTAAGATCCAGGTATTTTACCTTATTTTTAGCTAAAGTGTTTTGTTAGGATTTGACATAAAAATATTTTGTTCTTGTGATTAATTGAATGATGGTATTACGTTATAATATTTTTTTCGATTCTATAGTCAAGTCCATGCTACTAATTATTTAATGGATGACTTGTTTTATTTTTGCAACGAATAGGTATAGTTATTTTATTATACTATGAGTCTGAACAATAAATTATATAATTTGGATAATTAATTTTATTGGATAATGTTAGTATGTTAATTGTGTGTTAGTAGTTTCTTCTTTAGTAGGACTTGAAAATAATAAACTAACATGAGCAGAGACATGCTCATGGATTAACAAAGTGAAACCACCATCGCACTCTTTGTTTGCTAAAAGATCAACACATTTAATTTATAATAGAAATGACACACTTTTATCTTCCAATCTAGCTCCAACAACTTGCGAATTTGTTGCACCTAGTAAAGACATGTACTGGGGCCACTATGCATAATGCTAAACAACTAAAAACGAAAAACATCATATTTAGGAATGACAAGTAAAAAACAAATGTATTGGGGGATAAATTCCACATATATGGCGCAACTTTTGATTTGTATTGGCACTGCCACTGGCTACATATCTGTTTTTGGAGATGCTCATTAGACTTTTATTTGGGTCTGTTACAAGGCTCTCCTTTTTGATGGAGTAAAATTTTGGTGAAGACTAAAAGCTTTATTAGGAAAAAGAGGTACAAGAACGAAAGAGACATATGATGGCTGAACAGTGTTTTATACAAAATGAGAAAAAAATCAGTGATCATGGAAAAGTAAAATTGGTATTACATTCAAAATAGAAAAATGGTTGCCTTGTGTTAGTGCATGTTTGGTCTCGTGCTTTAAGAAACTTTAATTTGAGTCAATTAATTTGTAAAATTGATTTAAAAAACATAGAATTATTGAAGGTAAAATTATTTATGTTTGATAAATTTATAAAAGTTAGTTAACTTGCATGATAAATCTTGAAGACAAAATCTAACTTGATGTAAGAGTAAAACAAACCGACTTGAATAATTGGGCATGTATACACACGAGAAAAACCCTATTTTTTTTTTGGAGGGACTCTATGTCTTGGATCACACCCAAATAACGAGATAAATTAAAAATCAAGGTTATAATAATTAAACAAAAATGTCCTCTCAATTCCCCGAAAAAAAAAGAGGAGAGGATTATAGTGTGTACTAATTCACTCTTAACAACCCTCTTTTTTCTTATCAAATTTGAATTTTTTTTTTTTTTGTCAAGGCTCAAAT
>Ga0228711_1000865_pt1 | contig 41241 bp, 17 predicted proteins | sample MedpolnodulmetaG_2_FD_177996 | JGI IMG/M metagenome (GOLD analysis project Ga0228711, IMG submission 177996) | Root nodule microbial communities from Medicago polymorpha collected in Santa Monica, California, United States - brown nodules | ecosystem: Host-associated > Plants > Roots > Nodule...
AAATAAAATTAAAAAAAAAAAAAAACGATCCAATACGATTCAATTAAATACAGTTTTATTTGGATTTATTTTTTTTATATCCAAATACAATTGTAATTTTTTATTAATATTAATATTACATGAACAAAATATGATCATATAAAATATATCATAAATTAATACAAAGAAAAATAGATTAAATTACACTAATAAATATTGTTTGAAAAGAATCGAATCAAAAACCAATAAACAATATAATTCAATGTATTAATACTAATAAAATAAATAAATATTAAAATTTACTTATGCAGTTTAATTCGTTTTGATTTAGCTTTGAGATTCAATTTAAAAAAAATGATCAGAAATTTGATTCGAGCGGTTTCCGCAAAATGATATTTAAATGCATAGTATTTGATTTTATGTGGTTTTTGGTGTTTTCAAATCGGTTTTGCGGTTTTTATTTGGAATTTTGAACCGTTTTAGATATAAAAAAAATCGTGTTAACCCTCCTATTCATATAGGAAAAGGGCTCTAATAATCTAAAATTTAATCAAAAGGTAAGTAATGTCTGACAAAAAATTGTTCTACCTAAAAACTAAACACGATGTATTGTGAAATATTGATTTCATTCATGCTCAATGATACAAGGGAGGCTGTTTAATTTACAATTTTTTTACCGTTTCACCATCATACAAGAGAAAGGCATGTTCAATAACTACTCTAAGTACGATCCAAAATTCACCTAACCAGCGCTCAAGTTAAAACACAAGAAAGATTATGCCTTGTTTCCAAAACTATAAATAGCATATATGCACTTTCATGCGAAGGTCGATCACGTGATTCAGGAGTTTTAGAAAATATTCATTCATATAAATCCTGAAATATTTCCAATCACCCAATGTACTCATGAAATCACTAATCAGGTGTACTAAATTGAATATTTTGTTGACATTTTGAATACTTTGCAAAATGAAAAGGAAAAAAATTGTAATCTTAATGATGCAGAGGGTTTCCAGTTGGTACTTCATTGGTATTTTATTTTTTGACAAATTCATTAGTATTTTATTTTTTCAGCCTAATTTTATTATTTGTTTTGTTTTGTTATTTCCTTATTTAAGTTTCACAGTTGTAGCCTAAGAGACAACTTCTATTCAATTAATAATATTTTAGAGAGTTATCTTAATTTCTGGTGGATTTCATAAGCTTATTTTCACAAGTTTGTCGCTTACAAACTTATATCTTTTCAATCTAGGTTTAGCGTTTGCTAGTCTATGTTTCCGACTGCGTCACTTAATTTTCCTAACTCTTGAATGGACATTTATTTAGTTACCCATGAAAGATGAATCAATCCCAAACACAACATGCTAGACTCGTTTAATTCCCTTTGTACTAGTAGTCTATGGAGTATATGTCAACAAGAAGGAACCTTTTTTTTTTTTTACAAAATGTGAACAAGAAGCTGACTAACACTAATGCATAACTCTTTACCAAACTTGGGATCTTCTTCGGTGAAGCTTCTAAAGGACATAGAAGGGAGCAATAAATTTCAATTGACGGGACAACAGAACACGCTTGGAGGCAAGAAACTATTATATTAATATTACTAAAGAACCTCATAGACCCAAAGTCAACATCATAATAATACGATTTTGAAAAGAAGAAAAAGAGAAAACAATTCGGATTCATTTATATAATTATTTTGTGACAACATTTGAAATAAATTGAAACATAGAAAAATGGATAGTAAAAACACAATATGAATATAGAGAGATTTGTTAAAAAATTATTCCAAAATAGTTGTACAAATACTATATTTTTCTTTTTTAAATAGCAAGAGTCATATATGTTGATCACAGTATATTCCTGCTTGAAAAAGGAAAGGTTTAATTGCATGTTTGATCTTTTATGTTTATTTTAGTTTTCAAGTTGGTCCCTTATGTTTTAAAAGTTTCGAGTTGGTCCCTTACGTTTTAAAAGTTTCAAGTTGGTCCAAAACGTTACCCACGTTGGAATAAGTTAGTCTCTTTCGTAACTTAACGTTTAAAGATTTGAGTTGACAATATGAGTGATAGAACCTTAATTTATTTAGAAAATCAGTTTAAAACATTTTTTTAATTTTTTTGGTTTTATTAAACTTAATATCATGTCGCGAAAGGGACTAACTTATTCCAATGTGAGTAAGGTTTTGGACCAACTTGAAACTTTTAAAACTTAAGGGACCAACTTGAAACTTTTAAAACATGAGGACCAACTTAAAAGCTAAAATAAACATAAGGGATCAAACATGCAATTAAGCCAAAAGGAAACTACGCCCACTCTTTCTCTCAATGGTAAAACGGGTCAAAACTAACAAGAAAAAACATACTTGACCAAAATATGTTTTCCTAAAAAAAACTTGACAAAAAGATTAAGGAAGATAAAAAAAGTTGGTTTTATATGAAAAAGGAAAAATTTACATTAATTATTTTATAGATTACCTTCCCTTTAATATCCTTTTTACTGTAAAAAAAATTTGAAAAATATGTAATTAATGAATAAAAAATAGATCCTGACAAGTGTTTATTTGGGAAAAGATTCCCTCCATTGAAGTCTCTCCAGTTTTTCCTACAGTTTTAATCCCAACTTTTAATAGTAATCTCTCTTCTTTTTAAACATTAAATACTCTCATTTTATTAATTTTTTTTAATGATCAAGATTCCACATCATTGTGCGTATAGTTGTACTCTTAGAAAAAACTGAAGAAAAAAAAAGGTCAAAATCAATAATTTTAAACAATAATAATTCTCTCTCCTTTATTAGAGATTATCAAAATTTTCTACTAAAAAGAAGAATTCTACAATAAAAATAGAGATTATAAAAATCACAATCCTTATCAATGAAGGACTCGTTAAGATAACTTGGTGAAAGATGTTTAGAACCCGACACGTTAGCGTGTGGTTCAAACACAGAAAGCATGACAAAGACATAAATAGAAAAAATATCAATAATCGAAATCAGATTTTACCAAATACAGAAAACCCATTAAGAGATATTTGGAAGGTCCTGTGGAAAAAAATATATAACAAGACAGAGATAAAACAGAAAAGATTTCAACATGGAAAGAACCGTATAAAAGAACCTGCGACCTCTAGTTTGGTTCTTACATGTAGAAATCACTGTCTCTCTCTCAATGGCATGCAAAATGAACACCAAGAAGAAAAAGTATGGTTTTTTCTCCCTAACGGAAATTGATGCAGCGAAACTCCTAATAGAACTTAGTAATAGCACAACCTACTTGGATGAAAATTGTAAGGGTAGTCATGATATTTCACCATCATCACCCACAGATTCAGTTGAGGATGTGTTGGCAGAAATTGAAGAAGATGAACGGTTAAGGAGGAAGAACAAGAGGTTTCGATATGTTGAAGAAGTGTACAGAGTTACAGATCCAGTAGTTATTGTACCTCCCTATAATAAGAATTAGGTCACATTAACAACTGACTTGTGTTACAAGTTAACTTTAGATAGGTTTCATACATATGTAATATGGTCTTCAGATACTTATAATAGTATTTATTAGCTATACGTTGAAACATTATACTTGATTCTGAACATTGCTTATATTCATGCATAATATTTTTTTGGTTAACAAATTTTGTTGCTGATTCTTCAAGTAGAGATAGAGGACCAAATTGTTTAGGTTATCGTTGAATATAAGTGGATAATAAATTGAGTCAATCGCGCAGATAATTTAGTTTTATGCTGAAATATGCTACTACCAGTCACCAATGTGTGTGAGGTACGCACCGGAAACTCAAAGCTTTAGCTTTTTCTTAGAATTATTCTCCAAATCATGGAGAGTTCCGGACCACGATTTTAAATACAATACACTCCAGATTCTCAAAATATATATCGATGATAAGGCATGCTTGCGAAGATCATTGTCATCACCATCGTCTTAGATTAATGAACTAACCACAAGTTTGCAGGTGAACTAATGTTGGGCAGCGCAATAGTACCCCTAGTTCATGGCCAAGTTTAAAAAATCCTAAGATTCCCGTTCTAAGAACTAATATTTTTAGTTAAAGAGGTTCCAAGAACTATTGTAAGTTGTAACACGTTAAATTCAACGATGTGAGATCATAGCTTTCCTCATTTAACTAGTTAACAGTTTCACTTTCCGGTTAGTTGGTCTAGAAAATAGCAATCTAAATCCAATTATGATGAAAATACATACTAACTATCAGTATTACCCCGCCTACAAGTAACATAATAATACCATGAAAAAATATTCACTATACTAAAAGAATATACAGAGTAACTGGATTTCTCAAAAGCAGGCTTAATCAGCAAAATTCTTTACGTTTCACTATCATACAAGAGAACGGCCTGTTCAATAAACTACCAGAAGTGCCATGCAAAATTCATCTAATCAGAGCTCAAGTTAAAACACAAGATAGATTCTGCCTTGTTTCCAAAACTATCAATAGCATATATGCACTTTCATACACCTTCAAAAGGTGGATCACGTGATTGAAGAGTTTTAGAAAAACATTCATCCAATTCCTTCACAAGATTAAAAGCTTCAATGCTCAAGATGGAAGACATATTCTGTCAGCTGTTGCAATTTGCAAGGATCAAGTTTCTGCACTGACACAACAGGTTGCTTCTTCACAGTAAGCATCCGAGAGGCATTGTCCACAGTCCAACCTTGTTGTAGTACATCTACAATCATACAATCAAAAAGTCTATAATGATATCATAGGAAAGGAAGAGATGTTGATGATGTAATTTAATGTGTGATTAATTTTTCAAAATGCGGCAAAAATAAGACTACACAAGCAGAGCTGCCTTTCCAAGATAGCTCATTGTAAGTAATTGTCATGTTCACTTCCAGCCAGCCAGATTGACCAGTGTTCTCAATTGTAGATGGTGGAAAATAGTGGATTGTTCAACATATATGTCACTAACAGGACTCTCAGCTATATCTACATGACTTCCATTAATTACATCACGTGGTACATGAGGAACCTTACAAGATTCTCTTATTGTCCATCACATTTTAGCATAAAATTTTGATTCGCTACTCTACAGTCTAGCTAAAAATCCAATTAGTTAGTAGATATATTGACAGTAGTGGCATGGAATACGACAATGAGAATTGGAACCCACTTTCACTGAACACATTGTGTATCCGAGTGCAAGATTAAAAGGACTATTTTCGGTTCAACGGTCGTCAAGAAAGGATAGGGGCCAAGCATTAATGAATATCATCTAGTCATGCAGAAATAATGTTGAACATAATCAAGTTAAAATAAATACATTGATTGCTTGTGGATGTTATTTAATGTAATAAAAAATATCAGGACAACATTGTATATGATCCAAAAGGTGCTAAAACAAATAGACATGCATTGTTTGATTTAAAAATGAACATAAAATTACTTACAACTTGTAGCACCATCCTCGCTCATTCCCAGAAATAAAGCAGCATCTTCAACACTTATTGTAGAATAAGCAGATACAAGAAGCTGAAAAATCTCCTTTGCGTAAAGTTCTGGAAAAAGCATATTGGTGATATTAACTTTTGCGCTGTACAATTCATATTTGGAAGGAAAAAAACATATAGATGCAAAAGACTTTTGCAGTCAAACTGCTTAGAAAATAAATTGAAAAGCAAGAAACATACTTATTAAAACAATTGCAAAAGTTATTGCAGAAGTGGCACATCACTAGTTTACTAAATTTTATGCGATCCATGGCACCTTCGTCGACATTACATGTTGGCCAAAGAAATTACATTATTCATCAAATTCTTTTTTAGTTATATTTAAAGGGGAAGAGAACAGCCAAAAACAAGTGATCAATCACTGTTCTTCCCAGGTTCAAACTATATTACACTTTTTTCCATCAAAGTAATTAAACTTTTTGCAATGTTTCCATCCATAACATACTAAAGCAACATGTAACTATCTTGAAAACTATATGCAGTAGTGCAAACAACCAAACCATAGTTTCTACAGTGTCAATACACCCAAAAACAAACCACCTTAAATCCAAACCCAATAAAGTGAGACACTAATATAAGATTAAACCATTTAAGAGGTTAAAGATTGAGTGCAGAAGCTACGCTAATAAAGATCCAACATATATGTCACTAACAGGACTCTCAGCTATATCTACATGACTTCCATTAATTACATCACATGGTACATGAGGAACCTTAAAAGATTCTCTTATCGCCCATCACATTTTAGCATAAAAATTTGATTCGCTACTCTACAGTCTACAGTCTAGCTAAAAATCGAATCAGTTGGTAGATAAATTGACAGTAGTGGCATGGAATACAACAAGGAGAATTGGAATCCACTTTCACTGTGAATGGTAGAAATATGTCACGCCATAAAGAAACTCCGCACGGCTTCAAACATCTCAACAACAAGCGGTTTTGCAGCATACATCATAAAATTTGTGTAGCAGTCGTCAAACATTTAACATACACACAAGTGAAGTAACACCACAATTTCTCAGGCAACATATTTCATCGTCTAATAATGAACAATACTCCATGAAATAACCAGCAAACAAAAGGTACATAACACATGTGAATGGCTTTTATATTTGCAACATTCATCATTCTTGTAACACACTTTAATGACTACACATTAGATCAAAAGGTAGAGAAAGCAGAGAGGAAGAGGAGGAAGGTAAAAGAACAAGAGTATCTTGAAAGATCCTATTCAAAAAACACATACAAAAAAAATAGTATAAATAAAGCATTTCAATGCAAGTGCACATTACGAACCCTTGTGTTACATTTGTGCTTCATTTATCCTTGCATCATTTTCTTCCTCTTTGCTTGTGTCGTCCTGGTTTGAGGAAGCTAGCAAATGCTGATTCCCTACAACACTTTCGTCGCTCTTTGCTAACGAGAGATGGTCCATCGGAAGAGAGTTCTTTTTGTAATTCCAAACAAGCATTGAAATATAATCTTGAGGTATAATAAGACCTTGTTCTCTGATGCAACTCTGTTGCTCCTCCAAAGTCTTTGGATCTGCTAATTTTATGTATTCTAGCAATGCCTTTACATGGTCAGGCCTCCAATTACCAGGGAATGGGGTGTAATCCGTCTCAGGTACGAGGGACATCCTTGTATACTGGAGCCCATCAATTGATTCGGCAAGACCCATCCTAAGCAAATTCTGGTACTCAGGAGACTGCCCTTTCTTCTCCTTCAGCGGACGGCCCAGGTTTCGAGCACCAATCTTATATACTTTCGCACGCGAGCGAAGCTTGTATTTAGCAGCATAGAGCTTTGCAAGTGAACCTCTTATGATATAAGAACAGAAATTCACAATCTTCTTCCTATTGTCTGCAAACCTATACCACTCAACCATGGTTGACAAAAACTTGTTCATTTGAGCATTGGTATGAGCTTGAGTGGCATGAAACATCCTAAAACAAGGCTGTGGATCAGGATCCCTATCACCCTTAAGAAAACTCAACTTTCTAAATTGCCTAATACATTGCTTTAAGCTCGCGGTGACCGATAAAAGTGTTCCTACACCCTTTTCACTAATGATCTTACCACCAGTTGCAGTGTACCTAAGTGTCGGATAAACAACTCTCCTACAAAGCACGTGATCAAGAAACATTATACCTTTGGTTATATGTTCTATAGGGAGGCATTCGTTATCAAGCTTGATCATGAACTTCTGATCACAAAACTCAATCAACTGCTTCCTCAACGTCGCTGCGTCTGCTCTAGGACCCCGAACACCGATCAGTACATGACCTCCATATCTTATAAAATCCATCTTCCTAGTTTTATCCGGTCCACTAGTTGGCACAAACTCCGGCCAAGAAGTGTTCCCTTGCTCGGCTTCCCCTTCGGGACTATTCCATATAACATCACTCTTAGAAGGAACGTAAATCTCCTTCATTTTCCCTTCCAACCAACGATCCAACTCATCCAAAACAATATTTGCCAGAAGCGGACTCAAAACCCCACAATGCCCCCAACTCGGAACCTTCTCAGCTTCCTCCGGCGCAAATCCAAAAAAAGTATCCAACCAATAAGGATCCGGCTTTGGCTCATCCTCATTCAAAACCCTCTTTTTCTGATACTTCCTCTTCTTCTTCTTCACCTCCCTATCATCAACCTTACTTGTTACAACCGGCGTAACCAACGCGGATTTCAACAAATCCACAACCATCTTATCCCTAACATCTCTCATAACAGAATTAATCACTAACCCTACTTTTACTCCATCCAACAAAGTACTCAAATCACCTTTCAAATACCATAAATAGCCAGCAAAATTCCTTCTTATGACCCTCAAAACGGTATGTGGCGTCCTCCCAGGACGAAAAGCATACGATTTCTCTGAAAACCTAGGTTCATAAATTGGTTCAAGAATGATTAATAAAACCTCCTGAACAATTTTATCTTGAAAAGGTGTAGGTTGTGTGGTGTTTAAGATGATTTTGATTTTTCTTTTGGATAATGAATCGTGATCGGTTTTATCAATGGGAGATTTGATGAAGAATTTGAGACGGGAGCCCCATTTGAAATTGCCGTCAATGACGGCGTTACGAAGAGCGAGGAGGTTTTCGAGTTCAGAGCGTTGTATGGAGGAGCGAGGGGTGTAGGAACCGGTTTCATCGGTGGTGACTTTCTGGTAAGCTAGGAGCCAGAGTTCGAAGCGGCGGAGGGTGGAGGAGAGGTTGGTGATGAGTTTATCGGGTTGGCGGAAGTTTTCGATCCAGAGATTGGAGATGAGGGAGAAAGCGTCTTCCTTGAGGAGGGTGGAAGGGTCGTTTGGGTCGGGTGGTGGACGGCGGAAGGGAGTGGTGGAGAAGTGGCGAGGAGGGGGGTGTAAGGGAGTGAAAGGGGCGTGTGAGTGGAATGGATTTGTGTGAGTGAGATGGCGGAGAGTGGAGAGAGTGAAACGGTGGTGTCGATGCATTATTTTTTGAACAAGAGTGAAATCAAATAAATAAATTAAGGTGGAGTAGAACAGAAAAACCCAACAAAAACCCTTGAAGCTGCTTCTGCAAATCAAATTAATTCTAACATTATAGACAAAACTTGTTGATAATTTAAATAATATCAGGAACTGTTCATCGTAATGTTGTTTCGTTGCGGAAAGAAGACGACGTTGATTTATTGAATGCGTGATTCAGACTATCCGATTACAAATTAATGGAAAGAATTATCTACTGCATGTAACTGAATGCTTAATCAGTTTGGTCCCATAAGTAATAAAATGTTTGTAGTTTGTTCCTTAACTTTATTTAAAGTATTACTTTGGTCTTTGGTCCTTTTTGTTAATTTAATTCAAAAAACCGTTAAGTTTAAGGACCAAACTAATACTAATTAAATAAGCTAAGGGACCAAACTAATACTAATTAAATAAGTTAAGGGACCAAAATTTAACGTTTCTTTTTAATTAATTAACATAAAGGACCAAACTGATACTTTAAATAAAGTTAAGGGACCTAAACGGACCTTTTATTACTTATGGGATCAAACCGATACTTGAAATCAAGTTAAGGGACCAATTGAGCATTTTAGCCTAAATTCAACGATGTGACGTCATAGCCTTCTTTATTCAACTAGTTCACAGTTTCGCTTTCCAGTTAGTTGGTCTGGAAAGTAACAATCTAAATCCAATTATGATGAAAACATATATTAACTATCAGCACTACCCAGCCTACAAATAACATTTAATCTCTTTCAAAAAAAACAATAACATTTAATCAGAATATATAGTGACTGGGTTTCTCAAAAGCACATTTAATCAGCAAAATTCTTTACGTTTCGCTATCATACAAGAGAACGGCATGTTCAATAACTACTGGAAGTGCCGTGCAAAATTCATCTAACCAGAGCTCAAGTTAAAACACAGGAAATGTTATGTGCCTTGTTTCCAAAACTATCAATAGCATATATGCCCTTTCATACACCTTCAAAAGGTGGATCATGTGATTGAAGAGTTTTAGAAAAACATTCATCTAATTCCTTCACAAGATTAAAAGCTTCAATGCTCAAGATGGAAGACATATTCTGTCAGCTGTTGCAATTTGCGAGGATCAAGTTTCTGCACTGACACAACAGGTTGCTTCTTCACAGTAAGCATCCGAGAGGCATTGTCCACGGTCCAACCTTGTTGTAGTACATCTACAATCATACAATCAAAAAGTCTATAATGATATCATAGGAAAGGAAGAGATGTTGATGATGTAATTTAATGTGTGATTAATTTTTCAAAATGCGGCAAAAATAAGACTACACAAGCAGAGCTGCCTTTCCAAGATTAGCTCATTGTAAGTAATTGTCATGTTCACTTCCAGCCAGCCAGATTGACCAGTGTTGTCAATTGTAGATGGTGGAAAATAGTGGATTGTTCAAATTCCGCTACACTACAGCATTATAGTGCCTATATAGTTGCAATTTGACATCATTTTGGACTTAATAACGTATCGCTGGGGAGCAATAGTGGTTTGTCAAAATTCCGCCATGTTGTGGCACTAATGCACTGCTATAGCCGCTATCATCAAATGTCAATAATCATGTTGAATGGTGCTTCAAATATAATTTTGATTATTCTCTCTCTCAATCCAAGCACAAAATATAACCAATATCCAAGTTCTACTGTTTCTGGGAGAGGGAAAAGTAAACTGATAATATTAGATAGCACAGGTTAGTTGTAATCTTTCATTCTTTTTTTTTTTCCCTTTGGTTCCCACCCCCATTATTTTCTCCTCCATTTTTAACCAACTGACTTCTTGAATTGATGATTGTAAATTCATTCTATTTCCTTCTCTTTTCTCCTCATTCCAAGTGTAAACTTGTCAGTTACTTAGAATTTCAAGAAACAGTTAGCCTCAAATTCAGCAACTGCTCTCTGTAAAAAAACATATATTTCCAAACCATAGTTTCTACAGTGTCAATAGACCCAATAAAGCTGAGACACTAATATACGACTAAACCGTAAAGAGGTTAAAGATTGAGTGCAGAAGCTACGCTAATCAAGATCCAGCATATATGTCCCTAACAGGACTTTCAGCTATATCTATATGACTTTCATTAATTACATCACGTGGTACATGAGCAACCTTAAAAGATTCTCTTATTGCCCATCATATTTTAGCATAAAATTTTGAATAGCCTCTACACTCTAGCTAAAAATCCAATTAGTTATATTGACAGTAGTGGCATGGAATACAACAAGGAGAATTGGAATCCACTTTCACTGAACACGTTGTGTATCCGAATGCAAGATTCAAAGGACTATTTTCAGTTCATGGGCTGTCAAGGTCGGGCATTAATGAACTTCAGCTAGTCACGCAGAAATAACATTGACCCCAATCAAGTTATAATAAATGCATTGATTGGTTGTGGATGTTATTTAATGTAAAAAAAAATTATCAGGTCAACATTGTTTATGATCCAAAAGGTGCTAAAACAAATAGACATGCATCGATTGATTTAAAAATGAACATAAAATTACTTACAACTTGTAGCAGCATCCTCACTCATTCCCAGAAATAAAGCAACATCTTCAACACTTATTGTAGAATAGGCAGATACAAGAAGCTGAAAAATCTCGTTTGTGTAAAGTTCTGGAAAAAGCATATTGGTGGTATTAACTTTTGCGCTGTACAACTCTTCTTTGGAAGAAAAAAAAACATAGAGATGCAAAAGACTTCTGCAGTCAAACTGCTTAGAAAATAAATTGAAAAGCAAGAAACATACTAAATAAAAACAATTGCAAAAGTTGTTACATTATTCATCATACTCTTTTTGAGTTATATTTAAAGAGGAAGAGAACAGCCAAAAACAAGTGATCAATCACTGTTCTTCCCAAGTTCAAACTATATCACACTTTTTTTCCATCAAACTAATTCACCTTTTTGTAGTGTTTCCATCCATAACATACTAAAGCAACATGTAACTATCTTGAACAATGTATACAGCAGTGCAAACAACCAATAACAATTTTTAGCCACTTGTTTCCATCCATAGCAACATGCCACTATCTTGACCACTGAATACAGTATTGTAAACAACCAACAATACGATGGCAACACGCCACTATCTTGAACACTAAATACAGTAATGTAAACAACCAACAATACTATAGATTCAATAATCAATAAATCCATGCTTTATGCTTTAGTGATCATCCCACACAGAAATGACTTACTTTCATGAAAAAATATAGTCTACTGTCAAAATTAACAAGATATAATGGGTTATAATAAAAGCAAGGGCTACGTTTAGCCGTTTAGGTTTAGATAAATTAGGAGTCTATGGTAACAGCTTATACATTTATAATTTTAAGAAGATATTTAAAGTGAAGATAAATTGAACAGAATCATGCCTAAAATATAGTGAAGATCAAAGAATTTCTTTCTACAGAACTTTCAAAGCTCTGCTAACAAAATAAAAAATAAAAAAAAAAAATTCTTAAATGCTTGCCTGAGAAAGCAGAAATGAAGCCTTGGAGTTCTGGACTCCACTCAAAACCACGGACCGCCTCATGCACTCCACCATAGTTCCTTAACCAAAGCTGTTGACCAATTTTCCACACTGCATTGACTTCAGGGTTGCTTTCTTTGATTGAGGAAGGTATTGTTTTCCATAGAAAACGAGCACTGTTTCTGCAATATCACAACAGAAAACATGAAAACCTAAAATCTAAAAAGTTACAAGACATAAGATATAACCAACCCCATCCCTTCCAAAACACTGGTCCTGTTTGGATGAACAACTTAACTAAATGCCTATAGCATAAATGTTTCTCGTATAAGTACTTATGTATAAGCTATTTCTTTAGCATAAAATAAAGTAAAACTATTTTCATACAATCTGTAAGCTGTTTCCGTAAACTATCCTGGAGAGCTTATGGAAATAAACTGAAAACAACTTATAGATCAGAACATGTCATACGTTGTTTCCATAAGCTCTTCTCAATAGTCTCACAAGTGCTTACACCAGTACATAAGCTCAAATAAGTAAATGAAAACGGGTCCATTGTCAATCGTAGAACAAAGATTATATCAGTCCAACATTAATCTAATTCTTTTTTTGTATGTAGCCGAAGTGGCAAACACCAATAAAACTCACACACACATAACTGCATTGTCGGGTTTGAAACAAATATGATATAACATACGTCATTACCTCTTGATTAATTTATTTATATACATGATGAATAATAAAATTAAGAAAGAGGGAAAATAGATTACATGTCATGAACATAGAAGTGAGCCAGAAGATGAACAGCGTAGGGCCATTCGTCGTGAAAAGCAACACCGTCAGCAGCAACCTGAGTGAGAATTAACAATCAAGTAAGCAACGAAATACACACAAAAAAGAAAACCCTGAGTATTATAACAGTGAGAGTGAAAGAAGTAACCTGAAGCATGAGATTATCGCAGATATCAGCAATTTTGTCGTAAGATTTCGATTCCAATGCGGTTTTCACTACTGATAAATCCATTACGTTCTTCTCAATTATTCACAAATACTGTTTTCAGAACAAAACCCTAACCATGAAAATAATCGAATTGGGAAAAATTAAAATCATACCCTAAAAAATGACATGGGAAAACAAAATCTACAAAACGAAGCTTTGCATTCATTCATACCTGAATTCGATGCGACGATAGATGAAATTAAACAACCAAATTAAGCCTGTAAGCGCGCTCTTTGTTTATTCATCATTCATCCTAACGACGTCGTTTTTCTCATTGTTCAAAGAAAAAGCCCAAATAGGCCCGAGAGGGAAGCCCAAGTATTTATGAGAAAATTATTAAAATTTATTTTTTATTTAAAGGCAAACATATTTTTAAGTAATTTCGAAATCCTAGAAATATTTTGTATGAAGATAAAATATTTATTTCATTTCAATTTTAAAAGATAATGTGTAAATTAAAATAAATAGTTTCAAAGGTTTTCAATTGGAAAATTGATCCTTCTCTTGCTTTTTATTTTCCTTGATGGTTTTGGTCTATGTACGCTTTCTCTTTGTACTTTCATTTCCTTTCACTTATATATGATTAGGATGTTGCGTCAGGTGAACCCTCTGCACCCAATCTTTTGCTTTAATATTCATTGATATACAAGTAAATTAGAGAGACAAAACGATATAATTTGTATATTTTCATAATCATGTGCTTCTTATATCTAGTTGTGAATGTGTGTAAAATAACAATAATGGACGAAATCGTAAAAAAAAAACATGAGTGTCTGTGTCGAAGAAAGTCATTGTTGTCTTGATGTAATGCACGCCAAACTATGTTAGGGAAACTTATCAAAGCGAGGTGACTGTGAATGATGAAGGAGCACACGCTAATGTGACACAATACAAATAATGTCACCAAAACTCACTGTCATTCAAGTATTTCTCATGAAAGAGAGACTATAATTAGAGCTGCAAGAGCACGTAGCAAAATATTTTTTCATCATTTAAGGTGTGTTTGTTTCAAGTTATATTTGTAGATTCCTGAGAATAAAATCATAAAAATGCATATGTCTATGTTTGTTACAAGTTTACTAAATTTTTATTCCCGGGTATAAAATGTTCCCGGGAATAGAAAAGTTTTCCCAATGAAAAAGGTGGGAATAAAGTTCCCATGAAGATGAGAATAAAATTATGTGTAATTACCTATTATAAACCCTATTTTTAAGGTTCTTTGGAATATTATAATGTTAATCAAACATCTTTTTTCTAAATATCTTGGAATAAATTTCTCATCTTTATATTCCAAAGAATGTTATTTCTAGAAATAAATTTGGTAAACTTGAAACAAACAAACACCCTTACTTATAAAAAACTATATTAACAGCTGCAAGAGAAATATGGGGAGAATGAATTAGATTCGGTGGATCGGGAAAAATGTTAATAAGTTTTCCCTGCCTTATACTAGTTGGTCAATTGGATGAAGAAAAAAATAGAAATAATATCAACATAATAAAAAAAATTAAACTAATTATTTGTTGAAAAAAAATATCAACATCTATTTTTCTTTCCTTTTTCACTCGTTAATTTATACCAAACAATATAATAGTTAATGTACTCCCCTTGACATCTTTTTCTTTCTTCTCGCCATCATCTATCCTCACTTTATTCTCCCAATCAAACCTAGTAAAGTATACTAGACAAAGAACGAGTCTCATGACTCTTAGGAAAAAAGTAATAATAGAATAATTTTATTAAATTGAGTAAGAATAAAAGAAAAACTAATAAAGTACAAGTTATCATATGCAATGAAGTAACTTATAAACTAATCAAATAAACCATAGATTAATCTAAACACATTATAGCCCAAAATATTAAAGAAACGATTTACATTAAATTTTAATAATCAAATGGGTAAAACTTCCAAGGCACTTTTGAAATGGGACAATTTAAGATGAGGAAACAAAAAGGTTAGAAGATAGAAAGGGTTTTGGGTTGGAGAGAGAGCTTTAACAAAAGCCAACCCAGATGCTTCACCCACTAATTGGATTAACTTTACAGTTTGCAAACTGGTCAGCAGATTTTTTTCTCTCCTTACAATGGAAGTAACCAAATAAAAAAGTTTATGCAAAAATTCATATGAGAAAAATGTTTAGTGCCCTGATTTAATATATTTTCCAAAAAAAAACACCCATGACTATGGAGTTAAAACAATTTGTTGAGACTCCTTTTTTGATAGCCATTGTAAATTCAGTATTTCCTCTAATCAACTATTTTTCCCTACTCATTTCTTCCTAAAATTAATTGAGGAAATGAGAATCGAGAGAGAAATTAAGTGAAAATTAAGGACATTGATAGTGTCAACAAGAATTATATGCACTATTCTTCTTCATTAAACACTCAGTCCATCGAATCCACACTGCTTGTAAGTCAGAGATTGCTTTCTTGGACTGATCACTATAGCACAATCCACCGAGACCTGGGAAGTTTAGTTCATGATCAATTGTTAATCTATTGGTAAACCATTGCTTAATTAAAACAAAAACTGATTAATATTAAGAACATGAAACGAAAATAGGAAATTGGAGTAATAGCAATTTAATGGTACAAAATAGGAAGGAGGAGTAAATATTTAAAGTAAAGTTTCATAGCTTAAAATACAAAAGGAAGATGGGGAGGGGTTCAAAATGCATGTTCACTTTAGCAGAAGGATGATGCCATTATTATCACCCCATGTGCCCCACAAAGAGGATAGTCACATGGTGAAGACTTTCTTGGCCTAAAAAGTTTAAACATATTGGCAGAAGCGTTTGACATTTGTATGCTTCGTTTAAACATATTCTAACCTTGATTTTTAAAGTTAGATAAAACGGGCTTAGTTTAATTTATCCAACATCTTATAGTATCAATGTGCTAATAGAAAAAAAAATCTTATAGTATCAATGTATATGAAATAAGATTTGGAGTCTCTATCGTTATGATATTGATTTTAAGAGAGATGAAAGAAGAGGATTAATCTAAGGCGTATAAGCTCACTAAATTGTGCTCACATTACTATAGGGAATCTAAATCCAAAGACACCTAAAAGAAGTAGATAAAAATTGCATCATCCACGTACATATTTCTAAAGGAAAACAGCTAAAAAATGGAGAGAAAATTTATTTAACCATTAGAATGACATTATTGAACTTGTGCGGGCGATAAAGGGTATTTGTTGATAACATGGTGCAGTGGTTGGTACCCTGGTCTTGGAATCCAGCTTCTAAATCAGGTGGGGCCTAACAATTTTATCATTTTATTTGCACATTCTATTCATTCCTTATTTTGCTATATAAGATGGGTCCTCAACATCAACCTTTCCACGCCCAAATACCTTAGTATTTTTTATTCCCGAATTCCTATTCCACTAGTTCATAATTCATTCCTATTCCACTAGTATATGTTTTTTATATAAAAAAAAAATGCAAAGCAAAGTTATAAACCCTTGAAATTAAATATTTCACTATGGTCACCACACACACAAAACAGACAAAGTGCACAAATACAACAATAAACTAGCACATTTTAGTCCCCGAAAAAAACAATATGCTAGCACACATCAATGAGGCTCTATTGGAATGTCTTGCCATTTCCACAATGCTATCCAGAGACAAATATATAAAAGAGCGTGAAAAGAAAGCACTCAATAGAAAACCATAATCAATTATTAAAAAAGGTACATATTTCATCAATTAATTTTATGAACTAAAATACAATAGTTGATTTGATAATATCAAAAAGTGATAAGGAAAATGAATAATATAATTGTAGGATATGACTCATGTGGTGAAAAACAAAAAAGACCAAATCAGCATTTGTGGTCAAAATTAATAGGCATTTATTTTTACAAGAAAATTAAAAGGCATTTGTAAAGATAACCCTGGAACTTTTATCTATTAAATAAGTCTGAATATTCATTTCATTACTGAATTATTATTTGTTCAAGGGAATTTCATTACTTACTATCAGGAAAAAAAGAATTTCTTTTATTTAAACAAAAAAGAAGAATCATTCTCATATTCATTTGAATATGAGAACTCCTTGAATAATCTAATGTAAGTTAATGATATATCATATTTTACTAATTACTATTAATAATAATTAAATTTTTAGTAGTAAAAAGAAAGTAAAGTGATAATTAAGTATCACGGTAAAACTAGTATTTTTTTGTTTTGATAATTTATGTAAAGACATATAAAAAACACAGACATATTCAATTTGACAAAATTGCAAAAAATACCTTCTAGTAGCTAGAGCTCCACACATGTAGATGTGAGAAGTGGAGTGTCCGGGGTTCGAACTTCAGCCTCGGCATAAATTATGCAATGTCTCTACCAATTGAGTTAAGCTCACGGGGGCCGCAAAAAATACCTCTAATTGCAACAAGCACATATCGAAATCCGGTTACACTCTAATTGTGCACACACCCTAACCTAACCTACCATATCCGCACAATTTTACCATTTTATCCTATGTAGACCCCAAAAAAACAAAGATCGTAAAATGATTCCTTTCACAAAGAATCGCCCCAATTACGGGGAATTACAAAATTTAATACAAAACCCCAAAAATAGAATCAAATCAAACTAGATGGAAATGAATATAGTTAAACATGAAGTCTAATAAATACTATAAACATCATTTTATTTAATTTATTGAACCAAACTAACTTTTCCTTCCAAAAAAGAAACAAAAATAACTTTCGGCGCACGTTAGCCTAAAGAAGAAAACAGACAAAGAAGAGAAATTAAGAAAAAGTAATGTGTGAGTCAGTGGGGGTGTGGAAAACAAGCCACCGCTACACTCCCTCTCTGTCTAACAAAAAACACAATCCCACACTGTTTTTGATTACACAGTCCCATAATGTTACATTAGAGTGAAGGTTTATTTAATTTTGAACTAAAAATGGCAATAATTCTGAAAAAGAAAAAATGAATCTAAGAAAGTTACCTCAACATTAGGAGAATCAAAATTCATGACACGGATCTTAGCACCAACATCACCCAAAACTCTAAGATCAACACGATCATTCAAAGAAGCATCTCTAATCAAATCAGCAGCATCAGCTTGAAGCAAATTAACCTTCTCAACATCAATGGTAGCAACAACATTTCTTACACTATGAGCATCTTGATAAAATCCAGGAACTGAAGCTTTTCCTAGTGGGATTCCACGGTACATCACAGTAAACCTGGACTCACCGTACTTGATCCCTACCTTGTTTGGATTAGCCGCTTGGAATAGAAGACGAATTGTTAAGGAAAGTGAAGCGCCAGCGGTGGTTCCAGTAGGGTTGTTCGGTGTGGGTGTTTGTGTGATTCCCATGTATTGGACTCCGACTTGTTGAAGATCGAATTGTGGTTTTTTGGGTTTGACTGCGAGGAGGATGATGAGGACGATTGCGAGTGTGAGAAGTGCCAGGAATGAGAGGAGGAGGAAGAGGCAGCAGCAACAGCCTTTTAAGGAGGCGGAGGAGGAGGAGCGAGCGGGTGTTCGGGGGTAGTATTGAGGGTGTTGGTGGTGGTTGTTGAAGCCGTTTGAGTAGGATGATGGTGGTTGTTGTTGTTGTTGTTGTGGTGGTGGTGGTCGTGGTCTTTGTTCACCGCCGCCGTGAGCACCGTTTTGTTGTGGTGGTGGTTGATTTGTTCTTGTAGTCATTGTCTATCTGTGAATTGTACTATTTCTGGGTTTGTAGCAATTGGAAGAAGAATGAGTGAGAATGAAAGATTGATTTGGACGATAATGAGACTTCCTTTTATTGCTCCTCTTAAATAAAATAAAACAAGAATTAAAATAAAAAAATAAGACAAAATGAAATAATGAAAAAACATATATTTTCAACTATGTTTGAGAAATTTAGTGGCCAAAATATATTACATCATCCGTCCTAAATTATATGACGTGTTTGTCATTTCACTAATTAATTTTGTAAAGGAAATAGATATTATAAGTTGTTTTTATAAAATTATGCTTATTAGACTGAGGAGCAAATCAGGCACAAACCCGAATAAGAGAAATACTTGGTTGGACACAACCCCAAATCAAAAGTATTTAGACACACTCACATAAATGGTAAAATAAAAGAAAAATACTTTAGTCAAATCACTTAATATCATTTTTCTTTTAAATTTTATCAATCATGTGTGTGTGTCCAAATATATATTATTTGGGGAGAAACATTTGTTGGTCACAAGCATAAATATAGCTCATTTAGGCACGTGTGTGCCTAAAAGATTTTTTTTTAAGAAATCAAAATGATATATTAACACGAAACCACAGACTATCTAGACGGCACAAGATGTACCATCTAAGACAACCAAAAAATACAGCAAGAGTTTAGCAAAAAGAAAAATAAACTAGCCAATACCCGCATATAAGAATGGGTTTTGACACCAGTTGTGAAAGTTATAAATAAAGTTTACAGATTTAGCTTTAAACCACGAGAAGGAAAGAAGTTTAACATTCTCCAGTATCTGAGTCAGAGAATTTTCTTTATTTTGAAACAACCTGACATTTCTTTTCTTTCATAAAACCCACGAACAAGCAAACCAAATCAAATGCATAAGAGAACATCGAGATTTGCCATAGCAGAAAGAAGTACCGAACCGATAGAAATGATCCACAATATTAGAAGGATCTGCTGAGTAAACACCGAGCCAATTCCTAACCAATTGCCATAACTGGCCAAAAAAACGACAACCTAAAAATAAGTGAGTCTCTGATTCCTGTTGCCCCAGAGCCAGAAACACATAACTGAGCCTCAGAAGTAATAATGCCTCTATGGAATAGGTTTATCTTAGTGGGTAATCTATGCCGAAAAAAACGCCAAGCAAACACAGAAACCTTCAATGGAACGTCCTTCCTCCGAAGTAAAGCCGTTGGGACATGCATAGAAGTGGGCGGCCCTAATGTGAGCACTCGATAAGCATCACTGTATCTAACGATGTATTTGTTTAATGAGTCAAAAAAATATTTGATCAATTTTTGTAAAAATTAGTCATCATTAAATTTGGTAAATTTAATGGTTAAAACTAAATGCATCACTGAAATTAAGACGTCCTGAAATTAATCTCGTAAAAAAAAATCATTAATTATATATTTACTCAACTCATCCCACCTGGTCAAAACCAACTCAGAACAAGCGTATTTTAATTTTAGAAATATACAAGTGTTCTTCTTAAAAAAAAAATATATATATACAAATCTTATTTTAGAAAGAAAAAAAGACTTATTTTAGAAATATATCAAAACGCTCTGATTTAAAAAAATACAATTTTCTTTGAATAAAAAAATTGGTTTTTCTTAGAAAATTCGTTTATTTTTAATAGGTTATTTTCAATTTTTTCAACAATGACAATTATTCTTGTGACGACCGTTAATTTAATTAAATTTTGGATGCACTTCAAAATCAATCTAATTATTACTTTCATTTTTAAACATACATACACTTCAAAATTAGAAGTTAATCTAGTTTATACATATAAAATTATTTATTTAATTAACAGTTAGTTTTTTTTTTCAATTATTGCAAACGTAAAATTGAAATAAAAATGATGTGCTATAAGCTAGTAAGAATAAGTTATACACTCATGAAAAAGTGACGATTATCAAACGATTATTTACTAATTAAACGAGCTTATGAGATGTAATCAATAAGCTATAAGCACACAAAAAAAAATTCACATGTGCTTTTAACATCAGGATGACTGTAATGGTTTCCCAAACAAGGATGCCTGACAGTAACCAAAATCAAAAGCATGCTACCTTGGGTGAATTTTACACTACACCGCATTGGAAAGATGGTACTCTGACTGTCTGACATCTTTGTGGATCTCATCCTGTGTGATATTCACACTAGGTTTATGTTTTGAACAAAGGGTTCATATCAATCAAGACCAATCCTCAATTTTAGGATGAACAATGTATATTTTTTTTGAAAAATTTCTATTTATCTTTAATAATCTTAGTTAATACCAATCAAAATCATTCATCTATCTTCACACTATTCATTCTCGCATGTAACAATTTCATTTCTTTAATCTCCATACTCGTATAGAAAATGCTCGAGACAATATTTGTCTTCTTTACTAACACAATTTAGGCCATAAAATTTGTTAGTAGTGGATGCATTTTTGGCTGCTTTGCTTTTCTAATAAGAACGGACCCAAGAAAATTAAAACTTCGAATGAGAAAACTTGACGAATCTATTTGAATTCAAGCCGAAAAAGATGTCAACATTTCATGTTTGATATTGTCTCAAATGAAATTATCTTAAATGGTAAATACAGAACATAACTTTTCGATATTTACAATAAAGATTTCTTTAATTTATTCTTCTAAACTTGATTACTCACTTTAAGATGTCGATTTTATTTTTTATAGGTATTTTGTAAGTTCATATCATACCAAGGAATTTATTCTTTTGCAATTTCATGTGGTGCAAAAGAAAGTTTGCGGGTGATCTATTGAGGAACAACGCAATAACTAAAGTACTCGATCTATTTTCAACATCAAATTGATTATTGCGTTTCTCAAATATCTCAAAGTTTTCCAAAAGTGGATCATTTTATAACACTTTATTTATTAAATTCATTAAAGCCAACTAACTAGCCAAAACTCTAGAAGTAGGCTCCAACCACATCACACACCTTTCTTTCCCACTAAGAAAACCCTTGAAGAGAGATTAATTCTTTAACAATTCATTGTTCTTCCCTTTTCTTTTTACATAGTAAAATCAGAGAAATTTAGGCAGGGTCGAAATTAACAATGTTATTAATGATTGGTGGAGGAGGAATGTTTTTAATATGATGATGACCCAAAAGGTGAGAGTATTGGACACGTGAATAAGAAAATACTAGTTTGTTTTTAAAACTTGAGAAAAATAAAGCTACAACTTTAGAAGCAAATCACTAAGATATTGATTTTTTGTTTGGGTTCACGTCCAATAGATCATATATCACTTTACCAAGTATTTGTTATCAAACATTAAAATATTTTAGTTTAAACGACCAATTATAATATTAAATGACAACCAAAAGTTGTAAAAGTCAAAGAAAAAAATGATCAATGTGACGCCTTTTGAGTAAAAGCTGGAGGTTCTTTCTCATCTCACAAAAAGAAAAAGATTGATCCCACAGTGTTGATTCATGCATTTGCACACCAAGGTTTGATTGATTTGGCGAAGAAAATAAGAAGAGAGAAATAATTGACAAATAAAGTGGGAAGATCCGTTTGAGCAATTGACATCTCACATCAAATGTTTTTTTCAAACGTATTGATTATGGATGAAACATGTGACGAGGTGGTTAAGAAACTCAATTATCTATCAATTGTGTTACAATCTAGGCTAACACTTCTTCTAAACCATAGAAATTGACCATATCTCATAGATTTATCATTAAACAAACACATTCTACACATAGGTGAAAATGATAATTACAACCTAAAAGAAGATGACTAAAAGCAGATGACTAAAGATTGGAGTGATGAATCATAAATAGCATTTGGCTTGTGATTGATGAATCATAAATGCATGAATTAAACAAAATTAGGGGCTAAAGTGACGTTCTCTTAGATCTCTAAATATTCAAGGTTTTCTTAAAAAATCACCCGAGGAGTCTAAAAGTATCTTCCAAACAAAAAAATGAATATATTTGTTTGTGAAAACTATTTACTTTCTTAAGAAATATATTTCCAAAGTAAAGTGACCGTAGGATTGGAAATAGAAGCTCGTGAATGTTCCTTATTGTTTCTTGCAATTTGCAAATGTTTAGATTGGAAAAGTATAAAAAGTTACTTGAGACAATTAATGGATTATAAATTTCTTCTGGTTTTTATAATTTTTTAACAATGAATATACGCATCCTGATCCGTGATCAGGAGGAAGTCTTGAGAGGTTAGTTCAGTTCTACACACAAAGGGATATTTCATTAGTCCTTTGTTTTTTTGCAGAGGATATTTCATTGATCTTGTTAAGCATGTCTTTGACTCTTGTAAAAAAGATTGATTTCAATTAAAAATCAGTTTTAATGAAAAAGATAATTAAAATTAGAAGCATTCACACCATAGTGAATTGAACAATAAATTTGAATATAAAAATTGCATTTTCAGACAAACAATAAATCCCAGTTTCAAATTAAAAGTAATTCCAGAAATAAAATCAATTCTAAGTTCTAAACAGAAACCCTAAACTTAATTGCTTACTGACTTCATGAATAACCAAAAAAATTTATTTTTTTTTGGTACAAAAGAGGGCAATAACCAATTTAATTACAGGGGCAAGCAACTGTCGTTAAAATCACAGAAATCACAGCACGAGAAATCTAATTGTCTCAAAAAAGAAAAATATCTTATGCCCTATAGTTTTTAGTTGAGAACCTATAATCATATACTCCCTCCTTTCTTAAGAATCAAAAAAAATAAAATTGGTGGTCTCAAATATAAGAAAAAGTATAGTAAAATGAACCTATTAAATGTCACAATTTCAAGTTTACCCTCATTAAACTCACCTCATTAATGTCTTTACTACTTCAAGACAAGGGTAAAATTAAAAAAATATCACTTTTTATAATGACTTAAATGTGGTCTATCCACTTTCTCAATATGTGTGCATTTTTTTTTTATTTCTTACATTTGAGACCGGAGGGAATATATTCACTAGACTTGGTACATCCAACAAAGGCTTGCATGATTACAATATCAATTCGTACATTTAAAAACTAAATTGATCGACACTTATAATTTCCACAATTCGACAATCGAACTGGTGATCTACATGGTCAAATAGATATTGACTTTATTTTAACCCATTAATCATTAACTCAACAAATTAAACAAGTCTGATCACTGCTTAATCGATTGACTACCTCTCTAACCGATTATCTATCTCCTAATTGATTACCTGATTAACCTAATGTCTGTTTGGTTTCACTTTTGGAGAGCCAAAATTGATTCTAGAGATGTAGAATTGATTTTGACATGTTTGGTTGCTCTCAAGTATAATTGATTTTGACATGTTTGGTTGCTCTCAAGTATAATTGAATTTACCTCCAGAATTGATTCGAACTATAACCTAGAATTTGAAGCTTTTGATTCTAGAAATTAATTTTTATACTCAAATTTATTGTTCAACTCACATTTACGTTGAATGTATCCAAACATAAACCATTTTACAATCGAACTCACTTTTAACCAGCATCAATTATACAAAATCAATTCTTTTCACCGCATAACCAATCACACAACTAACCAATCATCTAATTAACTAAACCAATCATCACCCTTTTCGAATCACCTTCTTCCAATACCTGGACATCAAGCTACCTAACTCTATAGCACGGACACTTTTGATGGAAAGCGTGGCCGCTGTCCTACACATGTCAGTGTCCTACACCGACACAGACACAAGCAATTCCACAAAATTGTCATTTTCCCAAAATATTACTAGTGTTGATGTGTCAGTGCCCGTGTCCGGGGCTTCGTAGCTGTCTAACAATTCAGAAATCATAAACAAAGACAGAAACAATTATCATCACCTAGTTTTAACAGCTATATATCTAACTTGTACAACACTTGTTAAAGCAGTGATAAGAGTTTGACCCTATAGCACACACCTAACCAAATATCTAATTAACTTAACAATCATCAGCCTTTTTCAAACACCTTCCAACACCTACACATCAAGCTATCTAACCCAATAGCACTCAGTAATGTGATTCATAACCGATGGTAACAAGCCTTTGTATGGACATGTTAAACAATGAAAAATATATAAAAATGTACACATCCCTAGAAAAACAAATAGCAGACTGAAACTCACGTAAACTAAAATAAGATAGACAATCTTAGTTTGCTCGTTAATGAAACAAAAAACAAACCCAAAAATACAAAGACAAAAATAGAGAGTACATTTGATTACAGAAAAATATTAAAGCAGCAAGTTTTAATACAGAAGCCTAACCATAGCAAGGGATAAACTACAAAAAAATAAACATCTCACTGAATAATTGATGTGTCGTAGCGGGCCATCACTTTAGGTCTTCATTATCAGTAGCAACTGCAGGATCTGCAGTGGCATTGCTCGTTTCCGTCTTAATTGTTTCATCAATCCTTCTACCAGAATCTTCATCTAACTCATCGTCCATCATATCATCCTCTCCAACATTTATATCTTCCACATCATCGTCATCATCTTCATTATTGCTTCCGTCAGGGATTTTTCTTTTCTTGGGACCATGCTCGAGCCTATGAGTATCCAATTCTTTGTCCATAGTTTCTTGTAAATTCTGATCATTGTTTCCTTTCCTTGCATTTCTTGCATTCTGCCATCTCTCCAAATCCTTCTCGACATTGGCAAGATACTGGTCCCCAATTTGTTTTTGATACTCAGACAATTCCTCTCTTCTTGCATTTTTCCATTCAAGGAAATCCTGAAAATTGCAAAGATGAACAATACATAAAATAACAAGATATACATTTTAAAAGTCAATAATCCTGAATCCAATGTGATGGTGCGAATGGATTCACAAACATCCACGTAAAAAAAATATATATATCATATTAGAAATTTAACAGGGCTAATGATAGATGACTGTTCATATTAGACAACATGATACGTAAGATGTAGACCAAAACAAATTAAATGCCCAAGTTTGACTACCTCTTCTTTGCTCTTATTAGTTGACACGTCTTCTTCATCCAAGGGCTTGTTAGGCAAATAGTAGATCGGAGGCTCTGCTTTAGTCCTGCAAAAATACATTCAATCAAAGAACAGCCCAAAAAGAATAAAGAAAAACTTTAATGTTTATCTAAAATTCTGCAATTAGCATGAACATCCAGTCATCAAATTGCTTCAATATTACAATGCAATTGAACAGAAACTTATCTTCGTCTCAATAAAATGTGAATATGGACACTTTTGGACCAAAAATAAAAATAACCTGCAGAGCATTGCATGGTATGACGTTAGATACAGTAATAGATGTCCAGCTGTGGAACAAACTAGGGAAACATTTTGGCAGGAATAAACTATTGCCTCGTAAATTTACAGTTGAAGGGAACACACCTTATAAAATTGCTTAGTCTTTTATGATGCTCACTCCACCGAAGAAACAGTAACTCCAATTGCTTTTCTTCTGTCTTAGCAGCCACACGTGCCCTAAGAGTCTGATGAGAGTTGGGAAACAAAAGAAAAATCTATGTTAAAAACATTTGTTAATGGAACCATAATGAAACTTTGTGAAAAGAATAGTTGTCATTTGAGGTCCTACCAAGTCCCTCCTCCGTTTTTCAGCAATCTGTTCGCGCTCTTCTTTCCTGAGCCTTTCACTTTCTTCCCGTGCTCTTTGCTCAGCCTAGGAAGGAATTTCAGGGTATTTGAGATTATTATGAAGCTTTGGATGTTAGCATGAGAAAAAGATAGAGAGAAGACAAAGTGGCAAGAAAATTTATTTCGTGCTTCAAATAGAAGGGCCTGGAAATTGCAAGCACAGTAATAAATGGTACATTTGATTTTGGCACAATATTCATAAGTCTACATGAAAATTGGCACGCATATCATTGTCGCATGAATGTCCATGTTTGTCACTAATAGCTTATTATAACATCCTTGTTCGAATTATGGCTGTAATCCCAACTAATATTGTATGCAGTCTTTAAAAGTTGAACAAGAATTTTGATAGCCAATTGTATAGGTGGTTGGGCAAAACAACTTAATAGGAGGGAAGTATCAATCTAAAAAAGTTAGTAAGGGAACTGCCACTAGGCCTGAAAATAAGGGCTCGCAAAGGGCAATGCTCCCTAATATAGTAATCTTGTGCGTATGCAAAGAAATAACGAGACACGTGAAAAGAATGCAGTATATCAGAGAACTGATGTACATAAAGAAACACTTTACATGCTATGGCTATTTTGCTTCAAAAAAGATGAAAACATATTATGTGCCCTCCTGAATCCTGCTTAAATAGAAGTCCCAAATTTCAATTTATGCCTGTTGCCTAACAAAATCTACCTACAAGGACATGTCAAATGAGTATTTCTGCAAAAAAAAACTAATATTCCAGACTATGATGCATTCATCAAATTGTTTCACCAAGTCTTTACGAGAGATTTCAGATAATATCAATCAATAAGGACAATGGCCAAGCATAATTTTATCAGTTTTCAGTGCAGGTATATTTCATAATTCTAAACATCCTTAAACAAAGTGGACTGAGTGAATTACTGTCAAGTCTATGCATTATGTTTAACAACACAGATGGCTATAGGAGCTGCATCCTCACAGCCCACTTCTTCAATAGGAAGAATCTTAATATTAAAATGGGCATCAGCAAACTTACTCTTTGCAAAGAATTTGATCTTCGCATAAACGCCTCTGTTCCTGAGAGTTGCTTGTCTTCCTTTCTGAATTTCTGGTACGGTTCAGAACAAAAGAAAAATATAAGTGTATAGAGGAGACGGAGAGAATATATGTGTACACTGTAAAACAACTACTGAATTGAGCTTTATAATTTAAAGCAACAACTTCTTCAAAAAAAATAATTTAAAGCAACAATCTAAGAACGTATTTAAAACCAAGTAATCAAACTAACATACATGATACGTACCTCCAGAGTTCCCAAAAGCTGACCCAGCATTCTTTTGTTCCTATTAACCAAGCTTGGGTCTTCATTCTTAGGCAATACCCTCGGAACATGTTCTGTAGTAGCAATCTCGGAAGCCTGACATGAAGAACAGACTATAGCATTAGATACAAAACTTCAAATCAACAATCATCATTCGTCAAGAAGGTAAGACATTTATTGCATTTACTACCTTTGAATTTCTTTGATGACTGTCTCTTCTAGACAATCCACTTTGGTGAGAATTAAAAGGCTTCCCATCACTCTGACCAACGGTAGCATTCCCATTAACGCCGTCGCCAGTTGAATCCTTTGTGTTTCCAGCATCAGCATCCTCAGTCAGCTCCCCATCACCAACCTTCATTCCCAAACAAGATATACAGTTAAAAAGACACCCTTCGGTTTTCCCCTTTGTGGTTTAGGGGTCAGGAAGGCACATGAGTAGGGGCACGACACTACTAGTTATGATTTAGAGATTTCTAATAATTTCAATATTGTTTTTTAGACATTTCAAATAAAACCATAACTATTCTGAGTTTGTTTACCATAATGAAAATAAAAAATCTTCTATCGAATTTAAGCTATAACAAATAGGCCTTAATTTAAGCTATAACAGCCGGTCCCTCAGACAATTGCACACTACATTCGAATTTTGAACAACCATACACATAAGCTATTTTGTATTTATTTACTATAAAGAAATTCAGTTCTTCTCATAAAATCGTATATCAAGAACGTTTTCAAGAGAAGCTAACTCAAAACAAATTAACCAAATTTAATCTATAACAAACAACCCTTAAATCATCAAACATTACACACTACATTTGAATTTTTAAAACTAAAATTAAAAAACTAAACTTGAATAACAAAATTAAGTGGAAAAAGAAAATACCTTAACAACAGCAGAAGAAAGTCTCCTTTTAGCAGGAGGTTGATCTTCAGAATCATGATTATCTCCACCCTAATTAAAAAACAAAAATCCATAAACTAAATTGAATCATAATTGAATTGAACCCTAATTAACAAAAACGGAAAGAAACTCACGTGACGAACAAAGGGACGTTGGCGAATCGAATTATTGCGGAGAAGAGGAGTTGATAAAGCACCTTTACGAAGACCACGAGGATCTCGAAGCCTCTCAGTTATCTGAATTCAAAATCAACGAATCATAAATCAAATTCAATATCTAGAAAGAGAGTAAAGATATATAGATATAGAGATATGAACCTCGCGTTGTTGACGAAGAAGTTCATCGATCTCGTTACGAAGTTCTTGTTCGGTTTTCTCCGCCGCCGCAGTACTCCCCATTGATATCTGTCAGCAGTGGAAGGAGCTACTTCTCTTTCTCTTTCTCTCTCTCTCGCTGTGTCTTTAGAATTACAAAACCCTCATACTCTTTTTTTCACTTTACTGCACATCTATAAACCTTTTCACTTTTAGTTAGGTTAGGTAAAATTGTACTTTTTTTTTACTCAATTTTTTGTGTAAATATTTAAATTAATTTATAAATTAAAAAAACAGAAGAAAAAAATCTGGAAATTAAAAACAGGAAAAAATATGTTTAAATTGATTTATAATTTATCATTTTAGTAAATATTAAAATAAATTGACCAATAAAGTATTACTTTACTTTGTTCACTTGCACACCAATAAACCTTTTTAGCTACTTAGGTTGGGTAAAATTATAGTACTTTATTTCGGATAAATATTAAGTTGACAATCTTTTGATTGTCCGACATCGTATATTTATACTATATAACTACTATTTTGACTTAAATAGTTGTTGATTTTTGTATGTTTAAATAACATTGATCTTATTTTATCACTTTTCTTATTATTTTTCTTGAATGCGTGGCTTATCTTAATGAATAAATTGATTAAGATAAACCGTAGATAAAAAATGAATTAAATGTAAATCAAATTGTGTTTGAATATTTTACGTAAAAGTGAATTTATGAATAAATTTTAGTGTTAAAATTATGTTTTGACTTAAAAGCTTTGTATTATGTCATGTGTATGTTTTTATTTCACATTTTGAGCAGTTATAATAGATTCTTCGGGTATAAAATTGATTTTGACATGTTTGACTTAATTGTCCTCGAGTATAGTTGATTTTGCCTCTAAAATTGATTTTAACTCAAATCTATAATTTGAATAAACTCTTTAAAAAAATTGAATAAATGATTTTTCTGATAAAATTATCGTACGCAGTTATTTAACATATGCCCTATGGATACATGTAAACATTCTCTTTTATGTATTTTATAAAAGAGAAGCTAATTCTTACAACCAAATTTAAACAATATTTGGGAAACTTTTTAATCGGATGTACTTTAAATATGTCAAGTGTAAATTAGTTATCAAATTTTGATTAGTTATTTTATAGATTATAGTATCAACTTCTGATATATGTAATGTGTTGTATTAACGATAATACTATGTATAAAATAACTAAGATAACTAATTTAAACATCCGCAGTGAATCAAGTCTATAGCTCACACAAACCCCTAAACAAAAGTCATGAGATAAGTTAGTGACTCATTATATAACCGGTTATCAACATTTGAGTTTACTTGTTAATTTGAGGGTTGTAATTTTTTATGGTTTCAATCTTTAATTTTTTGTTGTTGATAAAAATGGCTTCAATATTTTGAATTGGTTATGGGATGGGAGTTATGGGACTCATTACATATCCGGTGGTTATGTACTTCGACGATTGATCTTCTTCCAACAAAAAATGCTTTCCCATACAAGCTGATCAAAATACCTCCATGTGAGTTAATTCACGTAGGTGTTAAACCTAACGTGACTTAAGTCACATTCGTTATCCGCGTGAGTTAACTCACGCAAGTTATAATTCAGTGTGAGTTAACTCATGTAGGTTATAACCCCCGTGTAAGTTAACTCACGTTCGGTAAGCTATTTTGGTCAGTTTATATAGAAGTGAGCGTTTTTTTTGTTAGTAAAAGAGCAATTTTCATGTACTTAACATATGATGTACATAATTGATGTAGTATTTTTACGTAATCAAAAGTAAGTATTATATGTATCGTCTCCTCAGGGACTGGTGCGATATCACGGACCGTTCAACGCCAATTATCATTTTAAGTTGAAAGAGTAGTTTGTTTGTTTGCTTAGAATCAAGTTAACTATGTTTTAAGATTAAAAATCGAGATTAATAAGGCGTGAAACTTGTTAGGATTAGAGTTCCTTGATCAAGCATTACACGTAACCTAAAGATCATTCATGGATTCTAGCTTTTCTTTGATATTACCACGTATCCCTCGTCAATATCATTCGTGTCCAAATAATATTGTGACTTCAATTGTATTGTTTAATCGTCGATGTCTCAAACTATTAAACGATTCAAGAGTCGTTCTTATCGTTTAATCGACGATTTCTCAATCTATTAAATGATAAGAAAGCATTAAGTTTGGACACAAAGAGTGATTATCTAAACATCAATTCCATGTCTAGAATTTATGTTTGGATAGAGGATTACTCTCAACCTATATTCAAAAGTATTTTTCAATCACAATTAAATCAAACATAAACAATAAAATGCAAGAATAATCTCAATATCAAATCAAATACTAGAACCATATATTTATAGATCAAAAGATTACATGTTTAGCTAAGATCAAGTACCTCTAATCCCAACAATGGAGATTTAACTACTCATTGTCATGGAAGCCTTGCAAGAATGAATTGAAATGGAAGGATTCATTACAACTTAGTGATTTCTCAACAAATGAGGAAGATTCCCCCTTGATCACTCTCACTCTATGAAGAACAAGCCATATCCCTCTCTCTAAAGCTATTGCCAAATATTCTATGAGATTCTAAAATATCTAAAAGAATTGATCAAGTGGGCTTTTATAGGAAGTCTGATCTGCATTAACTCGCCTCGCGAGCAACTCCATTCCTCATGGTGATTTGATGTTTCTTCACCAGTGGGTTTGTGCCACGTCAGCTCTAGGGAGTTTAGGCCGCCCTAACGCGCCTCGCGAGTACAATTGCTCGCCATGGCGAGTACTTGACTTCTTAGCTCACCTTCAGTTCGCCGTTGCGAGTTGGAGGCGTGTGATCTCTGGTGCTCTTTGCCTAAGCTTGCCTCAGACTCGCCTTTCTTCACTAATCACTCGCTATGGCGAGTAAGCCTTTGTATTTTTCCTTTGTTTTTCTTCTTTGCTCAATGTCTTGAGTTCAATTCCTGCACAATTGGGTAAAGTAAGATAGATAAAGCGTAAAAGGGTTATAATCACTTATCTCTCGGCTTTTCCTTAAATAACTTGCAAAACAAGTAACAAAAGTGCCTTAATTATTCATTTAAAATACAACTTTCTGGCACTTATCAATAATAGGCCTCTTAAAAAAATCATTTTAAATTTAAAATTAATTGCAAAAGACGGTAAAACAATTCATAAAGAAGTGTATCCAAGTATTCTCGTGAATGATGTACTTTCTGTGTGTGCAGAGTGAAAAATCAGACAAAAAACACAAAGAAAATGACTAAACTATTCTTCCCTTCATTTTTCACATCAATTTGGATATACTTTTTTATTTGGAAAATGTTATAATTTGGATTTTAGGTATTTTCATTTTTTTAGGACTGTTAAGTTATTCATATTTCATACATCATTTCGATCAAAAACAATATTTCATACATCCTTAAGGTTTCTTGTATTTTAAAGTCATCTTAAGGTTTCTTATCAAAAAAGAAAAGTTAAGTTTCTTCTTGAAATGCAGTTATCTTGTTAATATTTTCTAATTCATCAAATTTTAAAGTGGTTAAGTTAGTTTTGAAACTACACCCATGGTCTACCCCGAAAAAAGACATCATCAACCCTCAAGACAAACCTTAAAATTACAAAGGTAAAACATAACTATTAAAAATACCAATTGTAGTTTTATATTTTTAACAAAACAAATATTTATTTTTCAAGTAAATATACTTTTATAGTATTAATATGCATTGTATAAAATAAAATATGATATACTAAAAATAAAATAAAAGCCAACCAATCTAATAAAAAACCTCATCTTGATTTTGACATTTAATTTTCAAAAAATTGAAATTAAAGTATACACAGCTAATATAAAAATTAGATTTGACTTGCATCGTGCATTGCAATTGGACGAGTTTTATATCAAAATGATTTTTATAGGGGTTATCGAAATGATATGTAACAATAAATTGAATATTTGTGGCTAACAGTATAAAAATATTGGGAATGTTCACCTCTAAAATAAAAAAGAACTTTCTCTAAAAAAAAAAAAGAAAGAACCCCGGACACGACAGGAACTAGCTAGTATGTTACTTCTAACTAGAAAGCTTACAGTTACAGTTACAGAACGGTCATTCATCAAATAATGAACAGCCAATGCAAGGCTCAATTAGCAGCGGTCAAGGTAAACTAAAAGATTCAAATTTCCATAGAATAATGAAATCCCTGTTGGTATGCCCCATCTTCAGGGGGTCAAGGTTATGAGTTGGCATTGAAGGGTGCTTGTTTAGTGACTTGACTAGCTGAATTGTGGTAGATGAACCTCTTTAATGCACTTCAACGCCATAGGGACACCATTGCATGTGAGATGCCCCACATTCCCATATAGTCGTGGAGGCGACCTCTTGTTGGGTTGGTAAGGCTAAGTATCCCTTTTCCTCCAAATTCCAGTAGGAAAACCAGAGCATATGGGAGATGCCCAAATTCCCATATAACCGTGGAGGCGACCTCATGTTGGGTTGTTAAGGTTAAGTATCCTTTTTCCTCCAAATTCCAGTAGGAACACCATAGCAAATAGGAGACGCCCCTATTAAGAAAGGAAGTTTGCAAACATTACGCGCCTGGCCCATGAAAGCCCCAATTTTGCGTCTGTGGCTACACTTGGTATTAAGTGAATCATTCTCAGGCAACTCTAGTGATTTCTTCTTTGGGACTTTTCTTTTTCCTCTACCCTTGCCACCCTTCAAATTCATGGCCTCTAGTTCTTCTGATAGTAAGTTGCACTGCAAGCATTGAATGTCAACTTTTGATCTTTCTTTCAACCAGGCATCAAACATAGCCTTGCCAAATCGATCTATATCCTTGTCTGTTACTTCCCACAGGTTGGCAACAATGGATGGAGAACCAGCCAGCAGATATGACAGGGGAACACCCTGCGGCGCGTAGCTCCCATTTAGGGTCAATGAACCACTACTGCACCCCATCAGAAGTGTAGCACCACATTGCTTTAGTTTCTCAATCTCACGCCTGGAAATGTACTGTACTCCTGTGAAGACACATACAATTCAACCACACTTATGAATATAAGACTTACATGGAATGGCAAATATAATCTATGCATTCATGTATTATTTTATATGTTTTCTCAAGCTTTACCACTTCCATGCCCAAAATATATAAAAAGCTCGTGACTTTCCAATGCAGAAGCCAATTCTTTGACGGTGGGCTTGGAACCTGCCTTTCCCTGTAAAGTGACATGATAAGAAAGAAACAAAAATTCACTAGACTTATAGATTAAACAACTAGCAGGAATACAAAGACATAAATGTTTCTCCCAAGTATTCTTATTAAAATTTAAACAGATGCAATACCTCAAGGTTTTGATCTCTAAAATATTTCTCAAATTCAATTTGTGTGCCAACAAGATCACCATCTGGATTTACCAAGTAAAAAGCATCGAGAGGATCTATAGAAGGAAAGGGTGCCAAATTTCTTCCCACTGGTTCCTTACTGGTGCTGCCTTTATCAAGAACAAAAGAGATGCTGCTAACGGAAGGCATGCGGTAAACTTCCTGCTTCCTTAGTATAGGCAAATTTTCCCAAGCGAGCATCTGTTGCAGCAGTAGGATTTTGTTATCAAAGTTAGTATAAAACTATAAATTGATTAAAACCACACTACATGATGCATTCTCAATCATTTAAAAAATACTACTTAAGTACGTAATGCTTCAAATATTTCAAAACACAAAAAAAAAGTCATAAACAATTGATTTACCTGCACCTCAGGATCCAACACTAGAATTACAGGCTCTCTATTCATAGAGTCATCCACTTCCAGCACATTTAAGGCTTCATTTAATAGTTCCAAAGCAACCTCTGATGACATTAATTTATTGGCTACGTTTGAAAATATCCCACTCGTTACTCCATCACAGTAGCCTCCTTTAGCAATGTAGCAGTCTTTCTTTGAGGATAGCTGTGAAAGCAATGTCTTTCCTTCACAAACATATTTAGAGCCACCAAGAATAATTTTAAGAAGACCCTCATTTACATCCAATTGGCACTTAGATCTTAGATCATTCACTAGATTTTTAAGCACCGAGTCAAAAAATTGGCAATTCGACCATTCTCCAAGAAGCAAGAATTTCCATGAACCAAACCACAAATCTTCAAGGTTCCTGGTAAGGGATGACAATTGTACAAGGAGAGATAACAATTAGTTTCTATTTTTTGTTAACAGAATAACAATTAGTTTCTATAAGGTTAAAACTACTTCTACCCTGTCAATGATGTAATCATGCATACTGCTATTTTAAATTTTACGTTTGTTGGTAATGAATGTATAAATTGAGTGTTCCACAGTTGTTCAACTACAGAGAAATGATGCAAAATATGCACGAAAAGTAGTGCACCTCAAAAACTTAGCAAGACGACGATCAACGTTGATTCTCCAATCCCACCATAGCCTCATATTCTGTTCTGTAGTTTCAAAAAGAGACGTTGACGACGAGTAATTCTCTTTCAAAATGGTTTTGAAGGCTGGTGCAATGTCATCAATTATTGCGGAACCACCCCATGGACAACGCCAGATTTTACTAGGTTTCTCACACATTTGCAAAAAGTCTGAACCAGTACTCAGATCACCCTCATCTAAAAAAGATGATGAACAGTTATAAATTACATTGTCTAACTTCATGAAATTTATACGTATAAGATTCGATATGATGTACTCTGTACAAACCGGAGCTATATACCTTGTAAAATAGAATCTAGTGGCAATAACATCACAACAGGTTCAGTCTTAAAATTCAGTCGTGAAACCAACATCCATGCTCGAACACATGCAGGATAAAGCAACAACTCCTGTAGTAAACTGGTATATTCACGATCGAGCAAACTTATACCGATGATGGTTGTGAGTGGAAGACGGGCAAAAAATTTCTTCACATATTCTGCTAAATCTACGGTGGAATCAGGAGCAATCCTGCAACACGGAGAAACACATACAATTAGAGTATTGGTCCAGGTTGTATTTGAATTTATTCATTTCTTTCTTATGCAATAAGAACAATTTTTACCTTAGTGAGTCAAATGCGACTTCTCTGATGCAAGAAGATCCGGTAACATATGGACCCTGAAATCAAAATTGATTAAGAAGAAGAAGAAGCAAGAAGTCCTTAGGATGCATTTGATCTGCTAAAATATGAAGGACTGGACAGCATAAAAATACAAGTTCCACGTTTGATTTTAAAAGAGATTATTGGACATCAAAAAACCAATGATGAAGCATTCGACAAATGCCTTTATATTTTTAATTGAAAAACCCAGTGAACTATAAATACCAAATTGATAGCCTATTAATTGGGGCAAACCCCATCAACTAGGGTAGAGCACCGGCCGGGTTCGGCCGGTTTCAGGTCCGAAAAGCCAAAACCGATGAGCTACCGATGATAAATTTTGTGACCCAATTCCAACCGTGGAACGATGCGGGTTCGTCGGGTACGGGTTGTGTTGGGTTACGGTTTAACGGACGGGTGGACACGGTTAGCACTGAGCTCAAGCCAGAAGAAGAAGATGAAGTTTCATCCACCGTGAAAAGGGCAGACCTCCTCACACTGTTGCACTCTGGTAGAGAGGGTGAAATTCACCTTATCAATACTTTAAGTATCTTCACCTCTGTGTATATTGAATCTTACAGAGCAAATAAGAATTTGAAGAACTTGCTAGAAAATCAATTGGAGAATGATAGGCAAAATAAATAAATGGACAACCATAAGGCATCAACCATGGAAAAACTCTTTCAAGGATCCGTAAAAAGAAAACATGAAAAATAACATTTTTTATTGTCTTATGATTATTAGTATTACTTATTATAAATATATAATTATATCACCTGTTTAAAGTAGAAGTATATTTTCCAAATATAATTTATTTAATCTCTTCCCAAGGATCAGATGCAAGTCAATGTCGCAACTTTACAGGACTCTATATTGGTATAATAATCCACTGCCAGCAATAAATTGTATTGTATGCGTGTACACTCTAAAGTTTATTATGCAGCTTTAAGGCTCTCACCAGTCAATTCACGATTTAAGCATAGGCTGTATTCACCTGTTGGTCGGATTCAGCCTCTGACGGAAGTAAATTTTAGAACCGACCCCACCCAATAACACCCGTTTTAACCTGACTTAGATGGCCCGAAAACCAGTGGAGCCGATTCAACCCACCCGACTGCATGAATTTGTATGCGGGTCTTTCGGTTTTCGGTCGGATCATGCAAATCTGCTCAGCCCTACCGTCAACACCTAGAGAGAACTATAAATACACCAATCAGGCTACTACAGTCCTACCCCACACAGCCAGAAAATTGTCAATCAACTAACAAGCAACAATGAAGCAAATGTTGTCTTACGACTTAATAGTTACTACACAACTACTTGTATTACATTCAACTTACCCTAAACCCTGGGACATAGGTGCGCCATTTTCCCTCATACATCATTATGTTATTATTAACAATCAACATTCGTTGACAATATGAGACCTACTGTATTCTGTAGGCCAAATGCTTGTTTTCAAACTTAGCATCATTCTTGGGCAAGTACTGTGTTAGGGTTCCTAGACAAGTTTTGTGAAACATTGAGAGGTTTTCATTGCTTACACTCAAGCAATGAAAGATACGCAAAGTGGTCACAACTGGCATAAGAACACAAAGTAGAGATACAAAAGATATAATCATAGGTTCTCATCCAGGGTGAACTGGAACTCTTTTTTGTCCTAATTCTTCTATATGTGCTACTGCTAACTGAACACATCAAAGAGGGTGTCACGGTGCATGGTTGGTATGGATGGTATAATCTTAAGTTGGCGAGTTGGGAAGAGAAAAGAAAAATAAAACTGAAAGATGTGTTAGCGAATGCCTTACCAACAAAACTATTCAGCCAACTTACTTGCAAGCTAGGAATGAGAAATAGATAGATACTCATTCACCAGCTTGTGAGAGTGTTTTAAATAGATGTGTATTTGTAATTATGTTAATCGTTGTATTCGGCCCATCAATCAGGCATGTTAGGTACAGTGTAGTCTATATAAGCATGTTAGCGTTTGAACACTTGACACGATTTTTAAATAATATTTGGATATATTTCCCCACATTTATTTTGAAGAGTCATATCTTACTATAGAAGCCATGGATAAATTTCAAAATATTGATAAACATGAAGATATGCCTGAACTGAACATCAACAAGAGATTGTACCTTGCATCCCCCACTTGTATGAGAAAGAAACTGATAAGTAAGATGAGTTCCTATAGAAGCTTGGTGGAAGTACGAAGACCAATAATTTTCATCGAAAACTTTGCTAAAAGATGGCATTAAAAATTGTTCACTTGAGGAAGAAACCACATACATTACAGCGAGTAATTTAGACACCTGTTGCAGTAACATTAGCATATTAAGATCATATACTGTGAAAAAGCTCAAGTGATAAAACAATAGACACCAAGGAAGAGAACAAAAAGCTAAGAGTCTGGATTATTAAGCAACACGACATGCATTTGCACTTCATAAAACAGGATTATTAAGCAACGCAGCATGCATTTGCACTTCATAAAACAGGATTATTAAGCGACGCAGCATGCATTTGCACTTCATAGAACAACATGAGTCATCAAGTCCAAGTCCATTACTGAAACAACTTAAGTGTACAACAACCTGTTATATCAAATTTCTACAAGTTATTAAATTTTGGGTTTCTTTTAAGAGTTAGGATCCGTTGATACCAGGTGTCAACGAATTCGTTGACACCAAATCCTAACCATTCTTTGTTTTGATCTTAATGGCTCGCATTTATTCACTTGATTGTTAAGGTGGGGACTCTTCAAAGAAAAACACATCACACTCACATCTTCTTCCTCCCTAAGTCTGGTATCCTTGTTCTTCCACACAACCAAATACTATTTGATCATAGCAACAAAAACTAATTCAATATAAACAGAATCATAGCAATAAAATATAAACTGAATATGTTCTTTTTTATAGCAATAAAACGTGAATCTGCTACCATAGTTTCATCGTCTTTCTTGCCTACTCAAATCCAATTCCTTAATTCGATCCCAATCTCATAGATCCCATGTTCCTTAATTAGATAAAACTATTCAATTGAATCGATGGTGGAATCCCATGTCAATAATAATACAAATTATAACTTTTTTGAAATCAAATATTGAATTCATTGTGGCTACTGCACCACACCACCAGTAAAGAATAATCTGAATTGTTGTTGGCAGTGGATACACAAAGTTAATTCTTACAAAGTAGAATTGAGTAATTCTTTCTAAAGAGAAATATCTCATGGACGCTGGCGTGCCTCCAAAGAGATGTTGTAGAAAATTTAGGGAATAATTAGGCAGAGATTAAAATTGGCAACAACTAGTATGCGAGTCACTCACATTAGCAATTTAGGGAATAATTAGACACCATTAGATTAATTAAATGGACTGATCAGATTTGGTGTCAACGAATCCGTTGACACCTGGTGTCAATGGATCCCGTCTCTTCTTTTAATTATATAAAAAGTGGATACTTTTTACTTACCACTTATGTGGGTTGCTATACTGGAAACTTCTACATAATTTTCAATTATGAACATGGAAGAGGATATATAGTAGAGCCTTGCCCATGCGGGACGTGGATTTCAACTACCATAATAGAGTTGTAGAAAGCCAAAATATACATTCTTAAGATTCAATTTTATCTTTTTATTGTCAAGACAGTTATCATGGTCTAAAATGTTCCTAGTTACGAAACTAGCCAATCAAAAAATTAAACCAATTACGCGAAAATTGTCACAGAATAATAACATGAAGATAGAGAATATGACCTTTTGAGAAACTGCGGGAACCTCACGAGAGAGTACAAAAGCTACCATCAGCCAAGAAGCAATATCTTCAAACTTGATGTGAGATAGATTACAAAAAATGTTCCTGTAAGGAAAAACCAAAATGTCCAAAGTCTATAAAAGTTAATTATAGAATGTTATGTTCACAGAGCGTCAAATATAACAATTTTACAAACATAACTCATAGGGAGATACTACTGTAGGAATACAGGAAAGCAATAAAAAAAATCCACAAGAGCATAAGGGATCTGGAAGAACAAGGAAAAAATTTAGATTCAGAAATCAATATTTTTACTACAATTTTCAGGTGCTTTTCTTTTATCAGAAAATCATCCGATAGTTGTCTGTTAAAACTGCCAACTCTTGTCTATTAGAGGAAAATCTTAGTTAAGCAAACACATTTATCTTGTTGACAAACATACAGCTCTAATGCCAAATTTGGAAGGCTCAAACATTTTCAAAAAAGCATGTCAAAAAGTATTGTTGTATACATCGCAAGTTAGTAAACCATTTGTATATTATTGCTGAACTGAGAGGCCAATCAATGTCAGTATGTTTTGGATGTCAATGCCTACCTCATATACTCTGAATGATAGCATTTCAAAGAATGCCAACATATGCTATAAACTATCTCAGCGCGCTCAATAGCAAATGCATCTCCCGGTATCTCCTTTGCAACCAATTGGTGAAAAGAATCTACAGGAACTGATGAAAAAGTGTGACAGAATGGGTTTCTGCCAAACAGAAGCGACATGCTTCTTAGAAGAATTTTCTGTGCTTCATCGATTTGATCAGGATATGCAAAACACTTCACTGCAGATGAACAATCATATTAGAAAAAGAAAGAAGCAAAACTTTATACCTTAAGGGTATGTTTGGATTGATGGTATATAGCAGAACAAAGTGGAATGACAATACATTCATTTTTTTTAAATAACTAGTCTATTCTATTTCATTCCATCTAATATTATGAATCCAAACATATACTAAAAGAAAATACATGACGAGAGAGAGAGAGAGATTTAT
>Ga0228711_1000866_pt1 | contig 41222 bp, 27 predicted proteins | sample MedpolnodulmetaG_2_FD_177996 | JGI IMG/M metagenome (GOLD analysis project Ga0228711, IMG submission 177996) | Root nodule microbial communities from Medicago polymorpha collected in Santa Monica, California, United States - brown nodules | ecosystem: Host-associated > Plants > Roots > Nodule...
GTTTTTTTTTGTTTATTGTTTTTATTTTTTTTTTTTTTTTTTTTTTTTCATCAAGTTAGGTTTTTGGTAGTTTGTGTGAAGATGGAGTGTTTAATAGAATTGCAAAAATATAATTTTTAAACTGAATTTTTGGCTTTCACTATGTTTTTACTATTGCTATGAGTTCCGTGCTTTCTGGTGATAAGATTGAGTGTTAAGGAGTTTGATTTTTTATCAATTAATAGCTGAAGATTGTTATGTTCAACTTGTAATATTTAAGCATGATCCAATTAATAGAAGAAGTGGTTAAGAATGTATGAGTGTCTATATGCCAGAGCTTTTACTGGCTGCGAACATTCTTTGAATTACAGAGAAAAGTGTGGCATGTCTTTGTTACTGGTTGATACTTTAAGTGTAATTTCTCGTGCTTATACGGTCATTTGGATTATTTGGCATCATAAAGTGGAGTTGAAGAAGGTCGATTACTCAATTTTAGCTTAATCATTATATCTTTTATCCGTTTTTTATTCCTCTACGAATTGGGGTATTACGCTTATATTATTTGGCATCATAAAGTGAAGTTCAAGGAAGTCAATTACTCAATTTAAGCTCGATCATTATTTTTTATCCGTTTTTTATTCCTCTATGAATTCGGGGTTTATGCTTATTAGTGATTGTGTGAACTATTCATATAAATCTTTCTGCGGGTTTGTTTAGGGATAACCATGTTTTAGTGATTGTGTGAATTATTCATATAAATCTTTCTACTGGTTTGTTTAGGGATAACCATGTTTGTTTAGTACATGTGAATTTTTAAACTGTCTCTCTGTTTAACATGTGAGTATATGGATGTTGGTGCTTCTTTGCTGAAAACATGTCGTACAATTTAGCTGAGGAATTATACTGAAGTATGTGGTATTATCTTGCAGTCAAGCTGAATGCAAATCGCATGATTGTTGGTACTCTCCGTGGCTTTGACCAATTTATGAATTTGGTTGTTGACAATACTGTGGAGGTGAATGGCAATGAGAAAAATGACATAGGGATGGTGGTAAGTCCTCATACTATGCATTATCAAGTTATAATATTAGTAGTTTATGTAGCAACTTATAGAGCTTGAGCTAGGTTTTATATTTGTTAATTTTCACTCACTTTTTGCAGGTGATCAGAGGAAATAGTGTGGTCACTGTAGAGGCGCTTGAACCAGTGAACAGAAGCATCTAATTTCTGTTTCTTGTAAACATTTATAAGTAAATTTCAAGCTTTTAACAGAAACCGCCTAGATGCTGGGAGTAAAATGTAATGGTGGATTGTAATATGGTCATCTTAGCGAGAAATCTGAGGTTCTTTTCTGGTTGGTTTGTGAGTGCTGGATGCATTTAGGGCTGTAGAGGATGGTAATGGCTTAACTAAAATGATGTTAATGGATGTCCTTTTTAGTTTTTAGTTGAAATCACATTTCTCTATTGCATATCACAGTTATCGCATTCTTTCTGTGCTCTTTATGCTCTTCAATCGAAAATTGTAGCTGTTGATGGAGCTATAACAGTTTACACTTTTTATGTTTTGTTTTAATGAATAATATTTGTTTTTAATGAATGTCACAATCTGTCCTACTTAATTCCCTTTTAACAATATCTAGACCTTTAGGGTCTGTTTGAGAATTTTGGAGGGTTTATATAAATCTGGTAAATCCTTTGTGTTGAGCTTAGCTCGGTTGGTATGGACAGGTCCGTGGTTCAAACCCCGGCCACCACAAAAAAAATAAAAATATTAATCATGATAATCCTCGTATCCTCTACAAAAACTCTCAAATAAGGTGAAAAATTTCTTTCACATTTCCTCTCCAAACTCTCAAACAGCTCCTTAATTGTTCTTTTAGTGGAATTCCTTAAATTTGTTGATATTTTCATATTTTAAACTCAGGGTTTGTGTTTCCAGAATCTAGTAACTTTTTCTATGAACTTGGGGTAGATGTTATTTATTTAGCTGATCACCTTGTGGGAATCTTGCCACACAAATACAGGAGATAAGATTATTTCCTTTTCTCAGATGGTATTGTGGCACAATAATATTAATCATAAGCTACGATTCCATTGCAGATACTTCTGCTAGTATCCTACTTCTGCAATCTATCGTTTCTTCGTGTAAAAATTGACCATGATTGTTTTATGTATTTTATGTTCTGGTGCTTTGGTTATTATAATGCCCTATTTCAGTATTTGTGCTTCCACAATCATATATAGAAGACCAGGGTTTGTTTTTGTATAAACTCTATAAAGTGCTTTTATTCATCATTCAGCCGAATTTTGCAGTATAAATTTTTTTACTAGTTTTTTTGTTTTGTTTTGAAAATCTAACTTTTTTTTACTACCCCTCCGTTTTTGTTAAATATCGTAGTTTAACCATTGCACTATTTATATGATCTATTATAAACCATATTTTTTTCATTAATATATAATGGCAATATTAATATGTTAAATTTATCTCAATGAATATCTTCAAATATCAATTTTCATAATATAAATAAATATAAAATTATCAAAGTTATGGATTGATACATGTAAGACGATCAACGATGACACTTAAAAAAGAACGGGTGAAGTAATTTCTTCAAACTCGTCACAAGCATCATATCACAACACAAATTCTTTCAAATATTGAAGTATTCAAATTTGTGTATTCAATTTTCGAAAATTGAAGTATATGACTTTTTTTTTTTAAAGACTGATTTTTTAATTTGAAATCCTTAATGAATGCTATGGAGATACTCGTTAGCAAAACCCTTCTAGTATTAGTTGGAGACCATTATTAGACCAACAAACATGATTAAAATAAAAGATTATACAAGTATAAAATTGACTGTAAAAAGATCAGAATACAAACATGACATATAACAAAAAGTTGAATCAACAAAAGTTGATCCATTGATTCAAAATTTAGATCAAATTCTGTTTATCTAACTTTCTCTTATATAGAATCAGAACAAGTAAAATGTTTCTTAAATGCTGTTAAAAAAAATGTATCTTAAATGTAATGAGTTAAATGTCGGAACAAATCAAACCAATAAAATTCTTGAAAAATGGCTAGTCAAATTTGAAGCCGTTTATTTGGTCGTGTGTAGGAATAGGAAGTAGTGCTTACAGTTACTACCTATAATCAATAATAGAAACATAAAGTAATCCAACATCACATAAAAAGTAGTCGAGCCATGTTTAAGGAATCCGTCCTTGGGAAGCAACCTACTACAAACCATGTTTGTACGATTGTACCAACCATTTTAAATTTGAACGTGAAATGGGAACAATTTGCAAGATTGACAACGGTTTTTCTTCCTGAAAGTTTAGTTTTCAGTCAAGTACAGAAGCTCATGTAAAGACTTGTAAAGTAGCATAGAGCCATGGTGTATCTTTGCTTTAACATGCCATATCCGTTGAGAGAGACAAAAAAGTTTCTGAATAGGTTCTTTGCGGGGACCAAAATTGTAGCTCATTGCAATTTTTCCTTTGTTTTTTTCTTAGTTGTTACTTGAATAAAGTGCATTTTTTCATTCCCTTTTCCCCTCTTAAATCACAGTCAACGTACCTTCTTGTAAGGATTAAATGGTAGCATGTGTTTAGTTAGAATTATTACATGTAAATTATCTTGGAGGTCTTTTAAGTTTGACACATTTTAAACAAGAAAGTATAACTTAATTGGTAAGACACTTCAGTTTCACTTAAAATAAGAAAAGAAAAAGAAAACTATTGTTCAATAGTGGTCATGAAGGAGGGGAGTGAAGAACACTATTGATCATCTTTTTAATAAGAAAAGAAAAAGTTTAACACACTTTTCATACTGATCATTAAAATTAATTTTTCTTCCTAAATAAGACATTGAAGTATCAAAACGAGCACACCGTGATCATTTATTTGAATTTTCGTTTAAATAAAACATACATGGTTATTAGACACTAACGTGTCTTTAATGTTGTTGATTTGGAGTTGTGACCTCCGCAACGTTAAGGACACGTCAAAGTCTAACAACCAGGTGGATTTTTTTCTCAAGTTCATACCAATTTTCCCTTTGTTTTAGTTGTTACTTGAGCAATGTGCTTTTCTTCCTGCTCTTTCCCCCTCTCAAATCACAGTCAATGTACTTTCTTCTAAGGATTAAATGGTAGCATGTGTTTGGTTAGAATTTTTATATCTCTAAACTAATCAGAAAATACAGTTTGTAATGGACAGCTGCATGCTGCTTTTCTCAAACAACTTCATCGAGCAATTTGCTTCTTGTCCTATCCTATACCATAAATTCCAAACATTATTCTTGTAAGGAGAATTGTTAGGTATTACCTTTTCTGAACAACCACATGTATTATGCATGCATCATTTAGAAGACAATTTATTATGATAAGTATACAAAGATTGAATTTCATAGGAGTAATTACATTTTTACTCACGAGTTTGGACCATAAGTAAAAGATTTCCCAGTGAATGAAGAAAGGATGGAAAAAAAAACATTAAAACAAGTTCAGTTTCAATCATTAAAAAATGCATACCAAGAGTTAAGAAATAGTTATTTGACCATAGCAACAGACCACACTACATCAATTTTCCTTTTGAGGTTGAAAAGAGCCTTATAAAGCCATGTTTCAAAAACTCCCCATTTTTCTCATTTTTTTACTTTCACCAACACAACACAAACAATGAAAACGAAGTTAAAGACACGTGGAGACAACATTATTGAGTTTTCAGCTGATTTAACCCCACGTAATATGATATGGAGGTCATGTGGACCAAGGTGGGTGACCACACCACCAACCACCTCATTGTTTGTCTTAATTCGACTAGGCAGTGTTTCTTTTGAGCAATTCACTAAAATGCATTTTATATTTATTTGTTTTTTTCAAGTGAATAGACAAAAACCCTTCTGAAATTGTAAGAAACTTCAAAAACCCTCCTGAAATTGTTAAACGTTAGTCAATTATCCCCTCTGTTTGTTTTGACTGTTAAATAACTTTTTTTTTTGTTGCTTTCTTCATCTTCTTCCTTCCACTTTTTTCATCATCTTCATCAATATTCATAAAAAATCCAGAAAAAAATTAAGAAACAACAAACATTAACAACATCATCATCATCTCATTGCTACACCTCCACCACCATCGACAACAATAACACCACCTAAGTTAAAGCTATAAATCTAAAGTTGTTTTCTCATAGAAAGCTTGTTTTCTCAAAGGTATTAAAGCTGAATGCAGGGGACGTGTTCACTCATAAGAACTTCATAATTTTCATAAAAAACCTATTTTTTGAAGTTACCATATATCAAATTAGGAGTATTCTTTAAGTTAGAGTTGGAATGTGACCCTAGTCTAATGTTGTTAGATATAGAAGCAGATTCAATTTTTTGCAGAAATAGCATAATCAGTTCTTTAAATTAGCACATTTATAATTAGTTCTGGATGTATAGTAATGGGATGATGATGTTGTTAATGGTTGTTGTTTCTTAAAAAAAAAAATCTGGATTTTTTTATGAATACTGATGAAGGTGATGAAAAAAGTGGAAGAAAGAAGATGAAGAAAGCAAAAAAAAAAAAAGAAGTCATTTAACGGCCAAAACAAACGGAGGGGGGTAATTGACTAACGTTTGACAATTTCAGGAGAGTTTTTGAAGTTTCTTAAAAATCAGGGGGATTTTTGACGAAAGTTACAATTTCAGGGAGAGTTTTGCCTATTCACTCGTTTTTTTACATAATGTATGTAAAAGTTTCTTTTATATATGTAATATTTATGATAATATATTGATATCGTATTTGTTTTATGATTATTATTATTTTTTGCTAACTAATTAATTAAATTTTTTGATTACTTTTTCACACTCATTGACTCCAAGGGAATCGTTGGGATCTCCATATAAAAATGGATATGTACTAATAAAATAATAAATCAATTTGAAAAGAAAAAATAAATAAATCAACAAAAAACAATAATAAATTAAGTAGACAAAAAATGTATATGTAGTAACAATTTGTATGTGACTTTATGCTTTATTTTATTCGATACAAATAAAAATGATTTTGTTTAAGTGAAAAAATACCACAAGTTCTTTTTGGAAGAATGACAGAAACAAATAAAATAATAAATCAATTTGAAAAGAAAAAAAATTAATAAATCAACAAAAACCAATAATAAATTAAGTAGACAGAAAATATATATGTAGTAACAATTTGTACGTGACTTTATGCTTTATTTTATTCGATAAAAAGTAAAAATGATTTTGTTTAAGTGAAAAAATACCACAAGTTCTTTTTGGTAGAATGACAAAGAAACAAAAGGAACCTTAGAAATAGAGCTCTCTCTATGACATCAAGCCTCGATTCGATCTCCAACTCTTATAAGGGGGTTTGATAAAGAGTAGCATCTAATCTTGAAGAATATCTAAAATTAACCAAAAAAAATTACGCAGCAGTTTTCTTCTATAAACACATGTTAAAAAGAGATATTAGAGAAAAAATCTTCACTAACAAACAAACAGATATACTTGCATATGCGTGATTTGTATATTAAAAAAGATCGAAGACTTATGGAATCGGTGTAAAACCTCTTTATATGGTTTCCCCAATTCCTTACAAATAATAATTGACAACAAACGGTAAATATTTTGTCAAGAAAAACAGTAAACAAAATTACAAAAACTCTCTAATATCCCAAATTTTCAGGTTAAACTACTATTAATTGAAAGTGAAAAAAGAAAAAATTACAGCTACAATTCAATGAAAAGGTGAGGAATAATATTCAGATCAACGAAGCTAATGGCAAATGGTTAGTGTACACCTTGGACGTCTCATTGTCACCTGTCATGATCATCCAACTTGGATTTTGGACATAGATAGGTCTATTGTGAATGAATTATACTTTTGATTACTTGTCATTCTCTTTGAAATAGACACAAGATTAATTAATAAATAAATGTCACCCTATTACTAGCTTCGGTCAAAACAAAAATGGACATTGGACTTCAATGTTTGTGAGATTTTATTTTTGGTGCAAAAATGTATGAGTTTTTTTTTTTTAGCAAAAAAAAAAATGTATGAGTTCTAATCACAGTAGAATTGATATTGAAATATATTCAAAAAGTTGTTGGTCAGCTTTAACGCTGACATTTAGCATGAGAAAGATTAAAAATTACCCACCGTGAAAAAGTTAATATTAACCATGAGATTAGGAAAAAAATTCAGACTTATCGTACACATTCGACGCTAAATTTTTTATCACTATCTTACACTACCATCTCTTTCATACCCAACAACCTCACGGCAACCATCTCTTTAATTTTTTCCTCCGTAATTGACATATAAAATATCAAACTCTTTTCTTCAATTCTTATTCTTCGCTACTCTTGTTGTGAATTCGATGAAAAATCACACCAATAAATACTTGATGTGTGAAGCAAGTAATAATCAAGCAACCAAACAAAGTGTATGGAAGTTATAAATACAAGCAAAAGTAGAAAAATAGCGAGAGAAAGAAAGAGAGAACACACAAAATTTGTCTACCCAGTTCGGTACAATACTGACCTAGCTTGGGGGAGAGAGCAGCCATCCGTTCCACTATAATGATGAGTAACTTTACAAAAGAGATATCAATGGGTTACAAGAATAAGTCTCCCGCCTAATTCTACCCAAAGTCCCAATCTGTTCCCGTGACCAAGAGACTCAATCTTAACAGTGTTTCCCAAGGTGAATCAACCTCAACCCTAGTGTTTGTTGCCAGGAGCAAACTCTATACAAACCCTAGTTTTCTTGTTGACTTCTAAACCCTTGTTTTAGCCCCTTTATCTCAAGGTTTACTCTGATACAAAGTCTATATTTATAGTAAAAGTATCCCTCGTAAAATTGAAACAAATCTCAGCCCAAAAATATGTTTCTGTTATATTTTCTGCTGGGAAATTCGGGTCTAGAATTCCTCCATTCGGCCACCGAATTTTCACGTACCAATAGGCTGAAAAACCACAGCCAAATTCGGGCCCCGGACAGCACCATTCGGGTCTCGATTTTGACATATTCAAAACTCCAATTTTGAGTCACTTTCGCAACAACTCTCAATATTAGGTTTGAGTTGGATAATTAAAAAAAGGTTATGCCAACAAGTGTCGTTAGGACATTTATTAAGAAGATCAAAATACAAATAATTGATGAGTTTAATAAAACAAAAATCAATTTTTAAAAGTGTAATGTAGTGAAATGCACAACTTTTAAGATAAGGTATCCTCGGCATCTGGTATAAAAAAAAATGTTCATGTTAACACTCTATATTGTGATTTTAGCTAAGCTTATATGAAATATTATTGCTTTATCAATTAATTACAAGGTGCGCTGGTATTTTTTCGGACAAGATGTGGTGCACTAGTTAATTATATGATGTGCAACTAAAATAAATTTTATACCATATAAAAAAATTGTTTTTTTATTGAGTTTAGTTCGGTTGATAGAGATATTACATGATATATATGGAGACTCGAATTTCAATCAAACACTTCACTTATTTATCTTTAAGAGATAGATTTCTATGAAACATAATAGTTAACAAATATTTTCACCGTTGAATCAATAAATATTTTCATTAAACCAAAAGTGGTATGATATAATTTAGTCAAATGAACGAAAACATACTTATGATAGTGCAAGACTAATTTACATGTTTATTTATTTTTTGTCAAGTAGTCTAGTAGCTAGAATTTAATTTTTAAAGTGAATAAGTGGGATGTCCAGACTTCAAACTCAACCCATACATATAATATCATAATGCATTGTCCCTGCCAAGTGAACATAATGACTAATTTACATGTTTATTTTAACATATGAAAAATATTATACTTGCATATCTCATTTTCTAAAAATCTTAATAAAAAAAGTAGAAATATAATAAGAGCACGTTATTTTCCAATAATAATAATCTACTAAAGCTTCGTCTTGGCGATTCACCCACCCTAACCAACCACCTCTTCTTCTATCTCTCTGAGATGTTAGGATTCTTCTCTGAATAGAATAACACGCGAGCGAGGGAGAGAATCTGAATTCGGGTCGGGTAAAGCGGTTAACCGAAGTCACATTCACATAACACAGCATAGTGCTTCAATGATTGTCACATTTCACCTTCCATAATCTATTTCTTGAACCAAACTTCACTCCATCAATTCATCATGGCAGAAGTGCTTCAATTACCTTCACCTTCAAGCTGTTCTTCAAGTCCATTCAATGATGTGTCACACTCACAACAACACCACCAAACTAATTCTTCACCTTTTAACAACAGCGACAATGAAACTGTCATGACCCATTACCAGATTCAACAACAACAACAACAACAAGAATCTGAAGAAGAAGAAGAAGAAGAAGAAAAAGATCAACTTTCTATTTTGACTCTTTTGATTGCTACGTTTAGGAAATCTTTGATTGGTTGTACCAACACTGGTTCTGAACTTTCTTCTTCTTCTTCAATGGAAATTGGTTGGCCTTCTAATGTTAGACATGTTGCTCATGTTACTTTTGATCGTTTTCATGGCTTTCTTGGTTTGCCTGTTGAATTTGAACCTGAAGTTCCAAGAAGACCTCCTAGTGCCAGGTTGGGCTTTCTTTAAATTCTGTTACTTTCTTCAATTTTGTATCTTTCTTGAATTTTGAATGACCCCTTTTTGTTATTATGAATCTGTGATTCATACAATTGGAATGATGTTCCCCAAAATATATTCTCTTAGAAATTTATTGTTCCCAATTTATGCTTTTTTTGTTTCATATGATGTTAAGTTTATCAAATTATCTTGTCTGATGTTGAATTTCATAATCCATATCCGATTCTTAACAAATTGCATTTTAGAAGCTCTCTTTCCATATTGAGATTTCGATTTGTTGGGGTTAGTATAGGGCTATAGGCTGATTATGGCTTTAGAATTTCATAGACATTAGGTTAATATCTAGTTTTTTTCTCACTTTTTTATCTGTTAATATCAAACTTGAAGTTGCATAACAAATGTAATCGAAGGTTCTCTACGGAATATTTTTTTTTAAACAATCCTCTACGGAAATATTGATTCAATTTTTTCGGATAAATGTGACATTTCATGTTATGCATCTGTACTCTATAGCTGTCATACTCATATAATGATACCTGTGTATTTGAAAATTTGTCTTATTAAGTGGATTTGGTTCATTGTAGATGCTTTCTTCCATCTTTGCTAACTGAGTCAAAGATACCTTTTATTTCCTTGTTGGTTATGTGGTCAGTTTGTTTTATTTGAAATTTGGGGAACTTCATCAATGGTGTTGGATTTATCATTGGAAAATAATTGATTATTTTTTGCAACTGAGATGACATAAAGTGATGTTATTTTTACATCTGTCAGTATGGCCTTCTTTGATACAAACTGACAAAATATCATTTACACACTTGGTTCCCAATTTATGCTTTTTTGTTCATAATTATCAAAAGGGAGATTAGTCACTTTAGTCCCTGAATAAGAAAGGAGTCGTCACTTTAGTCCTTGAATGCAGATAAATTGCAAAATAGTCCCTAAATGTAGACTTTGTTAGTCAATTTAGTTTCTGAATGCAGACTCTGTTAGTCAATTTAGTCCCTAAATGTAGACTCCGTTAGTCACTTTAGTCCCTGAAATTGACCAGCAGAGTCTACATTCAGGGACTGTTTTGCAATTTCTCTGCATTTAGGGACTAAAGTGACTACTCCTTTCCCATTCAGGGACCAAAGTGACTAATTCCCCTTTATCAAATTAACTTGTGTGATGTTAAATTTTGAAATCCATATCCGATTCTGAGCAAATCGCATTTCAGAAGCTCTTTTTTTTCCATATTGAGATTTCAATTTTTTGGGTTAGTATAGGCTGATTATTGTTTTATAATTTCATAGACATTGGATTAATATCTAGTTTTTCCTGTTCATATCCAAGCTTGAAGTTGCTTAATAGATGTAATTGATGCTTTATAAGGCATATGATTCAGTTTTTTTTGGATAAATGGAGCAACTTCCATTCTAATGACTTATTGTGATATTATCCATGTATACTCATAGAATTATATTTGCCTATTTGCAAATTAGTCTTAATAAGTAGATTTGGTTCTTGGTAACTAGTAAAAGATATGAGAAAAATGAGAGGAAGGTAAAATCATTAGTATAAATGTTTTCTTCCTTCTTTGCTAATCAAGTCAAAGATACCTTTTAATTTTTTTTCCATGTTGGTTAAGCGGTCAGTTTTGTTTTATTCGAAATTTGGGGGCACTTCATCAATGGTTTTGGATTTATTGTTGGAAGATAATTGATTATTTCTTACAACTGAGAGGACTCATAATAATATTAATAAACAAAGTGATGTCTATTTGACAATTAGTCTTTTGAAGTCGGTACATTGTAATTTACAACTAGTAAAATCATTAGTAGTATAGATGCTTTCTTCCATCTCTGCTAATCAGGTTAAACATACCTTTTATTCCTTGTTGATTATGTTGTCAGTTTTGTTTTATTTGAAATTTGGGACCCTTTATCACTGGTGTTGGATTTATCATCATAAAATGATGCATTATTTCTTGGAACGGAAATGACAAATATTAATAAATAAAGTGATGTTATTTATACATTTATCAGGATAGCTATCTTCGATACAAATAAACAAAATATCATTTACACACTTGGTTCAAAGCCTCTCTATCTGCTCATCTGTTTTTTTGGCTGTATTCTCTCTTATTTACCCGACCTATAATACATGTTTGATGAATGTGTCCTGAATTATATCATTGTTTTGACTGTTGGTATATTTTCAATTGTTGTCCACAGCACAAGTGTTTTTGGTGTTTCAACAGAATCTATGCAGCTTTCTTTTGATGCCAGAGGAAATAGTGTACCTACAATACTGCTGTTAATGCAAAGGCATCTGTATGCACAAGGAGGCCTGCAGGTATTTGAACTAACACATACCGGAAACCTTTTGTATGATCTGTTGTTTAATTTCAATAGACCTGTACCTTGAAATTGAACTATTAAATGCATACACCCAGGCTGAGGGAATCTTCAGAATTAATGCTGAAAATAGTCAAGAGGAGTTTGTGAGGGAACAATTGAACAGAGGAGTGGTACCAAATGGTATTGACGTGCATTGCTTGGCAGGTCTTATAAAGGTATTACTAAAACAAATTCTTTCAAAATCTTTATCCCTCTTTCCTCTTTTAAATGTTTAGAGATTTATATGGAACTGGGCTCTTAGGTTGTTGGGATTTGGTCCTATCGTCTATTTGAACGTTGTCTAGATAATTTAAATTGTTAAAATATGCTTTTAGTCCTTATATCCAGTTTTCATTCCCCACAAATTACAAAACTGCATGCTTTTACACCCTCTTTAGAGACTAAAAATGTGTGATTTTGTAATTTGTAGAGATTAAATGCTGGCACAAGGACTAAAGTCGAAATTCAAAATAATTATTATATGAATTAAAAATATATTTAACCCTAATTTTAATGTACTAATGTTAATTGTTTTCCTTTTTTAGTTACTGCGGGGAAATATGGTAATTGCATACGAAGTTGTCTAGGTAGCTATATTGAAAGGGATTATTTCATTAATTTTTGATATACTTGAGAAACTCTGTAGGCTTGGTTCAGAGAACTTCCAACTGGGATATTGGACCCTCTTTCGCCAGAGCAGGTGATGCAGTCCCAAACAGAAGAAGAATGTGCTCAGCTTGTGAGGCTTCTTCCTTCAACAGAAGCCGCCCTCCTAGATTGGGCAGTAAACCTAATGGCAGACGTTGCTCAGATGGAACATTTGAACAAGATGAACGCACGTAATATTGCAATGGTTTTTGCACCAAACATGACTCACGTAAGCCAAAATCATGTTCCCTTTTATATTTAGTAGAAGGTTTTGCTCTTAGTCCCCTTTTTTTTGCGATTGAACTTCAAAGACATTTTGTTGTGGTTATATCCTTACTTCTATGTGGTTAGTTTAACTAATCAACCGTCTTCTATTAAATAAATCAAACATTTTTTCTGAGAATTGATTTACATGGCCAATTCTTAAATAGACTTTTGGAGATCTTTTAAAGAGCAGGGGAAACATACTAATCTAAAATGCAAAGTAGTTTAAGGATTTTAATTTTTGAAATTCCGGTTATTTAATTTTATTTGAGACTTTGTTCTTTAGGCATCTTAGCCAATGTTTGATTATCTTAACCTAGTAGAGAATAATGTTATCTTGTTTTGTCGTTTGGTTATGTTTTATCCATAAAAATACAGCCATCAGTGTGAACTTTTGAGTTTGACATACCTTTTCAGCATAATTATAATATTGAGATTTTCTTTTCTTCATAGATCTCAAACCCCAATCAGAGTAGTACTTGTCCCTAGATGTGCAGTCTAGGTTTATTATTCTGCATCTCATGCTCATTGTGGAACAATACACATCCTTTGGATGGTTGAATGTTCCTTTGGAATGGCATGTTCATATATACAGATTCTTTATGAAGCTACGAAAATTATTATTCTTAATGTGATTAAATATATGATTATTGTTTTTATTCTGATGAATATTGATAAATTATTCGGATTAGTGCTACGAATTTGGCTGCAGTTTCTGGTATTCTTGAATCTATTCAAGTTTGTTGTGCAAAGTTTTAGTATCAGTCAAAGATCGAGGTTGATTCATGTTTCAATAACAGCATTTCTTTTATGTTTAGCAAAATTATAGTATTGGATTGAGGTTATGATTAATCTTTACGACAATAACATCATTTCTTACACGTCCCTTGCAGATGGTAGATCCCTTGACTGCTCTGATGTATGCTGTACAAGTCATGAATTTCCTCAAGACTCTAGTAGCAATGACACTGAAAGAAAGAGAGGAGTCAATCACAAAATCAAATCCCTCTTCAAACCTAAATTCTTTTGATGACGACGGGCATCAGAGCGATTCACCGTTGCTTTTCAAGGATGAAAGTGAATACGGAAATGATTACAGCGACGAGGACACAGTTTTTGTCACCACCGAGCCTTCACAACAAAGTCCTACACATCTTTTTAAAGATGACTGTGAAACTGAAAGTGGATCCCAAAGTCTGCAAACATCTACCGAAAATTTTATTTCTTGTGGAAATAGGTTGCTGGTTGACAGTTGTCCTTGTGGCGTTGTCTCTCAAATTTGCTCTATGGCAATTGGGGATCAAACAAAAAATTGCAAAAGCCTTCAGTTGAATACTTCTGATACAGACAAGTGTTCAGCAGGATCGGTGGAGAAGAACAGGGGAATTGCTCTTATTGGACGAATAAATTCAAGATCCGAGTTGGCTGAAGCTTGGCGTTGAACATGTAAAGGCGTGTGTTTTTTCTATCTAGCTGTCTGGGGGAATGGGATGGATGACAAGAAAAATGGCACTCAAATAATCTTTGCGCATATGCAAGTTGCATGATTGCTGATGTCGTTGTAGTGGAGTCGTTGCATAACGTCCTTTCCGAGAAGGGAATGGAATGGATGGGATGACAAGTTGTGTAAAGAGGTCTGTGAGCGTTGCCACATTTTGGAAATGTGTATTACTGATTTGTTGTGTGTTGTTGTGTTATGTTTTCGGGAGAGATTCTTAACCACGTCCTTCATTCTGTTTCATTAACCATGCAGACTTCTAACATTAGTTTTTTGGGTTCCTGTATTATAGAATTTGATGAATTTGGAGAATTGCTACTGTCCGTTACCTTTGTTTCAAGGGTTAAATAAGTTTTTCGTCCTTATAAATATAGCGAATTTTGATTTTAGTCCCTAAAAAATTAAACTGAATGTTTTCATCCTCACAAATTTTTTTATTTTGTTTTTCGTCCTTAATGGTCATTTTATGTTCATATAAATGGCAAAATTATAACTCTTTTATGTTCAAATTGTATTCATGTTATGTCCGTTTATTATATTTGACATTTATATATTCATATTATGTTCAAAAAATGTCAAAAACACAATAAAATTATATCCATTAAGGACCAAAAACAAAATAAATTTTTTTATGAGGATGAAAACATTCAGTTTAATTTTATAGGGACTAAAATCAAAATTCGTTATATTTATAAGGACGAAAAACTTATTTAACCCATTAATTTAATTACTTTTTAAACTAGTTAAGTCAATTTAAAAGTAACGAGCGATAATTAATTGTCATTCGGATGTTTCTTTAAGGTGCCTAAAGAGTAATACATATTCTCTTTTTAAGTCAATCAGTCATGCTATTACACACCATACTAGTAGGATCCAAACATAACACCAACTGTATGCTTGTAGCACATCTCATGCATGTGATAATTCTCATCAAATTCAAACACTTGTTTTCTTTAAACGAAATGGGTTGCTCTCGTGTACACTTTAAAGTTTAAACATTAAGTACAACACTTTAGCAACTTTAGGTACATCACACAACAAACTATTGCAAAGGACTATTAAATAGACATATTCGAGTCTAGAAGGTAGAAACCTCAAAATTTAGGTTTATCTCCGGTCAAACTTTTGTATAGCTCGTCTATCTCCACCTGTTACAATGCCAACAAAATTGTGAGCACAAAGTAGAATCATATACTTCATGTGATCACTGTTATAAAGAAAAAACCTATTTTTTTAGGTAAATGATGTATGCGGTCATTAATATAGACAACATACATCATTTATTCAACGAATCTAAAAATAGATCAGTATCTTTCTTTTTAAATTTGTAAGTTGTTACTATTTATTCGAGGTGAGAATCGAACCCGATATCACCCTTATACCTCCCTCTTTAACATAAGATATATTTTATCTAATTATAAAAAGACAACATCCTAGTAAGGGAAAAGAAAGAGAATATCCAAATACCTTATAATACTTGAGCATGTTGTTCCTTTTCTTTTTCAATGTTGCAGTTACCAAGTCTCTTTCCATATCAAATGGAAGCGGGTCTAATATTACCCCTTTGATATGTTCAAATCCCTTCAACTAATTTCATAGAGGCAGAAAAAATGAAAAGGAAACAAAACAGTTAGAGATTTATACACCAAACTTGGAAGTAAAAATTTGCAAAATCAAAGTTTTTAACTTATTTGTCTATCATTTGCATCAATAGTGCATGGTTTGAAAAATTTTGGAAGAAAAAAAACAACTTAAAGTTTCTTTCTTCATACCTAAAGAAGATTTTAATTTAACAAGATCTACCACATAACACTTGAATATAGAGATATACTCAATATATAGTGGTAGAGAAATAATCACATAGAGTCACTACTCAATTTATATTTCATTATCCCAAGAGTTGATCATATTTGTAGTCCTTATAAAATTACATTTTTTTGTGTTTAATCCTTATAGAAGTTTTATTCAATTTTAGTCTCTACTTTTATTAGTTTTTTGCCAAAAAAAAAATAATATTGCTTGTTGTCCCAGCATTTAATCCCTACAAAAACAAAATAATACTAAAATTGAACAAAATTTATGCATGGACTAGCTTAAAAAATTCTGAATTTTATAGAGACTAAAAATACATTTAATCCTTATTATATGTGTTACCTTGTTTCTCACAGCTGTAGCTTTAAGCTCAGATAGCACATATTTCTTCAATTGGTCAAGGGAACATAGTTTGGAGAAAGAAGATATGTGACCATTTGCATATGCCCACTTATTAGTAACATCTTCATTTGGAACCACTACTGCAACCAGTATTGACTTGAAGCTATTCCCATATACCCATATCTTAAAGTAAAAAACATACATATGAAAATGAAATAAATAAAAACTTTCAAAGAAATGTCTAAAAACCAGAAAGTGTTCACTGAACTTGTGAAAATAAATAAATACTTACATCTTCAACTATAGGAGTGATTGTATAAACATTTTCAAGATACTCAAGTGCTATATACTCTCCTTGAGAAAGCTTAACAAGATTCTTCTTCCTGTCAATTATCCTAATAATACCATTAGGAAGCATTTCTCCTATGTCCCCTGAGGATATATACCAAACAATGACACAACACAATCACATTAGATCATATACCCAGAAGAAAATAATTGAAATATTTAGAGGTAGGAGAAAAGAAAATCAACCTGTGTGGAACCATCCATCTATTATGGCTTCTTTTGTTAACTCAGGATTTTTATGGTAACCAGTGAAAACACTTTTGCCTCTGACACATATCTCACCACATGGAGGAGTTTCAAGAGGATTGTAACCCATGTCTGGAACTTCCTCCAGCCGCAATTCATTGAATACAGTTACAACACCAACATTGCCTAGCATGCACATTTCATCTGGAAATGTAAGAGTAGTTGGTCCACATGTTTCTGTCAAACCTGGAATATTAACCTTAATGTTAGTGTATCATTATATTGTATAGCTCCCTACAAACTTTTATATAAGCAAAAAGTACATGTATTGGTCCAAATTAAGTTCAGAGGAAATATGTCATAACAATATTTGGTTCAAACTTACCATAGCCTTGGCATACAAAGGCACAAGTAGTGACACGCAAGAATTCTTCAATCTCGGAGCTTAGGGCTGCACCTCCAGATATTATTAGTCTAACACGTCCACCTAACCTTGCTTTGACCTAATGGCGTGTTAAGGAAAAGGTTCAGAAATTGGTCGGTAACATTACTAGTACATGCAAGAAGAAACACACAACCTTTCTGAAGGCTAGAAGATCTGCAAGACGTGATGCTTCTCTCTGTTTGTATCCTTTGTTCAGCCAGCCAAGTTTACTGTGTAAAACACAAAATAAGATTTAATTTTGGGAAGAAAAAAAGATGTTAATCACCAAACAACCTCATAAAAAAATCCATAATTTTAATATATTTCTATTTAAATTCTATTCGTTTATATTTGTTGTATTAATTAATGGGGAAAAAATGTTACAATTTTTTTTATAGAATCTGAAATAAGAAATTTAATAATTGTATTGAAATGAAAATTATATTGAATCCAAAATAATTCTCCATTTTTTTTAAAAGTTGGAGATAAATATAGGTAATAGAATAGCCACTTACTAGTTGTAGAGCATGCCAAAAACGGTCCTCCTCACTGGATTTAGTTGTGCCACTGCTTTCTTGATACCTGAAACAAAAAATTGATTGAATTGTAAAGTTATTTCCCTAATAAAATCAATTTTAAAAACAATAGATTTTTATATTGTAACGTGACCTTGCCTTCATAAACTTTTTCAAAAACCCTTGGTACACCAGCAAACAGTGTTGGCTTTAACTCACTTAAATCCTCCAGCAACGCATTCAGATCCTTCATGCAAACCATTCCATAAATTACAACATTTTTAGTAGTTAGGAGTTATTTAATTTTTTTTTAAATAGCCTAGTGATTAGAATTCATCTTTTTTTTTAAGGTGAATAAATGAGGTGTCCGAGGTTCGAACTCAGCCCCTGCATATAATAATGCATGTCTCTGCCAATTGAGTTGTGTTCATAGAGATCGAAGTTATTTACTCTATTAGTTAGTGTAGCCGGGAGGAATTTTAATATGGTCACAAGACCAAATATAAAGTGTTTGGTCACACACACATAAATAAATATTTTTTTAATAATAAAGAAAAAATTGATAAAAAAATGATTGAATATTTTAATGATAATATTTTTATGTATGTGTGTCCAAACACTATTTATTTGGTTTTATGACCATGAAAGAATACCTCGTGTAGTTTGTTATATATATATATATATATAACTGGACCGCACCACATGTGGGCGTAATGCACGTTTGGGCCAAATAGGTAAGGAGTAATGAGAGCTTCATAACACTCCGTTAGCTCAACTTGTGCCTTTGTCCCTATTTTGTATCTATATATGAGTCGTAGTGTCGTACTCAAGAAAGACATTTTTTTACATAAAGTTCTATAAATAAGACTACGTAAACACTTTATCTATCTTTTATCATCAATCAATATAATTTCTTATGAGTATGATTTATCTCATTATCTTCTCATTATTCTTCACAAAATGTTTTTAAGGAGAATGACACATCACACATGCAATAATATTTGTGTTAAAAGTTATTTTAATAACTTTTTTTATATTTAAAATCTACACACACATTGTTTAAGTGGAACTCCAAAAATAATTACCACATTAGATATTTCTTTTACAAATTTTCTTTAAAAACATTTCTTTTCCAACTTTAATTGTAAATCTATAAACATGGTGAACATTATTTTGACTCAAATACATAATGAATATTTAAACTGAAATTTAGATAATAATGATAATTTAAATTGAAACGAATAAATAAATTAAAACATGTATTATATAATAAAAATATAAAATATATAAAACCAACAAAATAAAAAAATATTTGATCAATTTCTCAACAAAAAAAATATTTGATCAATATATGACTAACGTGCCGTCTACCATTGCTTGTACGTTATAATGTGACATGACATTAATGAAATTAGATAACGAATATACCCCGTGATAGTAACCAACAGATGCACCGTTACGGAAAAAATATTCTTCAATACAACGATCAAGGATGTGAGCTAATGGGAGGAAGGATAAATACACATCATCCACAGTCATCTACACAATGTAAAATATGTGTTACATATAATTAATTTCAATTTGTCACTGGATCAGCTAATGAATTAAAGATTAGGTTACCTTGTCCTCAAATTGTTCCATGAAAAGATCCATTCCTCTTACTAAAGCTAGTACGTTTTCATGTGTTAAAACAACACCTTTAGGATCTCCACTTGTTCCACTTGTATACATTAATGTACATATGTCATGAGCCGAAGGAGGACAAATACTTGACGGGTTTTCTTTTCCCTGTAAGGTATGTTTCGTATTAATCATAATAATAGAGAAATAGAAGAAACATTATAATGCATGTTTGGATATTTCTTCTTTTGATAAGGTCAGTACAAAGTAAATTCTAAGATCTCCGGGATTAAAGAGTATGTGCGAAAGAAGAAATTAGGTTTAACTCACTCCACATAGAATAGACTAATGGAGTGCATGTGCATGATTAGATTGAAGATTTAATTGAAGGTACATCTCACTTTAATTTTGTCAAATTTAAGGCTCATACAAACTTTTAAAGAATAGACTAATTAATAAAGTGCATGATTAGATTGAATGTATGTGTCACTTTAATTTCAAATATATTTCATCCGTTTTTAAATATAAGCAAATTAGATTTTTTAGATTCATTCAATTAATGTGGTCCATATTATGAACCACATACATCATTAATTGAATGAACTTAAAAAGAAAAATTTGTTTATATTTAGAAACGGAGGAAGTACAAAGTTACGCTCCCTTATTGCGGATCAAGATTCCCTGCAGTTGTGATACCCTTAAATCACGAGGTCAGCGCATCATTGATCGCATGAATTTCAAACACTATAATGTGAATTCAAAAAATAATAATCTAAATTTGCATATTTTATGAACTAAATCGAGAGAAATCTCAACCGTGGACAACTCATTTTCCCCTATACCACTCCTTTCAAGTTGGATTATTTTATTTTTCAATTTATCCAAATAGCTAGCTAATAATATAAAAGGAAGTTGAAACATTAATCATTCAACAAATTCAATGATAGTAAATTCCTTAAATAACATACACCTACCTTTTGTACGAATTCATTCCATGTATATGGTTTAATTCCAGCGTTTGTGGCCTCATCTTTCTCCTCCTCAGTTAATGAAGTGAAGCCCACTATGGCTGTAAGTGTAACCACAACAACCAAACTTAGATAACATACATAAATGCCTTCAATTGTTAGCTGGAGCATATCAATATTCAATATTGAAATTGAAACTTAGTAAATTACCTTTCAGTCTCTTAGAGGATTTACAGTCAGCATTCAAAAGCTGCAGACAATATACGTATTTGGTCAGTCCTAAAAATTAATTGCTGCCCTGAATCTCTGCTGTATAAACTCATTTAGAAATACAACATTAATAAATATTTGTATCAAGAAAAAATAAAGTAGGGAGCTTCTACATTGCATTCAGAAAACTGACTTTTTTGAAAAAGTTAATTTTGATTTTAATGTTTGATTTATTTTTAAATTGTTGATTACTTATTAATGTTCAATAGTAATTTATCTAGTAATGCTTGCAACATCTTGGACTTACAGGTACTATTTTATCGTTGGCATCTTTAACCTGCAAACTGATTTGATGATATTATGTGATAGTCTTAAGTGTTACACTTTGTGGGGTGTTACACTTAAAACAAGGTATGATAAAATTAGATTAAGTGTAGTCTTGTTAATCTGATGAATTGATGATACTATGAGGACTGAACTTTTGATGCCACTGTATAAATAGTGGGGTGTTACTCACTACACTTTTGATGTTATAGTGTTAACTTCATCAGAAAAGTCATTTTTACGACTTCACCATAGAATTTTCCAATAAAGTAATTTTTATGCTCAATTACCTCTTTAACCTTCTTATCTTGAACAAAAACATAATCTATTTCTGCATGATCTATGATAAAATTTATAGCACCAGAACCTGCATCAAAAGCACTTAATCAGGAAAAATGTGAACTATAATTTAAAGAGAAGAAATTTCAATTGTAGTAAGAACTTACCAAGTGTGTCATAGAGAGGCACACAAATGAAGTTTTGTGCGGAACAAGCCTATGCCAATATTATAAACAACAGACTACGAAATTTTGATCACATTTATAAAAGAAACAATTAATAGAGAAAAGTTTAAGAAAGCAATGATTTAATAGAAGTGACAAACCTCCATTGCAATTATCCATTGTGGGCAGTTAGATCCATAAATTCCAATTTTTGAACCCTGTATAAGACCACCAATAGTAGACATTGAGAAGATTTGAGAAACTACTTATCTTTTTCAGTGATGGTCAAAGTTTGAACCTCGAATACCAACTGAGCTAAGTTCACGAGGACACAGAATGCATGCGGTCACGACACAAGATTATGACCACACGAAACTCAAATCAAACATTATGAGTGAATCTCTTTTGCAACCACTTACAGATTTAGCACCACATGCTTTCAAAGCAGAAGCAATTTGTAAGACTTCATCATAAGCTTCCTTGTATGTCTTCCAAACATATGGTCCTATCTGTGAACATAAACCAAAAACAATTACCTCATCTCTTTGACAAATACATACCCTAAGTTACACGACACTAAAATAGATAATAAAAAAATTAAGATGAACCTTTCCATCAACAATTTTACGCCATCCCAGCATGCGGTTTTGAGGATGTTTTTTGACAGACGTACTGCAATTATTTAAGATAAATCATTCAAAAACATTATAAGAATCATTGATAAATCACCAAACCTTATGAACAGTTAAATGAATTGCCTGAAAATATCCCAAGCAGAGGTGAAATCAGGATCCATTGGAGGGAATTCATTTTTGGAGAGAAGATTACGGTAAACAGGACCAACAGAAAGCATGCCATTTTTTCCTTCCCTTCCTTCCTCAACCTTAACTGAAAAGCTCTTCATTCTCCTTTGTAGCAAAAACCTGAACAAGACAATAAGAAATTAAAATAAAAAATGGTCCATTCTAAAGTTAATTAATTTCTCTATCCCATTTATTGTTGCTTATTAAATTACTATAATGATCACAATCTTTATTTTGACTTTTTTTTTAGAGACGGTTTTAACTTAATAATGTTAGCTGGAATCTTACTAGTAGTATATTTTTTTCTACTAAAAAAATCATACTATTATATATCAAACTCAAACATAAAGCATGAAATTCAAACTTTAGATTATATTTAAAATAAAATGGAAAAGATCAAAGAATGTGATGAATGAACATCATCAAAGAAATAAGATACATACCCAAAAAGTAGCTAATTGATCCAACGAGTGAGTAAAACCTTAGTATGTGAGGTGTGAGACATGCAACGAGATACTATTGATAATTGAGAGTGAACTAAGAAGTTGAGAAATGTATTCATTTATTTATAGTATAAAAAAGAGGTGTAGTTGTAAATGTGGTTGTTAGATTGTTAGAAAACAAATAAATATCGAGTAATGAGCACCACCTCTTAACATTGTATTCGGAGAGTCTACAGTGTAATTCTTGGTCATTCTTTAAAGCAGAATAGTGTTGTGCCATTTTTGCTAAGACCAAAGCTACCAATATTTTTACAAAAGAGTACGAAATTTAGAAAAAATCAATAATAGGTCTACGTGACCATACATACACTGAGGTGATGGAAAAAAGTTCAGCCAACAAAAATACTACACGTGCTACTAATTCATACATTTCGGCCATTGAAAGCTTCATTTAGAGCATCCACGTAACTAATAGGTACCTCAATGTGAGAAAAAAAAATTGGGGGTCTCTTAAGATTCAGGGTCTCAGTTGAGATCCTCAATCTTAAGTGGAACTCACACCACTTTTCAATAAAATAATCATTGTTTGAGTTTGTTTATGTTGCTTTTCATTAATAAATATTTATTGGTATGACCCATTTAAACATTTTGATAGAGGATCTTCATTGGAGTGGTTGAGTACCTATTAGGTATTATTAAAAAAAAAAGAAGTGATGTTTTCATGTGAGACCTGTTTAAGACCTCAAATATGAGGTTCTCCATTGTGGATGCTCTTGGAAGTTGGTAGTACCATCATTTTTGTTTTTTAAAACCACTTTAGGTAAAAGTATTTTTTTTTGGTAGTGAGGTAAAAGTGTTTTGATAGTAAATTGATAATTTTCAATATATAATTTCTATTTTGTTGCCGGAATATATGTTAACATTTTTATTACTTTCTTAATTTAATTTTGGCTTAAATGCACTTATCACCCTCTATGTTTGAAAAAGTTGCGATTTTGATCCCCTTTAAAAAAAATGGATATTTTGACCCCCTAACTTTTGGACCTCTTTTGATTAGCTGATTTTATGTCAATTTCTCAGTCTCTGATAGTGTAAACTAACATGAGGATAGAAGGATGCTGATAAGTGGAGTCCAAACTTGCATGGTGTCCAAACTGGCATGATAAGTGGAGTCCAAACTGATAAGTGGATCTTCTTTAGAGGGTCAAAAGTTACACCATGTTAGTTTGAACTCCACTTATCAGCATCCTTCTATCACATGCTAGTTTACACCATCAGAGACTGAGAAATTGTCATAATCTCTATCAAAATCAGCTAATCAAAAGAGGGCCAAAAGTTAGGAGGTTAAAATATTTATTTTTTAAAGGGGGTCAAAATCGCAACATAGAGGTGAAAAATGCATTTAAGCCTTTAATTTTATAATTTATTTTTTTTATGATTAATAAAAGACAGTCTTGTAATATAGTATTCGATATTTATTTGTTTTCTAACCACCGCATTTACTACGCACCTCTTTTTTATGGTATCGTAAGAAAATTCTCAACTTCGTTCAGTCTCAAGTCTCAATCGTCAATAGTAGTATCTCATTGCATGTCTCACACCTCAAATTCCAACTAAAGTTTCACTCTTTTGTCGGAGCAATTAACTGGTTTTTGAGTATGTGTCTTATTTCATTCATGATGTTCATTCACCACATTCTTTGATAAAGTTTGAATTTCATGCTTTGTGTTTGAGTTTGATATATAAGGAGAATGATAAACAGTTTTCTCAGGATATTGGTCAAACAACTAAAATAAGTATTATTTATTTTTTTTATAAAAGACGGTGTAATTATTACTTAATCAAAAGTTAAAACTTATATTTTTAAGACAAATTTTTTATTTATAGTTTCTTTAACCAGTGTCGTTAGCAAGCCCGGTAGTATGATATGATTCTAGCTAGCACCATTAAGTTGAAAATAAAACTGTCTTTATTAATTATCTTTTCCACACAATTTTTTGGTCTAACTCATAATTTCTCTTTTCCATACAAAATTAATTATCTTTATTAAAGTGCGAGAAATAGTCAAAACGTCTTATAATTTTAAACAATATGAGCACATACAAATTAAAGTTTGTTTAGAGGTCTATACCGACGTGACACCATTTCAAAGCTTGCAAAAAGAAAAAAACTAATACCTAAACATCTAAAACAAATATGAAAAGACAATTGAATAATATATATCACATCGCCGTAAGCATATCTCCCCACTTATTCACGTTAAGTGTGAATTTCTAACCATTAAGCTATTTGAAGGAGAGAAAAATACATCACAATAAACATTATATATTAAAGAGTTATACTACATTCAAAGTTGTGAAAAAAATCTTTGTTTCTTCTGTTACAATAAAATGCATTACAATAATATTAAAAACATTAAAATCAAATTTGTCTTGTTAAAAAAAGTCAAATTTGTCAAATTGATAAATATAGGTGACAATAAAATTTATTTGATAAGAATAAAAGTGATAACAATAATGATAGTTTTCTTTTGTAAAAAAAATAACAATAATTTTCTAATGAATTTTTTTTTTCTTCATAATTTTATTTTAACATTATCTAAAATAAAAACAATGAGATAGTGATAGAAAAAGATATACCAAATAAATAAATAAAATTATGAAAAAAAATGTAGCAAAATCAATTCTAAAAAACTGTAATAAATCGAGAACAATTTATAAAATAAATTAAATTTGAATTTAACATTGAATCAAATAAATCAATAATGTATTTGGGGCTCCCAACTCAAATAGGTATATCCAAGAAACAAGCTTTTAGTTTTATTATGGATAAAGTATGGAATAAGCTGAAGGGTTGGAAAGGAAAAAAGTTGTCTTTTGCTGGTAGAGGGGTTTTGATTAAAGCAGTGGTCCAAGCTCACCAAGTCTATGTCATGAGTTGTTTCCAGATCCCTAAAGCATATGTGACCATATAGAGTGTTATCTGCAGATTTTGGCGGGGGAGTGATGAAGACAGAAGGAGGATACATTGGGTCAGAAAGGAAAAGTTGTTGAGAGCCAGATGTGATGGTGAACTGGGATTTAAATCCATGTATGATTTTAATCAGGCCATGTTAGCTAAACAAGTTTGACGATTAAATACTAACCCCAACACACTTTTAGCAAGAGTTTCAAGGCTATGTTTGGATTGATGGAGTGTGATAGAATGAAGTGATAACTAATTATTTGTTAAAAATGAATGAAATGGAATGAAACATAATAGAACTCATTCCATCAAATCTTTCAATATCCTTTTGAGAAATGATATTTGAACAACCATTCTTTGACAACTTTTGAAACAACTTTCTCTCTCATACTCACATGTGTTTTTATTCTCTCTATTTTTCTTTTTCTCTCTCTATTGTTTTTGTCCAATAAGAATAAAGAAAAAATGGTTGTCACAAAAGTTGTACAAAATTAGTTGTACCAATATCACTTCTCGATTCTTTTTCCTCCAATTTAAGATGTATTCAATGGAATGAAACTTTATAATCAAAATATTACTATTTTACCCCTATCTTAAAACCATTTTCTTTTCAATACCTCTTCCTCTCGCATTTCTTTTTCTGCTCGATGCATATAAGAAGGGAAAAAAATTCTTATTGCACTGACCCGTTTCTTCATCTCCTGAATTGTTGCTTCATGAATCCTCTTGATATTAATATTGTTTCTTTAGAAAATACAATATTCAATATGTGAAAAAGTTGAGTAAGTTACGTTTAATCATTTCCAGCAAGGTTTCTTTATGTGTGTTGTTACTGAATTAATTATGCGTGTTTTTTAAGAGAATTAATTATGCGTGTTTTATTGCTTTGCATGTTTATTTTTTTAGTTGGTTTTTTAAAGAAGCTAAAATGAAATTTCATTACTCATAAAATCTTTTATAGTGAAGCTGAGAGATATCTTTCTCTTACATACGTAGGTCAATATTGGGCAGAATATGATGAACAAATCCTTGATGTGTTGTTCTTTGTGCTCTACTCTCTTTATATTGTTGTTTTACATTTGGTTGTTAGATTAGATCTACATCTGTTTTTGTTGCCGCTTGTGACTATTTTGGTTATTTGTTGCCACAAGCCTGAATTCAGATACAGATGTAAGTACGATACAATCCGGGTACGCGGATACGCATATTTTATTAAATTTAGGATATGATAGAGTTAAGATACATCGACAAAAATTTTATACTAAAATTAGTATGTGTGTAAAATACTTGAAGAAAGTAAACATTGATTACTCATTATTATTATATTATTATAAAAGTCGTAATTAAAAAAAAAAAATACATTTGATCAAAGTAAAAGATGTAAAAAAAATTTATAAACCATATTATATTTTCATATGTTGGAATATCAAGAGAAACATCATTAAAAGAACTCAACACAAATTTTATCTAATGTTGATTAATTGAATCACCTTTATCTCATTACCTTAATCCATGAGAAGTATAAATTTAAGTGGTTCATCAAGAAACAATTCTAATAATGCATATCTAAAATTGAATCATACACATCCCTACTAAATTTTTACAACGTTGTCTCATTTTTTTTTACCCTTTATCTTTTCTACGATATGTATTTGTAAAGTATCTTACAAGTATCTTTGTGTATCTGTGGAGTATCTTATATGTATCCGATAAAATATTTTTTAAAAATTAACATGATTATTTCCGATACTTCGTGGGTACGTATCCGCGAGTGTCCTTAGAATATCGATATCTGATACGTATCTGATACATGTACATCTCTATTTTAAAGTATCTGAGCTTCATAGGCTGTCATTCATACTTGCTCCACACATCTAAGTTCACTGGTGTGAGTTTTGGAGTCCCGATTCACAACAATATGTGAATTGCCAAAGGGGAGGATAAAAAGGAAGATATTTATATTTCAGATTTTATAATTTAAAAAAAAATGTCAAAACACTTCGGATAATAAAATTCAAACAGAATAAAATGAACAGCATAGAAGGCATACGAGTAGACAGTGAAAATGATATTTTTATTTAGTAGTGATAATTTCTATTTTGTTCAAAAAAAAAAGAAACAAAGTTTAAAATAGAGATTAAAACTTCATATACATTTTCCTTAAAAAAAAAAAAACTTCATATACATTTATATATTTTTTAAAGATAAATGCTAGCATATGTCATAAAATACAAATTAAAGAATCAAATATAGAAATTCTATCGTAAAAATTATGTCAATTTATTTTTTAATAAGTTGAAAATTAATTCATCTCAATAAATGATTTTTTTGTGGTGGCTGGAGTTTGAACATGTACCTTGCATATATTATGGATATTTTTACCAACTGAGAACATCTCAATGATTATTTTTTTTGACAAAAGAGTACATCTCAATGAATGTTTGCTAAAATTGTACTCCATCCGTTCCTTTTTAAGTGTCATTTTAAAATTTTAACACAAAAATTGTAAAGTGTATTTTTGCACATTTTTTTTCTATTATACCCTCATTTTAATTCACTAATAATTTCCTGTGTTTTTGAACATACTTTATCTTTCCATTAAATTTAATATGTAACAAACAATTGTTAGCTACCTCAAAAAAAATAAAATTGTTAGTTACTACTCTCTTTCTCCAACAAATTTCTATTTATTTGCCTGCTTTATCTTTCTTTTTTTTATAACAAAACAATTTTCAATTTTCTAAATATTGTGCATATATCTTTAATTATTTTAAGTCTATATCAAAATTATTCCAACTTCACATTAATCAAAAGTTAAGAAAAAAAATTAACTTTCCTCAAACTCCTTTAATCAAAATTAAGGCTTGAACTATGGCCATAACCAATGTTAGATTCACACCGTGTGACATAGATTTGAAAGTTAAGATTATTCTTTTACCAAATTTAAATATTGATGTTGAAACATCATTGACAAACCAACCTATATTTGATTTTGAGGAGTCATATGAAAATAACTTAGAAGAGGAGACATAAGAGAGCATCAATGATACCATTATGATAGGTAACAAAATTTTGTTTAAATTTAAAGATAATAAGAAACAAGTTTTGTTTTAAAACAAAACTAACAAACTTTGTTTAAAAAAACAAAGTTTAGTTTCCTAAACATATAACATTAATTAGTTTTATTGAAAAATATAAAAGTGATCGACAAATTACACTCTTAAAATATCAAAACGATAATTAAATAGGAAAAAAAACTCACACTAAAATGACACTTAAAAATGAACTAACTGAGGCGGTGTTTAACAACAAAAATAAAATAAAAATTACATACATATAGTAACTGCGCTGGAACACTGTTATGGTTATTTTTTCGCAGCTCAAAACTTTGGCGCTTCGGATTGAAAAAGATCTTGAAATCAAAATCATCATCAACTCAAAGGGAACAATAGAACATTGAATTCGTGATTAGAAAGAGTGGTTGTGAGTTCTGAATTTGAATTTCATAAACCCTAGATATTTCCATGGATGTCAAAAATATCCTCGGAGGATTACCCAATTTTTCCTTCCCTCTTCAGGAGAAGAATTCTAGCGAGGTACTTTTTCATTTTTCACCAAAGCACTTAGGGTTTAATCAATTTAACTTTTTTTATTTTTTTAATGATTTTTCCGGTGTTGTTGAATTTATAGGTGTATGCACTTACCGGTGGATTTGCACCTCTTATGCCAGCAGTTGATTTGTCTCTGTTGAAAAAAAAGCCTCCTTCAGACAAAAAGGTATTTTTTCCCTTGTTGGCTGTTGGAGTTGTGATTAGTGTTGCAGTATGGTATCTTTACTGTGTTTGAACAAAATTATAGTCGGAAACGGGGTTGGGTAGCACAACTGGTTTGAGATAAGCGATCAGGGTTCAAAACTTGGCGAATGAGACAAAAATATTAACATAACATAACAACTAACATACTAACATTTTCATAGAAAAAAATTAGGGCTGGAAGAATTTACAATCTTCTTGGCTTGTACCCTACTAGTTTACTAGTGATTAGTTATACAACATGTTAAGTTTGGTTTATTTCTTTTACATTGTGAAATGCATTATGCAATGAATGATCATGTGAGTGAAATCGTAGTTCTATGTAGTTACTCTGTCTTTACTCTTGTGCCCCATAGGATGTAGATTCTGTTTGGATAAACAACTTAATTAATAGCTTATAACATAAGCGCTCATCACCGTAAGTGTTTATGTATAAGCTGTTTCTATAATAAAAGATGAAATAAAATCAAATTGTTTTCATATAAACTATATGCTGTTTTTGTGAGCTATTATGAGGAGCTTATTGAATATTGATATAAACTGAAAATAACTTACGTACTCCCTAACCCATTTGGGTTGGCATGGTGGTATTGGCTTGGGATCTGGGAGTGTACTCCTCCTCGAGGTCTCAGGTTCGATTCACTCTGGTGTCAATTTGGGTGGGCTAATTTAGCTTCTTCAAAAAAAAAAACTTACGTACTCCCTCTGATCACTATTATAAGCAAAAAAACACTTTTTAGGTTCATGGAATAACTGATGTATCTGATCTATAATATAGACCATATACCTGTTATTCAATGAACCTAAAAGTGGTTTTTGGTTTTTAATAGTGACCGGAGGAAGTACATGTCATTGACTCTCCCAAGTAGTTGCACAATTACTTATGCAAGTAAATAAACTAAAATAAGTCAATCCAAACTGGCTCATAAGAAGATACATTACTAGGAAGAAGAAAGAAGGATTCTCAAAAAGCAAAAATAAAAAATTAAAGTGTGTAAATAACTTAATAAGTTGTTCTTTGGTACTTGGTTACCCATTTAAATAATTTTCGTTTACCGAAGAAGAAAGATTTAGAGTGGTGTTTCCATTTAGCCGACCCCACTTAGTGGGATAAGGCTTGGTTGTTGTTGTTGTCGAAGAAGAAAGAGCCATACTAGAGTGATGTTTCTTTGTGAAATACTCATTCACTCGCTTGAAAGTTCTCTGTTGGTTTAGTCTGTTTGGCACTTGTTTTTGGGTAGGTTGAGGAGTTCATGCATGGTCCATTCATGTGTGTTTATGAACCTATAAGCCAATGCCTGAGAATCTATTGAAGAAGAAAAGTACCGAATAGGTGGATAGTACATGCTATCAAAATTTTTACCTAAACAAATTATTGACTGAAATTGGGATGTTATTTGTTATATATAGAACCATTAAATTGCTCTCACCTAATAACCGAAGCTTTTAAGATAGTCAATCAATGATATGGATATGGTATTGGATTCTCCCTAACCAAGTTTTCTAGAGGTCGATCCTTATTGATCCCATTATTCTAAATAAGAAAAGTTGAATTTCAACAATATACTGTGTGGGCCCGGACATTGTTTAGGCTTCAAGCCCAAATGGCTCTTGTATGAGGTGTGTTAGATATAAAACAATTAAGTGCTTTTACATATTACCTTAAGCTTTTACAATAATTGGTTCATGACATTATTATCACACATTTGATTTTTTTCCCTCATTCAGGTCATTTGGCGATGGCTTCCTTTCAAAAATTCTGCTCGTAAAGATGATCTTCAGCTTCACCATTGGGTAAGTTCATTTGTTAGTTTCTGTGAAATTTATGTTAGCCCTTTATGTTATCTTGGAGCATGGAAATATTGCCTCTTCCATGGTAGTCAACAACCGCATTCTGATGCATATCCTTACACCACCAAAACAGATTGCATGAAGTGTTTCCTTGGTTGCCAGAATAATGTGCCAGATTCACAAGAACCCCAACTCCGTTGAATTTATAACGATGCAGATATTGGGGGAATGGGAGAGAGCTAAACAATCAATGTGGGGTGGGGAATGGATGTGGTAATGAGTGGGTTTTGCAAGAATCTTGTTTGCTGCGGGGCCTGAAAACAAGTTATGAACAAAAAATATTAGGTGTGTCGTCACATGTCTCTCAGCATGGACTTGCATGGGAGAAGATTAGTAATAGTGTTGGGGCTTGTCAATGCTCCTAAAATGACAAGCCTCCATTGGCAGGACAATTAAGCTCCAGCAGTGAGGGTTGCGTGTTTAAAGGGAGGTAAAATACACCTAAGATATTTAGATATGGTATGAAAAACTGCTGAGAGCAGAGAGACTAAATGGGCGGCTGAAAATATAGGGTTTTGTTTTTCTTTACTTTGTTTGACATTTTCTTTGTTGAAAATATAATAGATTTTTTAACAACGTTCACAATATGCTTTGATTCATTAATTGGAAAATGGGCTTTCCTATTCATGATTCGATTCACAATTTGATGATCATGGCAAATTTTATTGCAGCAGATTCAAGTTGTAAATGGTGTTCCACCAACAGGGGACTATTCTTTTGCCAAGTATAACAAGGTAAATGCAGTTTCAGTCTTTACCTTCATGCCTGCTCTGCATTTTTCTGATTTTCTATCTTTACTGGGAATATCTTCTACTTTTATGATTTAATGTTTGTTTACTTACTTTGATGCAGTCTGTTGACATAACAAGATACACGGACGAGGAGTATGAGAAATATTTGGCAAATCCTGTAGGTATCACGTCTAGATTGCATGTATAAAATTGCATTGAACTTTGCCTTTGAGTTTGCTTAAACAACAGTTTTTGCAATTTTTAATGCTACAAAAAACTGAATTTTAGGTGATGTATCATGTTAAAGTTGATGTTGCTGTGTCTTCAATAGCCTGTATAGTTATAATGTATATGAAAGGCCTTTTCGGTGTATACATCTTAAAGGGTCATGCTAACAAGTTCCCTAAAGGTACTAGTTAAGGAAGCAAAAATAGAAGTTTTGTATTGAAAATAACAATTTTTAAACTTCTAAAAAGTTGAATACATTTTTTCCAGAACAATACTTCTATATTTGTTTTTTTAACCAATGCCCTAAGGGCACTCATTAGCATTTTCCCAACTTAAAAGTTGTTTATTTGCTAGTTGGTAAATCTTTTATATTTCTCCAACGATCGAGTAATGAATAAATGATAGATTTTATGATCTATTTGAAAGGATCTGTATTACTGAACCTAACCGTCACTTTGCATCTGCATCTTCTGTACACTTCACTGTACTTTCCGTTTTATAAATGCACTTACCCTCAAGCACAGCTGTGTAATTCTGTGTTATTTTAAGAGTTGGATTTCGATATGCATCGACATTCTACGGGTATTTTTACATCTGTCTCTGCTACAAAGTATTTAATGTGTTACTCTCTTCCATGAAATTATATTTATGTAGAAATGGACCAAGGAGGAAACAGATCAACTGTTTGACTTGTGTGAGAGGTTTAATCTCCGATTTATTGTTATAGCTGATAGGTTCCCTTCATCTCGAACTGTTGAAGAATTGAAGGATCGATATTATAGTGGTATGTGTATTATGTTCACCGAGCTATGTATGCTGCATTCGGTTTCCATTTTCTTTTATTCTTAGTTTGACTAATTAGAAAATGACATATTTAAAATAATTTTTTGTTATATCGTCCTTGCCATGCAGTATCCTGGGCTATGTTAATTGCCAGGAATCCATCTTCTACGGATGTTGCAGTGGATCCACTTGTTCAGGTGTGGTCTTTTTGAACAAGCTGTGCATTGTTATCAAGAAAAAACTCTCTTTCATTCTTTTGAGCACACTATACTTAGTAAAAATAAACTTTTTCAGCATTAGGATGTTGCAATGTGATCTTAGTTATTTATTCTCCCTCCTAAATGCAGGAACCATATAACGTTTCACAGGAGATGGAGCGGAAACGAGCTCAGTCCCTGATCCTCTCTCAAACAAAGCAACAAGAGCGAAGAGATGAAGAGGTTTTTACTCTTTCCCCTTTTAATTATACATTCAGAGAAAATGAAGTAAATATAGGTATTAACTACTGGTATTATATGCAGGTGCTTGCCGAAGCAAAAAGAATTGCTGAATTACGCATAATGACCAAGGTAATTTTTAATGGTTGTATTCGTATGACACTTATAATTACATGTGGAGAGGAAGAGGAGGGTTTCTTATGAAGATAATGATAATGTTTCCATACTATCTAATTATGCTTTTTTGCTTAGTTTTTCTCATACATTCCTGCTAGTGAACCTCAAATACTAAGATGTTTTCTGCATAAAACCAATTTCATTTTATTTAAACATTTTTTTTTATTTGTTCAGGGGCCTGGGAATGAAATTAGAACTGTTTACTCATGTAACTTAATGCCTATATTTACACCCAAACTTTGGATGAACCTTTGTCAGTGATTAGTGATATCTGGTATTTGATTTTATTTCTTTTAGGTTGCCCGAGAGTCTGAGTTGGATGTTGCTTCAAAGGCTTGTGCAAACGTTACAGAGAGGGCCAACCCCGGTGAAACTGTATCTCCGTCAAATACAGAACTTCCACCAACAGTCGTGCCTTCCACAATATCGACGGATAATGCATCTACCGTAGCCTCTCTTCGCATGGTAAGTTAAAAATAAGGTTACCAATTATTCACCCGATGTCTCTTTTCTTTTGACACTTGATGTTAAAACCTTCCCCATCTCCACCTGTTCCCCCAGCACAAAAAGAGAAAGAACAGAATCAAGAAATATAGAATAACAAGGATTTTCTTGATCAAGTTTATGAAAATTTGACTGTAGAGGACTAGAGACTTGCATCGAACAAAATCACTGAAATAACTTTTTCTTTTCCCTTGTGAAACACAATTTTCAAGCATTTGTTGGATGTCTAATTATCTACACGTCACAACATAATCTGATAGTGAGATGCATTTCAGCTTTATGTATATTCAAGAACCTATGCACTTGGACAAATGGTGCAATCTGCAAGCTCATCAGCTGGACTTCGGACTATCAAACGTGTTGATCAAACTTTGCAGGAACTTGGGGTTTGTCTGTTCTCCTCTTTAATGCATTTCTGATGTTTCACTTCTCCTCCCTGTTGTAGTCATGTAGCAGCTCCTGATCAGTACTAATAACATTATATGATACCCTCGCATTCTACATTTCACTATTTCAGGATTGGCTTAAGATTTTATGTTTTTGTTCAGCTATTAATTTGTTTTTTATTTTAACCCTCCTGTTCCTAGGGGAAAGGGGCCATGGTAATCCGGACTTAGCTGGGAGGTAAGTAAAGTCCGGCCAAGGATTGTTCCAGTCAGGAATCGAACTCGGGTTCTCCCAAACGTTTCGTCCTTAACTGAAACTCATTAACCACTTGAGCTCAACCACTTGGTTTACTTTGGGGGTTTGGTTTTGAGATTGTGGTTATGATTAAGCTAAACTTTCAAATAACGTTTCTGGTTCAGCTCTTTTAGAGCTTGACTTGGCTTTCCTTAGCTCAAGTAGTGTCTTAATAGTTCGGTTGAGAATAATTTTTTAGATATATAATCAAATTATTAATGCTTTAAACAAACGACATAAGCTTTTAAAGTTTCCATGATCAAAGTGTGTCTACAATTTAATGCTTGTTTTCTCCATTTTTTTTCTAAAGAAAAGAACATTAAGCTCATGGTAGGTGGGCTCGTGCACTGTTCACATTTCAAACATAAATGGCTCTTGTGTGGAAGTGCATGTTAGAGATACAATAATAAAACTATTTGTGTACTTCAACTCAACAGTTTCAGCTTTTAGTATAATGGGACTTGCTCAAATAAAAAATTTCTTTGTATTCTACATATTTGGTTTGTAGGGAAGTAAGTATATATACTATTAACATGAAATAAGCCAAGCTCATTTAAGTTTGAACCTGGCTCAGTATGTGTTTGTTCATAAATAAGCTCAATTAAGCTCTTCCAATTGCCTCCTTAGGCTTCTAATAGAAATACAAAATATATTAATGTTGCTGATATGTTTATTGACCAAGCTGAGCTGATTTTTCCATTAATGAATGTAGTCCAATTCCAACCACCCCAGCGGCGAAGCTAGCAAAAAATATACGTAGGGGCCAAGTATAAAGAAAAAAAAAAATTGAAACAAGGATATTAAATTTAAGGATAAAAAATGTTTTTAGTCTCATAAATTATAACTTTTTTAGGTTTAGTCCTTACAAAAATTTTATTCTATTTTTGGGTCTCAATGTTTTTAAAATTTTACAAAAAAAAAGTGTTTAGTCTTGCATTTAATCTCTAACAAAAAATAAAGGACTAAAATTAAACAAATCTTAGGAACTCAACACAAAAATCACTATTTAGAAACGTTGGACAAAATGCGTTTCAATAAACCATGTTATTTGCAAGAAATTTATGACAATTGTCTTGATAATTTTTATTGTTGAAATAGTTTTCTCTATAGTTGTCCGGAAGTATCAAACCAATACAAATAAATCTATCAATCATGTAGTATCTTTTTTTACTTATATGCTGATTTTTGACAACCGAACTTGATTGGGGTAGCTCAATCTTTATTACTTGAGGTAGCCGGATATAAATACATACCAATCAATTTAAGAATAATTTATTTTTTGGGGTAGCCAAGGCTACCTCTCCTATATGAGAGGCTACGCCCCTGAACCACCCTAGCAAAATACCTGCACTTCCTTTTTTTGAAGACGAAATACCTGCACTTCCTGATAATAATTTTAAGGTCAATTTTAATTTCTTTGTACTATGATTGCAGGTCAATTTGAAACCAAGGGTTCCAACAAAAGCTGTTTGTGCAGAGCATCTAGAACTAAGAAATGAAATACTATCCTTGCTGAATCTTCAGAAACAGGTACACTGTAAAGAAAGCTTAATAAATGTCATACTAATGTCATTTTTTTTTTAGGATTACCAACACCAACATTGGTTTGTTCACCAACTCTTTTAGACTGTGTCTTTAATTTGTTTCAGCTGCAAAATAAGGAGGCTGAAGGTTCATCTTTCCGTGACGGGTCACACTGCGAAACAACGGGAACACCAAAGGTTAGATTTTTTTTTTCCTTTTTAATTAAATTTTTAGTTTGGTACATTTTCTTTCAGTGTTTTCAAAGTTTTAGACTTATGATTGTCCAAACATATGCCATTCTTTTTCTCGAATCACGAGCTTGTGATTTTTAAACTGCTGACAGCGTTTGCATCGAGGCGGAGATCAGGATCTGACATTTGTTCCAGATAACACAAGTTCTGGGGGTAATGACAGATTAGTTTTGTTTTCACCTGCTATCTGAATTTCTCTAAGCGTTAGAAATTTCATCTACATATCATTTAATTTCATGCATGCAATGAACTGGTTTCAGGGGAAAGAATTGTTAAAAGGGATCAAAAGCGCAAGGTACGGACCTGCTTTTTCTATTTTATTATGTTTAAGTATTCTTTCTTGTTCTACATGCTTTTAGACCAATGCTAAAGCACATTATTTATTTATTTATTTTATCTTGGAAACGTTACCTGTAAATGCGTCTGGACGATATTCAGAAACTTCATCATCACCAGCCCAATCAAAAAGACAGAAAAAACTAAAGGCTTCAGATCTTTAGCTCCCCTAGTAAGAGCGTCAATTCACCACCAATCTTTTGTTTGATTCTGTATAATCTTTTGTGCTTTAACGTCCTTATGTTGCTTTGTTAGTCCACTGTAGTCACTAAATGAGTTTTGTATGCTTTCTGTTAGGTGGCAACCGGAATGGTGTTGCGATTTGTAGTGCTCTTTTGATAGGAATAGTGAATCTTGTATTAAGCAGCAGCGAACTCAAAACTACTGGCAATTCTGATTGTGGTTAGTTTAGTTTAGAAAATTACTGTTAGTTTTTTATATTCAGTGCTGCATGGAGCAATGAGGTTCACATCTTCATCAAATACGTCCCCACAGAGAAAGTGAACTTTATTTTGTGCTGGTGAAGCTTTAGAGTGATACCAGCCACCAGGTGCTAGCGACCAACCAAGCTTATTGGGATTTGTATATAATTAGGATTAGGAGTTGTGAATATTCCAGAAATTTGCAGATGCTTATGTTATCTATCAAAATACCTTTAAGCCCGAAACTATTATATAAGGATGTAGAACAAATGACAAGCCTATGGGAATATTATAAGGGAATAAAAAATAGAACTTGCAAACGGAAAACAACATTCATTTACTAACACATAATCATTGAAAAAATCAATTTTTTTTCTCTTAATCGTCCAAGATTAATGAAGGTGTTTAATTTGAAACGTCGTGGCATTAATGGCAGCTATGATGAATTAATAAGATAATAGCAAATGAAGTTCGGCATGGCTGATTGATGAGCTTTTTATTTTCTTGCGAGAGCTCATTTCTTTCATTGTCGCATCATTTTAGCACAATGCTTATGCGATATCATTATGCACAACGCCTTTTTGAGGAAAATGAGAAAACTGGATTAGCTGAAAAGAGGTAAAAGTTGATTGTGATTTTTAATAATATTGAATAGTAGATGTGCAGCCTAATAGCCTTAGTTAAAGGATTACTGTCTCAGTAACAGGGTATATGTCATTTTGACATGTCCAATACTTCCATGTAGGTGAGTTTCTTGCAGGCAAATATCAGTGTTAAACAATGTAACCTGTAAAATGGGAAAAATATAGCAAAGAACTGCAGCAAGTTGAATTAAAAAAAGTTTACAGGGATATATCCTAATTCAATAACTAATTAATTGTTTTTTTTTTAAAAATTGTTTGACTTTTCAAAAAATATTATGGGATTTTTTTATTTTTGAATTAAAAAACATTTTCTTTTGAAGAAAAAGGTGTAAAGAGAACCTTTAATCAACAGAGGATTGCTTTTCTGACATGTGATATGTTTTAGCAACACAAGTAAATGACTAAAAAACCCAACAGCAGTTAACTGTCGCTGGTTTTATAGTTATAACCCAACGGTAGTTAACTACCGCTTTACTTGTGTTATTAGGAACTTCTGAATGTCAAAAAAGCAATTCATCTATTTGTAGCAAGAAATTTTTTCGAGGATTTTATATTGGAAATCCTGAAAAGTACGTCACCAACTGTGGCAATTCGAATCTTCCATTGTGTTGGACCACTAGTCGTGTTCTCATACTGTAGAGTCTAAATCATCCAACGCACCATATTGATAAACAGGATATGATAAAATTGAATCAACATCGTGAAATATTAGAAGAATTCATCTATTCTCTTTTCATGTCCCAAAAACCAATCATTTTCTACTTGGTTTAACTCGATGTTCGCACAAAAGGTGTAATATGCAATACCTTCTTTCATTTGGTTCCCCTTCATCTCTTCAGGCTTATAAACTCCATGCTCAAACTCACACAGTACGCAAACGGGGTCTGCTTAAGCCTCACCGCGCTGTCAATCAGCAGAGCCAAACTAGCAGCGTTAGAACTTCATGGCCTCGTGTGTCACTTTCACTTTTCGGCGCAGGATTCGTGCTTGGTCCACTTCTCGATGGACTCCATTCGAGAGTCGAACTTGTGGCGTACAAGACTGGTGCTATTGACATTGGTCCACTTCATACAAACATCTGGGTAGGTTTCAATTTCAGTTTCTTGTAAATCATTGGTCCGAAAGTATGCATTAGAAAAAACCTTGTAATAGTATAATTGGCTGCAATTTTATCTGTCTTCTCCAAATTGATATTGATAGGTTCCTCCCTTGCTGGGGTTGTTTTACTGCTCGGTTGGTTTGCTTCAACTCTACCTTGATGAGAGGGTCTTAAACAAAGTTCAAGAGGGAAGTTTAACAAAAACAATATCCTCCCTGATGTAAGTACTCACTGCAAAAATATCCATAAATTTGTTTAGTTATTTTTCATTAAAACTCTTATGAACAATAGCTTACAACATAAACATCAAAACAATTTTAATCAAATTGGTATTTGATTATATAACTTATAAATTAGCACTTCTTAATTAAGTTTTATATCCAAACACATTGTATGAAATCAAACATAATTTGTGGTTCTTTCGTCTTAGATTAGTGGCGTTGTTCATAGAGTTGAGTGCTGAACTATACAAAGCCGGAATAGCAGACAACGTCGTGGCTTACATATTATTTGCAGCAGCAGAGTTCCTATGGTTTTTGTTGAATGGAACATGGCCAGGCTTCACCCTCTCATGCGTTGTTGGGTTTGCTTGTCCACTAGCTGAGATACCCTTAATGAAGTAAAGCATTACTCTTTCCTCTCCCACTGAAATTTTGTATGACTATCGATGGCTACTACATCTCTTTTTCTTCTTTCAGGTTCCTTCACCTTTGGTACTATCCTCAAGCTAATATTGAAATCTTTGGCCAGGTAGTTCATGTTCCAACTATCTTGAAGTTACAATCAAGAGTTTTTAGCTATGAACTACTAACACATCCTCACACATAGACACGTTAGTAAGTAGAGAAAATGTATTAATTGAACATAATTACTTGTGTCTGTATCGTTTAGTGTCTGAGTCTGACACTACATTACACCAAACACGACAACAATATGAAGTGTCGGTGCTACAAGTTTCTAACACAAATTGTAATGAATTCTATTCTATGTGTAGGGACTAGTTACTTGGACACTCACTTGCTACTTTGTGTACACGCTGTTCTTAATTAATTTGGCACGGTGGTTCAGAACAGTTTATGTGGTTCAAACAGAGGAGTCTGATGCATAGAACACTACTATGTAATATTGCCGTTTATTATATTATTAGCAACCAAGTCGCAGATATTAATCATACATTATTCAAAGACATTCAGGATTTTCCTAGATTAATGTAAGACCTGCAGTTTAGAAAATAAATACAAAAGCATAAATAGTGGATTTAGTGACTGCTTGTTTTGTACTGTTGTAAAAAAATGAAAAAAAATTATAACCTACTTTCCTTTTCAAAATTATTTGTGTGAATAAATAAAATTAACTGAATTGTACCAATAAGTGAATAAAATCCTCTGGAAGTAGCTCAATCGTGGCTGAGATTAGGGTTGAAAATGGATTGATTAGATAAACTTGAATATGATTGTAATGCATGGATCAAAATGGTCTATTAAAAATAGATGAATAAAATTCCAGATATCCATTATACATCGAATAAAATCCGGTTCAATCAATCTATAAACAATTTTTAATGGATGATTTTCCAATTCATCCAGAAATGTTAATTACAAAAAATAGTATGAAGGAAATAAATCATTTTAATTGTTATATTTTAATTATTTTGATAAATAAATGCAAAATTACACCCATCATTCCTTAACTTAACTAGTCGAGATACCCGTGCTACAGCACGGGTAGCGTGGCTTCGCCGCGTGTCGCGTCTCGGCTGCGCTTGGCATAATGATTTTTTTTTGTCCATAGTGAAAATATGTAAAGTATTTAAAGCATAATAATGTATATATTAATCGGTAGTAATGAAAAATTATAAAATAATTAAATTTTAATATTGACAAATACATATATTAATTTTTAGTATTGACGATATTAAAATAGCTAATAAATAAAAATAATCATAGTTTTTATTTACTAAT
>Ga0228711_1000868_pt1 | contig 41183 bp, 18 predicted proteins | sample MedpolnodulmetaG_2_FD_177996 | JGI IMG/M metagenome (GOLD analysis project Ga0228711, IMG submission 177996) | Root nodule microbial communities from Medicago polymorpha collected in Santa Monica, California, United States - brown nodules | ecosystem: Host-associated > Plants > Roots > Nodule...
GCTATAAACAGTGTAGTTGGTGGAAAAATGAGGAAAGTAGCAAAAGGAGATCTTGCATCAGAGATAACTTATCCTCTGAACAGAATCAAGCAAAATCCCCTAGAAGCATGGGCCTGAAGCAGCAGACCCACTATTATCTCTCTCCTGCACAATGACCAAGGCAGATTTGGTTCAACTTTATCCTACTTTATCCAGCAACTTTTGATGCATATGGAGAAGTTACCTTTTGGTGGATACAGCCCAACAAATCTCATGTCACGCCTAGAACAAACCCAGAAACTCATCAGACATTCATCATTGATGAACCCAGATGAAGAACATCATGAATATCAACATTCTGATGTTCATCGTGGGAACACAACAACATTCTGATGATCAGAATGTTCACCCAGATTTTCAAGTAAAAGCTTGTGGGGCCCAGGACACGTGGCAAAAGACCATTGGTCACCCTACAACGGCTATATGAGCCCAAAAACTCTATAAATAGAGACCAAGGCCTCAGCATAACTTGCACCATTGCAAAGCATACAAATAAACAACTTGAGATTGTTTTTGGCTCTTGCAATTGAAATTGATCAATCACTAAAGGCTTTTGTTTCTTTAGTGCACATCAATACTCTTTGTTATCTCTTTGAAAGATAACTTCTTCTTCTTCTTCCTCCTCTTCTGTTTGATTCTCAAACATTCAAACTTCTCACAAATTGTAATTAAGTCTCATCTAGCTTTAGGATAACTAAAATGTTAGTTTGAGCAAGGATTGTAAAAGTCTAAGCGGTTAACTTAGCAACAAGGTGCAAGCCTGCTAAGGCTTAGAGAATACAGGTTGTGTAATTGTTCAGGTGAACAAAGGTTGTAAGGTGCAGGAATTGAGAGGTTATCTCAAGCATCATAGTGGAAACTCTCACAAGATTGTGAGGAGTGGACTAGCCCACATTGGGTGAACCACTATAACTCTTTGTGTGTTCTTTCTCTTCCCTATACTCTTTACTTACTGCAAACACAAAAACACACTTAAACACATTTATTTTGTTAAACTGTTTTTTACTCTCAGACATCAGAACGTTCTGAAGTCTGTTATTAACTTAACCAAGTTTCAACTTGAGAATTACTTTTTAAGTTACAGGATAATTTTTAAAGGGTCACAATTCAAACCTCCCTTCCTTGTGACTATTTTATCTACTTCACTTAAGTGGTACTTTCTTATCGCACAAAACACCTGAGGCTCTTCTCCATTTCAACCACCCAGCTTGAATATGATGGCTTACATCTGCTTCTATTTCTCCGTCATTCTGTACTAAGGACCCAAGATATTTAAACCGTGTAACTTGGGGAATGATATGATCTCCAACTTTCACCTCCAAGGTATACCTACTTCTCCTTCCGCTGAAGTTAAATTCCATATACTCTGTCTTGCTTCTACTCAAGCGGAAACCATACGCTTCTAAGGCTTGCCTCCAAGTCTCTAGCCTCCCGTTCACTTCCTCCCTCGACTCACCAAGCAAGACTACATCATCTGCAAAAAGCATACATCTCGTGCTAACTCTTGGATGTGTTCCGTCAGTACATCCAAAACTAAAGTATAAAAATAAGGACTTAGGGTTGACCCTTGGTGCAATCCTATTGTTATGGGAAAGTCTTCGGTAGTCTCATCCTGCATCCTCACACTAGTCGAAGCTCCCTCATACATATCCTTGATAGCCCTAATACAGGCAATCCTAACCCCTTTCTTCTCCAGGGCTTTCCATAAAAATCAATGAAAACTAAGTGTAAGTCTTTTTTATCCATCCGATATCGCTCCATCACGCGTCGAAGTAAGTAGATCACTTCCATAGTCGACCTCCCAGGCATAAAACCAAATTGGTTATCTGTAACTCGAGTCTCCTTTCTTAATCTTCGTTTGATCACCCTTTCCCATAACTTCATGGTATGACTCATTAGCTTAATTCACGCAATTTTGTATATCCCCCTTGTTCTTATAGATTGGAATTAAAGTGCTTCTTCTCCACTCGTCCGGCATTTTCTTCGTCCTCATAATCTCGTTAAAAAGGTTTGTGAGCCACACAATTCCTCTAGATTATTGGAAGTTTTTCCGTCAAAAGAATAAATAAAAATTACAGGAAGTTTCATCCAAAGAAAAGTACCTCCATGTATGAAGTCCGGCATCTTTCATAAGTTCTCTCCAGAAAAGTTTGCACATACTTCACAAGATCATTAGCAAATTTGGGCATTGCTTGAGCCCAGCCAAGCACCTGCAGTAAATTTGATGCAAAAAGTTTCAAAGGGAAAACAAATATGTTCTCTAACTATCAAATGAAACTAGATGTCAAGCATGGTCAATGGAATAATGTCCAAATTCCAAAACTTACTAGTCCAGGTAACATATTATTTTGTGTTCAATATAGAAAAGTAAAAAATAAAGTAGAACCCGACGTATTGTATTGACGTTATTATTGAAGCTAAAATTTACCTCTTTTGTCAAGTAATCAATAGCCAATAATCCTTGTAATACAGGCCGGCCCTTTTCGATTGACGAGGTATAATTACTGACCACATGTGCTCTTGGACGAAATGCAGCCGGACCTAAAATATAGGAAGAGAACGAATCTTAAAACAAACTTATGGTGATATTTGAGGACAAATACTAATCTCTCAACAAATCATCAACATTCACTTCCATTTTTCAATACAGTATGATAATTATTGACCAAAATTTCTAATAGTTTTTCAGTGCACTATATGCCCGTATGCCTAATAAGCTATCATTTTACATCATTTTTGCTGCAACTTCTTTAACTTTCACATTACAGATTGAAAAGTTCAGTAAATGTTATGCACAGTGATCTTACAAATTAGGATCAAACTATGTTTAGTTTAATTGTACAAAAGAAGTGATCTATCATCTAAGAACACTCGATTAACTACGATATCACAGGCTTCTCCATTCCTATTTTGTAAACAAATTTAGGAATTGCTCCTTTTAAAATCCCAACAAATTAACATGTATGAGCCAGTATACTTTCAACAATATAAATACGAACAATTGCAACAACTAAAACACTCCAAAAACACAGAAATGCATACTCTGTTTTCTGGGGATTTTGATTTGAACTGTAAGGAAAAGATAATCGAGCAAGGGAATGAGTCTTGGGTTACTGATTCCCAAAACTATGGCCGGTACAACAAAATTACTAACTACTACAGTACCAACTACTTTAAACTAGGATGCATAATTTTCATGGAAACCAAATTGCTTCAGAAAGTTGTGTTTTGCGGTGGGTATTAATTATCACTCAAGTGCTTGTCAATAACTCCTTCAATTAAGAAGTAAGAACGGGTCTTAGCATCACACATTTCAGAGAAAGCTAACTTCAAAATGCTTTACTGCATGATTGACATTCTATGATGTTTCAAAAAAATTAAGATTCGGAAAAGATCACACTGACCCCAAGCAGGGCTTTTAAAATAAGGGAAAGGGAAAAAAAATAGCCAGAACAATTTAAAAGACTTGCTTGATATGGCTTGTTGTACGCCTTTTCGGTAGTCCACAAACATAGTTGGTAAAAAGTGGTCCTTTACAAAGTTCTCCACAAAAGCTAGCAACCCATCATTGCTGCAATTCACAAAATTGACAACACCATGAAGTAACATTAATGTGTTAAAAAGTCACAAAATTTGAGCTTGAAAATAAGTTTTGCTATTTTTTTTTTTAAAATCAACAAGAGTTTGTATCAAAAATATATACTATACAAGCATGATTAGTCAAAACCATATAAAAATTAATAGAAACTAGCTGACATGCAATCAAAACTTATAGCTTCCATTTTCATTATGTTTCCTTATATTGATTATGTTTGAAGTTTGTTGATCACTCGCCCCCGGCATTGCAAAAGTAGTACTACACTGGCACTAGACCTAATTCTGATAGATAGCATAGAAGTTATTTTACAAGTATCACCAATATCACATTATAAATCCAGACCCTCTGATCTAGGGGTGGGTATGTTTCAATTAATGCTATGAGATGGAACAGAGTTGAATGGATTGGATCGAAGTTATTTTCATTGTTTGGATTTTAAAAATAAGGACAGGTAGAATAGAATCTAATGGTATCTATTCCATCAATTTCATTACTTACCACTATTTTTCATTTCCCTGAATTTGGATGGAATGGTATGGAATCACAGCTGGACATATTTTTATAATTTAAATTATTGTTTAACCCAAGTAAAATGAAGTGTGTCGCGTAGCACAAGAATGCTGTGTTTGTCATACAGCTGCGACTGATGACTTTTTCTGGCCAGTGCCAGCAAACAGTTGCAGAGTCGGAGACGCAGAATTTTGTCCTTACCAATGGCTGGACACTGAGTATTGGATTTATGCTATTAATTTGGGGATTGAGCAGACTTCACTTTTATTGTTATTTTATTTTATTATTGAGAACGTGAGGTGTTGAGGTTGCATAAGAACCAAAGACAAAACTAGTAATATTTTTTACTTATTCTGCATTTTACTGTACATCGATATTGGGATTTTATCAACAATTCAACATACAATGAATTACTGGGTTTTTGACTTATTGTATTTTTATATTGTCACAAATATTGATAATATTTTTGTTAATATTATTATTTTTACATTTCACGTGCATTACAAATGTAAATCTAGCATCAGATTGTTAATATTTTGAAGAATATTAAGTTTCTAGATTATGTAAAAATGAACTTTTATTTGAAATAAGGTTATAAGGGGAATAAAAAAGTTCTAACCCATTCACTTCACAAAGGATAGGATGGAAATTATGTTTGAAGTTTAATGGACATTTCGCATTCCCTAGTCCCTCTAAAGATTTTTGTTGCAATTATCAGGTTTAGACTACGAAATGAACGAGAAAACAAAGACGGCTAACAATGTATCCAGTATATAATCATAGATGAGATTCAATAACCTAACCTAATAGCCCTATTTATATTGGGTTCTATAATCAACTGATCAAACAATTTGTGTTTTATTTTGACGTTGACAAGTAAAACTATTTGTTACATTTCAACCACATTCTTGGTTCGTGTTCTTCATCATTTACAAATAAGCAATGTCCAGAAAACTAGACTTGACTAGCTAATTAAACCAATTAGCTGGAACCAGACCATAATATAGATTGATAGATTGATTAACATTAATATCTCTGCCCTGCATCTACACTATTTTTCATTAAAGAAATTCTACCGAATAAGTTTCTTTCAAAATTTTACCTCAACAAACTCAATTCAATCTACTTTCGGAACCTGGTTTTTCAAGCACATTTAGCAGTATATACTTAACATATTGGCGCTAAATACTCAATGCAGAATACACTCTGTCCCGATATCAATATTTAAGTTAAGGTAAAATGAACAAGCACATGTGCTTAACTTAGCACTAAATACAGAAAGCAACATTTTATTTAACGCATTTTTTTCAACAAAGAAAGTGAACAATAAAGTAGCATTTTAGTTTCGCATACAAGAAATCAAGGAATAATTTTAAAAAAATATTGAATAAAGAAAAACTCTGCAATATTTTTGAGCTCACCTAAGTTGGGAATACTTTGTTGGCAGCATTGAAGCAACTTTATCTGTGAACTGCACAAAGAATCAAGTCAGGAAAAAAAACATATTGAACACGGTCAAAACTTTACAGGAGGGATATAACAAACCAAAAAGCAACACCTGAAGCACAGGTCGGTATATTGATGCTGCTAAATATATGCCCTCCTCAGGTAAAACCGCTGCAGACCCATAACCCTCCTGCACCACATTGGGACCCTTCCTATTCCATCCTTGGCGAACAAGATCAACTCCTGAATATTAAAACAACCAGCCATAAATGTTAGAATTGGGAAAAAAATTAATAGCTTAATAAACAAAAAAATTATAAGGAAAATATGCTATGAATAAGATGTTCAGCAGTTAGGCAATGACCTGTCATCAAAGCATAAAACTACTGCTAGAGATTAAATTGTCAAGAATTAAGTAAAAGGGTGATATTATCAGAAACTTCCATAACTAATTTACAAATTAAAAGCTATTACAGAAATAGTACTGTCAGCACAGTATGCTAAAAGCTAACATATATGCAATATCATTCTAAACTGAAAGGGAAACAATTTAGAATTGCAGGTGCTAAACAACCAAATGGAAAATGTTCCTGTAACAGCGCTTGCTTATTTGTTTTTTAAACCAATATTACTGGTGGTCTTAAACATTGATGATTTTCTTGTCCATATCATAATATTGATAAGATTACTATTCTCATACACCATGTCTATTAAACAGCAGCTGTAATCATGTAGTAAACAATTAAAAGTGGGAGAAGGAAAATAAACATGCCAAAAACTTTGACAACTCAAATATATGCACAAATAAATATAAATTTCATTTTTCTTTGATATTGCAACTTTTTCTATCTATCAAGTATCAAATACACCACATATGGCACTTTTCTCTATGATAGGAATAGAAATTTTATCAGAGGTGAAATAAAAATATGTACAGACATTGCAAGGAAGAGGAGTGCTAGCAACACACTCTTCCCATCACGCGCTCTTTTATTGGTTGAAATTCAAACGCGTAGAAGTTTAGCTTTAACCCTCTAATAGTGATTCTTATATGTATGCAATTTTCACAAATTATGCAAGCTTCACCAAAATAAGCATATCTTAACAGCATCCCGTGTATACCAACAGCAACATGATTTTAAACTGTATAGGTAGAAAAGTTTAACTTCACTCCTTCAATTTAATAGAATTTATCATACCCTGATTAGGAACAGATATTGTAGCATCAGTAAAACGAAATGCAAAGGTAAGACCATTTTCCGATTCATCCCTGTAATCAATAAGAAACATTAATCATTAACTACATGATACAAATTTGATTTGAAAGATAATATTGTATTAACATAGAAAATTAAAATCTCTGTATTATTTTCTCCTGACAATTGTGAAGCTGACTCAAACGACTTATCAATCGCATTAAGGCAAAAGACCTTGTGTCAAATACCCTACTCATTTTTTCTTATCTAAACATCTTTCCTTGCAACACCAAAGTTTCAATTTATCTATAGACTGAGTGCATAAGAGGGGATTTGAGGTTGTGATTGTACTAATGCCATTGTTTTCTTTTCTATGTTTCTTCTTTGCACCAACGCATAAAAAAATACCTTGTGCTCTTTCTTGTAAGTCAAGATCTCTCTAATAAGATCACTTTCATAAATTAAAAAAAAAAAGTCACAAACTAACATGTGACACCGAGCATATCATAATTGAGTTGCAAACCAAATGCTCCTCAACTAGATGATTAACAGTGAATCCAAAATGAAGGCTGCATTAATTGTTTGATTGGAGCTCCATTTATTATCTATCAAGTTCTTATGCCAGCTTCATCAGACTTTCTTAATTATTAGGTGTCTGTGGCCAAAGGACTACTACACAATATTTCATAAAATTAAAACTTTGAATTGAGCAAAGGTTGTTGTTAAATGTTATATTTAAGAGCAAAAGAAATTTAACTCACTTGCCTTTTCTCTTTTGAAGGGACTTTGCTTGCAAGTCTGGCTGTTTGCACAGCGGCATCAGCAGATGCAGCTTCTGGAGTCGCCCGCAGAATTTCACATATAAGTTGTTGGCATTCACTCTACAAAGAAACATATGCAGTAAAAAAAACTAAACATGTTTCTAAACCAACAAGTGTGATACTTTCCAGTAGTTTCAACACTCACTAACATGCATGTCAAACTGCTTATTTAGTTTTCAGATTTAAACTTGTCATGAGTTTTCACTTCGCAAGTTAAGCTTTCTAGAAAGTTGGTCCTAATGACGGATCCAGAAGCTTAAAAGACGGGGGGCTAATTTTTATTTTCTTATGATAAATGTACATGTTAAAAACTTAAAGCAAGTAGGTAATCTTCTCATCTAGTACAATAATCAAGCTAAATACACAAACGCATAAAAGAGATGCACTAATTATAAAGTGAATGTCTCAGTTGAACAGGATGCGCATGAAACGTGGTCAACCCTTTAAGTGATAGTAAGCCTTTTACAAGTTCACTTATTATTATAGTAATATCTTAATAGCAATAATTTGCAATGGAGTGGGGAAATTATTAGCACAGATATGTCCTCATTCTATTATTAAATATCTTGCAACTGAATGACCCCTAGATATAGATTACCTGTAACACTGTCAAGGAGAAACTTATGCTGTAACCTCCTGTGACTTGAGATGTTTCAGAATCAGGGTTCCAACTCACATCTACTGGCACAGATTTTGGTGTGTTCATGTCAACATGCTGTCTGACTTTTGCTTCCAACAGCTCCCCAACAACAACATGGTTCTCTATAGAATGATACACAAGATGACAAATTTACTATAAAGAATAATGACTAAAATAGAAAGCAGACAACAACAACCAAAACATTTTGTCACTAGGTGGTGTTGGCTACAATTTTCCTTGGTCTTCATTTACCTCCATTTATTGAACTATCCTCTATCTAGTTTACCCTCCTCACCAATGCTTTTATGTGTTTACAAATATAGAAAGTGCACACACACACACACACACACACAGAGACAGAGAGAGGGAGGGAGAGGGAGGGAGAGAGAGAGAGAGAGAGAGAGAGAGTGTGTGTGGGTGTGGGTGTTAGGACTTAAGCCCATGAGGAGAGCACAACCCAAAAGACTAGTCCAATAATCTACTCGATGTGGGACTCCTAACAGTGGGTGAGAGAGAGAGAGAGAGAGTGTGTGTGAGTGAGTGAGTGAGAGAGAGTAAGTGAAAGTAATTTGTTTGATGCATCTCAACTGAATTGATTCCAGTGTAGCTAACTATTTATACATTGTTAGCTGTAGCAATTCTGTTACAGCAGAAACTAATGGGCTTGAAACCCAAGTACAATAGGGCAAGTAGCCCGCACAAAGAGCAGTGTGAATACTGAAGTGAAGATATAATCCTATATCTCTAATACAATGGGCTTCTCCACACATTCCCAAACCACACAAGACTCTGCTGTCTTTTACACAGCAGGTGTTTCCCCAACTTTCTCCCTAGTGCTTTTATTCATAATCCAATATTATTTTGCGTGACCATTTATTTATCTTAACATTCTCCTCTCTGCAACATTAAGTGTGCCATTAAACTAGAAAGAAGAATGCATAATAAAATTATTGTGACTCACCAAATATTCGAACAACAGCATCCAAAATTGAATCAAGAAGCTCCTTCGCTGCAATTTGTGCTTTGCCACCAGGAGCCATGAGAGGGGAAACAGGGCTTACAGCCAACAGAGTCCCAGCAATAGATATCCCATTCTTACGCTTCTGTTTTGGCAACTGGTAGCTTTCCAGTTGACCTTTAATGAAGTGTAGATCACCTGTTCCAGTTCGGGAACCATGACCAATGCTAGACCTTGATGAATTCAAAAGGTCTGCATGGGCTTTAATCTTGGATGAAATAATTTCATGAATTGTTGGTCGTAATCTTTGGCTGGTAAACAATAAAACCAGTATAACTTACACACTATCATCACTAACAAATATATAACAATAACAAAAACAAAACGATATTATGAAATATGGTAAAGCCTGCACAGACAACCATGCCTAAAAAGCACAAAAATGATAATAATGTGAAAGAAACCATGGGAAATATATATATATATATCACAACAATGTTTACATCACCATAAATTAGTTCAAGTTGTCATTGCAACATGCTTTTCTTGTTCAGAGGGATTCACTTGCTGCCAGGCATCCAGAGATCACTGTACTATAGAAAAATAACACTTGCAGTCTGTTTGGATCTGCAGAAACTGGGAGGACGGATGGCTGCATAGTGGAAAGTTTTTTTAAAGCTGTGCCTTCCATTGTTGGATTCTCTTTTTATAGTAGAGAGGAAAGATTAAAATTTGTGGGTCGCACACCAATAAAGCTTTCCGCGCAATCATGGAAAGAAAGTGGAATGATAACACTATTTGTTGTAAAGTCAGAAACACCCACACATTGAATGATGTGCAATATTCACATGGATAAGCTCTGATACCAGCTTAGAATTTGGGCTTGACTTGACAAAACCAGCTTGTAAGGTGAGAACTTCCCACCACCTATAAACATATTTTCATGCCTTATCTCATCCACTATGGAACTCTTAACATTGGGCATTGAGGTTAGACACCGGTCTAATGGCTCTATTGTGATTAATATTCAAAGCAAGTGTATTTTGTAACTATCTGGCCAAACAATTGTAACTGATGTTAAACCAATGGTAAGTACTTTTGAATCTAACTCGACCTTCTTGGAGGATTGCCCAAGTTTTATAAGCTCTATTAAGGCCATATTTAAGCTAATTTGGGACTTGGATATTTTACAATACTATCAAAATATTTCCAATGTTCTTGGAGGGAACAGATCATTGTGGACTGATGCGTCTTGCTATTGAGCCTCACTCTTCCTTTGATGGTTTTCTGTGATGTGTACTGGGCCTCGGACACAGATGATTGCAGTTTATCTTGGACACAACTAAATTCCCTAGCGGTCCTGCAAACATAAAGCGGTTGCAAAAAGTACTTTTGGGGCTGAATACAGGAGTAGTGGGGGCCTGCTTCAAGCCGGTCTGAACAAGGCCACTGGATATGCCGAATACGCAGGCTAAATTGGGTGTCTTAAAATATTGCTCAAGCCACTCCTATAGTTAAAATCCTGATTTAAAATGCAAAATTGTACGAGTCTAAGATTTCAGGGGTGCTGGGCGACTTCGTTTCATTAGAATGTCTAATTCACTGCTGTCATTGGCTATTTTGTTCATGACTTATGAATTACTGGTTATTTAAGACATTATTTACGAACTTCCTTATAGTTATGACTTTAAGTTTAATTAAGTATTTGAATCTAAAGGTTTAGTTTCTCTTACTAATGTAAATTTATGCATGAGTATTAATTTTATGAATATTTGAGTTTTATGAATTTTGTAGAATCTTATGATTCGTGTTATGATTTCATGCCTTACGATTTTACTACCCCTTTTCGATTATGCGTGGAATCTCGATTTTAACTACCTTTGGTTCCTTCATCTTGAGCTTGTGGAGGGTGGGAGTAGAGCTGTCAATTTATGGGGCCTTGACAATTTGGGCCCCAACTCCATTGACATGGGGGCCTAAAATATTTTAAGTGAATGAGCCCTTTTTTTTGTAAACCCCAAAATAGTAAGCCCTAGATATTAAGGGGGCCTAAAATTGGCCCCATTTCCTTTAATTTTTGTTTTCAATTTTAGGTATTTCTGATCTTTTAGTTTGTTATGTTTACTTTTAGAATTCAATTCAAATATAAGTTACAACTAAATAACTAACACTTAGCTGTCACAACCTTAACTACAGTTATTTCAAATCATAAATACGAGTGCTCACAGCTTTTGTAAATTTTAATTGACTTTCAGAAATACAATTTCTCAGTTTCAGTAAACAAAATATTCTTTTCTCTCAATTTCTGAGACAGCAACAAGTATCACATCCATTCTACTAATTGAGGGGATTTGGCATCCACAAATCATGAATTGCATGAATTAGTATGTTGTTTTTTAGGATAAAAGGAAAAATATGATTAAAGAAAGAAAGAAAAAAAAAGGACCAAATCCTGATATTAAAATAGGATAAATTAAGGGGAAAAAATGCAGAAGTAGAGTTGATATTTGGACTTTCATGAAATAAAAATCCCAAGCAAGAGTCAAGATCCAGCTAGCAACACTAGTGTGAAAAGTTAGTTTTAAGAGAAGCTTATTGAAAAAAGCAAATCAAAACCTTCAAAGAGATAAAGAAACAGAGTTTTCTTGAAAAGAATAAATATTATTAAAATAACTAACCAAATCATAGCACCAGCAGCTGACACTTTTCCAAGCATACACAGACACTCAACCATGGTCTGAAGATACTTCACATAAAGTGGAGCATCACTCTTTCTAATTGTTTCCTGCACAAGAAACTCGGAACTTCAGTTCAGAGCTAAAAGTCACTGAAAATTCGAGAAGCAATATGAATTTAATACCAATTATACAATTAAGTGGCGCATACAAGAAATTCATCAGGTGTCGAATTCGAAAGCCATGTTGGCATTTGACGAAGAGCACCACTGGCATCCTTTGTGACACCACTACCATTGATTCTCATGTTTTCCATATCCCCATCTAAAGTAGCTTCTTCACTTGAAACCAGAGCGCCTTCCTCATCATTGCCATCAAAAGAACTGAAACACACATTTGATGGTATTTTATATACTATATTCCACAAGCACAATCCAAACTACACCCTAACATGTAGAGCAACAATCAAGACTTATCACACTAGGTGGGATCAGCTACATGGATCAAACAACGTAATAGTGCTCTATCAAACAACACACCAATATGACGCTGGAAAAAGAAAAATTGGAGATTGTCTCTTTAAATTGTTATATCCTTAGATTAGTCAATATTAGTGAAGAGGGTATTAGAGATACAAGTGTACATAGCTTAGTTTACTTGTGTATGTGCCAGCTCATCAGTAGCTGTATTCTGAGCCGTACAAATCTGTATATAAACCAGATCCATCTCAAAATTGTAACTAACTTTTCATATATTGAAAGTAACAATTCTGTAATAAACTTTCTCTCTCTTCTCTCTTCCTCTCTATCTCTTCTTCATCATATGATGAGTTTATCAAACTCTATTAGAGGGCACAACCTAAAGTGGACATTACGAAAATGGAGCTACATGACTACGCCACATCAACCTAACAGCAACAATCCAGCAAAAAAAACACTACCAAAGCTAGCATCGAGTAGTATAACCAGTATTCCGTGTAGCAATTAATAAAATCACACTATAAAATATTCTCATCATCCCTTTCAACAATCTCGTCCATTCTTGACAAATAAGACAATATGAGAGGAATTTGCTAAATCAGAATATCTACTATGAAAGCAATCTCCCCTCAGCCATCAATGAAGCAATGTGCAACAGTAAAAAAAACTGCATGAAGCTTCAATGGGAAATAAGAAATGATTTATGCAATTTACGTTGGAGTATATAAGTATCTGATGCATTAAGCATCTTAGTGTGGTTTAGTTACACTTTTAAGCCTTCCATTGCAGGCTAATGACAGCTGTCAGGTTGTGTACAGTTGTCATACTACCTCATGACCCTATATATACTTGTCTCCCCTTGTAACCTGAACTCTAACAAGAAATAACAGATTCAGTTACAGAGTTAGTTACAACTCTCTCTTCTCTTTCTTCTCTCTGAGTTTTTCAAGCTTTTCACATTCATCAATGGCGATTCCTGTTTCTAACAGTTTAGAACTAGGAAAAATAGCAGAAATAGTCAGAAGTTCAATTGACCAGTATTACCCTCTGTCCACAGATCCCGCCCTATATGATCCATCAATCTGGAGGCCATTTTGATTGTCACCTTTGAATGACTTTGTTCTTCGAGACAGAGGTTGTGAGTTATGCGCAGTAAGTGCAACAGAAATGGTGGTGGGAACGTCGTCGTCATTCTCCAGCATAGTTGAGCCTGAAGCACTGTACACAAAAGAGTTCAAACACAATATATCATATCATCAGTTCACAACAAATAAACTGCACAGCTATATTAAATTGGCTTTAAGCGCCATGATATGAAAATGTTTTCGCATAGAAACAAATGCAAACAAAATAGAAGAGAAATTAACGAAAGAGCAAAATAGAGCTTCGGAGTTTGCTAGAAAATAGCATATCAAGGGAGAAATATAAAGCACAGATGAGCCACCGCTAAAATAGCATTTCAGAAGCATATACTCTGAATGCCTTTGCAAAAAAATGTGTACTCCAATATCTCACAGCATCACGATCTAAGTAAGAGATAGGAACGGAAAAACAAATACCTATATTCACCTTTGTTGTATAAATGTGCATGTAAATCCTCCAAAATCTTATAAAAGAGAACTCCACGCAACTTTGTTAAATCAGAACGGACATCTTGGAGTGCCCCAACCTAGGCCACATGTCAAACATAATTATTACAAACAAAAAACACATTGAAATGTTCATAGAGATGATTAAATAAATGGAAAAATATTAACAAAGAGGGAGAGAGAGCATTTTGAATCAACAATAAGCTTGAGAAGGGATGTACATTAGTCGTATAATATAGAGGTTCTAAACAAGTGAAAATTTTATAGCTGTCTGTTAGTGCTTCTTTCCCTATGCTAGAGGATATGGTTAAGTTTAGTGACTCTCACTAGTATTTCAATCTCAAACTAATGGTAATTTTAAGGGAAAATACATTTCTTTCTTTTTTTCTTCAATGGAAATACAATTCTAATATGCAGAGAGATGCAGAAGTTTTGTTATACACTTCTGTTTTTTAGTGATTTTGACCTTTTTCTTTGGATTCAGGATACAGTCACATTCACATTTTCTTTGAACAATAAACTGTTTCTACCAAAGAACAAATACAACACGTAACAAAAAATAAGCCTTCAACACAAAATACACTGAAAATAGAATAATAATATAGTAAGTTGAAAACCTACAGTTTGGAGACCTCGCTCAAGCATCATAATGGATTGCACATGCAATTGAACTGCAGTATAATATTGCTTCTCAGCAATGAGTTTCTCAATACGAGCTGGAACCTTAGCAATGTCTTCAATTTGATCCAATAAGGAGATTATGTGTCGTAATGTGACTGATCGATACCATAATTGATGCAATTGCTTATTGCGGGCACTAAGATGCTTCTTGGCCTCTGTCAAATCTACCTTTAAGACGCCTATACTTTCAGTGGATTCACTAAAAAGCCTCAAGATCTGGGAATAGTTTTGGATAGCTCTGTTGAAACCACTATGATAAGATTGTACAACTTCATCGACAACCTCCTCAATAACGTCACTTTGCTCCTTCAAAAATTGGGCGGCAGCATCTCGATCTTTTGACGTCAAAATATGAACAACGTGAGGTAACGAATCAAAACGAGCAACAGTCCAAGTCTCATCTATCCTAGAGAGTTCTTCTCTCAGATACTGCATTCAAATGGAAAACAAAGACTCAATTTGTCATCAATGAATGAGTACTCAGTGCAACATATGAGAAATGCAATTGCAATAAATGAATAAATCTAATCATAATAATAATACTATACCATCAATAATCTACAGACACGGACACCGGACATGACACGGACACGGTTAATAATCTGAGAAAATCACATAATTTGGTGTAATTATACGTGTCAGCGTCGGTGTCGTGTCGGACACGTACAAGCCTAATCCGAGGAGTGACCATGCTTCATAGCTAACGATGAATAAATCTGAAAAGGAGGAAATATAGCTTACAGATTTTTCTGGAGGCAAAGGTAAGTCATCAAAAATTCCCATATTGAACCTTCTTCACTGTGTCCAAAGAAACACCATGAAATGAAGATATAACTGCAATGCGAAAATCCAATTGCATATAAATGAATCATCAGAATTCTTAGGAGGAAGAAGAAATGACACAAATACAACACCGGATCTTATAATTGAACTTATGACAGTAGAATTGTTTGAAGAAGAAGAAATCACAACTAACTTACCAAATCCGGCGAACAGATGCAATTTCCGGTACGGTGGTCACCGGCGAAGTTGCTCCGATTCTAAATTTGTGAGTTTTTGTAAAGAAGAATGGTAGAAAATGATGATTGGAATTGATTAAAAATTAGAGAGAAGATGCTGGTTGTATTCTGGAAAATGAAAAAAGGAGAAACGCAAAATTATTTAATAAAATAAATGTAATTATATGTTTTTACATAGACACATATTTATCACTTATCAATAAATTAAAATTAGTTGTTTCAAAGAAAATAAATTAATGATTTGAAAGAAAAAATAATAAATTAAAATTAGTATTAAAAATTATTTTTTAAAAAATTACATATCAAAAAAGATTTTGAATTTTTTTTATCACTTATTGGTTTTTGATGATACTTCATGTAACAAACTAACACCTTTTAAAAATTTATTATAACTTAATTTATTTATTAATTGTTATGTTATATGTTTTTCTAATAAATATTAATATTTATTTTTGTGATATTTATTTTTTCATGTTGATGAAAAGGGAAAATGTTTCGTGTTGATTCAATAGGAATTTAGGAAAATGTATAGGGTTTGTTGAAATGCCTTAATGATTTAAATTTTCTTTTTTTCTTTGTTAACAGAAATGCAACAAATGTGAAAGGAAAAAGTAAGTTTTACCTCTTAATTACTCGAATGATTGTGATAAAGAAAATCCAAAATCGCTCAAAAATCACAAGATTTTAGAGAAAATTGAAGTTGAGTGCAAAAGAGGAAATGAAAGTACAAGCAAGTTATGCTATATATAATAACACTTTCGAGAGATACATGTTGAAATTAAGCGACCAATCTACTCTCAAACTCTCCGATAGTTATATACCTGATGTTCTAAATAAGAGTAAAATGAGAATTTCGGAGGGCATTATAGATATGGGGCCCTAGAAAGAAATCTTCACAAAATTTTAGAGTAATCCAAAATTATTTATCATAGTTGATACACTAAAAATATCTTCTGCATTTTTTTTTATAAAAAAAAAACGATGTCATTTTTGACAAATATTAATGATATTTAATATTTATCCAAAAACAGTGTTGATAAATAAATACTAAATTCCAAAAAAAAAAAAAAAAATCCTAATAACCTCCTATTTTATGGGTAAAAGATCCAAAGGGGGAGCAATACGCTATAAAACTCTGATATAAATCATGTTTAATGAGATTTTTTAAATTTAAATCCATCTTAATGATCGAAAGAATAACTTTCTACCTAATCTCCCTCTACCTATTGACAAACCTATACTTTATGTGCCTTGCCATTATTTCCTCCTCAGAACAATGAAAAATAAGTGTAGTAAAAATTGAAGAAAATGAGACTGTAAAACTATATATAAATACAACACTGTGACTCATTTGGCACATGCTTCTTATAACTTGGGTAATTTCCAGCAAGAACTTTGATCTGAAACTGGAAGTAATTAAATCAATAACATCTCAATAATAAGTTTCTCCATGCGAGCTATGCAAAGATATTGAATGTTTGCATTTATCAGCATTGAGTCATAATCTCAGCCCCATCAGGTGTTATCAAAAGGGTTTGTTCAAACTGAGCTGAAAGACTTCCATCTTCTGTCACAACTGTCCAGTTGTCTTTCCACATCACTGGATTGATACTGCCCATAGTCAGCATAGGTTCTGTAAAATTTACCAGGTAAAGGAAAAAATAAAATAATGTTAACGTTATAACAAAATCTATAAATCTTGGAGGATTGTTTTCTCACTAAAGCAAATTTAAAGGGTTGTTAAGAACATGACTGCCTCATGAAAACCATGATTATATAGACCTAAGAGTCTATTAGGAGCCTTAACTCTATATATGAAAAACATTCTCAACCACAGTTTCTTCAAAATGTGATGAGTTGTAAGGTTTATGTATTAATTCCTATGGCATGGGTTTTTCTCAAATTAAACACCATCAACAACAACAACAACAAAACCTTATTCCAGTAGGGGGAATCAGCAATATGGATCAAAGCAATGTCATAATGTTCTATCATAAATCATGTCTATAGACAAACTATTGGCCTCTAAATCTTTAGCCTATAGTTTTGTCTTCTTCTGCCTCTAATGCAATAACTCCTAATCCTATCTCATCTAGTATTTCCACTCATAAAATGCAACATTTTCATCTTTGCTTTTTCTCAAATTAAACATACACCCAACAAATAAGGGAAAGAAAAACAACATGCACAACACTTCCTCATATAGACATCACGAGCCACCGATGGGTTTTCAAAAAGTTTAAGCAGTATATACATTCAAGAAATCCCCAAATCCCAAAATACTTGTGACTTCTGAAAACATAACACCAAGGGTATATGCCTGGAACTTGGTTTAGCTTATACATAAGAAAGTAGCGATCGAGGGAATGGGGAATTTGGACACAAATCATTTTGCATGTGATTGCAACATTGAAGAAAATAATTGTGGCACTGAAAGCAGAATATTAAGAGCTCAATTTCGATTTGGGTCCACAATTTCTGCCACTTTTCTGAAAGAGTGCAAATGATCTGAAAATGAAGGATTGTGCTTTAACTAGAATTTTGTTCGTTGTAGTATCTACATTCCCTACTGTTCAATTATACCAAGAGGAAAATCATTATTTTCACTCATTTCCATTTTCCATTATTTTTACCAAGCGCTCGATTAGGGAGTCAAAATCAAAAAAATTCCATTCCACTCCACTTTCACTACTCTCTATATAGTACTATCCTCCACAATTAAAACAGTTAGCAACACTAAAACTCGTTACAAAATGAAAGTTGAAATTTCGTATGATTCCTATGCACCCCTTCCCCACATCTGAGCTGTTGCATTTCTGTGCCAAATTAGAAAGCTACATACACTTAGCCTATGTAAACTCAAAGTATGCACAATTATTCCAAAAATAAGTGGCTTACATACATGGTAATGCATATCCATATGTTAAGTTGACACTCATATTATTCACATACAGCAGCTTCCAAATTTAAATTTAGCAGTGTGGCCATATTTGTGGACGTGTGAACTTTTATTGGCAGATGCATGAATATATTAAACTATCATGTTGTTTACGCTATGCAAGGTTGAAATTTCCAAGGGGAAAGAAAAGAGAGAATTTCAAGGAAGAGTGAAATGATAAAAGGCAATGAGTATTTTTACATATCTAAATATTGAGTTGTGACACTAAGAATATGTATGAATTATACAATAGTTTTACGTGTTAAAATATATGCACATATCTCAATTTTTTAAACATTAATATTGTAACATATCAGATATATAATATTAAAACTCAATCCATGCAACAGAGAACAAGAGCAAAACAAATGCAAAGATTCCAGCTTCGCAAACAATAATCATTAGTTCATAACAATCTATATTGTATTGAAAAAAAATTACCAATTGTGAAGGTTTGATTTAACATCATACGTCCATCTTCATTGTTTCCTGAAAATAAAAATAGTCAGAATAATTGTTACAAACATAAATCTGAAATATTGAGGTTTGGAGAAAAAAATGTGGAAAGAATATGAAATGTTTTTAATATAAAATAAGGGTGGCTAACTGATGTCCAAACGAGCAGTTTGAAATTCAACATCAGCCGTGTACTCATGTATTATATATGTCTAACAGTATAAGCTAACAGGGACCTTCTGTTTTTCTAATGGAATATAAAATATAGGACTTATTTGTAAAGTTTACCAACTTTTATGTAGTGAAAGAAATGACTTTACTTCCAAACCTCTGCCTTCTTCAATTTCTTAGTCTACGCAAAATACTCTTTGATTAATGCTTTGAATTTCTAAAAGATTAATGCTTATAATTTTTAAAATTAAACAAAATATTAGTGATTATCATTTCTAAAATTAATGGACACATGCTGATTTCAATATTCCTTATAAGCAGTAAAATAAATATAGATTTCCAGCACAGGTTTGTTGCTAGTATCGAATTGAAGTGAAACTGACAAGGAATATTGACAAAAGTTCAAAGTTTAAGTTTATTACTGAAGTGCAGAATAACTGGATCAGCATGAAAAACACGTCCAACCCCATGCCCAACAAACTGTTGCACAACACCATATCCATATTTATCTGCATGATCACTTAAAAAAAAAAAAAAACACACATCAAAGGTGAATCATATAGTGAAGAATCAAATTAATTCAAATCACAGTCATCAACTACTAACCAATATTAGCACAATATTGAAAATTGCTTAGACACTGCTTTAGTTTCCTTCAAATTATCATTTTTAAATTATTCCACCCCGCCCTATGTTAAGGCCTGAGGAGTAAAAGGTAGATGTAGGTACACTAGAGGGTACTATGAAGGCCATGGAAGAAGCATGCACCCTCTTTTTTCTGGTTTTCTAGCACACAGTTTTTCTACAGAGATGTAATGCAACAAATGACACGGCACGACTAAATGAATGTGAAGTTGAAAGCCGAGTCCCACTAGATAGGTTGATGTTGAACTATTGTGGGTTCATAGAAAGGAGTACACATTTCCGTAAAAGCAGTTTGTATGAAGATTGGAGAATACTCAGCATGAAGAATGGGGATGTGTGAGTCATCTACGCCCTAAGGGAAAAATTATTGGATATTCTTCAGAGTAATACTCACAATGGTTGAGAGTTTATTAAAATTTAATTCTGTGGCATGCTTAAATAGTTTCACCCGGGTGGGGATGAACACTTTTTAGAAGAACTATTTAAAGGACACGAAGTTAAAAACTGACATTTTTTGCTATTAACCTTATGTTTGGTTAAGATGTATAGGATCATGGGTCTAAACCAAAGCAACTACCATTTACTATACATAATCCTACTGCCAGAGGGTTTCTGAATTTATGTGGAATAAGGAAATGCAGGAACGAGAGAACAAATGATAGGAACATCTTACTGAATTGTTCTGCCAATTTTCTTGTATTCCACTCCTGGTGCACATATGGATATTGCTTTATCTAGGCATTCTTTAGTGACCTGTATCAATCAAACAAGGGAGAAAACTCCACTCAGATAAGCACAAAACGAATGACGAGGACAATATCTCAATTCTAAAAATAAATAAAAACACTTTAAGAAAAAAGCTGCATAAGAGACTTCCAGAACAGTATCTCAATATCCAAAAACAATTAGAATAAGTTGCAAGGAAAAATATAAATAAAAGCCATTATATTTGGCAAAAGGTTAATCAATGGTTTTTATGGGATATACAATTTCCGGGAATAGGTGGCACATCTCCTATTGACCAGATAATACAAGTACATAAATGAATACCAAGGGATATTCTTCCTTACACATTCCATGTAACATTTAAAACTTAATACCATAGGATATTCTACTGGAGGCCTAGTTACTTATGCCCTGCTAAGGTAATAAATATCTACAATGCCATATAATACAGTAAAGTAGCTTTCTTTCTTTTCATACTCTCATTCCAAAGTGAATATAAAAGCATTCCTTTGTTAGCAATATCTAAAATTCAAAACTACACAAGTCCTTACTCTAAAGATTTAGAGCACTTCACTGTAATTCCTATGGTTTTCATAATGAATTCCATTGCATGAAGTGCATAAAACAATTAATTTTCCAGATCCAGTAATCTAAAATCCAAAATTAATATTTTTACCAATATTTTGAAAACTCGACTGACCATTGAACTAGTTAACAGACTAGTTCACAGTTCACAACAACATCATAATGAGAATCAGAATAAAATGCTAAGGTATGGAACATACAAAAGCACCAAATCACAGCCATTGTTGGCATGAAGATAAACTGGTACCTGAACTAGTTTTTTGGCCTCATCACCAACATCTCCGCAAAAGAAAGTTGTCGATGTGTCACCATGATAACCCTACAGTTCATATCCATTTGTTCAATCACCAAATCAAAGCACAAATTTTAAAAATCATAAAAGATTCAATTGCAAAACAAATAAAAATGGGCAAAACAGCCGATATTATTGCAGCATACTCATTCCAAAATAAGCTAGATGAATTAATATTCATACACAAATTGACATAGAACCATGTTTTAAAAGAACAAAATAGTATTGTGTTATGTATGATAAATAATTCCTAGCCACTGTCCCCTCCAAACCCCAACAAAAAAAGTAAAAATGAGCACCCCGCCCGCCACACCCAAAAAAGTACAACTTACATTTAGATAAACGGTAACATCAATGTTGATTATATCACCATCCTGCAAATAAAAGAATGTCACAACTTTTTCACCCAATATAACAATTTTACAATTTAAGAGTTGTCTGGAAGGACCTCAAGCGAACGGGAATCTGGTATTCCATGGCAAATGCATTCATTCACAGATGTGCATACACTCTTTGGAAAACCACCATAGCCAAGAGGAGACGGGTACGCACCATTATCAATTATCATTTGGTGAACTGCTTCGTCAATTTCATCAGTCGTTATGCCTGGCTGTCAACAGAAGTTAAAACTAACATAAAAACAACTTTTTCTTTTTCAATTAGAAACATACCAATCAATTCAACAATTTAATTTTATTAACATTTCATAGATAACATAAATCTCACGCTTTAAAAAAATTACGGTTTCTTTTTCCTGCACTAACCAATAATAACAACCTCAAATGTTTCTTAGTTAATATGAAATTACAATCCTAAGACACTGCAGGTCTATTTGATTAGACATGTTTTTTGAGCTTATACCTATTAGCTTATGTCTTATAAGCACATTTAGCTAAAAAAGACCCATTTGGTAACTGTTACGTTCTCACAAGCTATTTTTACTAGCTTATGGTAGTTTTTGATAAGTTAGTTCAAGTAGCTGATGGGTCTGTTTGGATTGGCTTATTTTTTAGCTTATGCAAATAAATAAGCTTTTATGTATTATTCATAAGCTTGTAAGGTAGTTTATGAAAAAACAGTTTATGAAAATACAATTTTTGTTAGTGAGAACCTATGAATTAACATTAAGGCTTATTTATTTGCATAAACTATTTTTCATAAGCTCAATAATTAGTCAATCCAAAAGGGCCTTATATCTTAAAGCTTATAGCTTATCGTTATTTATCTCAATTTTACCCCTGCAATCTTAATTGAAAAAAATTAAATATAGCATTTTTTTGTCATTTCATATTTATAAGCTAGTTGAGCCGCTAATTTTACCAAACACTACAAATTCAATTAGCTAGCTTATCAGCTATTCGCTGTAAACTAACTTATGAGCTATTCGCTAATTATTTTAGCAAACAGAGCCTATATTATCATCCTTCAAGCGAGCTAGTGGCGAAAAAGATGAATAGAAACGCACCTTGACTAAGGTGCCAGCATATTGAAGAACCTGAGCAGCAAGCTTTCCAGAAGCTCTCATACATTCTATCCCCTTTTCATCATGCAGTTCAGGTCCACTCGCAATCCCTGGCGGAACCATAGATTTTACATATGGAGGCTTTGTTATGTCCTTGGGAACTTTTCGACGTGGAGAAACAATTCCAGGTCTCAAGCGTTTACGATTGGTGTTGTCATCAATGTTCCTTCTATTGAATAAGAGATTGGTTAAGCCGGAAAGTGATCGAGGTAACTGCATCGAAAAATGATTCATTCCTGTTACAAAGAATGAAGAAGAATAAGTTAATTGAAAAGAAGAGAAAGTGGAAAAATGAAAATGAAAAGGAGAAGGTTGAAACCTTGTCTGTAACGGAATAGTTGAGGAAGTGATTGGCAGCGTAAGAATCGATCTCCGGTGAAAGAAGACTTTAACAGTGACACGCTGCTGCTCGCGGCCATAGCCATCTTCTCTTTTGCGGTCACTCCTTTGTAACTTATCTCTTCTTATGCGATGTGCTTTCTTTCTTCCTTCAAATTTTTTGTAAAATGTTTTATGACATAATTTTAAATTAACAATAATTAATCACGTTTTATTAATTAAACATTTTTTTTGAGGGAATTTTATTAATTAAACATGATTTTCACTAAAAAAAAATTAAACATGATTTTATACTAAGAGATGTTATAAGAATTTTGTCTGAAATTCGTGAAATGGTAACGTGTTAGAATTGTAAGACTTTAGTCATATATTCAACTCCTATTTTTGGAAATCATGGGAGGGTGTGGAGGTAAAGTTTGAATTATTTATAAGGTTTGTTGAGTCAGTTTGCTATAACTGCCATTTTCCTTTTATAATACATTAACATGACAATAAAGGAGTAATATCTCAAATTTGTTCTTAAATTTTCAAAAATCAACCAAATTCGTTCCTGAATCTTGCGAAATATTTATTCAGTCCCTGAATTTTACAGACGTCCATCAAAATGGTCCCTCCGTCCAAAAGCTCCGTTAGTGGTGATGATGTGTCCTCTTGCACGTTGTGTTGTCCTGTACACGTGTCAACAAAGCAGCCATGTGTACAAGGACTAATTTGATGGAAATGGTAAAAATTCCAGTATTAACTTTTCACTGTCATTTTTTCTATGTTTTCAATTATACTCCTCTATAACTGAGACCAAAATAAGGATCCATCTAAGACTTATTGTCATAATATAAGGACTAATGCGATGGATATTGTTATAATTTAAGGGCTGATGTGATTGATTTTATTTCAGGTAATGGGTACAAGGAGATATAACATAAGAGGAGCAGTGTTTTCAAATGACAGACATAAACAAACACCACTGAGGGGTCCTGCTCCACAAAATCCAACTGCTCCTGGAGTTATTAGAGTTCCAAATCCAGAAGTTAATTTGGTTGACAATGAAGGGGGAAACATCATTCCAGAAACTCAACCTGAAGAAACACTGAATCAGGTAAATGTCACCCAACAAACTCATAATGATGCTTCAAATGTGGGTAAAAAAGGAGGTAGGAAGGGGAAAGAGGAGCAGACTTTACCACCAAAATGACTTAAGAACATCAAATGACTTGATGACTTGATGGCTATGTAATGTTATTTTTTTGGCTATGTAATGACTTATGAATATCAAATGTATGACTTATGATGGTATGCAAATGTTTGTCTTTTTACAATCAAAGTGTCTGTCTTTTACTTTTTACTTTGTTCACTGAATGTATGCACCAAGGATCACAGTGATATATGTTGTGAAAATTCAAGGACTTATTTGATGATATTTTCACTAATTTGAGGATCGATATGATGGATAAACATACAATAGAATGACCAATTTGATTGAAATTTTTTGACAGAAGGGTTGAATTCATTCATTGACAACATCCTTTCATTACAACATTACATAGACTTGGCACAATACAATAACTTTTAAACAACTCAATCAAACAAATTACTCCTATCAATATCTTAATCAACCTAAGCTCAGTTCATACACAATCAACTTTATCAAGCAACCTTGCCCTCCAAACCTCTTCTTTGACACTATCATTTGGCTTCTCCATCAATCTTGCATTTCTTCCATGACCGGCACCATTGTTTTTAAAATAACCTAGTTCTTCAGCTTCATCAACCCACACAAAAAAATTACAATTTTCACCATCATCCTATACAATCAAAAGACAAAATCAGTACTATTTAAACAAACCATTCACACATCACATAACCATTGTTAAACAAACCTTTGGCATAGGGCAGACATAGAAAGGCATTCCTGAGTTATTGACAGTGTCGGCTTTTCTTACAACACAAATTCTAGAACACCAACATTGAAGCATTATTGTACATAGAGAAGATGAAGACCGACTGTTGTAACTATTTTTGCACATACGTCCACCACCCATCATTTCTGAACACCAAATCTTCAACAATGACCACTGATTTTTGAATATCAAATTGAATAAAAAATTAGGGTTTTAATTGTACCATCTTAGGTCATTCAAGTTGTTTAATTGTTACAGGTTGATTATTTAAGTTTTTCTTATATCACTTAGGTCATTTAAGTTATTTAACTGTAACAATATTGAAAATTTCATATCTTAAAAATTATGTTATCGGTGTTTAAAAGTTAAAATTAAATAACTTAAAAGATCTAAGTGGTATGAGAAAAAAACTTAAAGAACTAACTTGTTATAATTAAATAACTTAAAAGGACGTAAGTGTTACGACGAAAACTTAAAAGCATTAATTTGTTATAATTAAATAACTTAAAAGACATTTGGTGTAATTTAGCCAATTTTTGTTGACAATTTTCTACCAACTTTGTTTGCAATTATGGAGCAGCTTTACACATCTTGTTCTAGTTTGCTCGTAATTAATAAATTTTACATAAAAAAAACATCCAATTGAAAAATTATACTAACTATATTTTGTATGTCGTGCAATATATTTTTTTAATATCATGTAGCTTTCACTGTTCGTAGTGTCTACAACTTCCTGACTACTCGACAACCTATTGCGTCATCGGTGGTTGTTTGTTCTCTTTAGCATAAAGATTTCCCCCTTAAGGTTGTGTTGTTCGCTTGGCGGTTATTCCGTGACAAGTTGCCTACAAAAGACAATCTGCTTCATCGCGGTGCCATTGATCATGATTCCAGGATGTGTGTGGCTAGGTGTGGTTTAGAAGAATCATCTCATCATTTATTTTTACATTGTAATGTCGTTGTTGCGGTCACCCCTTATTATGTGTCGGACCACTTTAATCAATCCAGTTATAGCGGTGGTATCTCAAAGGTGCGCCGTTCGATCATTCAGGTCATTTGGTTTGCTACGGTTTGGGAAATTTAAAAGGAAAGAAATAACAGGATCTTCAACGACAAAGAATGCTCAGTAATACAGGTTGCCGACAAGATTAAGTCTCTTACATTTAGGTGGTTGAAGGTGAAATTTCCTACACTTCCCTTCAATTACCATTGTTGGTGGCTTAGTCCTTTCACCATGCTGGCCATACGTTAAGAATTATTTCTTTTTTTGTTTTGCTTTTTATACAGGATCTGTCTGTAAATACTTTGTTCACTTTGTTGTCTTCTCCTTAATACACCTTGTGCTAAGAAAGACACTTTAATTTGTTAATATATTTCATTTTAGCCTCTTAAAAAAAATATTTGAATTTATCTGCAATAGCTTAAAAATCTGTTAAGCATGATAATGTAGTCAATCCCTCACTTGAAAAAAAAATTTAGTAGATCCCAATTCCACTTCATGAATGACACAAGGCATCATGTGATCGATACGATAAAGGTCTGTAAGATGAAAAAGTTTCAATTTTCAAAAACATTTGCTGCAACGTAAAAAGAGTATATAGACCCACAGCTGATTTGTGATAATTTGGGCATGCAATCATAATTTTTCACATGACTTTTGAAACAATTAAAAGAAGAAAAAGGTGCAAAAAGTCCTTTACTGTAGAAAGTGTGAGAGGGGGTCCTAAAGAAAAAAATAACAGTCCTGAGTACTCTCATATCATATCCATCCAACCCATAAAATGGAAATACAGTATATGCTTTTAGAAAATAAGGAGGTCCATTTGAGCACTAAAAGACCAAACATGTCTTGGACATTTATTGAAACCTTCCCCTTAAATCTTCATACAGCCTAACTCTTATCTCGTTTAGGACAATGTTGAGATTCTTCAGTTTTTGCTTTTGCTCACTTTTAATCTTCATCATCTTTTTCCTTTTCTCTTTTGGCATTTCAATTAGTACTCTTTCCATTGTCTAGCAATGCAAAGATTGACAAAACTTAAAGTTGATATGGTTTTTATGGAAATGCAGCCGTGGGGAAGTTTTTTTAAGAAGTAATTCAAGTGGTTAAACAAGAACATTCGAAAGATTTTGAAAAAGAGATTCAAAGTTTAAAATCTTTAATACAAGCATAACATAATAAGCTTATTGGTGGTTAAAATCGTATTACGTTCTATTCGATTTTGTCTAGAAATACATACAAATCAAGAGTTAATCAGTCCGAAAAAAGCTTAGTAAAACTAACACTTAGGAGAAGAGAATTTAAGAAAGACAAGAAAAAATACTACTAAATAAATAACTTTTTTTTTAATGACAAATGTTAGAAGTTAATTGTTAGATTAATATTTTAGTCATTGATCTGAGTTTAAATCTAGAACCTTCAACTCTTTATCTCTTAGTTCAAATCAGTTGAGCTACTCAACAGTCCACTAAATTGTCAACTCAACTTTACTCAAGATTTGATCAAAGGCATCAATAACACTCAGGGGGAAGAGATGTTGAGAAATAAAAGTTATTTAAGGCAAGAATAGAAGTGAATAAAACACATAGGTAGAAGACATGCTGAAAAGGAGAAAGAAAGAGGAAAATAGAACTCAATCAAGAAATGATTGAAATTAGGTTCACTCTCTAGTTTCTTGATTTTCTTTTCTATTAAGCTAAATAGACACTCAAATTATGGAGTGAAAAAATCAAGTGTTTGCGGTGAATGTGGGCTACGGAAGTACCCTCTCTTCACTATTTTAAGGGTCTCAATAAATATTTTTATAGGAAATGTCCAAGACTTCAAGGGAAGGTTTCAATAAATGTCCAAGACATGTTTGTTTTGTTAGTGCTCAAATGGACCTCTTATTTATTGGTGGAACTCATCAAAACTATATATAATAGCAAACGGATGATACTCCAAACTCATTATAAATTAAGAAAAATAGGACCAAGCATATTAGGCTACCTCCTTTAAATGCAATCTAATGAGATCATATAACATTCATGTCAAGGCAAGAAACACATTTTTCTCTAACTATAAACCATCTTCAAGAGGAAACTATAATGTAGTCAACCACCTTCGACACAAATGGACATAGATTAGAAAGGAAAAAAAAATACAATCACTCTTTCGGATTGCTCAAATCACTAAGTGCGAAATCATTAATTAATCCCTTACTCTCCTTCCCTTTTGTCCCAAAAGCAATGAAACCATGTAGTAGTAGACCAACTACAAAAAATTACACAAAGCCAACGAATGAGATTCAGACTCGTGAGTTGCTCAACACAACAAATTTGTTTTCAGTTACATTCTGAATCACTCTTCTCTTAAGGAGATTCAAGCAAGTGGGGAGCCTAAGAATAAACATTGTTAGGAAAAATCTTGGATGAAGTTAAATTATTTCAATGATGGATAAAAGGGATATACCGAACAGATAGAACTAAGTACATTTTTTCAACAAAAAAAAGATATACACAAGTATTATATAGTTAAAACAATGCTGTGTATGAGAATCTTTTAAGAAATTAAAAGGTGATGAAAAAGGTATTTATGAATTGAATCAAAGAGAAAATTATTTCAAGAATTTATGTCCGTTTCTACGAATCTGGAGGCTCGGTTCTATAGGTGAAAAGAGACTCGTAATAAAATAAAAACGTATTTTTTTAAAAGAACAATGTTCTATTTATATTTTTTAAAAGATAAATACAATGTGTCGTATATATGCGGTACATCCAATAGTGAAAATCATTACCGTATACACGAGGAACCTCAAATCACCCTCCCAAAAAGGATAGTACTTAGTAGTACTACTAGACTATAATTTTTTTTTAGGCTCATACCTTGGAGAGATTCGGTTCCATTGAACGGTTTGCACACCCAAAAATCCGTCTCTACAAGAATCATTTAATAGTCTCAAACTATCAATAATTTTATAATCTAACTTTATTTACGGATTAAATTGACTATCTTAGCTAGCACAAATGGTCAAACCTCTGTTTGCACTAACCATAACTTCTGCTTGAATTTGGATATATCTTGTATATGTAGACTAGACTAAATGTAGACTTGTGTGATTATTTTATTCTGGACACACTATGAAAAAAAAAATTATGAGAGAACAAAATCTATGATAATAATTGTCACTGATCTTAGATGGTGGTGTGTGTATATATTTCCTAATCAAAGTTTATTAAAGTGCTATATTTTTTGCTTGGCGATAGTAGGTAATTAAGTTGGCATGTCTTCCCTTCAGTATTGATCTATGTTCGTTCCCACGTGTAAATGCACTTTCAACATGTGTATTTGATCATCATGTAGTACATTGATTTCTATACTCACCCATACGGTCCAAAATTAAATGACCATGTGTGTCATGTTCCCTCGCACACTTCTCCTGCATCTCTATATTATCACTACTTCATCCATTTAAAATAGCGTCGATTAAAGTTTTAACACAGATTAATAAATGCATAAAGTTATTAAAATGATATTTGTATCAGATCAACCTTATTAATTATTGATGTTTTTTCTCACTATTATTAAAGTGAAATATCTTCGATCTTATATGCGAGCAACAATTTTCTTTTCTTCATAATCTCATACGTAAGCAAAAATCTACTATAATTATTACATTTAACGTCGTTATTCCAATCTTTACAAAAAACGTCGATATTTCAAATTTATTCTTAAATCAAATCTACTATAATTATTTGAAAAATGTTAACTTGTGCCCTTAAGGCATAAGTTTAAAAGTTAAATGTAGAAATAATGTATTGGAATACGTGCATTAAATTTAATTTTTAATGTTTTAATGAATTGAATGCACAAAGTTATAAGGAATATTTCTTTTTTTAGATTTCTTAACATGTGCCCTAAGGGCACAAGTTAACACTACCCTAATTATTTAGCATCCAATGTTTTCAACACTTTCCAAAGCATTTGAAGGTTAAAATTGGAAAGAGAGTTTGCTTTTTTACGATGACTTAATTGCACTTAGACCGCTTTCTTAAAGAGTGTATTTTTTTAGGTTTTTTGCTTATCTATAAGACCCGAGGGGAAGTACTTTGAAAGTAATATCTAACACTTTTTTTATTTGTGTCCAGGGTTCAAACTCCGAGACTTTGCATATATTAACGAGGACATATATAACACAATATTTATTAGAAAGCAAAATTGTAAAAAATAAAATAATAATTAGTTCTATATTAAAATGTGAAAATAACATTTATTTTAAATAAACTTTAGTTTTTAAAGTGACAAACATCGTGTGAAATGATAATAATAGAATATTTTTACTGAATCATTTAAAAAAAATCACAACCCACCAAAAATAAAGTTCTTAACTCTTCAATAATGAGACAAATCTCAAAATTGACATGGGGTTATTCAATTTTTTACACATGAAATCTTATAACTCTCTTTCAAGTAAACCATATGGGTAAGTATAGAAATATTGAGGCTCTATCAATTAGATCCTCTAGAGTGGATTTTCTCTTAAACTTTGTTTCCGAATTTAAAAAGAAAGGAAGGGGAAGAGAAGGGAGAGGTTCATTGAGCGAATAAAAATCAAATTAAACAAAACTGTGAAAATGTGAATATTGAACTGTTGATGGATCAAATTAAGTTCTCATCTTAAAAGTGATTTTCAAGTAAGTCATCGACGTCTCTTGTGGTTTCTACAACTAGGCCATTGAACCCACCCTTTGTCTTTTGAAATAAATCTGTTTCGTCACCTAATTCTTATGGTTGTAGAGTACTTTGTTGGTATGTTTGAGTTCTTTGGCCTTTTTTGGTCTTTTTGTTCCTTTGCCCCTTTGTTTTGGACAACTCTTCTTTGCCTTTTAATTTGTTGTTCCTATCTTTGTAGGTTGTATTTGTGTTGTTTTTATTTTCTTTAATGGATTTGAGTTCCCGTTCAAACAAAATGAACGATTTTAGAATTTGGAATCAAATTCTCTTTTTAGAATGATCATAGTATCATTTTGGTTCATCAATTCAAGATATATTGTCTACAAATACAATTAATTAGTGTGTGTTTTCTTTTGTTTGGACCCTTCAATTCTTACGAAAAGGGTCTAAATAATCTAGAGTTTGATTATGAAGTAAGTATAGTCTTGATAAAAAATTGTTTTATCCAGAAATATTAATCAGCGTGTGTTGAAAGTAGGAAATAAATCGGGTAGAAAAAAAATTAACAAAGTTAACCGACACCCTTCATCTTCTTAAGAAAGCGATGACATATTCAAAATATTGAATTATTAAAGAGATTAACTTTGATGTATTGACGGTGCAAAACATTTTTACATATGTGTCCAATCAAATTATGTTAAATAAGTATCGGCATATATATATTTTAGAAACAAGCTATACAAAACTGTACATTATGAAGCGATTTGATTGAGTGCCATATAACAAGTTTTAAGTTTTCGTTGTATATACAAATTAAATGCACTATTGAAACTATTTTTTGTCTTATGTCGAGTGTTACATTTTACAAAAGAAAAGTGTTCTTAAATGAGTGTCATTTTTAATGTAAAATATCAACCATTTTATTTCATTTCTATCTTCAAATTCGTTAATATTATGTGCATTTTCAAAATTCATTTTACTGTTCTACATTTATAATAATGATTAACACCTAATAATAAGTATGACTTGTAAAATTATTATGCTGATTTATTTATTTATATTTTTTAATCTGCATAAAATAATAAGAAATAACACTTAATACAGAACATTATATGATAAAATTATGATAAAATTAAATTGACTGGAATACACATGCCTCCGGATCTGTAACGCTAACGTTCAAATCTTTGATTGAATAATCGATCTTTGAATCAAATGAAGATCACAACAAGACAGAAAACAAAATAAAAACGACGCACAAGACGACGAACAACACACCACCTAACTTAGATGACAACATCACGAAGAAAAAACCTAAATCTATGTGAAAAACACTTATTTAAATTGAGAGAGAGAGAACGATGAAGATGGTGATTTTATGTCAAAAATTGATCCAAAACCACCCCTCAATGAAGAAACGGGAAGAGTAAACCTAGAGAAAGAATACTAGGATCGACTTGTTGGATGAAAAGTTACGTTTTGAAATAACTTCTTATCAAGAAAACTAATTTCTTTTTATTACCCAAAATAGTCATGTAAGCAAACATTGATTCTTCATTACCTTTCCTACTATCATTAATCAATATAGTAAGATCTAAGGTTTTTCCTCCAAAAAGCCCTCTTTTCCATCCCCTCTTAAAAAAGCCAAAAGAATTGTTACCAAAACAAAGAAAGAAAGCCTAACCAAAAGAGTGTAACAAAGGATAAAGATGAATTGTGCACTATGTTTTCTTTTGCTAGAGAATTGTGCAATATGATTGTTACGGCGATAAAACGCCAAACGCTCTTGTCGTGTGGCTAGCATTGTAGTGACAACAAACAAACAGAAAAAACTATACCTGCATGAATACTAAATAACATTTGGGAAGTGTTAACGAATTAGAAAATGTTAACGATTGTTTCAAAATTAATAGTATTTTTGGATTAAAAATATTTGGATGAGATGATAAAATATCTCTATTCATTTAACCAGATATTCCGGTTTGAATTAAACACTGAAAATACTTGGTTGCGGCTATATTTAGTTCGAAAAATTAGTCTATGTAGTTGCACCGGTTCAGAAAGAAAAAAGAAAAAAAAAGTCTTTTTGCGTTTAGCAATAGCAGTTGAGGATAAATCAGGAATTTGGTGTATTGAACACAATTATTTTGCTTAAGACCGGTTCTCCACCAAACGGAATTCGTAAAACACAAACGCATATACACGATGATTATTATTTTCATCTCAACAGCATAAATTCGTAGTTTTCCACTTGCAAATAATCGCGTTTCCTGTGTTGTAAAATCCAAACGCACTTTTCACTAAAAAGAATAATCCAAACGCAAACGCAGTCTGCAAGTGCAAAGTCATAATCGATCCTCATCCTCTTCCCATTCCAATTCCAACAAAACACCGTTTCTCCGTTTTCATCCCCCGTTAGTTACAACGACGTGTCATTCCCTCGTTTAATCACATAACGGCGCCGTCAAATTCCCCGTTTTGAGATTCCCCCGTCACTATTAACGGAGACTGGACCACACACACCAATACGAAAAAGCAATCATCCAATCCTAACCGTTCAATTTCTTATCATCACAAATTTTCGTCGTCTCCGTACTCCACGCGCGTTATCAACACTCTCTCTCTCTCTCTCTCTCTCATACTCTTTCTTTCTCTCTCTCTACAAAGCCAGAAAAATCGCAGAAAAAGCACTATAACACCTGAAAAGCCAGAGTGAGGTGTGAATAGAAATTCGTATCGCAGTTTCACAGTCCCGTACTTCGCTGAATTTCATCATCAATGGAGATTTCTTCTCAGGTTGTAGGTGTCAGGACTCGCGCTCAAGCTGCATTAGCCATGGATGAATCTACAACTTCATCTCCAAAAACTTCAAAGAGAAGAAAAATCAACAACCGTAAATTCTCAACGCCGACGATTCTTCCTCAACCGGAAATGGAGGAAAAATCCTCCGGTGATATCTCTGATGAAGAATTTCCCGCTTCCTGTTGTTCAAGCAATGGATCCGTTCAACTCGATGAAGAAAGGATCAAATCGTTAGATCTAGAGGTTAGAGAAATTCAATTTGAATTTTATGAACTGAGATGATCAATTTAATGCGCTTATTTATAGATTTTCTTGAACTTCTTAATTAATTTCAGTACTTGTCACGTTTTTTTCTTCAGTAATTATTATTCATAATTTTATTCTCCTTTTTACTAAATTTAATGTAACGCTAACGCATTAAACGTTTCTATTTACAGGTGGAGAGCGCGCAAGTTGAAACGTCGACGTGCAATTACAATTACAGTGAAGAAGAATTTCAGAGGTTTTTGAAATTTGAATTTGCTTTGGATTCTTTAAGTTAGTTACAGTTTTTCAAATTTTAATTGAGTTAGGAAAAAAAAATAAACATGATGAAATAAATGATATGTTTCTAACAGCCACAATTTTTTCCGTTCAAAATCTTAGTAACTGATTTGATTCTTCTCTCTCATATGAGTGTGTATATAACTAACTTTACGCGTTCACATTTTCATCTCATAACAAATTTCTGAAACAGAATATTTTGTGAGTGTAGGAGAGAGATGAGTCGTTCAAACGAGTTTGAGTCAATGGAAACAAATTCTAACCGTCCGATTTCATCTCCAAAAAATATGCCAACGGAATTTGAGCTTGAAGAATTTTTCTCTGCTGCTGAGAAAAACATTCAGAAAAAGTTTCAAGAAAAGTAAGTTCAATATGCATTTTCTCTATATTTCAGCTTTATTTTTCAAAATTCAGATTATGATTCTTAAAAAATGATTTTACAGGTATAATTATGATATTGTGAAGGATGTTCCATTGAAAGGACGCTACGAGTGGGTTCAGTTGAAGCCATGAACGTTAACAATAACATTATGATGATGTAGTATCTGTTCGAAAAAGTTCGAACTTTCCACTTTGCTGACATTTTTCTTACTATTTTAGTTTAGGTATTTGAATTTGAATTTAAATTTAATCTATGTTTAATGTCAGTTTGAGATTACTCTTTAATTGTTTAGTGTATAGATTTAATATTTGGGTTATGTATGGAAGAAAAAAAATTAAGGTAGTTTCGTTGGTTCGTTCTTTGAATGGGTTTTTTTACGAAGCTTAACTGTGTAGAATTTCTGTAAATTCACTCAATGAAGAACAAAACGATGATTTCATTTCATATATTAAGCTCTCTCCCTTAAAATCCGTGTCCGTTTCTTTATTTTAACCTTTGCCATTAAAAAGGTACAACAAAGTCAGTGATTGTATGATTGCATATCCTCTTTTTTCTTTTGTTTTTTATTCATACAGATATACGTATGATTTCAGTGGAGTTATGTATGTATAAAAAATTGCAAAAAGTGAAAAATGGTAAAAGGATGAAAAACGCATAGGGAAGAATCTGGGTAGAAAGAGTGTGATTGTTGGGATTGGGAGATACAAAGGGACACGCAAAATGGCGTGTAGGTTACGGGCACGTGTTAGAGACGATGAAAAAAATTGACCTTATTACCTCACCCCATGTGAGAAGAGTCTTCCAATTTTGGAACTAAATCTACCAAATCCACTCTACTTTCACCAAGTACAACAAAATTAGTACATGAGTGAAAAATGGGGGAATATTTGTTATTGTAAATAAATAAACAAATACATAAAGATGAAAGTATTTGGTAGAATTTTGTTCAATCAAAATTCCATATTCTTGAGCAGTATTTCACATTATTTATTCATAAATTCAGCTGTTTTGTTTAATTTAATTAGTCACTATAGTCTATTAATTGCAATTGCATATTGTTATTGATTTGGCCGTCGTTTTGGTTATGAATGATTTTTGCAAGTAACGCGGTAGGAACGTGATTGTCACGTCGTACTAGTTAGGTTAGGGGTACTAGTATAGTATTAAGGCTATGGTTTGTTTATAGGGGTAGCACATGGGGTTAGGATTAAGATTCCTCTGCCTCATAGTGTGTGTGTGGACTTCATGATGTGATTGTGGGTTGGTTTTGGGGATCATGTCATGGTCATGGAGTGAGAAACAGACTCGAAATACATACTTTTGCAGCAAGCAAAGCAATTTTTCATGACTCACACTGTTACTTTCCGTTATGCTATAATCATTGCATATTTCGTATCAACGAGGGTATGATTCGGTTAAGATATCATATCTTCATTCCGCGCAGGAGAGAATCTTCATTCTTGCAAAATCTTTTTCACATTTTTGAAGGACATTTTTTACTTCCCTATTTTACCCCTTGTAATTAAATTGTACTACGAGTATAGTAGATTGTTTCTACTTCCCTGTTTTATGTACTAAAAGAAGAAAAATAAAACATAGTTTCAACTCGTTTTTAATTAGGAGGCAAAATTTCAGTGGGTACTACTATGGTGTATATATATAGATAAGTTATGATCATTGGGCTGTGTGACAATATTTCTTTTATTAATCTTTATGTTAGGTCGCAAACATTTGCCCGTGCGTGTCTATAAGAAAACACATTTTTGAATAGTGATGACAATTGTCACTCACTAGGAATAGGTAAGACAAGAAAACAAAGGAAGCTAATTCAAATTAATGCAAGATAGTTTTATCTTCTAATCATCAAGTAGGGGCCCCCGGATATTCTTTAGTATATGACACACATCACGACAAGTTTATGATACAGAATGTAATTCACAGATGTAATAGTGTTTCATATCCACACAAAAAATCAACATCTCTTATTGTCGTCCCCTACAGATCCGTGTCAACTAGTAATAATCAACTTAACAATTTCTAACCTTAATTAGGTACCATGTACCAAAAAAAAAATCCAAAATTCAGTACTTTAGTTTTCTTTTATAGACTTCATAGCCACTCATTATTTTATTTTGTCTCGGCATACCTTTATTTGTGGTCTAAAGCCAGCATCTATATGAATTTAAGATATTGATAATTTAGATATCATTAAGGGTAGGGTCCTATTCCTATATGAAGACATTGGATAATGTACACAATGCCAAATGATGTTGCTATAATTTAGCAAAAAAAAATATTTATATATATATATATATATATATATATATATATATATATATTAAGGGAAGTTTCTATAGGATCATATACATAGAGATATTAAAATAAAATATGCACATATTGTGCAATTGGCAACCATATATAAGAAATATGGATGGATTGGGAAGAAGAAAAGTACGATCCAAAAATGTAAAATGTGAATTAAAATGGTAATCGGTAGCTAAAACGAAGATTGAAGGTACAAAAGCATGTGGGAACTTGAAAGAGAAGGTGGCATCAGTAAAATTTTACACAATGATGGATCATAAAGAAGAAAGAGATGGATGGGGTGGCGTGGGCCCATGTATTCAATTTTTAAGCTGATTTGATATTTATCAACCGTTTTGATAGTGAAACGTTCTAAAATGGTGAAATACATGTCAGTGACTAAGGTAAGATAAAGAATAGGAGGTTTATCTGTTTTGGGTTGGGGGCGGTTAGAGGCTGTACTAGAAGGGGGGTATATGTAGTAATTAGGGGAAAAAATGCATTGGAGTGGTAGTTGTCGAGGACAATAGTAGTGTTGAGTGAGTGATGACAATGGAACTAGCTACAAGGGTGGTGTATAAATGAAGGAAGTAGCTAATGGGCACAAACAACTACATTTACACTGAATAGAATAGAATTGCGTCACTAAGGTACGGCAACCAAATTTCTTGGATCTTGTGCACTATTTTTTTACTTCACTCACTTTTATTTTATGCCTACTTTAACTTTAGGGCCCTCCCTACCCACGTGGAATATTGACTTCCCAAGTGTTCCTTCTTAGTATAACCTTCGTATCCACCCTGTCAATTATGTATTCTTTATTCTTCACATGGCTTTGTTGGTTGAGTTATGGAGAAAATAAAAGGCTTAAATATGATTTCTTCAATTTTTAGTTCCTATAAAATTTTCAATCTTCACTTTCGGTCTCTCTTTTAAAGTAAATTCATATGTAGAATTTATATTATTTAATAAAATTTTTCAGAAAAATTCAAAATATTATAAAAATCACTCCAAAAAAAATTTAGAATTTTTTAAAAAACATGAATTTAATATGAATTTTATATTTTTTACGGTTAAAAAATCATATTTAATTTGTGTTTTGTTAAAAAATTCTAATTTTTTTTAGAAAATTCTTTTAGAATATTTTACATTTCTGCACAATTTCATTAAAAATACAAAAATTAAATTAAAAATAGGGACCAAAAGTAGTGATTGTAAATTTTATAGGGAATAATGTTGAAGAAAAATTTAGAGGGACTAAAACGAAAAGTTGACATATTTATAGGGACCAAAAACATATTTAACCCAAAATAAAATATCTTGATAAAAATTTAGTAGACAATGTGAAGAATGTTAGTAGTTTTGAAGTAGATGGTTTATTTAAGGGAAATGTTAACAAAATGTCCTCAAAGCACTGACTAAAGAAGAAATGTTATCTTGGAAATGATGCATTCAATGCATTGAAACTTTAAAATGTAATTTTTTATACTTAAAATTCATCAATTATTTCTATTTGTGTATTCTCTGAGGGCACTTGTTAACAAAACCCTTTATTTAATAGGTGAATTCAGTCGGGCACAAGCAACATAGCGCCATGTATTGTGGACATTAAACAATGACGGATCCAGAAATTGAGTATATATGTACATGTAAATTTCAAATAATAGTATATATTTACAATTTGTTGTAAGTTCTCTTATTTTTAAATAAGATTCACATTCTCTACTTTGACGGTTATTGATGAAATCTCTTCTTTGCCCTTTGATAAAAGAAATATTGACTAAATAGTGTATAGTACCTCACTAAAACTAATTCTTAGTTGAATGTTACTTTTTTTCGTTGCAAGAAGTTAGTTTTAGTGAGATGCTATACAATATTGATAATTAATACTATACATATATAATTGTTGGATTGTTGGTGGAGAACCATGAATATATAGGAAGGGTACCAATGAAATAACAAATAAAGTGGGGGCACGAGCCTGCACAAGTGTCAACGTCGGTGGCGTTGCAAGGACCCTGGGTCAGGGGTTCAAACATTCGAACTTTCAAATTTTTACCTTAAATGTGAATATCGTTGTCATATTGATCTCTGGATGTATCAAAATTGGAAATACATTCATAAATATTTTTATTATTAGATATTTTAATCGTCGAATTAGTTTTTAGATTGTCATTTTTATTCTAGAATATGTTTTGTCATTGTCCAATTTAATCTATAAAATTACTAAAAAAAATATGCACTGAGGATGTGTTAGCAATTTCGATACACTTAGAGAGTATGATAAAAGTGTCTTGCACATTCATAGACCAAAGATAAATTAGTAGTGCATAAGTGAAACAATCTTTGAGATAAAAGTGCAAATTTAAATTTTCAGGAAATTCAAAATTGAAATTGGATAAATTAGTAGGTGTAATTTTAAGAACCCAGGGGTTCAGCTGCATCCCCTGAGGTGAGGTGTATGTAGCTCCGCCAATGGTCAACGTGCATCCACATAAGTTAAAAAAGCAAACAAAAAAAATTATATTGAAAATAATAAATTTTAGATTTTTAAAAAGTTGATTTGATTGAATTTATTGATATCAAGACAAAATTTCTAAATTTATTTTTTAACAAGTGTTTTTAGAAAGTTCTATAACATTTCTCTACAATTTTTTTTACCAAATTGACAAACTAAGGAAATATTGACTCTGTCGTTAACCGGTTTCAAATGTCTTGCGATTTGATGGCTTTCTCATTATGCTTATTTGCTTGTGTTTAATTATTTTCAGTTTGTTTTAGGATTGTAACCCATATGTTTGCTGAAATGTTTGAAAATGACTTGTTTTACTGATATTACGTAACACTTTATATTATGATTTAGAATATATATAATACAAAGTACTTCATATCGGTACTAGATCATGACAAGAATTTGATTTAATTTACATAATAGACTTGTACAACGTTAAAACTAAAGAATAAGGCATGAGTTTTCAATCACAACTAGTTACAAACCCGTGCGTTCATTTAATAACGTATTTTGAATAGAGATTAATATTTGTGAGATTGTAATGATTGATAAAAGAATTAAAAAGGGTAAAGGGTATAGAAATAAATTTGTTAAAGAATTAAAAATTTGTTTAAACTTATTTTTGTTACAATTTAGACCTAAAAAAAATATTGGACATCATTGAGTTTCTCTCTAATTTTTTTATAAGGCTTGAAGCTATGACTTTGAGTTTAAAAACTGCAAAATTCACGAAAATTATTGAAGAAACACTATAAACAAATAAACGACATCGTCAAAAATGAAATAATATTTGGCTATAGTGATCAAGCAAACAAAAAAAAGGAAGCATATTAAATACCTATAACCAATGGATTCTAATTGCATAGAGGCGACACTTATACTTTCTCTGTGTCTGGTCATCAATGAGAGTGATTGCTTTGCGCTTTTCTTTCAGAATTGTTCTTGACACCTCGTTTGGGAAATGCTAAACAGGGAAATAACTGCAATACTAGTCTAATGCATATTAACATGGATAAGAAGTATGCGAATATAGTTACATATAATTTATAAAATCAAGGTAGCATAACTGATTTTAAGCTAAAGAAAATGTATCATGACTTCTAATTTATCTTCCTATTAACTTCCTATAAAGTCTAGATAAATGCATGCATGTGCATTATATGTACCCCGTCGACCAATTAACATTGTTGAAACAAATGAAAATTAAGCATCACTCCCACATGTGCATTTATAGCTAGCACCATTTGACATTGATGTCTCCAAACATTTGGTGCAACTCTCATAATATCATCCAAACTGGTTAGGATTGAATTTAGTTGTTTTCCAAATAGTGATGCAGTATGTACCCTAACACAAATTATGCAAATGACATAAAGAATAATGCAATATGTATTTTTAATTTATGCGTAAAAAAAACTCAAAGCATGTTTGCGCATCACAAAAAAAACAGACCTTGACTAAGTTTATAAATTCAGCAATTGGCCTAACTTGAGACAGATTGAAAAAATCGTTGTACGAAGTACGTTGAGAAGAAGCCGAACTCTGACTTAAGTTCTGACTGAAGCTTTGACTATGAGCTTGAGAAGTGTTAAGGTCACGACAACAATTCAAGAAACATGGTCAAAAAAAATCAAATCAGATTGTGAAATAATAAGTTACTCTAACACTGTATTGTGAAATCATAATGCAAACTTACTAAGTCTTAAACTTCTCAACAACCGGATGATGTAGGTTGATGAGCAGCCTCGAACCTGACCAATTATT